>Ga0187769_10000170_pt1 | contig 35261 bp, 37 predicted proteins | sample 0116_SJ02_MP02_1_FD_133140 | JGI IMG/M metagenome (GOLD analysis project Ga0187769, IMG submission 133140) | Tropical peat soil microbial communities from peatlands in Department of Meta, Colombia - 0116_SJ02_MP02_10_MG | ecosystem: Environmental > Terrestrial > Soil > Wetlands > Peat | place...
GATAAACCCCGCAGAATTCGCGAGAATCTCGGCCCGCGTGTTCGCGCCGGGGCAGCCGAGCGAGTAGCAGCTGCTCCCGGGTCATGAACACTTGGATCGCCGTGCTTCGAGTCTCCTACGATGGGCAGGTTGACTTCCAGAAGCGGACCATTCCTCGTAGCTGTCATCGAACGCGCATCCATCGACCCCTCGAGAAGACTCCCCGCGGGGACCCGGTGCGCGGTACGATCCGCATCGCTTGGGAAGAGTCAGGCGATATGGATGACCAACTTCCCCCGCGCCCGATGGAGCGCGGCTCGGGTCATGGCTGCGGGCACCTCGGGCAGCGAGTAGACCCTGTCGATCACTGGCTTGACCTTCCCTTGGGCGACGAGTTGCCCGAGCTGGGCCAAATCCTCGACCTCGGCATGCGCAACAAAGGAGTGGGTGGGTTGACGGAGAAGCCGGCGTCGCAGACTGGCGCTCAGAAACCGGCCGAAGCCGCCCCGAGCGCCCACAATTACCAGCTTCCCGTCCTGCCCCAGCGTGCCGAGCATCGCACCTATCGAGTATAGTCCGGAGATATCCAGGACGAGGTCGTAACGGTCGGGCCGTCCCGGGAAATTCTCCTTTCGGTAGTCGACAACAACGTCAGCACCGATTGCACGAAGCAGCTCGACATTCTCCGTGCTCGTGACGGCGGTTACGCGCGCTCCCATCGACCTGGCGAGCTGGACGGCAAAAGTTCCGACTCCACTCCCGGCGCCCAAGATCGCCACCAGCTGGCCGGGACGAATCGGCCCCGGCAATCGTAGGGCCTGGAGGGCCGTGAACGCGGCGACCCCAAGGGTCGCAGCGTCGTCGAAGGAGACCCCGTTCGGCTTCGCTGTAAGTTCGCCCTCGTCTGCGGCGACGTATTCGGCGAACGAGCCACTCCCCAGCCCGAAGACCGCATCTCCCACCTTGAACCGGGAGTCGGATTTGCGTACGGCCACGACCTCGCCCGAGACGTCCACCCCCCGAATCCTCCGTTTCGGCCGAGTCAACCCGAAAATGAGTCGACCGAACAGCGGGCGACCCGAAAGGATCCGCCAGTCGAGCGCGTTCACCGATGCGGAGCGGACCTTGACCAACGCGCTCGCGGCGTCCGGAACCGGAATCTCTACATCCTCGAGGCGCAGGAGATCCGGGGTTCCGTAGCGATCTTGGACTATCGCCTTCATCGTCGGCATATGCCACTGCCTTGGCGACCAAGGTCACGACTTCCGCTTGAACCCATCGCCAGCCTCTGACAGTAAACCGACGTTCTCGACCCGCGAAGAAGCCCGGAGGAACCTGACCTCGGGGAAGAGAGGGCGCTACTCTAAACACGCAAGGACTGTGCACCGATCTAGTTCCCCTCTTCATTTGGCCCGGTCCATTCCCGAAGCGAGTGAGATGCCTGCTCCCGCCCAAGAGGAGGCTCAACGAGCTCCGGCCCTAGAACTGGAACACGGTGGTCCAGCCCGAGAAGGAGCCGACTCCCTGGACCATGAATGTGTAGCCTTCGCCCGTGAGCAACGTGGGCCCGATGTCGATAGAGAACAAGTCGTGCACTTCCAGCAAGCTCGAATTCGACCAAAGTGCGAAAACTGTGGTAAAGTCCCAACCCGCTGAGTCCATCGTCATCCCGCCGTCCGCTCTCACGACGAAGTCAGCGGCCATCTGGAGGAAGGTCCAGTTCAGAATGGCGAAGCCTGTCGCAAATGCGGGAGTGTAGATCGCTCCATCCGTGGTGTTGACTTGGAAGCGGACACTTCCGTAGGTCACCTTCGAGGAGGAAGCGAGGGCCACCTCGTAGACGTAGTCGCCCCCGTCGCATCCCGATTGATCGAAGGTGTCCCCTACCGGACACGTAGAGTAGCTCGCCTCTTGGAAGCTCAGGGCGCTTTCAATCGGGTGTTTGCCTGGGTTCGTGGATGGGGGGTTCACGTGATTCGAACCGAGATGGATACCGGGGATGGCACCGGCCAGTAGAAGAGTCAGGACCACCGCAACGGCGGCTACGACTGCACCGACCGTGGCAGGCAGCCGCCGTGACTGTCGCACTTGTGGTTCTTCGGGGGGGCTTTGCGATTGGGCCGACAGGGTAGACCGGTAGAGCAACCTCCGAATGAATCTTGCCTCAACGCCGAGTCACGCAGAAATTCTCTCGGGTCAGACCCCCATGTCTAGCTGAGTTGACTGCGAAAACCGCTGGGTAGCACTGGGTGAATTTCGCCTTGCACCTATCCGTTTCAGCTCTCATCGAGCCCGTTCCCGTTCTCGGCGCGCGATGCACTCCGACCTCGGCTTCTTTGATTCGGCCGGGCGGACCAGAAGCTAAGAGTGGAGAGCCGTAGCCTTGCCGATGGACGGTTCCCTCTTCCGCACGGATTCCGTCACTCGCCGGTTCGGGTCGATCACGGCCCTTTCGGGCCTCTCGGTCGAAATGGCGCCCGGGACGATCGGCCTTGTCGGTCCGAACGGGTCCGGCAAGACGACCCTAATCCGGCTTCTCCTCGGCCTCTTGGCGCCCGACGCCGGTTCACTCCACGTCCTGGGATTCGACCCGCAGACGGAGCCGCTTCGGGTTCGGGAACTGGTCGGGTACATGCCCGAACACGATTGCCTCCTTCCGGACATGACCGGCATCGGGTTCGTCGCTCACATGGGTCGAGTGAGCGGCCTTCCCAAGGAAGCGGCGATCAGCCGGGCTCACGATGTGCTCGAGTTCGTCGGGCTCCGGGAGCAGCGATACCGTAGGATCAACGAGTACTCGGTGGGGATGCGGCAGCGGGTAAAGCTCGCCCAAGCCATCGTCCACGACCCGCCGCTCTGCTTCCTCGATGAACCGACGTCGGGGCTCGACCCGACGGGCCGGGAGGAGATGCTCGGTCTCTTGCGGTCCCTCTCCCGACTCGGGGGCCACAGCTTCGTCCTCTCCACCCACCTGCTGCCCGACGCGGACGGACTGTGCGACCAAGTCCTCCTCTTGGATGGGGGTCGGCTTCTCGCCTCCGGGTCCGTCCAGCGGCTGCTCTCCTCACACGCGGGAGAGATGGTAGCCCGAGTCAAGGGGGACCAGGACAGGTTCGTGGCGGCGCTTTCGCGGAGGGGTGTGTCCGCGCGGCCGGTCGGAGATTCCATTCAACTTAACCTGCCGGCCGGGGCAACTCGTTCCGTGTTCGAGGCGGCGGTGGAGACCGGGGCTCAGGTTCGATACCTCGGTGCATCCGTTTCGACAATCGAAGGGCTCTTCCTCGAACGGGTCCAGAACGCCGCCCCGGGGGACGCCCGATGAGCATCAGCGCTCCCCGGTACACCTCCGGCCCTCTCCCACGCCTCGGCCGCGATTCCCGTGTTATGGCCATCGCGAGCCGGGAGTTCCACCATCGGGCTCAGTGGACCGTGCTGGTACCGGTGACCCTCACGTTCATGACGGTGGTGCTGACGACGGTGGTCAATGTGTTCTTCACGAGTCTCGTGGGAACGGTGACGAGCGCGACGTTCACGGCCGCCGTATCGTCCCCCGCGTGGCCCTACTTGATGCTCATCGTGACCGCGACCGTCGGAGCAGGAACGCTCGCAGACGACGTTGGGAGCCGGGCCATCACCCTCTATCTGTCCCGCCCCGTCCGCCTGCTCGACTACCTCGTCGCCAAGACGGTGGGGTGCGGCGGCTGGCTCCTCATTGCCGCACTCGGCCCCGGTGTCCTTGCCGTCGGCATCACCGCCGCGTTGGGATATGCGACCGCCACGGTCGCTCTGGAGGCGGCCGGTGGGTTCCTCGTGGTGGGGCTGCTCGCGGCGGTCTTCTTTGCGGGTCTCGCGATCGCCCTATCGTCGTTGACGAATCGCGCCCTCTATGCCGGCGTGACCATCTTTGGACTGGTGCTTACCCTCGACATCGGTGCCTCGATCGTCGCCGGGATCTCCGGAAACTCGCAGGTGGGCTACGCCGACCCCGTGGCCAACGTCCTAGCGGTCGCTCACCAGGCGTTCTCCGTCTCGGGCACCTCGTCCCTCGACCCGGGAGTTTCCGCCGCCATTCTGCTCCTGAGCGGCGTGGCGATGTGGATTTTCGCCGGCTGGAAGCTGCGACGTGTGGAGGTGATCGCGGAATGACCGCGGTTATCGAGGCGAGCGATGTGACCAAGCGCTACGGCGAAGTGCTTGGGCTGAACGGGTTCACCGCCTCCTTCGAACCGGGCATCACCGGTCTCATCGGGCCGAACGGAGCCGGCAAGTCGACCTTCTTCCGGCTCGTCGAGGGACAGCTCAAGCTCGATTCCGGCCAGCTTTCCGTCCTCGGGAACCCGACGTGGGGAGAAGGAGCGTTCCGCCGACGAATAGGGTACTGTCCCGAGTCGAGCGCGATGTTCGATTGGATGACGGGCGAGGAGTTCGTAATCGCCCTGCTTCGCCTGGACGGATTCCCTAAGGCGGAGGCGCGGGAGAGGGCCTTCCGAGCCATCTCCACGGTCGACCTCGTTTCCTCGCGGGAACGACGCCTGGGAACCTACAGCAAGGGAATGCGCCAGCGACTAAAACTTGCCCAATCGATCGCCCACGACCCCGACCTCATCCTGCTCGACGAGCCGCTGAACGGGGTCGACCCGCTCGGACGAGCTACCCTCAGTGCTCTCCTTCGGGACCTCCAGAGCCAAGGCCGCCACATCATCGTGAGCTCGCACGTGCTCTACGAGGTCGAGCGGCTGACCGACCAGATCGTGATGATCGCCAACGGCCGGGCCCTCGCTCAGGGAGACCTGCACCGCATCCGGGACCTCATCGACGCGCACCCGCACGTCATCGACCTGGACACGCCCGACCCGAGGGCGCTCGCGCGAACCCTCGGGACGCTGGACCACGTGGTCTCCATCGAGTTCCCCGGGCCGAACCAGCTGAGGGTCCGTACCCGGTCGCCGGACGCTTTCTACCAAGCGCTGCCGGATTTGGTCCTTCAGGAACACGCCGACGTTCGTGGGCTTCGCAGCCTCGACGACAACCTCGACGCGGTGTTCCGCTACCTTTCCGAAGGAGGTCGGTAGAATGCCGGCGGAGGGGGATTTCGCCCGGATCCTGGTGGTCGCCTCGCTCTCGTTCCGGAGCGCTTTCCGTGGCATGCGAACCTTGGGACTCGTCGCGTTCGCCCTCGTTCCCAGCCTCCTCGTGCTCTCGCTGACGACCGCCCACGCCTCTCCAGCCTCGATGGAGAATGCCGCCCAGGTCCTGCTGGGCCTGCTCACGCTGCCGATTGTCGTGATGGTCGTTGTCCTCGTGATTGCGGTCGCGCAGTTCCGCAACGAAATCGACTCCGAGACCCTCGTCTACCTGACGGACCGCTCGGTGAGCCGTTCGACGCTGGTCACGGGGAAGTATCTCGGGGCGTGGGCTGCGAGTCTTGTCCTGGTCGTGCCCGCGGCGCTGCTACCCTTGGGAATTGCCGGCGCCGCCGGCGCGGCGCTGAACCCAACTGTGGTCCCGCTGGTCATCGTTGCGGCGACTGCGCTCGCGAGCGCCGTGTATGTCGGGTTCTTCCTTTTCCTGGGTCTCGTAAGCCGATCGGCCCTGATGATCGGCCTTGTCTTCGGGTTCATCTGGGAGGAGCTCCTCTTGCTCCTTCCCGGCTCCGTCCCTCGTCTAACTGTCTCCTACTACGTCCGATGCTTTTTGTCGGGAGAGGTCCAGACGGGTCCCCTTTCGGGTTTCCCGACGGGTGTATCCGTCCCCGTGGCCGTCGCGGTCCTGCTCGGGCTCGCCGCGTTCTTCGTTATTGCTTCGGTGTGGGCCCTTCGGAATCTCGAAACAGCCCCTGAGCGCGTTTCCGCATAGCCTAGACTCGACGCCGACGCATCAGCGCCCCTGCGGCGCGGGAGGGGCTATCAGTGGTTTGAACACCCTTGCATCATCTATCCCGGGCGATTCGAACCCCCCTTGACCGTCGACTGGGAGTGGGGCAACCCTCCTCGGGGATTGTTCCTTTGTCGACCTGATCGGCCGTCCTATCTGTTGAAATAGGAGACCCCTTGTGTGAAGGCTTACGGTTGAGCCAGTGACCACGGCCATCATCGATCCTCGGTTCAATGGATTCACTGATATCGCACTCGGTGGGTACGTCGGGGGCCTTCTCGCTCGAGGTCGAAATCGAGCGGAAGTGACACTTCGTCGTCCCGTTCGACTCGGGACGCCCTATGAGGTTAATGACGGGCCAGATGGAACGAGTTCCCTCTCGGACCAGCAGGGTGTTCTGGCCTGGGCCCAAGACACGAGGTTCGACCTTGATGCGGCCCACCCGATCGGCTTGGCGGAAAGTCAGGTCGCCTCGGAGTCGTACCTTGGCTTCACCAAGCATCTCATTCCCAAATGCTTCGTATGCGGACCGGGACGAGCCGAAGGAGATGGGCTGCGGATCTTTCCTGGTCCGGTGGCTGGTCGCGACGCAGTGGCGGCCCCATGGATGCCATTCAGTTCACTCGCGGATCAAGACGGGTACGTCCGACCGGAGTTCATCTGGTCTGCTCTTGACTGCCCAACGATCTGGGCAATCCTCCATCAATCCCGACCGGATGACAAAGCGCGGGCAGTTACCGCAAAGCTCGCGGTCGAACGATTCGGGCAGGTGCGCGCGGGACGCCCGCACGTAGTCGTAGGCTGGAAGGTAGGCGAGACCGACCGCAGTCGAGTGGCCGGCGGAGCCGTCTATTCCGAGCATGGGGAGCTGCTCGCGTTGGCTCGCCACACGATGGCGTTGACCGACTGGGGCGCGCCCCTGGGTTTGAATGCGTGGCGCTAGCCCCATCAAACGCCGCCAGGTGCGATGCTCCGGGAAGCGGCGGTAAGCCGAGCCAGCTTGGATGCAAGCCCTGTTGGACCCACTTCATCTATGCGGCAGCCGCATCGAGTCTCGACCCACCTTCCGAGAGAGATATGGTGTCACCCATCGAACAACGCGTCTTCGATAGACACTGGTAACCGACGGTTTAAACTAAGGACGCTCATCGAGAAACCACCCCGATGCGGGGCAGGTGAGGAACATGGGCTGCGGAAAGTTGAAGGTTGAATGCGAAGACGGATTCCAGGTCATCTCGAAGGACGCGAAGGAACTCGTGCACATCGTCCAGACTCATGTCAAGAACATGCACCAGAAGGTCGTCAGCGAGCACGAAGTGATGGCCATGGCGAAGCACCCGTAGATTCCGCCTGAGCAATCCCTCCCATCACGATGGGGGGGAGTGCTCCCCACGGGTCCCGCCACGCGGTCGCACCGCCGCACAGGCGTGCGCCGCTCGGGTGCAATACCGGTTACACTCACTCTCGGTCTCCGCGGAGCACGGGTTGACTGGGGATGTGTCCCCCCAGGCTAGCTGCTCGGCGGGACCTTCGGTCGGCGGAGAAGAAGTTCCATACCGATTCCGGACGTTTCGATCTTACCCTCCCGAAAAGGACTCTCCCGGGCGAAGTACCGAAACTGCTCGACCGTGTACGCTCTCCGGCGGAGGGAGCGGAGGGCACTTCTCGTCATGAACGCGCGGAAGAATCCGAGGCTCATCGTGCGCACTTCATTGCGAATCGCCCCGTTGTCAGCATCGCGGCGCATGTCCTGAATTCGCGCTACCCCTCCGGGCCGGAGGACACGGAACATCTCGTTCACTGCGGCCTGAGGACGGCTGAAGTTCTTGAACGCCGCCTGACAAACGACGAGGTCGAATGAGGCGTCGGCGAAGGGCATCTGGGAAGCGTCTCCCTGTCGGATCGCAACGTCGACCCCGGCTCGCCGCACGTTTGCGTTCGCGATCTCCACGAACGTGTGACTGATGTCCAGGGCGCTGACGTGGACCCGACCGAGTTTGGCCATTTCGATGGAGAAATACCCCGGACCGGGCGCGACCTCGAGAACTTCCCCCCCGGGACTCAGGTCTCGGGTGACCACCTCGGCCTGCTTCCTCCACTCGGCAATCTGGCTCTCCGTTCCCCGCGTGCGGGCGTACCAACGTGCGATGCGCCCTTCCATGGCCATTCCGCGGTAGCCTCTTGTCGCCGGCGCATCGTGAGCGCCCGCTGAGGTCGGCACGACACCCCGGGCCACAGCTTCCTGCCCGCTCATCGGACGCACCTTGTGGGAGAAAGGCGAGTTGGGTCCTTTAGCTACGACTCACGTCTCGTGGTCTCCCCGGGTGCTCGACGAGCTCCGCAGGGAGATCCAGGACCGATGCACACTCTAACAGGCGCGGTACACAAGGAGGCCCCAGCCGCTTCGCCCCGAGAGCAAGAACATCGTCACAATCCTCCATTCGCCCAATGACGCCGTTTGTCACGCTCCTATCGAGGACGACACAGGATCCGGTCAAGAACGACCGGGGGGACGCGACGAGGTAAGCGGACACGCATGCCTCTCGTGGCCACACGAAGGGGGGGCTAGGCTGCTGGCCCGGCTCGAACCGAGCCCTCGAAGGGACGATTCGATCTTGGAGGTTTGATCGGACCCTCACTGCCTCGGGGCCGGAGGTGGCGAGTCCTCCGGCAGAGCGGCCCGGTCCACATTCGACTGCTGCCGGTAGCGCCGCCCTGCCACGAAGAGTCCGGCGGCGGCGACCGCGACGAGGCCGCCGACCAGCACGTAACCTTCGAGCCCCGGGAGCCCCAAGAACGTGGGGCTGGGCGGGCTGGTGAGGACCATGGGGTCCGACCAGTAGAGCGGGTACTGGACCGCCGCCGTCGTCGCACAGCCTACCGGCGAGCACGTGGCGAACGACAGGTCGTTCGTGCCACCGGCGAGGAGGGAGAAGACGACGTGGGAGCCCCAGTGGAACCAGGGTACGGAGAGCGAGATGGGGATGAGGTCGTTGTAGATGCCCGACTCCCAGATTCCCGGATGCCACACCCCGGCCGGATACTCGTACGAGGTCGGGGCGGCCGAGTCGTAGAACGGCTGGCAGACACCGCCCGGGAACGGCACCGTCCCCGCCGGCTGAGTGAAGCCGTCCGCTACCCCGAGATACGCACCGGGGATCGGACAGGTGAAGTTCTCGAATTCCCCGGGCGCAGATCCGACGCTCACATTGAGGAAGTCGACGTATTTGACGTCAGAGAGCAGGACGTCCCCGGAAAGTGTGCCGCCCCACAGGTGAACGTTCGCCTGCGTCGACCCGGATTGCGGCTCCACGAATACGAGCACGGCGTTGGAGGTCAACCCGTCGTACGTGGCTTGGAGGGAGAAGACCTGAGCCTCCACCGACCCGTTCAGCTCGGCAAGGCCCTCCGGCGCAGTCCAGAAGAGCGCGTCGCCGCGAGCATCCGAGAACGAGTGGCCGATCGTTGTCCCGGGCAGGTAGCTCGAGGGGGGCAGGTAGGGGTTGAATTCGCCCGTCTGGCTGACATAGACGGTCTGGGTGACCATCGCGTTCGCGACGGCGAGTCCATTCAGCTGCACCGTCGCCGAGCCGTAGAGGTTGAGCGCGCCTGTCGGGAACGTTGCGACGGTGTTGAACATCGTGACCTCAGCGGTCGAGTGCTGGCAGATCCCGTACGCATCGGTGACGCAGAGTTGGAGATTCCCCCACACCGGAGGCGCCGCAACGGCGTAGTCTTGGAAGCTCACCCCGCCACCCTTCGGATGCACCACGAAGTATCCGTACTCCGAAGCGTTCGTCGGAAGGCTGGGAGTTGCATAACTGGGGGTGTAGCTGAACCGACCGGTCGGGCTCGTATGGATGGTCGTGACCGTTCCACCCCCGTACTGGCCCGTGTTTTCTCCGCCGGAATATGCCTCGATGGTGAACGACCCGCCGGGGGCGCCGTGCGCCGGGACGACCGCCAAGGTGTAGGTGACTCCGCCCGTCAGCTCCGTGAACGGCACCAGGTTCGGGCCCTCCACTTCAAGAATCGAGTAGGGCTGATTCAGGAGGCCGTACTCGGTCGACGGATTCGTACCGATGAGCTCGTTGTCGAGGACGGTCGCGTTGGGCATCCCGAGGCCCTGGAGGAAGTTCCAGCCCGGCCCTGCCGGGTTCGCGAGGCTGGGGAACCACTGCGGGAGGATCGGGTCGCTCGGTTCGTTCACGCTGAGGTTGAAGTAGTACCAGCTGTACGAGTTGTCGGGCGCGTAAACCGAGTCGCCCGTGCCGATGTTCTCCATCGTGGCATAGGGATTGACGGACGCGAACGGGACACCGGCTTCCTGGGCGTTGTGCGCCTCAAAGAGGGTGGGGTTGACGTCACCCATGCGGGGCGTGCCGAAGGCGACGTCCGCCTGTTCCTCGATGAGCACCCACTCGCCCGCGATGATGGGGCAGGCGAAGCTCGTGCCTCCCCAGAAGAGCGACCAGTTACCGAAGGCAAAGAGGGACATGTTGAAATCGCCCGAGCCCGAGATCTCAGGGTCGATCAGCGTCCCGCTGGAGTAGGTGTCGAGCGAGTTCTCCCACCAAGGCTGGGATTCCGCCATCGAAGTGCCGAATCCACCGCCAGTCGCGCCGAGTGCGGGACTCGGGCTGCCGGAACTCCAGTAAGTGAAGCTACCGATGCTCTTTGCGGGCACGACGGTCCAGTTGACCTGATCGACGACGTCGTAGGCCGTAGGACCGGAAGGGAACTCCCGCCCTTTCGGGCCGGCCGCCGTCAAGTCGCCGGCCCCGACACCCGTCGCACCGGGAGATTGCGCAGGCACTCCGGCGCTGGCCGCCGAAGCTCCGGGGACGGCTGCTCCGTTCGACCCATCGTCTCCGCTCGCGAAGAAGTTCGTGACGCCCTCGGCGTTCAGAATCAACAGGTCCTCGTCCTCGACCGCGATGTACTCGGGTGCGGCCAGGAAGTACGCCCACTGTTCGCCGATCTCGTAGGAATTGGAAGTAACCGAGATGGAACAGGCGGACTGGGCGGACCCTTCGACAATCCGCATGCCGGCGCTCGCCATTCCGGCGAGGTTGCAGGTCAGGCCCGTCGTCAAGTAGTTCGCGATGTCCAGGTAGTCAAACGGATTCGTGATCCACGCGGCGCTGGGGTCGCCGATGAGGTCGATGTGCGCCTTCGGCGCCATCGCCGCGATGTACTCGATGTCCAGCTCCGTCTCCCCGGTCCATCCCCAGATCTCACCGTTCTGGATGCAATTCGAAAGGTTCGTGTTAGGGACGATCGCCGAAGGGTCGTTCACCGCAATCTGGGTGAACCGGTCGGGGAGCTGACTCGCGCTCCCGAACGCTTCCTTGCTGAACGCCGCCATGTCCGAGGGGAGGGCGCATCCGACCTCCACGACGGCGACCGTGACCCCTTGGCCTTGGTCGGGAACTCCCCCGATCGTGTTGGCGCCGTCCCAGAGGTTCTCGGCCCCGTTGAGCATGTGCATGGTGCTGGGGTAGAGGATCTGGTAGTTGTTGCAGAGACCGTAGTCGGCGCAGAGGTAGGTCGGTGTCAGGTTGGCCCAAGTGTAGTTCGCTCCCTGGATTGCCTGGATCCGGTCGATGGTGAGGGGGTTCGCCGGCTTAGGAATCGTCAGCGAAGCGTGCGTATCGAATCCCGGATACAACCCGCTGGGCATCGCGACGGTGGGCTGCGCGTACAGACCGTTCAATCCCAGTACTCCCGCAATCGAACTGTCGAGAACGCTCGGAAGCTCCGCGGCTTCCGTATTGGCGTAGAACACCGGGCCGGTGGTGACGGACCCCCGGATACCGCTGGCGTTTCCGAAGGTTGGGATCCACTGGCCGCCGGATGTGTACTGTTCGCGGAAGGCCGCGAACTGCGTGTGAAAGGCCGCTTCGACCTGAGCGCCGGTCCCGGTCACTTCAAGGGCCAGGTTCTCGAACGCCGGAACCACCGAAAGCCCGTATCCTTCGAAGTACGACTCGAGCGCCGAATACGTCGGGGAAGACGCACCGAACTGACTCGAGATCTCCCCCGGGCTCAGGAATTGGCGGTACTCCGGACTTGCTGGGTTGCTGATGTCGTCGACGTAGCCGGCCAGATTCCCCGACGGCTTCAGAGTGATTTCCACAGAGAGGGAGGCGCTGGCGACGTTGGCATGCGCCACCGGGATCACATCGAACGTCCCGAGATTGGTCGCAGCATTCAAGCTGAAGTTAGAGGCCGCCGCAGCTTGGACGAGCGGACCCGCGGCGAGCGAAGCCGAGCTCGCCGAGAGTGGACCCGCGTGGCCCTCCGATGACGGGGTTGTCGCCCAAGTGGAAACCCCTCCTGTCAGAGCACTCAGACCCATGATCGCTACGGCCAACAAGACCAGACAAATCCCCACGGAAGATCGACTCCCCTGCATGCCTTTGTGCCCCCTTCGAAATCGTCTCGACACCGGTCGCCGGCTGTGGCCGCCGATGGAACTGCCGCTACTTGAATGCTCGGAAAATTACTGAACTCGTCCGGTCCATTTCCTTGGTCGCTTGCCAGACGGGCGGGACAGGAACCCCCCATCTACTAGATTCAGAGAAGGAATCACCGAGTCACGGGTCAGACCTTGACCCTATGGGCGCGTGCGAGCGGTATCGCACTTCTGGGCCCCCAGGAGCGTGTCCGAGCGACGGTATGGACCGCAGGACCCTAACTTCAGTGGAGGGAGGGGACGAGTGAGTCTACTTCTCCTTCTCAAAGTCGAGCATGATGGTGAACACGAGCGGATACACTGGGTCAATCGACCCCAGCATGTCAACGTTGTAGGTGTCGCGCACGGCCACCCACGCCTCGTGGACCTTGGCGAGGTCCTTCTGCGCAGCGTCCTTGATCATGAAGTTGTGCCGCATCAGGTTCCCGCCCGTAGACATCAACGGCCGGCCCTGCCCATCCGCCGCCGTCGCGGTAATGCCCCCCATGACTCCCCGGGAGAGCGAGATTACCACCCACGGCTGTCCCGAACTATCAGTCAACGTGAACGTCGAGCTGTTCCCACCCCCCTCCTTCACGACCGAGCCGTGGACGGTCCCTTGGGGGTCAACGAGCGTGTAGGACATAGTGACGCTGCGCGCCGCGAAACGGCCGAGGTAGCCTCCCCCCACAAGGCTGCCGAGCATGTTGCCCTGAATGTTCTGTCCCGCATCTCCCCGGACCGTGAACAGATGGTTCTTGTTGGAGTCCATTACGCGGTAGCTGTGTCCCATCGACAGCACCTGGTGCTGGACGAGGAAGCTTCGCTGGCCGCGCAACCCGAGCGCACCGCTCAGGTCACTTGAAGTAGGGCCCCCTCCCGGGGACGGTGAGGCGAGCGAAGGTGGGGGCGCGAGGGTCGGTCCTGCGGCTGCGGGCGCGGGGGCGGCGGCCACTGGACTCCCGCACTTCAAACAGAACTGAGCGTCTGCCGGTAGGCTGCTTCCGCACTTCACGCAGAACTGGGCGGCCATGCGACCTCGTGGGGGCCTCCGTCCCTAAAGTTCTTGTGACGGCGTCGGGACGTGTGGAGTCCCCCCAAGGATAGGGAAGGGCAGGGGCGCCGGTTCCCCACCGACAGAACCGACGTGCGGCCAGAGTGGGAGCCCTGCTGTCGAGTCCGAATCATGGCCTACCCGGGGGCTAGACCGTTGCGCTCAAGTTTAAGGGGGGGCGTGCATGCGCCGTTCGTGGCAACGGGTCGCCGCCTGGCCGCGGTAATGTTTACCGATACGGTTGGGTACACGGCGTCCACCCAGGCCAACGAAGGACGCACCCTCGAGTTGCTCCGGCAGCAGGCCGAGCTGCTCCGGCCGATCCTCACCCTCCACCAAGGGCGAGAGATCAAGTCCACGGGGGACGGCTTCCTCGTAGAGTTCGATAGTGCGCTCAAGGCCGTACAGTGCGCGGTGAACATTCAGCGCCGGATTTACGAGCGGAACTCGGAGGGGAGCCAGACACCCATTCGGATTCGGATTGGGGTCCATCTGGGAGACGTGGTCCAGAGCGGGACCGATATCCTCGGGGATGCGGTGAACATCGCGGCCCGGATCGAACCGCTGGCCGAGCCGGGGGGAGTCTGCGTTTCCAGCTCCGTCTACGATCAGGTTCGAACCAAGGTGGCCGACAAGTTCGAGAAGCTTCCGCCGAAGGCGATGAAGGGAATCGAACTCCCGATGGACATCTATCGGGTGCTGTTTCCCTGGATGAACAACGGGGGCCCCACCGTGGATGAGTCGCGTACGGCCGACAAGAACCGTCTTGCCGTCCTCCCCTTCGCCAACATCAGCCCGGACCCCTCCGACGAGTACTTTGCCGATGGGCTCACCGAGGAACTCATCGCCAATCTCTCGCTCGTGCCGGGCTTGAAGGTGATTGCCCGGACCTCGGTCATCGGCTACAAGAAGACCGAGAAGTCCGTCGCCACGATCGGGAAGGAGCTCGGGGTCGGCACCGTCGTGGAAGGAAGCGTTCGGCGGTCCGCCAACCGAATCCGCGTGACGGTTCAGGTGATCGACGTAGCGACCGAAGAACATCTCTGGACCGCGAAGTACGATGACGACCTCGACGACATCTTCGCGGTCCAGGGAGACATCGCTACGAAGGTTGCCACCGCCCTCCCCGGGGGGTTGAAGAGGGAGAAGGCTCCGATTCCCGAACTCGCAAAACCTCGGGAGACGGAGGCCTACCTACTGTATCTTCAGGGTCAAGCGCTCGTGTGGAATACCGACCAGGATTCGCTGCGTCGTTTCCTAGAGTTCTTCAAGAAGGCGCTTCAGACCGACCCCACGTTCGCACGGGCGTATGCCGGCATGGCCCGCGCGTACATTGGGCTCGGGTCCGAGGATTTCATGTCGTGGCTGGACGCCTGCAATCTCGGTCGGGCAGCGGCCGAGAAGGCGATCGCCATCGACCCGGGCCTCGCCGAGGCTCACGGCCTCCGAGCCGAGATCGCGTTCATGGCTGACGAAACGGCCGACGTTCTCGACCGAGCCGTGCGCAAGGCGCTCGAGTTGAACCCGAACTTGTCGCAGGCGCACACCATCCTGGCCGCCTTGGCGGGATCCCTGGGCATCGCGGAGGCGTACGCCGCGGAGAACGAGGAGGCGTACCGACTGGACCCTCGTTCCCCCCCGACGATCCGATCCTTGGGGAACGCCTTCTTCTTCTTGGGGCGGTACGACGAGGCCCTGGCGCACTGGAAGAAGACGATGGAACAGTCCCCTCTCGATTCTCTCCGCGGGCTGGCGGATTATTACATGCTGAAGGGAGACTTCGAGCAAGCCGAACTCATGGTGAAGGAATTGGAGCGTCTCGCTCCATCCAGCGACTTCGCCTTCCTCTGTCGGGGTACGCTCTCGGCTCTGCGGGGAGACCGACCCACGGCGATGAAGATGATCGAAAGGCTCCAGGAGTCCTCTCGGGAGGGATACGCGCGCCAGTCCTCGGTCGGGTTCGTCTACTACGCGCTCGGCGACCTGGACCGGTTCTTCGAGGTCATGTTTTCCACTGCGAGATCGCACACGATGCAGGCCGCTCGGATCCGCATGTCCCCGCTGTTCGCGGGGGCGAGGAGAGACAAGAGATTCGTCGAGCTGATGTCGACGTACGGCCGGCCAGTTCAGGCACCGAAGTAGGCCCTGGAGTTCCGGGTTCCCTCCCGTTGCCGCAGAGTCCCACGTTGGGAGTGACGCATATTCTACCGTCAACGAACGCGTAGGAGTGAAGAAACATCCACGGCATCTCGATCTCGGGCCGACGCTGGACTTTGGATTTGAGCCAGCGGGCCGAGCCGGGATCGGGAAATCCATCCGAAGTCGGGGTGTAGGGGGCAGCGCGTATCCGAGATCGGTCGTCGCGGAACCGGATTCACGGGCTAGCCGGCCGGAATACCGGGTCCGCCGCGATGCGCCGCTACGTGGATCAGTAACGCCATCGCATGGAGGTGTTGGCACGGTGCCGTGAACTGGAGGGACCACGTGGTCTTCCAGGGTTCTCCCAGGAGCGGCCGCTGCTCGGTGATCTCCCCCACGGGTGTGCCCCGCTGGAGGATTGGGTACGGTTTCGATCGATAGGCCTCGGGGATGGAGAGGTACTCCGCGCCCTGACTCATCAGCACGTAGCTTCGGCCTCGCAGACCCTGGAATCGTCCCCGAAGCTCGCCGATGGTTCGCCCCTCATCATCGACCACCAAGAATGGGATGTTTACCTGAACGATCGGACGACCCGGCGGACTCTTCAGCCGGAACGCGAGGAGGAACTGGTCCAGAGCGTCGGTAACGATCATCTCGACCATGCCGATCAAGCTGTCCATCGCCCGGCTTCCCCGCGCCAGGAGTGCCCCGTCCTGGTCCTCGATCCGAAAGAGCGCGACCATCCCGCCCTCGGATCGCAGCGTGAATCCTCGAGCGTTTTGGATCGGAACTTCGGACGGGTTGGTGGGAAGGGACGTTCCCCCGGGTCGGGAGAGCAACGGGACAAGGTTCCCGCCGCACCATGCGCAACTGCTGGCGTAGGGCGGGGCCGGAGCGCCGCAGCTGGGACATCGCCGGACTTCCATCCGCAGGTCTAGCGCGCGACGTTATTTCAGTGGCCTGACTCGGTCCGGCCGCTCCATCATTGGTTCGATGAAAACTGAAATCGTGTGGCTGCGCCGGCTCGGTGAGAAGGCGTCGGTTTCCGGTTCCCCCGGGACCCCAAACCTTCGCACTCTTCCGCTTCCGAGAGCCTCCAGCGCCAGTTCTCTGTACGTTACGATCCCGGCTCCCCCGGAGTAGGACCGAGGGAGTCCTCTCGCTGGCTGATACCTTCGTACTCAGCCCTATCGACCACGAACTGCGGGCGGCCATCTCGGAAGAATCGCGCAAGGTTGTCTAGGGCCATACGAAGTGCGCGGCGCTTGGCCGCCGCGAACGCGTCCGCGCAGTGCGGGGTGCCATAGAAGTTGGGCAGCCGGGCGAATGGATGGTGGCTCGTGATGGTGCCGCGGACATGGTCTTCTTCCCACCAGACGTCGAACGCTGCGCGGAACTCCGGATGGGTTCGCAGGTGTTCGTAGAGGGCGGTCTGGTCGACGGTCCCCGCTCGTCCGACGTTCACGAGTACGGCGGTCGGCTGCATTGCCGCCAGCTCGGCCTTGCCAATCGTCGCTACCGTGGCCCGGGTGAGCGGCCGGACGTCGAAGACGAACGACCCCGCCCGGAGCGCTTCCGTGAGCCGGGACGCCGGAAACATCTCCGCCGCACCCCGTGCTGGCGTCCCTGTGCGATTCAGCCCGACCGCTCGTGCCTCAAAGGGGGCCAACCGTTCCGCGATTGCTCGACCGATCACCCCGTAGCCCAGGACGACCGCGGTCGCCCCGACGAGGCTCCGTTCGTGAGGGGAAGGTCGGAGGCGCCCCGCCCCGATCATTACCTGGGCCGTGTGGAAGTCGCGCGCTGCGCTCAGTGCGAGCGCAATCGCGTGCTCCGCAACGTAGGGGGCGAATCCCCCGACGTTACCGGCGACGGCCACCGAGGCTGGGAACCGCTCGAATGGAAACCGGTCGAGGCCGGTCCAGATCTCTTGGACGAACTGTAGGCCGGGGGTCGTCCGCGAGTCGAAACTGGCGAATTCGTGTCGAAGATCTTCGACCAACATGGCACGGACGGATCTCCAGTCGGCCGGTCGGTTCAGGTCGAGATAGGCCCACGGGGTGTCGGGAAGGATCTCCTTGACCAGCGCATCGATTTGCTCGCTCTTCGGCAATGCGACGAGCAGGGCAGGAGGGGTATCGCTCATCGGACGAGGGAAACCACGCCCTCAGTAAGGGCTTCGGGGAGACCCCCACCGTACCAAGCTACCCCTGTCTGGGCACCCAGGAATGGGGAAGCTCTAAGACAGGGGTCTCCTCCAATCCGAACCCATGTCTCGAATCCCGAAAGTGCCCGCTCGCTACTCTCGCACACTGGAACTTTTCTCCGCCGCCTGGAACACCGACAACCCTGCGGAGCGCGAGCGGCTCGTGAAGGCGACCTGCTCCCCCAAGTTGGAGGTCTCAAGTCCCTACGGTGTTCACCGGGGAATCCGGGCCCAGCTGAACTCCATCGCGGAGGTGCGAGCCCAGTTCCCCCGCCTCAGAACCGGGGGGTCGGTCTTGGGTGCCCACCACCGGGTCGTCCTTTCGACCTGGTGGACGACGTTCGGTACAGCCCGGCCCGCACTGAAAGGCATTGATTGCTACGAGTTCGACGCGAGAGGGAGGGTCGTACGGGTCGTGTCGTTCTCCCCGATGTCGGGAGATGTCGTTGCAAGGAATGCGGCAACCTCTCACCGCTCAACCAAGCGCACGCGTTAGAGAAGAACTCCGGTCCTAGTTTCGGGCCAGCAGTGGGTGCGAGTACCCACAAGGGGGTGGATCAAGTCCCTCGCTAATCACTAGTCCCGCGATTCAGCCTCCGCCGATGACCTGGGAAACTTGATGTGTGAGAAATGGACGGCACCTTTGGGTACCATCCACGGGAAGAACTGATACTCAAGGTACCCCGCTCGGACCCACGGGTCGGCCTCCACGCAGGACCGCAGTTCAGTCTCGCTTCCGCGGAAGATGGTCAGTCCACGGATTGTTCCTTGGGACCCGGAGAGCAGAGGCCCAGCGGCGAGCAGACGTCCTTCATCGTGGAGCAGGGCCAAGTAGGCGAGATGAGCATCCTGAACCTTCGCCTCCGTAGCCGGATCGAGCTTGGGAGCATCGGGCCGCAGTACCACCAGGGCCACTGTGTATCGGTCGAACTCCATGATGCCGGCATCGCATCGAAGTCTTAGAAGTCGAGTGGTCCTCAATTGTCGCGACACCGGCTGGCTTGCCGGTCGCCGCCTTCGGGCTCCAAGGGCTTCTGAGTCGGGGGCACCTTGAGGGCGACGATTGGCGATGACGTTCAATCGGGAGAGGCGGTCACGTATCTCCGAGGCCCAGCCGGCGCGGCCACCCTGCCAGCGCCTTCCGTCCAGGCCGGTGGCGACTGCCTTGCCAGCCGACGACTCCCCATCTCAGGACGAAACCGGCAACGGTGGGTCCGCGATCTTGAGAAGCTGCTTACCGAAGTTCTCGCCCGTGAAGAGGCGGGCGAGCGTCTTCGGCGCGTTTCTGAGGCCCATCGCCACATCCTCCTTCACCTTGAGCTTCCCTTCGGCCAGCCAACCTGCGAGTACCGGGATGGCCTCCGAGTATCGGTTGGCATAATCGAGAATGATGAACCCCTCCATCCGGCCGCGTCGAGTGGTCAGCATCGGGTAGTTACTGAGGGGACGGAACTCGCGGGCCGCGTAATTCGAAATGGACCCGCAGAGGACGATCCGGGCGTGGAGGTTGATCCGGGCGAGCACCTCGTCCAAGATTTCGCCGCCGACGTTATCGAAGTAGACGTCGATCCCCTTCGGACAGAGCTCCGACAACCGCGGGCCGACCTTCTCGGATTTGTAGTCGATCGCGTCGTCGAAGCCGGCTTCCTTCCGCACCCAGGCGCACTTGATCGGACCACCCGCGATCCCGATCACTCTCGCGCCCCGAATCTTCGCAATCTGTCCCGCGACCGAGCCGACCGCCCCCGCCGCGCTCGACACGACGAACGTCTCCCCCGGCTGGACCCTGCCGATCTCCACCGTCCCAAAGTAAGCGCTCATGCCGGTGATCCCAAACAGGCTCAGAACCAGAGACAACGGAACACCGGCGGGAACCTTTTCAACTGAACCCAGTCCGCGGCCGTCGGAGACGGAGTAGTCCTGCCAGCCCAACAGGCCGGTGACGACCTCGCCTACGTGGTAGTCCGGGTGTCGCGATTCAATCACCTGGCCGACGCCCAGGGCTCGCATCACCTCCCCGAGCTGTATCTTCGGGACGTATGTGTCCCTCTTCATCCACCCCATCTGGGTTGGATCACAGGAGAGCCAGAGGTTCCGGACAAGAAACTCCCCTTCCTTCAGTGCCGGCACGGGCGATTCCGTCCACTTGAAATCGGTCTCGGCGAACATCGCCTCGGGGCGGCTGACGAGCAACCATCGTCGGTTTGTCCGCGCTTGCATGAGTTACCGGACCCGGGGACTGGAAGGTCCGATGCTGGCTAGACCCGGCCTCGGTATAAGCTGCGAAGCGACTCAACCGCCGGTCGCCAACAGGGTCCACCGAGCCCAGGGTTGACGAGAACCCGGGCGATGTGCCTTTGCCCTTACTCCCGTATGGCACGGGCCGCGTCTCTGCTCTTCTTATCCCGGGTTGTCTAACTGCTGCCCGTGGCCCCCACTCGGCGCCTCGCCGCCATCCTGTTCACCGATATGGTGGGATTCACCTCCGCTGCGCAGCGGCATGAGGCCCTGGCTCTCGAACTGCTCCGAGAACAGGAGCAGCTCGTCCGTCCGATCGTCAAGGACCATCGGGGACGTGTGATCAAGTCAACGGGAGACGGGTTCCTCATCGAGTTTCCGAGCGGACTCCAAGCCGCCGAATGTGCCGTCCAAATTCAGACTCGACTTCACGACCGGAATTCCACCTCGAAACTGGCACCGATCCAATTGCGCATCGGGATACACGTAGGCGACGTCGAAGCCCGGGAGGCCGACATCTTTGGCGATGCGGTGAATGTCGCCGCACGGGTCCTGTCGACCGCCGAACCTCAGGGGATTGCGGTCACGGAGCAGGTCGCCCATCTGCTCCAGAACCGGCTCCCGCTCCCGCTCGAGGCTCTCGGGGCCAAGGGCTTCAAGGGCGTCGACCACCCCGTTCAGGTCTTTCGCGTCGTGCTCCCGTGGAGCAGCCCCCTCCAGATCACGGAGGACCGGACCTACCCACGGGTCGCGATCCTCCCTCTACGGAACATCAGTCCGGACGCGAACGATGAGTACTTCGCCGACGGGCTCACGGAGGAGCTGATCTCGAGCCTGGGTCAGGTCCGAGAGCTTCGGGTGATTGCTCGGTCGTCCGTATCCCGGCTCCGGGCCAGCGACAGGACCCTGCCCGAGATTGGCCGAGAGCTGGGGGCATCCGCGGTCTTGGAGGGAAGCGTTCGCAAGGCCGGCGATCGGTTGCGGATATCCCTTCAGCTGGTGGACGTCGCCTCCCAAGAGAACCTGTGGACCCAGACCTTCGACCGACGACTGGACGACGTCTTCGCGGTACAAGCCGAGGTGGGAGAACGAACGGCCGCCGCGCTGCGCGTACGGATGCTCGGAGCCCAGCGGGCCGCATTGCATCAGCCCCCGACGAGGAACCTAGCGGCCTACGGTCTCTACCTGCAGGGCATCCATTTGAGCCGCTCGCCCCGAAGGGAGGACGGCACCGCTGCGGTGGACCTGTTCCGCCGGGCCATCGAGTTGGACCCGGAGTTCTCCGCCGCCTATTCCCACCTCGCCAACCGGCTTCTGGGCGCGATCGGAGAATCCGCTTCCATTCAGCAAATCCTCCCCAAAGCCCGTCCGTTGGTGGAGAAGGCTCTCCGACTCGACCCGGAATCCCCCGAAGCACATACGGCGAAGGGCAATCTCGCCATGCAGGGCGACCTGGACTGGGCCATCGCTGAGGCCGAGTTTCGGCGGGCCCTCGCTCTCAACCCGAGCGATTACGATTCTCGCCTGTGGTATGGGCTCCTGCTTCGTTCGCTCCAGAGGTACTCGGACGCGGAGGAGCAGGCCCGCGTCATCATGGAACTGGACCCCCTCAACCACGCCGGTGCGTCACTTCTCACGAGCATCCTTCGCCTCGCCGGCAACTTCGAAGAAGCAGAGCAGCTCACCCGCACTCGTCTGCGGTCACTGCTGAGCCCAGCCGAATATCACATGAACCTCGCCTACACGCTGCTCTACTCCGGTCGGAAGGAGGAGGCGCGCATGGAACACGATCAGGCGTTCACGACGGAAGACGCGTACGTTTCGTTCGATGGCGCAGTGCTCCTCGCGCGGCTGGGAGATCCCGACCCGGCGCAGTCTCGTCTCGCGACGGAGGAGAAACTCGCCCAGGAGACCTACGTTCCCTTGAATCGGCTCGCGGCACTCGCCTCGGCCATCGGCGAGACGGATCGGGCCATCGCATATCTCGAGAAGGATTGGGCCGAAGGAGATCGTGGATTATGGTTCACCTACCAGGGTCTAGCGTTTGATCCTGTTCGATCCGACCCGCGTTTTATCCGAATGCTCGAGCGGATGCGGCTGCCGACTTCCGCTCCCTTCTTTCGCCACGGGCGACTGACCTGAACACGGCGTGACCGGTCCCATCCGGGAGCGCGCGCGTCAGCGGTGACGTTGGTGGGACCGTGCCCGGGAGGTGGGCGCGGACACCATCAGTCGCGAGCGGCGAAGGGGTCGTCTACTTCTTCCCGGGGGCTCGGTAGGCGACCTTGCTGGCCCGTCCGAGGGCGTCGACGAACTCCTTCGGAGAGAACAGCTTGGTCGTCCGAGTGGTAGCGACTCCACCGGCGGCCTGAACGGCCATCACGGTCGCGTTCACCGTGGTGTCGTCCGGCGCCTCGAGAAGCACAAAGCCATCGAACTTTCCCGGATGATAGTAGAGCGCAATCAAGCGACCGCCGAACTGTTTAGCCATCGCCTCTAGAGCGGCCGTCCGATCTTCCGGTTTCTGGATGAGTGCTTGCCACGCCTGGGGTGAGTACGCGAATTGGACCATGTAATGCGCCATTCCCGACCTCAGACCTCGGGACATTGAACCGCTTGTTAACCGTTTGGTTTCGACAACTGACGATGTTCCACCTCGAGCTCTCTCGGTGGCCTAATCGATCTCGAGTGACTGGATACGAATGGCGGGGATGAGACCGACGACCGCAGCGCTGGCGCAGCCGTCCCAGCTGCGGCAAAAGGGCGCCTTGCTGCGATCAAGCTGGCCGACGAGATCGCCGGCCGTCCGCCATCGGCTTGGCCCGAGGGAAGGGGGGCTGACTGGTCAATAAACCGGAGCGACCCCTCCACCCGGCGTGCCGGGTCGCAAGGCCGTTTATGTTTGAGGGGAGCATGTAGTAGTAGGTGCCGAAAGTGTCCATGAAGACCGAGTTCGAGACGATTAGAGATCTCTACCGGTACAACTCCTTCGTCCGGAAGAAGTACCTACGGGCAATCTGGAAACTCCCTCCGCGAGAGCGATACCGGAAGCGAGGCGCTTCGTTTCCGTCTCTGGTCGACATCTACATGCATGTTCTGGACGCCTATCGATGGTGGTTCATTTCCGTCTACGGCAAGGGGGGCCGATTCGACGAATACCCACTGGGTCGACGGTACTCCAAGGCGGAAGCAGTGAAGGAGACCAACACGGTGGACCGACTCATCCAGAAGGTACTCCGGGAGGTCGGCCCTCGGGGCCTGAGCCGGATGGTGGCTTGGAAGGGCCGGAGACCGTTCCGGGTATCGACCCGGAGCATGCTGCTCCACATGGCGGAGGAGGAGCTCCAGCACCGGGGCGAGATGAATGCCCTACTGTGGCAAATCGATGTCGACCCGCCCGTTACCGGCTTCGACGACTTCTGATGGTCCGAGAACCTCGCCGATCGAACCCACAACCTCAGGGAGGGTGAGCGACCGGCCCTCTCTCGGACCATATTCGGGGGCGGATCCAAGACATCGACAGAGACGGGACGTCCGCCCCGGCGCCGCAGAGTTGGCGCTCGGCGTGAGTTGATTACGTCAGGGCCAGCATCTTCCTGTCACGGAAGGGTCGCATTATCTACGCGGCCCCTGCTTGCCCCGTAAACAGCCATGATTCGCGTAGCGATCATCTTGGGAAGCACGAGGCCGGGACGAGGCGGGGAGGCCGTCGCGAAGTGGGTACTCGCACAGGCCCAGAAGCGAGAGGATGCCGAATTCGAGCTGGTCGACCTCAAGGATTTCAACTTGCCCTTGCTGGACGAACCGATTCCACCGTCCGCCGGACGGTACTCCAAGGAGCACACCAAGGCCTGGGCCCAGAGAGTCGCTCCGTTCGATGCGTTCGTCTTCGTCACGGGCGAATACAACCACGGCATTCCGGCGGCACTGAAGAACGCCATCGACTACCTGTTTGCGGAGTGGAACAACAAGGCGGCCGGATTCGTGTCGTATGGCTCCGCGGGAGGAGCGCGCGCGGTCGAGCACCTCCGGGGTGTGATGGCGGAGGTGATGGTCGCCACCGTTCGGGCGCAGGTGATGTTCCACCTCGCGACCGACTTTGAGAACTGGACGGTCTTCAAGGAGCCCGACGCTTCCAAGGTTAAGGCGCTGAACACCATGCTCGATCAGTTGATCGCGTGGGGAACCGTCATGAAGACACTCCGGAAGCCCTAGAAGTCGCCCTCTTTTTCGAGGAGAACGTCGGTCGGTTGACGGACCTTGAGGCGCCTCGTGCGCGATGTCTCGACACCGGGGCTTGGGCTGACTCTTCGAGAGCAAACTATTCTACAACCGCGGGAATCCCTGGCCCATGGTGACTTCGGTAGCTGGCAGCCCGGGCCTGTCGTTTACGGAAGCCCGGGCGGTGGAACGCGGGATACGTTTTGCGGTCTACTTGACCGGGGGGCTCGTGACCCTCGCGATCGGCCTTGAGATCCTCGCGAGCAGCATGGGAGAGGTCCTGAACTGCCTCTACAAGACCGACATCTGCTCGAACGGCTTCTCTCAATCGATCTACTTGGAGACTGTTCCCATCCTGGTGGCGGGCGCAATTCTTGTGGCCACTGCCATCGTTCTCGTCTTCCTTGCTCATCGAAGTCGGTAGGTAGAGACTCAGTAGTGCGACCTAGCTTCGCCGCGAGCCCCCCTTAGGGACAGGAGCCCGTCCCGCGGACGGCGATCTCGTGTAAAGCTAGGACACCCCTCGATCAATCGGACCATCCGAGCTGGATGACGGTCCTCCCGCATCGAGGACAGGTGACGGTTCCCTCGGTTCCCATCCTCCCGCACGCCGGGCACAAGGTCCGACCCGGCCCCGCGCGACGGTCGCCCCGGAGCTGGTAGGACGTCCTCTGCTGCCTCGCCGCCCTTCGGGTGAGGGAAGCTGACCAAACGATGACCGCGATGTCCATCGATATTCCGGCTCCCACCAGGATCGCACCGACCGTGAGCCCAAGTCCCCGGAGTCCGCTAGCCAGGATGAGGAACGCCCCGAGGAGGATGAGGGCGTGGTAGATGACCAACGGGCCCACTACTTTACGCAACACGGGCCGGGGGTTTGTGGGGGAGGACACGTTCGGCGCCTCTGGTTCAGGTTTCGCGCCGAGGACGCTGTCGGCCCGGTGGCCGGTCACGGTCCCGCTCTTCCGAGTCGGCAGACCTCGGGGTACCGGAAGCAGCTGACCAGGTGGTCGTTCACCATGCCGACAGCCTGCATGTGAGCATAGGTGACGGTCGAGCCCACGAAACTGAACCCGCGCTCCCGTAGGTCCTCGCTGAACGCATCGGATTCCGGAGTCGTTGGCGGAATCTCACCGAGGCTCTTCCAATGATTGATACGAGGGCGCCCTCCGACGAAGCGCCAACAGTACGCATCAAAGGTGCCGAACTCCTTCTGGACCGCGCGGAAGGCACGCGCGTTGCGGACCGTGGACTCGATCTTCCGCCGATTGCGCACGATCGCTGGGTCGAGGGCGAGTCGGCGCACGCGGGCCTCGGTGAATCGGGCCACCTTGGCTGGGTCGAACCCGCTGAAGGCGCGGGAGTATCCTTCGCGCTTCCGAAGAACTACCGACCAGCTGAGCCCGGCCTGAGCCCCTTCCAGCACCAAGAACTCGAAGTGCCTTCGGTCCTCGTGAACGGGCACTCCCCATTCCCGGTCGTGGTATTCTTGCATCAGAGGGTCGTTCGCCAGGGGCCAGGGACACCGTCTCATGACTCGGCACACGGCCGGGGGTTCGGTAGTGGTTTCATCATGCTGGCGCGCGCGGTCCGGTAACCCAATTTCGAGTAGAGCGCCATGGCGCCGGGGTTGTCCGTCCAGACGTCCAGTCCTATTCGCGTCGCTCCAAGCCCTGAAGCCATCTCTTCGAGTCGCTGCAGCACTTCCGTCGCGTGACCCTTCCTTCGACGGTCAGGGTCAATCTGTATCCATTCGACCCAGAACTGCAACCTTCCCCCCTCTTCCTCGTTCGTGTACCAGACCTCGCCGATGGCGGCTCCGTCGGACGCGTCGATTACTTTGAGGAAGTGGTTCCCCGGCGTGTCCTTCCCATTCGGCAACAACCGAGAGTAGGCCTGCTGACTTGCTTCGAGGGACCGCTCCTGGCTCCAGATCCCTCGCTCCACCCACTTGGAGGCCCGCCGCGGGATCGCCCGGGCAACGAACGCCCGGAAATCCGCCTCATCCATCGGCTCGAGACGGATCACAGCGTTTGGTAGCGTTCCCTGGTTATGACGGCTCTGCAGGGATGCTTGAGGGCGCGGCTAAAGAACGTGGCTCGCGGCTTGAACCCGAGCCCGAGGGTAGCCGCCCAGTTCAGGGAGGTCACTGCTGGGGGGCACCGCAGAAGGGGCATTGGACCACGGTGATGTCCATCAGGTTTCCACAGAAATGGCACCGCACCTTGACCAGTTCTCCCTCGGGAGTGTGGACGATGACACGGCGTGCCGAGCGCCATCGCTGATGGGCCAGGCGGAACGACGCCTCGGCCCGCGCTCGCCGACGAATCCACTCATTCTGGCCGGCGGCTCGCGCCTCTTGAATCTCCCGGGCGACGTGGTTCGGATCATGGAGGAGAATGCGCACCGCCACCGCCTTCCGTTCATGCTCCTCCGATAGGCGGAGGTACCGGTGAAAAACGACCTTGGGCGGGGCGAGATTGTAGAAGAAGAGGTTCGGTCCGGATTCCCAGTCGCTCTTGGAGAACAGGCGGGGTCGTCGCCGGAGCTCCACACACCGAAGGTTGGTCATCACGAGAACTCCGAGTAGAGACTTCCATACCCGCTCCACCCGTTCCTCGTCCAGGAGATGGATCTGAGCGAGCGCCTCGGGGTCGATCCCATCGGGTGGAATGGAAATGCTGCCCGGCGTTCCGGGCGGATCCGAGGGCATCCTCGGAGTAAGGCCATGGGTCCGTTATGGAGTTGACGTGCTAGCGACCGACGTCCCCGCGATGGTGGTTCGGCGTCGGGGATAGGTGGTCTGCGTCGACGGGATCCCTGACACCCCCCGTCCAATCCATTAAAATACGGAACGCAGTCGGTTACTTCGTGCCGCTCTACATGGACGTACACAAGGGCATGAAGGGTGTGACCGCTGCCGCCGTCGCCGAGGCTCACGCGAAGGATCTCGCGGTCCAGGGAAAGCATGGCGTGGACTACCAGCATTACTGGGTCGACGAGAAGAACGGGACCATCATGTGCCTGGTGAACGCGCCGAGCGCCGAGGCGGCCGCCCGCGTCCACAAGGAAGCTCACGGCCTCGTCGCGGACGAGATTCACGAGGTCAAGCAGGGGTAGGTGTCAGGCGTCGGACGATCCGAGGTCCTGAGCTTCCTCCCATAACTCGTGGAGTGACTCGATCGGACCGGCCATCGGCAGCCATCGCTCCGGGACGCTGTACTCGATCTTGGGAGGGAACCCTCCGAGGTTTCGTCGCGAGACCAGACCAAGCACCTCGAGGTCGCGGAGGGTGCTCGTCAGCAGCTTCGGGTGGAGGCCGAGGCGACGCTGGAGGGCCGTGAACCGCATCGGGCGGCCACCTTCATGCGTCAGCACGAACAGGATGTCGGTCACGTGGGCCCGTCCCAGAACGGCGAACAGGGCGGGAAACGTGCAGTCCTCCCTTCCGCACGCCGGTCGCCGTGCGGGCCTCCGAACCATGACGTCAAGCCCATCGTCGCAGGCAGTTAATCCTTCACTCACGGTCTGGTGACTGCCCGCCTTATGGGCCGCGTCGAACTCGTACCCTCATGCAGCGGACGAGCGGCGTAGTAGGGGGGTATGTGGGAATGCTGGCCGTATCGGTACTGATCGGCGTCCTGGCTAGGTTTGCGTTTCCTTCGACCGTCGGCTCCACCGGCATTGAGGTCGCGGTGATCGGGATCGTCTTCCTGACAGGTGTCCTCGGTCGGATTGCGGCCGCCCCTCGCCGGGAGTTTCTGGGCGCGAGGCATGGCTCCGAGCGGGAAGGGAACTGAGCATGAACGACCGGACCTTCCGACCCATCGCCCTCAGCAACCCGTTCCGACGATGGTTCGCTCCCCCCCGACGCGACATCGACCGTCTCTCCCCTCAGCCGGGCGATCGCGTGACGGACCTCGGGGCCGGGGTAGGATACTACGCGGAGGAGGTGCTCGCGCGGATCGGCGCGTCCGGTCACCTCACGCTGGTCGACATCAACGGACCGAACCTGGCGCGGTTCGCTCGCCGCCATGGGCCCGATCCCCGATTGGGAGTCCTGGTCGGGTCGGCGGCTGCGGTCCCACAGATTCCGAGCGAGAGTCAGCACCGAGTGCTCCTCGCGAATGTGCTCTGCGACGTTGTGGACAAGACCGGCGTCCTCGATGAGACTTGGAGAATCCTGCGCCCCGGAGGGACGGTCTTCGCGTCGTTTCACTGGAACGATAGCCCCAGCCCTTCGCGTCCTCTCCGCATGACGGCGGAGAAGTGGACCGCGTTGAAAGCGCGGCACTCTTGGGAGGAAGTCGGTCAGGGCCACGGACGAGGAATACACTGGCACATTCTCCGGAAGGCGTCCTAAAGTGGGGAGCTCGGCGCCGCACGCCCGCTCCGTCCCAGTTTCCACGACTCTTCTTCCCCGCCGCCCGGTCGCTCGTTCCGACCGGCTTGCGACACGGGGTACGAGTCTAGCTGCCCCTGGCGGACGGGGTCGCCTGCGGCGGCACGACCATCAAGGTCGACGTTGAGTGCGCGTACAGCTTCTTCTGGCCATCGACGAGCCGCGCCTCGGCGGTGGCAACCCTCCCACCCGCATGGACGACCCGAGCTTCGGCCCGCATGGGGCCCGAGAGGCGAGTTACGGGGCGTACAAAGTTGACCTTGATCTCGAGCGTGGTGTAGGCGGTACCGGGCTGAAGCGTAGTGTGGAACGAGCAACCCATCGCCGAATCCAGCAGGACCGTGATGACTCCGCCGTGAACAGTCCCGAGCGGGCTGTACATGTACTCGGCCGGGTCGAACTCGAAGGTCACCGACGACGGCTCCACGGAGACTAACCGTAGGTCGAGAAGGTTCGCAATAGGGGGAGGCGGCAGCTTCCCGGTCGCCACGGCGCGCAGCAGTTCCAGCCCGTTCATGGTCTTGAACGCGTCGAGAAGAGCAGCCGGATCCACCCAGCGCACGGTTCGCACTCGCGGGTCATCGTCGAGCGACATGACTCCGACCTCGGGAATCCAACGACCGCGCGCCCTTAGCGGTTGGCCCGGGTCGGTGGGTGCCTACCGAGGAGCCTCGGTATCAGGCAGGGCGAGATGGATCCAGAGCCCAACCGCCACCAAGACCACCGCGAGAGCCGCGGAAACCAAGACATAGAACAAGTCGGGCCAGGAAAGCACCGCGACGACTGCGAACACGACCGCCCCAATCAACACCCACCCTCGGATCCGACCCCGGTTCATGTCGGCAAGCGTCTCGCCGCGCATCTCTGTCACAGCGAGAGGTCCCTTGCCGCCCCCGCCGGTGCCGATAGCGGACACGATCGTCCCCAAGTGGGGGTACTCTGCCCTCGAGCTTAGACGTTCTTATAGGGCACGGAGCAGGGGAGAGGGAAGGGTCCGCGCGGGCACTTCTCGGTGCTCCCCCTAGGTAGGCGCGAACGTGAGCCAGATGGTAGCCGCGCGATTGGATTCGTGCGAAGCGATCCTGCTTTTCCGGAGGAACGTCACCCGCGGCCCCCACGTGCGAGGCTCCGACCACCCCGGCGCGCTAGAGCTCCACGGAATGAAACGAAAAGCCGTTTAACACGGTGTGACCCTTGCCCTCGCTCGATGCGCGCGAATCCCGATTCGCGCTTCGGTCCGCTCACCGTTGTCGTGGTGGCGTTGTTTCTGCTGTGCGGCACATGGACTCTGGGTGGATTCGCGTTCGTACCTTGGAACGCGGTCCCTACGGTGGGCTCCTCGCAATCGGGCGCTGGATTGCTCGCTTGGTCCACGCAACAGACCCTCTCGGGCACTCCGTTCTGGGAGACATACTGTGGCTCTCTCAGTCCACAGGCGCCGTGCGCCGATTCCCAAGGCATCACGTACGTGGCTCCCGCCGGGCTGATGGTCGTGACAGACGCCCACTCCTCGCAGGCGCCCGCGGGCGCCGGCCGAAACTCAATCGTGGAGTTCGACCCGGTCACCCTACAGAACCTCTCCGAGCTGCCCGTGGATTGTTTCCCGGGCGTTCCCTTCTACCCCGGCAACGGCTCCGTGGTACTCGTTCCCTGTACCAATGGTGCGTTCACGAACTTCTCGGTCCTGGAGTTCGATTACGCCACCAATGCTTTGGTGGCCACCATCCCCGTTCCCATCTGGATATCTTCGATCGCGGTCGACACCCAGAGCGGGTCATTCTACGGGGCGGGTTGGAACTCCAGCTTTGCCGCGGACAGCCTCGTGGAGTTCAACCCATCTCCGCCCTGGTCGGTCCGCGAGACTAATGTGCCGGGGGCCGATTTCACCCTGTCGATTCCGTCCAGTTACTCCGCCATTGTGTTTGACCCCCTTACGGCACGCCTGATTCTTCCCTCCTCCGGCGATTCGGTTCTGTCGATGAATCCGCTGACCGGCACCGTGACCACTATCGCCGAACTGCCTTCGACCGTGGCCTCGCTCGCCATCGACACCGCAGCAGACGACCTGTTCGCGACTACCACGAACCCTAGCACCGCCGTGGTCCTGAACGCTGCGGACTACGACCTGAAGGCTCAGATCTCGATTTCCAATTGCGTCGATAACATCTGCGCCGTCCCGAACGACGTGAACCAGGTGCTCGCAGATCCATCCCACGGCGACGCGTATCTCGTCTCCACGACGGGCCTCATCGGACTCAACCTCTCCACGCTGTCCACGATCGGAGCCATCGAGGATTACGGCGACGGCCCTCAACTGAGCTCTGCTTACTTTCCGGCAGCCGACCGCGTGTTCGGAACGTATGAGGACATATTGGGGGGTCCGGGGTTCTTTGTACAGCTGAGCCACGGCACCTACCCGGTCCTGACTCGGCTGTTATGGCTCTCTGTTCCGCTCGCCACTCTCGCTCTCTCGCTCGTCGCGGCGGCGATCTGTTTCGCAGTGGCACTGAGGTACCGGAAGCCACCGCCCTCTCTCAGGGCGAACTCACCCCAGGAGGGGGTGACTCGAGCGGCCGACCCTCATCGGCCCTTCGGAAGAATGTAACCTCCGGGGGTACCTCGGGGAAAGTCGCCGCGTGAGAGCCACTCTCGCGACCCGATCTCGATACTATCGGTTACTGATCGAGCCTCGTGGGAGTATCCGACCTTAAGACCCGGGTCACATATTGACGGGTGTGACCGCGCTTCCTCGTCGACCCCTCGGTCGCTCGGGCATCTCGGTCGCACCGTTCGCGCTCGGTGGGAATGTCTTCGGGTGGACGGTCGACGAGCGCACAGGATTCCAGCTCTTGGACGGCTTCGTCTCCGCCGGGTTCACCCTGATCGATACTGCAGACACCTACTCGATCTGGATTGCCGGTCACCACGGCGGCGAGTCCGAGACGCTCCTCGGAAAATGGTTACAGGAGAGCGGGCGGCGGAAGGAGGTGGTACTCGCCACCAAGGTCGGGATGGACATGCGGTCGGGGGGCAAGGGGCTCTCCTCGGGTCACATCGCGCGGTCGGCGGAGGCCTCGCTCCGTCGACTTCGGACCGACTACATCGACCTCTACCAGGCTCACGAGGACGACCCAACCGTCCCCTTGGAACAGACGCTGGGCGCCTTCAGCAAACTCGTGGACGAAGGGAAGGTGCGGGCCATCGGTGCCTCCAACTACGAAGGACCTCGCCTCGAAGCCGCCCTGCGATGCAGTTCGGAGCAAGGCTATCCTCGGTTCGAAAGTCTACAGCCGCGCTACAACATGGTCGACCGGAAGGACTTCGAGTCGACGCTGGAACCGGTCTGTGTGGCGAATCACCTGGCCGTGCTCCCGTACTCCTCGCTGGCCAGCGGATTCCTCACCGGCAAGTACCGGACGGCCGCCGACGCGGCAAAGAGTCCCCGCGGGCAGCGCGCCGTTACGCGACTCGATCAGCGCGGTCTCCGAATCCTGGCGGCCCTAGACGACGTTTCGTCTCGTCTCGGTGCAGCCCCCGCCACCGTGGCCCTCGCCTGGCTCACGGCCCGACCCAGTGTGACCGCGCCGATCGCGAGTGCTACGTCGTTAGAGCAGTTGGACCAGCTCATCCAGGCGGCGTCACTGCACCTCGACAGCGATGCGATTCGGCTTCTCGACGAAGCGAGCGGGTAGGGCTAGCGCCGTTCCGGAGCGATCTGCCCATCCACCCTCTGAGAGTGGGCGGCTCTAGACCACCCGAACATGCAGCAGCTCATTGATGCTCACGCCGGAGATGAAATCTCGGCAAGAACCGACCCGTTCGTGACATGTACTCTGAATAGACGGACCCGAAGGCATCGGGAGAGCTGAGCAGGGCCTCCTCCACCCGGGCCCGATAATGCGCGATGCACGCCAGGACGAGAACTATCCCCGCGAGGACTGGACTCAAGTAGAGGGCGCTGAGACCGATTCCGACGGTGCTCCCGGCTGTGTACACCGGGTGACGGATGTACCGGTACGGCCCCTCCTGCACGAGACGATGACCCTCTTGGACCTGAATCTCGGGGGTGAGAAACCTCCCGAGGGCACGTGCCGCTGTGAAAAAGAGGAGCCCCCCGGCGGTCGATATCGCGAAGCCAACGAGCTGGATGGCCCAAGAGAGCGGGATGTCGGAAACATTCGGCCAGTGGTAAGCAAACTCCGGTAGAACCAGGACGCCGACGGGCCAGAGCACCATCACGAGCGCCCCCGACATCCAAGTGATTTCGGCCGAGCGCACCGGAATTCGCCTGGCCTTCACGTGGAGAGCTTCCCGCGGCCTGCGAAACGTGGAGCGCCACAGGACAAAGCCGAGGGCGCCGACTCCGAGAAACACCCCGGAGAGAATTTGGACCACGACCAGGCTCAGCACGGACGCGCCTACTTCACGAGGTATCAAGTACCTTGCCGAGCCGAGACGAAGCCATGGGGCAGGACCCTTTCATCCGCTGCCCCCGGCGGAATCCCGGGTGGGAAGTACGTCACCCACCCATGGTGTGGGCACGAGCTGCGTTTCGACTCGGGCTAGTCACCTTCTCGGCGGACCAGGACTGCGTGGTACCCGATGGGTACGTCGAGAAGCAGGACCGGATGGGAACCCCCGAACCGCGGCGAATCCGGGGTGAATTCCAATCCTACCTCACCGGCGATTCTCGCGAAGCCGTTCCTCAACTCGCCCGCGAACCGATGCAGCGCTGCGGAACGACCCTCCGCGGGGAGCAGATGTACCTGCCCTTCGTTCAGGGAAGTGTTCACATCGACGAACTGAGGGTAGACATAGATGAAGACGTCCGGCTCAAAAAAATCGGGGCGGGACCGGAACAGTTCCGTGGAGAGGACGAGGCCGCGCACGGCGGCGTAGACTCGGAACTTGAGCTTCTCCCGGGCTCTCATGACCCGGTCGTGGTCCCGAGGGGAATGGGCAGACGAACTCATCCCGGTGGGAAGACACTCGGCCCTATGAGAAGGTAGAGCCTTCGACTCCGATTCACGACCGGAGCCGGCTAGGTGCGGAATCCGTCGGCCCTAACGTGGTCCCCGCAGCCCGCTCAGGCATCGATGATCACGGCCGACGCATGGCCCATGGCGAAGCCTGCGCTGGGCCCGGACCTGGTGGGCTGACGGCATCGACGGAAGTTCGCGGCTGATTCCGGGTGCGAAGGTGCTTAGACCCCCCAGCAATAGCGACAGGAGAGGACAGAGCTGATGGTGCACGAAGCCGACCTAGGGGTCCAAATCCAGAGGGCAGCGCCGACCAAGTTGTACCCGTTCACAAGGTTCTTCCGCGGGTTCGAGAAGGTTCCGACCGTCCGACGTCTCTTCGGGAGCCAGACCACCCGAGCCCTCCGTTCGCTCAAAGTGGAGTTCTTCTCCGCGCGGTACGGTTACATGGGAACCAGCGACGTCGACGGCCACCTCATCATCAGCTCCCGTCATCTCGCCACCAGTGACTTTCGGACCGTCTACCTGGACATCGTCCACGAGCTCTGCCACGTGAAGCAGTTCCGAGCGGGTCGTCCCCTCTTCTACCCGCGGCTGAGCTACGTCGATGCGCCGTCGGAGATTGAGGCGTACCGGCGTACCGTCGAAGAAGGGCGCCGGATCGGGATGACGGACCGACAACTGCTCGACTACCTCAAGGTCGAGTGGATCACTCCCGCCGAGCACCGGCGGCTGGCTCGTCATTGCCGGCTCACGTGGACCCCGGTCCGGCCCCGTCCCCACCGGAAGCGCATCCGGAAGTAGAGAGTCGCCCTCCGCCACTCGGAGGCCGGCGGGGCCTCATTCCCCGACGGGCGCTTGGGGGCCGTCGGGTCGCCCGGGACAGAATCTGTGAACTCGGTCTCTTCCCAACGGGGTGGTGGTCTTGTTTGTGACCTACGTCGGCGGACCGGGTCCCCTCCGGCGACGCACCCGCCTCCTCCAGAGTGCTGCGCCGACCAGAGCGACCGCCACCAAGCCAACGGACAGAGCCACCCAATCCGTGAATCCTAGGGGACCCTCGTTTGCCGGGTGGTTGCTGCCCAGAATCTGGGACACGTTCAGGACCAGCCCGCTGAAGGCCGTAGCGCCCGTTTGATCCGCGACTGTGACGGTGATGTTGAACGTCCCGGTCGCCGAAGGGACACACGTAAGGAGGGGGGTATCCGAGCTTCGACAGCCCGTGGGAAGGCCACCGTACGCATAGGTCAGATTCCCCGTGCCACCCGAAGCCACCACCGTCAGCACGGTGGAATGGTTCACGGAAACCGAGTTGGGCGAGGCATAGAATCTCGTCACTGCCGGGAGGGTCGCCACGATGAGAGCCACCGATGAGGACGGTTCGACATATCCGTTTGAGTCGGTCACATTCACCGTCACGTGGTAGGTACCGTCACGGCTCGGGGTGCACGCCAACTCGCTTTGGTTGGCAGACACGCACCCGCCGGGCAGTCCTGACCACGCAAAGGAGTACGACCCGGAACCCCCGCTGGCCTCCACCCGGAGGTTGGTGGTTTCTCCGACATCCAGCCGGGATGGAGACGCAGTGAGAGCACCGACCGTCGGGTCAGTATCGACGACGTAGAGGATGGATGCGTTGGTCGTGTTCCGCTGGGAATCGGTCACTTGGACGACGACCAGGAACAACCCGGCCGACCCCAGCTTGCAGGTCA
>Ga0187769_10000171_pt1 | contig 35206 bp, 31 predicted proteins | sample 0116_SJ02_MP02_1_FD_133140 | JGI IMG/M metagenome (GOLD analysis project Ga0187769, IMG submission 133140) | Tropical peat soil microbial communities from peatlands in Department of Meta, Colombia - 0116_SJ02_MP02_10_MG | ecosystem: Environmental > Terrestrial > Soil > Wetlands > Peat | place...
ACCGGATCCATGGCGCCGGAGAGCACTACGGCCTGCCAAAGCGGTCGGTCCGACTCCACTTCCTGGGCCATGGTGTGGTAGAGCTCACGCAGCCGCTCGGCTGTCGATGCACGGCTGGAGAGCTCCGTTTCCAGGTGCTCTTTGATGCAGAGAAAACCGCGTCGGCCCACTTCGCGCAAGACCGCGTCTTTGCTCGGAAAATACCGGAAGAAGGTGGGCTGGCTGATCTCCAGAATCTGAACGATATCGTCGATCCGGGTGTTCTCGTAACCGCGTTTGCGAAATAGTCGAATCGAAGTATCGATGATCTGTTGGCGCAGACGCACCTTCTTGCGCTCGCGAAGACCTGTGACCTTACCGCTTTCCGCCGCCTGCACAGCAGGAGCGAGCACGCGTGATGCTCCCGCATGGTCGTGTTTTCGTCTACTTCGAGCGCGCACCGGCGACGAACGGGTGCGAGCGATCTTAGCGCGAGCCATCTCGTTAAATTCTCCCCGTTTGATTACGTGGCGCCTGGGGCGTCACGAAATGCGATACCTACTCTAACATGATAGTCACGCTCACGGGGAACCCGCGACCCTCCTCCTAGCTCTCCTCGGCCCAATCGAAGGAGCGGGTCACGGCCTTCTTCCACAGGCGGTAGATCTCTTCACGCCTTCCTTCCTCCATCCGTGGCTGCCAGCAATGGTCGAAAGCCCAAAGTGTTCGCAACTGCTCGGTACCGCGAAAAAAGCCAACGGCCAGCCCGGCCGCGAAGCACGCGCCCAGTGCCGAAGTCTCCCTCACGAGCGAACGCAGGACCGGGCGATTCAAAAGGTCCGCTTGGAACTGCATGAGAAGATCGTTTTCCACCATCCCGCCGTCGCAGCGCAGGTTTTTCAAAGCGATGCCCGAGTCGCGTTCCATCGCCTCCACAACCTCGCGAATTTGATACGCCGTGGCCTCCAGAACGGCCCGCGCCAAATGGCCCTTGTGCGCATAGCGCGTGAGACCGGTGATGACGCCGCGAGCAGTAGCTTTCCAATACGGAGCGTAAAGCCCGGAAAATGCAGGGACGAAATAGACTCCGCCATTGTCTTCGACCGTCCGGGCGAGTCGCTCAATGTCGGCACTGCGCACAATGATCCCGAGGTTATCGCGCAACCATTGTACGAGCGCGCCAGAAATGGCAATGCTGCCTTCCAGTGCGTAGTGTGGTGGCTTGTGACCGAGTCGGTAGGCCACCGTGGTAATCAGCCCGTGTTGGGATGGAACCAAATCTCCACCGGTGTTCATCAACAAAAAGCAACCGGTTCCATAGGTGCTTTTTGCTTCGCCGAGCTCGAAGCAGGTTTGTCCAACGAGCGCTGCCTGTTGGTCGCCTAGAATCCCGGCGATAGGAACGCCCTTGAGGGTGTCGATCTCGGCCAAAGCGTAAATTTCGCTGCTCGAACAGATCCGGGGCAGCAGGATTTCTGGAATTTCGTAGCAATCCAGGATCTCCTGATCCCATGCCAGCGTCTCGAGATTCATCAACTGCGTGCGGCTCGCATTGGTCACGTCGGTGAGATGGACGCCTCCCCTCGGCCCGCCGCTCAATCGCCAAGCGAGGAACGTATCGACATTTCCGAAAACGGTCTCCCCAGCCTCCACCTGCTTCCTCACCCCAGGCACGTTGTTCAGAATCCAGCGGATCTTCAGGCCGCTGAAATAGGTGGCCAGCGGGAGACCTGTTTGGGCGCGAAAGCGGTCCTGTCCGCCATCGCGAGAGAAATGGGCAACGGCATCCTCGACCCGGATGTCTTGCCAAACGATCGCGTTATAGACAGGGCGCCCCGTTTTCAGATTCCAGAGGAGGGTCGTTTCGCGCTGGTTGGTGATGCCGACAGCAGCCAGGTCGCTCGACCTGAGACCGCTCTGCTGCATGGCCCGGGCGATGACTTCGACTGTACATTCCCAAATTTCTTCGGGGTCATGCTCGACCCATCCTGGCCGCGGGTAGATCTGCGCGTGTTCTTTCTGCGCCATCGAGACGACCTTCCCGCTCTGATCGAACACGATGAAGCGCGTGCTGGTCGTACCTTGATCGATGGCCCCGATGTAGCTAGGCACGATTCACCGTCCGATCACCGTGGGCAGTAACTAAACACTCGAAACCGACGTATACAAGCGCGAAAAGCCACAGGAGCGTGGCTGTGCGACTTACCACGAGCTATAGGGTGTGTTCGTACTCGGTGAGATGTTGTCGGAGGCAGAATGAACGCTGCAAATCCCGGTCGAAAGCTGGTCGGAGCTGTCGAGCAAGTCGCACGTTTCAGCCACCCAATCGTTGTGTCCGGTCATGGGATCGTTGGGGATCCGGCCGAGATACGCAGGACGCGCCTGAACCAGTTGGTCGAGCGATGTGGGTGCCGCCTCTTTGTCGGCGGTGTACTCCTGGATGGCATTGTTGATTTCGTCGAGGTCTTGGCGGAGCGCCGCTTCGCGTGCGCGAACAATCGTTTGCTCGTAATGAGCTGCGCCCAGTGCGATCAAGACCAGAAGGATAGCCATGACGGCCATCAGTTCCAGCAGCGTGAAGCCATGCTCGACGGCCCAGATGTGTTCGGTACCGCGGTTTGCTTGCATCGATTCGCCTGCTACCACTCCGAGTATTTCGTTCCGTCCAGTGCTGTGCCCGGGGCTTGACTATAGACATCGAAAACGTCCTGGCCTCCCCAAGCCGTGGAATCTGGATCATCCTGCACGGACCGCTGGCCCCAGTCCTTGTTGCCCGTGAACGGGTCCTTCGGGATCTCTCGAAGATAGCGGACGCGCCGATCCTGCGCGCTGGTCAGCTGGACTCCCTCGTAGAGCGTGTCAAGGGTTGGTGGATACCCCTCGGTACCGGCCTGCACCTGAATCAAACCCTTGTCCGCATCATCCTTATATCGGTCAATGGCGTCTCGCATCTCGCGAAGGTCGTAGCGCAGCTTTTGCTCCTTTCCGCGAATCACGGTCACGCGGGCAAGAGGCAGGGCGACAGAGGCGAGCACCAACAATACCGAACAGGCGATGACCAGTTCCAGCAGCGTCATTCCTGACGAGCGCGTGCTCCGGAATCGTTTGGCGCAACCAGACGAAGCTGTCGGAGAGGGTTCGCGATACATCAGTTCCTCACTCGACCTGAACCGCGGCCTCGCTCGACACCATGGGGATCGTCCGCTGTTGCGAGTCACGGGCATTGACCTGAAGTATTTGGAGCGCGGAGGTGCCTGGCGCGAGGCCGCGAATCACGATTCCGAGCAGTGTTCCGGAGCCGTTCACGCCCGGTGTCGAGGGTTTGCGCGTCGCAGAGATGATGATTTGACCATGCGCCTGATCAATGCTGTGGACGATGGCAATTCCCTGATCGCCGCCGGAAAGAAAACCGCCGTCTCGCACGTCTTCGACCCGGATGACGGAAGGATCGTAGTGAATGAGTAGCGGAATCGAGAAGAGGTCATTCACATTGCTTACCGCCAGGCCGAGGGTTGTGGAGTCTCCGGCTTTCAAAATCGCCCGGGCGGGATCGAAGTGTAGCTGGGCGGTGGACGGCGCGTTGGGCTGTGGGCTCGTTTGCGTCGTGGGTGCCGACGGTGCCGGTCCGGGGAGGGCAGGTGTGGCGGACCCTTGCTCCCCGTCGTGGTAGACGCGGGCATTCGTGTCGGTTCCGGCGGCGAGGGTGCGCAGATTCTCTGCCGTAATCGACGGCAGCCGAACGATATGCGGCGTCAAAACGATCAGTACTTCATCTTCCTGCACTTCGTGGGTCTGTTCGGAAAACAGGTACTTGAGGCCTGGCACTTCGCCTAGCCCAGGCCACCCGTTAGCCGTCTTCGTGTCGATCCTCTCGATCAGTCCGCCAAGCACGCTGGCTTCGCCGTCCTTTAGGCGAATGTCATGCTCTACCTTACGGGTGCTGATGATCGGCTGGTTGATTCCGCCGATGTTGCTCGTTCCGTTGAGAGCCGATATCTCCACGCTCAGCTTCATGCTCACGTCGCCGTCCGGATGGATCCGAGGCGTTACGTCCACCTTTACGCCCACGTCGAGATACTGAAATTGCGTGTTCACTAACGGGTTTACGACGCCGGCGCCGCCACCGACACCGACTCCTACGCCGGCTTGAAAGCTGCCCGTGGCAATCGGAACCTTCTCGCCGACCGTGAGCGTGGCCTTCTCACCATCCGATACGCGTACTTCGGGGTCCTGGATGAGCTTCGTCTGGTTGTCGTTCAAGATCGCGGTTGCAACGGCTCCGGGCATCGTGATGCTCCAGTCGTTGCCGGAGAGATTCTTGAGGTTGCTTAAGGTCACCTGCGCCGGAGTCGTCGTCGTAGAGGTTGAGCTGGGAGTACTCGTCGTACACCCACTGCTGGCTGGCTGGAGCGCGCACTCAGGAGTGAACGTGACCGTTACGCTTTGCCCGGGAAGGATGCCCAGATCTCGCAATCGATCCACGTTGGCTGCCAAAACCTGCACATGGACGAGCACTTCCGGCTTGGCCTTGTCGATGTCGCTGATGATCTTCGAAGCCAGCGCAAGCTTGTCCGGCGTGTCGCGAATCACAATGGCGTTCTGCGCGTTCACCTGCGTCAGGCGTCGCAGGTCGAGAAGCTGGCGAAGGCCGGTAACGATTTCGGTGATCTCCTGTGGCGTGACGGTATTGGAAAGGTAGAACGTCTCCACCTCTTCGTCTTCCACATCTCTTCGCTTTTGCGGGTTGTCGGGCGCCACGAAAATCACGCTACTGCTCAGCGGCTTCCAGAACGCCTTGCTTTCCAGCGCCACGTCGTCGAGCGCCTGCTCGAGCGTTACGTTCGGCAATTCGACCGGTATCCTGCGCGAGGTGAAGTCCGGATCAAAAATTACACTGAGCCCGGCGAGCTTTGCGATCGTTTCGAAAACGACACGCGAGTCATTCGTCATCTTCAAATTGATCGGCTCCCTCGACACCGGCTTGAGCTCCGGTGGAGCGGGCAGAAGGCCCTCGCTCTCGGCCGTATTGGGGTTCGTAGCCTTGGAGGCTGCGGCAGCCGCATTGGCCGCAAGGGCCTGCATGGTGCGCTTGGCTCCCTGCTGGGCCGCTTCATTGGAAGGATCGATTCCTTCCGCTTTTTGGAACTCGCCTAAGGCGAGCTGCAGGTCTCCCTTCTTGAAATCCTTTTCGCCTTGCTCGACGTGGAACTGGCCGGCCTGCAAGCGCATCTGTACGACCCGGAGCTTGTATTCCGCATTGGTGGGGTCGTTCCGCAGGGCCCGCTCGTAGTCAACTAGGGCGGTGTCGTAGTCCTGCACGGCTTCCGCCTTGCGGCCGGCGTTGTAATCCTGATTGTTGTGCGGGCAACCGATTAAAAACACAGCCGCAAAAGTCAGCGCGGACACAAAAGCAAAGCGGCGCACAGCGATCCTCCGCTATCTTACCTGGTTCCTTCGGAGTCTAGCACCCGAGCTAGGATGCAGCAAGAAAACCAGCCGTTGCCGGTAACTTTATGCCAATAGGTTACAACCCGATGAGCGTTCCCGCTCCCCAGCGACCGAAACCCGTTTGATTCGGTTGCTTGCGACCCCTTGCGCGCGGCGGCTATCATAGCGGCACCATGAAACCGGCCACCAGGAAGAAGCAGTGGGAGGGGGTCAAGATCGTGGCCCAGAACCGCGCCGCCTCCTACAACTACGATCTGCTCGACAAGCTCGAAGCGGGCCTGGTGCTGGTGGGCACAGAAGTAAAGAGCCTTCGCGAGGGCAAAGGGAGTCTCAGGGAGGGCTACGCGGAGGTTCAGGACGGCGAGGCCTGGCTGGTCAACTGCCATATCCCGGAATACCAGCCGGGCGGACCTCGCAACCACGACCCGCTCAGGCGGCGCAAGCTGCTGTTGAACCGACGGGAGCTCGACAAACTGAACGCCCAGATCCAGCAGAAGGGCATGACGCTCGTCCCGCTGAAGATTTACTTCCGAGACGGCAAAGCGAAGTGTGAACTGGCCGTGGCCAGAGGCAGGAAGTTCCATGACCGGCGCGAAGCCGAGCGACGAAAAGAGGCCAAACGCGAAGCCGAGGAGGCAATGTTTCGCTCCCGCCGGCGATGAAAGGAAAAGGATAACATGGAGATTCACCTCGACTACCAGCCGTATGCTTCGATTCAGGCCGACGCGCTGGTTACCTATGTGTTTGAAAAGGAGCACAACCTCGACGGGGCGCTGGGCGAAATCGATCGCGCGATGAACGGCCGCCTCAGCTCACTGGCTACGAGCGGCGAACTGACGGCGAAGCCGCTCGAGACCGTCCTGTTGCATTTTCCCGAGGGTCTCCGGGCCGAGCGACTGCTGCTGGTCGGGGCCGGTAAGCCGGACAAATTTGTCCCGGGCACGGACCTCAGGAAGATGGCCGGGACGGCACTGCGCCTGCTCAAACCGCGCGGCGTGAAAAAGGTGGCATTCCTTGCGGGGGAAGGCGAGCGAGGACCTCGAGCGGTCGAAGCCATCGTCGAAGGATTGCTTGCCGCAGATTTCGAGTCCGACAAATACCGCAGCGAGAAGAAGAATCGCGCGATCGACACCGTCGCGCTCGTGGGATTCGATACCGGTCAAGAGGTGAACGAGGCGCTCGATCATGCCCGCGTAATCGGGGAATCGATGAATTTTGCGCGCGAGCTGATCAATGAGCCTTCGAACAAACTGACTCCGCGGATGCTCGCGGCACGGGCGGAAACTATGGCAAAGGAAGCAGGCTTGGGGATTGAGATCTTGGACGAGCGAAGGATCGCGGAGCTGAAAATGGGCGCGCTGCTCGGTGTCGCGCAAGGGAGCATTGAGCCTCCGCGCGTCATCGTGGTGCGTTACACACCGACCAATCCGCGATCGGGCGCTCCGGTCCTTGGGCTGATCGGCAAGGCGGTGACATTCGACACTGGCGGCATCTCGATCAAGCCGGCCACCAACATGGAGAAAATGAAGTACGACATGGGCGGGGGAGCCACCATGTTGGGAGTGATGCGAGCGCTCGCCACGCTGAAGCCCTCGATTCCGGTGATCTGCGTGATCCCCGCGACAGAGAACATGCCCGGCGGGCGCGCACAAAAACCGGGCGATGTGGTCATGGCCATGTCCGGCAAGACCATCGAAGTGATCAACACGGACGCCGAAGGGCGTCTGATTCTTGCCGACGCTGTCTTCTACGCGCGCAAACTCGGCTGCACCCATCTCATCGACGCCGCCACACTGACCGGGGCCATCGAAGTCGCGCTTGCCAATGTCCACGTCGGTGCCTTCGGTACGCCGCGCGAATATCTCGACCGATTCCTCGAAAGCGCGAAAGCCGTGGGCGAGAAGATGTGGCCCATGCCAATCGATGACGAATACGAAGAGATGATCAAAAGCAACATCGCTGACATCCGCAACACCGGCAGCGGTAAAGGCGGCGGCGCCAGCACGGGCGCCTGGTTCATCAAGGAGTTCGTAGACGACACTCCGTGGGTCCATCTCGACATTGCGTCGACCTGCTGGATTGACGAAGGACGTCCGTGGCTTGCGAAAGGCCCGACGGGAATCGCTTTGCGCTCCATCGTTGATTTTGCGCTCAAGCTGTAGGGGTCACATTCTCTCCGGCGCCTCGATCCCAAGCAGGTGGAGGGTTCTCACGAGCTGATCTTTCACGAACTCGGAGAGCCGCAGCAGAAAGGCGCGCTTTTCGGCGTCTTCCTCCGAGAGAATGTGGTGCTTGTGGTAGAAAATGTTGAACGCTTGTGCCAGCTCGAAGCCATAGCGCGCGAGGAAGGCTGGTTCCTGCGCACCCACGGCCGAAGCGACGCGCTCATCGAGTGAGCCCGCCAGCAGGACCAGATCCCACAGGTCGTCGTTGGCAGCACCGGCAACGAATCTTCCCACTTCGATCGTGCCGCTTTCGATCTGCCGCAGGGTTTCTCGGTCCCGATCGCCCAGCCGCTCAAGGCCTTTGCGCACGATCCCGTTTACGCGAACGACAGCGTATTGCACGTAGGGCCCGGTTTCGCCTTCAAAGCTGAGCGCGTCTTTGAAATCGAAGGCGATCACAGTCGAGCGCGTAAAGCGCAACAAAAAATAGCGAAGCGCTCCGATGGCGATCGAGTTGACCATGGTGTGGTATTCGGCCGTACCCGCAAGCTCCGGGTGCCGGGCTTCGATCTCTGCTTTCGCGGCCATTTCCAGCCGGTCGATTAGGTCGTCCGCCTTGACCCCCTGGCCCTTGCGCCCGCTGACTTCGACATACGGTTTCTTTCGGTCCTCCGAGGGTATTTCATAGCCCAGATCTTCGGCACAGCGCGGCGTCAAGGCCACGACGCTGTAGGAGAAATGCTTCAACCGTTCCGCTTGGCTCACGTAGCCGAGCGCTCTCAAGCCAGCCGCTACGACGTTCTGCGGGTAGGTTTGGCGCGCGTCGATCACGTTGTAGACTTCGTGCGCGTGTCCGAACGAAGGGGCCATCCGATCGCCGGATTCGCTCGCCGTCACCCAAGGTTGGGGCCCGCGCGTCTGGGCGCTGAACAGGCGATATCGAAAATCGGTCCCAAGGAGTCCGAATTTCCAGAGGTGATAGGCGATGTCCTTTCCTACGTAGGTGACCGTGCCGTTGGAGCGGACGATGATCTTTGCTTCCGCCCATTCAGGGGGCTCTTGCTGGCCGTTGGTTTCAGCTTCCTGCCCAGGGGGGAATTCGCTCTCTGAAGGGAGCTGCATTACCCAGCAACCGGCATTTTTTCCGGATGAGGCATACTGAATCGCGCGGCGCTGCTTCAACATTTCAAATGCGGCATCCCAGAATTTGAGGTGCAGAATGTCGCTCTCGCGCGACAGAAGATCGTAGGTGATGTTGAGGCGATCGAGTGTTCGCAGATGGCAGCGCACAATCGCGGTCGATACCACTTCAGCTAGCTTGGCAGCTTCTCCATGGCCCCGTTCGATTTCCTGAAGCGTGTGCGCGCGCAGTTCCAGACGGGACGCGTCTTCGGCGAGCCACTGGGTTACCGAGGCATACAGGTCCCAGCAGAGATAATCGAATTTTGCCTCCTCTGCCAGAGCGCGCACCTCGCCGAGAGTTCTCGGCTCGACATGAAGAAATCCCAAAACGACATCGGCGACCTGCACGCCCGTGTTGTCAATGTAGTTCTGTACTTCGACGCGGCGGCCGGTCGAGCGCAGCAGCCGTGCGAAGGTGTCGCCTAGGACCGCATTGCGCAGATGACCGATGTGAGCGGCTTTGTTCGGATTGATGCTCGTGTGCTCGACGATGACCTTGTGTGGATCCGGCTTCCGCTCGCTCGCCGCGGGCTGCTCGGCTTCCCTGAGAGCGCCCCGAAGGAATGCAGGCCGATCCAGAAACGCGTTGAGGTATCCGCCGCCAGCCACTTCTACACGGGCGACACCTTCGATGGGAGGCAGGGAATTAGCGATTTCCTGCGCCAGCGCGCGCGGCGGCTTTTTCAGTCGCTTGGCCAGTTCGAAGCAGACTGGCGAGGCGATTTCTCCCATCGCGAGCTTGGGGGGCCGCTCGGTGATGACGGGCACGTCGGTCTTGTAGCGCTCGCGGATATGGTGGGTGAGCGCTCGGCGGACCCGGTCATCGACCGTTTTGTACACGCGCCTCCTTTGGGAAGGACGAAACCGGAGATTATACGGAAACCCTTACGGGACATCCAGGCGGTCAACCATCACCACCATCACTTTCTATACGGCTTGGCCGCGTCTGAGGAGTTCTTGGATGCTTCGGACGATTTCCCCGACGCGCACTGGGCGATACAGCACTCGGGCGGCAGGCAGGGGTATGGTTTCCGTTCGCGAGGCGATCAAAACCGTGGGGACACGCTCGATCAAGGCCTTCGCCCCAGGGTGGCCGGCGATTTCAGCGATCGCCTCGATCACCAGTGCAGCCGGCATCTGTCCTGCCGCGATGGCCTGTCCGGCCTGATCTGGCGAATCCATCCCGAGTGCATCGATCCCCTGTTCGCGAAGTTCGGCCCGGACGCCGGCGCGCAGCGCCCAATCGCGAGCGATGACAAAGACGGTTGGCATCTCCATCCGCCAGGATAGCATCGGCTTCTATGGGTTATTCGCGACAACTACCAGTGTTTTCATAGGCAAGCACGGAAGGGGTCTGTTACAATTTTCGACTCACGGGGCGCGCCGCGCGGTGAGATGCGGCCCAGCATGGCCGAAAAGCGAAATCGCATAAAAATTGCAGCTGTTACGCTCATCGTCATCGCCATGCTGTTCACTGCCGCGTTGGCCATGCGCGGAAAAGTGCCGGTTGTGCCAATCGTTCCAGTCACACGGGAAGACCTGGTGGTTACTATCACGAGCAACGGAAAAGTCGAGCCGATCGACCCAGAAATCGCCCACGCCGAGTTTGCCACCTTTGTCGATAAGGTCATGGCGACCGAGGGCCAGGCGGTGCGCCGTGGCGAGACGATTTTGACTCTGGATTCAGCGGATATTCGTTCGCAGCTCGCCAAGGCGCGCGCCGATCTTCTCTCTGCCGAGAACGATTTGCGGAATGCGCGGGCGGGGGGGGCCCCTGACCAAGTGGCGCGGCTTGCGGGTGATCTCAAAGCGGCACAAGTCGAGGTCGCGAATCTGGAAAATAGTGAAAAGGCGCTAGAAGATCTCGTCGCTAAGCACGCCGCGACCGCCGAACAGTTGGCGCTCAATCAGGCCTCTCTCGCCAAGGCGCGTGCCAATCTCCAGGCACTGGAGGCCCGACAAAAGGATCTGGAGCAGCAGTCCGCGGACAGAGTGGACGCAGCCCAGCTGCGCGTCAACCAAGGGCAGGACTTGGTCCATTCGCTCGAGGAGAAGGTGCGTTCGGCGACCGTAGTTGCGACGGTCCGAGGAACGCTGTATTCATTGCCCGTAAGCGTGAGCGACTTTGTGAAAGTCGGGGACACCCTAGCAGAGATGGCTGATCTAAGCCGTGTTCGAGTGCGGGCGTTTGTGGACGAGCCCGACCTGGGCATGCTGGAACCTTCCGAGACCGTCGTGGTCACCTGGGACGCCAAGCCTGGAAAACGGTGGACGGGCCTGACCGAGCAGGTGCCCAAGCAGGTGGTGGCGCGCGGCGTGCGCAGTGTCGGTGAGGTACTCTGCTCAATCGACAATAGCCAGATGGAGCTGCTGCCCAATACCAATGTCCAAGTCGAGATTCAAGTCCGGCAGCGGCGAGGGGCGCTGGTGGTGCCGCGCGGGGCGGTGCGCGAGCGAGCGAAGGGGCAGCGGTTCGTTTGGGTGTTTGACGGCCAACGCGTGCACCAACGGGACATCTCGATAGGGGTCTCCAACCCCTCGAATTACGAAGTCTTATCCGGGCTCTCCGTGAACGATCGCGTGGCGGAACCGGTGGACCAGAAGCTGAAGGACGGAATGGAAGTGCGAGCGGAGGAGACACCGTGAGCCCATGGTCCGGGAACCGATTGCAGCATGCGTGCCAGCTGTTCGTGGCAATGCTCGCGGTCATCACTCTGGTGGCGGTCCCTGCCCGAGCCCAGGTATCGAGCGTGCTTCAGACCGCGCAGCGCGATTTCAACGCCGGCAACTACGCTGGCGCGATTTCCTCTTTGCAACCCATCGCAACCGGCAGTTCGTCGAATGCCGAGGCGTACTTTTGGCTCGGACGAAGCTATTATGAGATTTCCGATTACGATAGCTCTGTAGCCCAGCTCGAGAAGGCAGCTTCGCTCGACCCCAAGAATTCCGTCTATCAGCTCTGGCTCGGCCGGGCGTACGGGGGCAAAGCCGATCGTGAGCGCAGCTTTTCGCTCGCTAAAAAGGTGAAAAAGCAATTTGAGCTGGCCGTGAGCCTGAACCCGTCGAACATCGAGGCCCGCCGCGATCTGGAGCAGTTCTGCCTCGATGCTCCCTGGATTGTGGGGGGCAGCAAGGACGAAGCGCTTGAGCAGGTGAATGCCATCGCCGCAATCGATCCCATCCAGGGACATCTGGCGCGCGCGGTCTACGATCGTTCGGCGCTCAAGAAGCCGGACGAGGCGGAGAACGAAATTCGCCAGGTTCTCGCAGCCGACCCCAAAACAGCTGACCCCTACTTTGAAGCCGCCGACTTTTTCCAGTCTCTGAACAAGCCCGCCGACATGTCCGCCGCAGTTCAAGCAGCCGCCCGTGTCAGCCCCAATGATCCGCGCCTGGCCTTTTATCGGGGCGTCGCCGCTGTGCTTTCCAAGACGAATTTCACCGACGCGGAACGGGACTTGAAGTCCTATCTTGCGAGCACGCCCGAGCGCAGCGATTGGCCCTCGCACGCGAGCGCCAGGGATTGGCTTGGGCGGTTGTATGAAGCCCAGGGGAAGCGTTCCGAGGCTGCCGAACAATACCGGGCGGCCCTACAACTGGATCCAACGCTCAAGGACGCCCAAACGCGCCTGTCGCGACTGGAAAAGCCGAACTGAACCTATTGTCGTTCCTGTAGCGCAGCCGGCGGTGGCCCTGGTGTTTATAGTATCCTCTTCGACGGGCTTGCTACCTTCCTAGTGGCAGGGCGGCAAAGGGACCAGGAATAGGCAGGCGAGTTGTGATCCGACGGTTCAAGACTCTGAGCCTCTGGGTGCTGACGGCGTGTTCGCTAACGCCGGCGTACGCGCAGGATTCCTCGACGCTATCGCTTCGGCAGGCGGTCGCGCTTGCGCTCCAAAACAGTCGGGACGTGAAGCTCGCGCAGCTCGAGTACAACGTGGCACTGGGAGAGGTGGGGGTCGATCGCGCCGTGTTTTTACCGAACCTCTATACAGGTTCGGGTCTGGCATACACAAGCGGCTTTCCCTCGCTGCCCGGGGGCCAGCCGCCTGCCATTTTCGAGCTCGATTACCGGCAAACGCTGTTCAATCCCTTGCTCAAGAGCCGGCAGCACGCCGCCGAAGACCGGGCCAAGAACCTGAAGCTTGAGCTCGATCGGGCGCGCGACAACGTCCGCATGGAAACGGCCTCAGCCTACCTCGAGCTTGCCAAGGTGCGGCATTCGCTCGCTCTGCTGGAAAAGGAGGAGGCGAGCGGCGAAAAAATCCTTGAGGTGGTGCGCGAACGCATCGCGGCGAATCAAGAACTTCCCATCGAAGCCACACGTAGTCAATTGGAACTGGCCCGAGTCCGGCAGCGGATTGTAAAGCTCGAAGACAGAGAACAAACGCTCGCGGCAGAGCTACATGATCTGACAGGGATCGCGGACACGCAATCCATCGAGGTTGAAAGCGACGAGCAATCCTTCACCGATGCTCTCTCGGCAGGGACCGCGGCGATTCAGGCACAAATCGTGACGCTGGCTTTAGAAAATGACAGCCGCGTGGCGGAGGCAGAAAACGAGCGGGCTGCGCGAGAGAGGCTGTTTCACGGTGCTCGTCTGAGCTATTTCCCGACGGTTGATCTTGTGGGCCAGTACCTGGTGCTGAGCAAATTCAACAACTACGACCAGTTTTACAAAACCTTTGTGCGCAACAACGTGAGCGTGGGAGTGCAGATCACAATTCCGCTGTTTGCAGCTACCACGGTCGCGAATGTCCGCTTGGCAAAAAACCAGCTGGACGAAGCGCAGCAGGCAGTCGGCAATAAGCGCCAGCAGGTTCGCAGGGAAGTCGAGCAGAAAGCCTACAACCTGCGTGAGCTCGACGCCGACCACGAGGTGGCGCGCCTCGATTTGCAGCTGGCCCAGGAAAACCTCCAAGTAGAAGAGGCCAAGTACAATCAGGGCCGGGCAACGCTGCAAGAGATCGAGCAAGCTCGATTGGACGAAAATGACAAATGGGTCGCCTACCTGGATGCGGACTTTGCCCGCGAACAAGCTCAGCTCAGCCTTCTTCAGGCGACGGGGCAATTGGCCCAGGTTTTCCAATAAGATGTATGGAGAAAGCTTCGCTATGGCACATTTGCGATTTACAGTAAAATGAAATTCGACTGATCGCGACTTACGGAAAGCTGAGGGATAGTAGAGATGCCGTCGGTGATGAAAACACTGTTGTTAAACCCGCCGAGCTTTGAGAAGTTCGACGGCGGGGCTGGGTCGCGCTGGCCCGCCACTCGCGAGATTGAGTCCTATTGGTATCCGGTCTGGCTCTCCTATCCCGCGGGCATGTTGCCGGGGAGCCGCCTGCTCGACGGACCCCCACACCACATCCGTCCCGCCGAGGTTGTTCAAATCGCTCGAGACTATGAGTTTGTGGTGTTGTTTACCTCGACGGTCGGTTTTCACAGCGATCTGCGCATGGCTCAGGCCATGAAGGAGCAGAACCGGGATGTAAAGATCGCGTTTGTGGGCCCGCACGTGCAGATTAAGCCGGCCGAGAGCTTGCTGGCCAGCCCGAACATCGATTTCGTCGTTCGCGGGGAATTCGATCACGCCGTCGTTGAATTTGCCGAAGGGAAGCCACTGTCCTCCATCGCCAACGCGAGCTACATCCAGGGCGGCAAGGTCGTGCACAATCCGTCGCGGCCGCCTCTCCAGACTGCCGAACTCGATGCGCTGCCCTTTGCAACCGAGGTTTACGAAAAAAACCTAACGATCGCGAAATACAACGTACCGTTCTTGCTGCACCCGTTCGTTTCCTTTTACACGGCGCGCGGCTGTCCGGCGCTGTGTACGTTTTGCCTGTGGCCCCAGACCCTCTCCGGCCACGCCTGGCGCACGCGGTCGGTTGAAAGCGTGGCGCGCGAGTTCCGGCAGGCGCACAAAATGTTCCCGCAAGCGAAGGAATTTTTCTTTGACGATGACACGTTCAACATTCGCAAGGATCGCGTTCTCGCGCTGTGCAAGGAATTCAAGCCCGTTGGCTTCCGCTGGTCCTGCACGGCGCGTGTCCACGGGGATTATGAAACGCTTAAAGCCATGGCGGACTCAGGTTGCCGGCTCCTGATTGTCGGCTTTGAATCCGGCGACGCGCAGATTTTGAAGAACATCAAGAAGGGCCAAACCCTTGAGATGGGTCGCAACTTCGTCAAGAACTGCAAAAAGGTCGGGATCCACGTTCACGGCGACTTCATTATTGGCCTCCCGGGAGAGACGAAGGAGACGATCGAGAGGACCATTCAATTCGCCAAGGAGCTCGACTGCGAGACAATTCAGGTTTCGATGGCCCACGCTTATCCCGGTACCGAACTCTACGAACAGGGCGCGCGCGAAGGCTTTCTTGCCGGCGAAGCGATTACCGACATGGGCGGCCACCAGCTTCCGCACCTTGAATATCCGGATCTTTCCAAGGAATACATGGTCGAAGCGGTCAACCGCTTCTACGACAGCTACTACTTCCGGCCGAAGGTCGCCTGGCGCATCGTGCGCGACGCCCTCTGGGATTCGAACGAGCGTAAGCGCCTCTACCATGAAGCCGTGGATTTTTTGAAGTTGCGCGCAGACCGCATTAAAGTGGCGCGGTCTCGAAAGGGCGTGGACGAGAAAGCTCTGGTGAGCGTGCCGCCGATCGTTCCCATCGAGACGCCGAGCGGGATCGGCGAGTCGCAAGGCGCATGACGTCGGCGCCTGCCCTGCACCTCAAGACCGCCGTCCTCATTGTCATCATGGTCTCAGTGGCCCCGCTGGGAGACATGTTCCTCGGCAAGGGCATGAAGCAGATCGGCCCCATGCCGGATTGGGCCCCTACCGGGTTGTTCGGCTTTTTTTTCCGCACGTTTACGTCGGAAACGGTCTGGCTCGGCATCAGCCTCTTGCTCGCTTTCTTTGTTGCCTACCTGTTGGTTCTTTCCTGGGCCGACTACAGCTATGTTTTGCCGGCCTCATCGATCTCCACACTGGTCGTCGCGCTGCTGGCGCGTTTTGTCTTGCACGAGAGTGTCCGGCCCTTGCGTTGGGTCGGCGTGGCGATGATCTGTCTCGGCGTCTTCGTGGTCGGCCACACGCATCCGCGAACTACGGAGCACTGATTGTGCTGACGGCGGCTCTGCTGTATTTCCTGATCGTTGTTCCCGGGACGTGTGGGGAAATGTGCATGTCGCACACGATGAAGACCGTGGGTGAAGTGACAGATTTCCGGCCGCGCTCTGTCGCTCGCTCCCTCGGGCGGGCCATGAAACTTTCATCATTCTGGATCGGCATCAGCATGATGGCGGCGGGATTTTTCGCGCTGCTGGGGATGCTGTCGGTCGCGAAAGTGAGCTTCGTTTTTCCGGCGACGGCGCTCAGCTACGCTGTCGGCACGCTCGGCGGCCGGCTGTTCTTAGGCGAGCGCGTGACGCCGCAACGATGGGTGGGGGTTTTCCTGGTGTGCATCGGTGTCGTCCTCGTGGCGCTCGGCAAGGGATAGTCCGGCATGACGGGTTGGACGTTGCTTCAGGGCGTCGTCTATCTGCTCGCGTTCGCTTCCGCCGTCTATTCTCTGGCGGCCATCGTGGCCGCGGAGCGATTTTTCCGCTCCGCGCCCTCGGTCGATGGCGGTCCTGGCAGTGTCGGTTCTGAGCTGCCGCCACCTGTCAGCCTCCTCAAACCGATTCGCGGACTGGACCGCGAGACCTATGAGAACTACGCCAGTTTTTGTCGCCAGGACTACCCGGACTTTGAAATTCTGTTCTGCGTGACGGATGAAACCGATCCTGCCGTTTCCGTGATTGAGCAATTGATTCACGATTTCCCCGAGAGGTCGATTCGTTTGCTGATTGGGGCCGAGCCGGTCGGCGCAAGCGACAAAGTCAATAAACTCTGCCGCATGGCCCAGGAAGCGCGCCACGAAATCCTTATCATCACAGACAGCGACGTCCGCGTGGCGCCGGGTTTTTTAAGCGCCGTGAGCGCGCCTTTGCAAGATCCAGCCGTGGGCGGCGTGACGTGCCTGTATCGCGGCCTCACCGACGATTCCTTCCCCGCGAACTTGGAGGCTCTCACCAACAGTACCGATTTCGCCCCTGGAGTGCTCGTGGCGTGGATGCTAGGCGGCGGCAAGCTCGATTTCATGCTGGGAGCGGTTATGGGGACCACGAAAACCCATCTTGCCCAGATCGGCGGGTTCGAGTCGCTTGCCGATTATTTCTCTGATGACTACGAACTGGGGAACCGCCTGGCCGCGCGCGGCTACCCCGTAAAACTCAGCCGTTTCCCAGTGGATATCGTCTATCCGCGCGAATCGCTCCGAGAAGCGTTCCGTCACCAGCTTCGCTGGAACCTCAGCATCCGCTATTCCCGACCGTGGGGGCACGTCGGCTTGCTCTTCACGCAGATTCTGGTGTGGTTTCTGGCGGGCCTGTTTCTTACGCCATCGTGGCTCGCCCAGTTGGGATTCGCGGCCGGCTACGCTTTACTGCGTCGCGAAATGGCGGTCCGCACCGGCGTCCGTGGCATGAAGGATCCGCTCGTAGGAGAGAAGATGTGGATGCTTGCGACCCGCGACCTTTTCGCGTTTGTTGTCTGGTTGGTGAGCTTTTTTCCGCAACGCATCTACTGGCGCGACCGGCAGTTCTATGTGCAAAACAAACGGCTCGTCCCCGCCTCGCCGCCCCGTTCCAAGGCTTCTTCCTAGCACTCGGCCCGTCCGAGTGAATCCTAGGGATGCTCGGATGTCTCGGCTGACGACGAGCCAGGCGGCTTGGCAGACGTTGCTCCTGCCGGCGCGCCGATTTCCGGATGGTCCTGCAAATACTTCTGCAAAGGCTCATCGCGTAGCAGGAAGTTAAAGCCACGCTGCTTGCTCACTTCCTTGGTCTTTTCCAAATCCAATTGACTGAAATCGATGGTGTGCTCATTCCATTTCGTACCGCTCACGTCCAGCGTTGTGAAGTGAAGTTGGTCACTCACGAGCCAGTAGTCGGTGACGTTGTAGACTGTGCCGTCCTTTAGATAGAGCTGCGGCAGTTCGCGGCCCTCTCCACCCGTAATGTACATAGGCACCGAGTAGCAGTTGTATCCCCAGGTCCAGCCCCAGAAAGGACCACAGCTCCGCCACCAAACGGGGCTAAACCCCAAGCCCAGCCCGAAGCCGTAAAGCGGCGTCCCCCAAAACCTATATCGAGGAGGAGCAAAAATCGGGAGGATCGGTCGAACGCGAACCATCGGGCGGTGCAAAAAGATCGGCTGCTGAGAGACACGCGGCGCATTCTGATGTGGCATGCCTCCGGGGCGCGGGTACGGATGTTGGGCCCTAGCAAGCGGGGGAACACACGTAAGCAAGAATGTAACGGACGCTCGGAAGAGAATTGTTGGGAACAGTGAACGAGAAACGACGCGTCTCATAACTTCCTCTTGCGGCGTGAGACTTCGTGCCATGAGGGCCGCGCGGGACCGTTTCCGAGATTTTAATCCTTTTCCAGCCGGATGAACGAGGGAATTCGAGCTTTAGAAACCAAGATCGCTCGGCGCTTTATGGAAGCGCTGCCTCAGCAAGCTGCCGGATCGGTGTCTTCCAATCCTTGCAACCTTTTTCCCAATTCGTCGAGTTGCCTGCGATATTGTTCGAGATCAATGGGCTGCCGAGCGACACCCGATTGCATCGCTGCACGCGCCACGGCCGAGGAGACCCAGAGCAGGGCACGCGGATCGAAGGGTTTGGGGACAATGTAGTCAGGCCCAAACTGGAGTTTGCTCACTCCATAGGCCTTGCAAACCGAGTCGGGCACCTCCTCCTTGGCCAGGGCAGCCAGGGCATGAGTCACCGCAAGCTTCATCTCTTCGTTGATCGCCTTTGCCCGCACGTCCAACGCCCCGCGAAAGACAAAGGGAAACCCGAGCACATTGTTTACTTGATTGGGATAGTCAGAGCGTCCCGTGGCCATAATGACGTCTTGGCGAGCGGCGCGTGCATCCTCGGGGCTAACCTCCGGATCGGGATTTGCCAAGGCGAACACGATAGGACGAGGCGCCATAGCTTTTAGCATATCAGGAGCCACAGTGCCTTTCGCCGAGAGCCCGACCAGCACGTCGGCATTGCGCAAGGCTTCTGTCAAAGTTCGTAGTTCGGTTGGCCGGGCAAACTGCTGCTTGTAGGCATTCATGCCTTCCCTTCGACCGGCATAGAGCACGCCTTTCGTGTCCACCATGAGCATGCGTTCAGGCTGTACACCCAAGCGGAGATAGTGCTGGGCACAGGCAAGGCCCGCTGCGCCCGCGCCTACAAACACCACTCGAACCTGTTCAATCCTCTTCCCCACGATTTCTAACGCACCGAGCAACGCGGCTCCGGAAACCATAGCGGTTCCGTGTTGGTCGTCATGCATCACGGGAATGGACAGCGTATTTCGTAATGTGTCTTCCACGAGGAAGCAATCGGGCGTTTTGATATCTTCGAGATTAATGCCGCCCACGGTCGGCTCGAGAAGCTGGCAAAACCTAATGAGTTCCTCCGGTTTCTCGGAGTCCACCTCCAAATCAAAAACGTCCACATCGGCGAACCGCTTGAACAGTACGCCCTTGCCTTCCATGACGGGCTTTCCAGCCAAAGCACCTATATTGCCTAGGCCCAGAACCCGAGTCCCGTTGGACACTACGGCGACCAGATTTCCCCTCGCCGTGTATTCAAAACTCAACTCGGATGACCTGGCGATCTCGCGGCAGGGCTCCGCTACCCCCGGTGTGTAGGCCAGACTCAAATCCAGCTGCGTGCGACACGGCTTGGTTGCAATCACCTCAATCTTCCCCTTCCGGCCGCGACGATGGTAGTCAAGCGCTTCCTGTTTGAACGAACTCATGAGAGATGTCCTCGGTCATTCCTTCTGAAGAAGACCCACCACGCATTCTCGAACGCGTGGTTGTGCGTGCAGGCCCTCCTCCTCTATCGTGACGTTCACATCAGTTGTCTGACCAACCTCGATCCGGCAATCGGGGTAGAGAGCAAAATGAATCCTTCTTAGCCCTGCTTTTGGCCTTGCGCTTTCGCGACATAGTCGATGAACCCGTCTAGAGTCGCGAGTTGAGGATAGTCAGCTTCGGGAATATCGATCTTGAATTCGTTGTGAACGCCAATCACAAAGTTCAGCAAGTCCATGGAATCGATATCCAACTGGTCGCGGAGCCGGAGATTTGGCTTGATTCGCGACAGATCGGCTTCCGGCGCCACTTGCATGAGAGCGCGAAGAATCCCACTGCGGATCTCATCTTTGGTCATAGTTGACTCGGCTCCTGCAACCGGCGTTCGACGGCCGCCAAAAAGAGTCCTCCCCGGTGCCCATCACTCACGCGATGGTCGCCGGAAAGCGTTGCAGTGAGGACTGGCCGAACCGTGATCTGCCCTTCGGATGCCCAGGGCCGCTCGACAATCTTTCCGAACCCAATCAATGCGACTTGCGGGGGATAAATGACGCCGAAGACGGCTTCCACGCCTTGTTCGCCGAGGCTCGTAACGGTAATTGTCGGATCACTCAGTTCTGAGCTGCGGAGGGATCCTGCCCGTGCTCGTTGAACCAAGTCGCGAAAGCGCTTCATCAATTCGTCGAGACTCTGGCGGTCCGTGTTTTGCAGAGCCGGCGCAACCAGCCCGCCGCCTCGAAGCGAGATCGCCACCCCCACGTGAATCTCTGGCTTTTTCATCGCTTTCCCATCGATCCACAGCCCGTTCAATTCGGGAAATTCGCGTAACGCCATTGCGACTGCCTTAAGCAGAAGCACGCCGTACACAAGCCGATCTTCGACCGAGCGTTTGAGGTTTTCCTGCGCGAGCCATGCGATGGCCCGGCTCATTTCGATCGTCGTGCTCAGATAGTAGTGGGGTATCTCCCGCTTGGAGCGCGCCATCGCAGCGCCGATGGCTTGTCGCATTCGCGTTGCTCGGTCCAACTCCGGTGCCGGGACTGACGGCTTGGCCGCTTGTGCCTGTGCCGCCCGTTGCACATCTTCCAAGGTGACGCGGCCGCCGGGTCCCGTCCCGGAAACCGACGCCGGATCAATACCGAGATCGGCCGCGAGCTTTCTTGCAACAGGAGAAATATGAAGCCTGGTTACCTCGGCGGTGCTTGGTGGAGGCTCGCGGCGCAGTGGAAGTACCGCCACAGCCGGCGTTGGCGCGGGCGCTGGGGCCAACTCGCGGGAAGGGGCAGGAACTGCACTCGTTGGCTCTCCCACCTCGTGGATGAGCGCCATCACGGTGCCAACCGGAACCTTTTCGCCCGGCTGAATCAGGAATTTTTCAATCGTACCGGTAGAGAAAACCTCGACTTCTATGTCGGCTTTGTCCGTCTCTACGTCCGCAATGATGTCACCGCGTTCTACGCGGTCCCCGACGTTTTTTCGCCATTGCAAAAGCTTCCCGGCACTCATGTCTGCACCGAGCTGGGGCATGACGAATTCAGCCATGGCGAGGGACAATCTCCTGTGCAGCGGCGATGATCTGTTCGGCCTGCGGCAGCGTGGCCTCCTCTAGATGTTTGGCATAGGGCATCGGCACCTCCGCGCCGCACACACGCGCGACAGGCGCATCCAGATCATCAAAGGCGTTCTCCATAATTTGTGCACTGATTTCGGCCGAGAAGCTTCCCGTGCGCCAAGCTTCGTCAATGATCAAGGCTCGATGTGTCTTTGCCACGGAGTGCACGATCGTAGGTGTGTCCAGCGGACGAAGAGTACGGAGATCGATCACCTCTGCCTCGATGCCTGCCTCCGCCAAACGACCGGCCGCTTGCATGGTCTTGCCGAGCGTTCCGCCGTAAGTAATCAGACTGACGTCGGTGCCGGCCCGGACGATGGCGGCCTGCGCGATATCGAACGATTCTGCCGTCTCATCGATTTCGCCTTCGACCGAATATAGCGTCGCATGTTCGAACAGGAAGACCGGATCGGGCTCACGAAGTGCCGCCAGCAACATTCCGTAAGCGTCGGCAGCAGTAGCTGGGGTCAAGACCTTGATTCCTGGGATGTGGGCGTACCACCCTTCCAGGCTGTGGGAGTGTTGCGCCGCCATCTGCCGGCCCCCACCGGTTGCCACGCGAACCACCATGGGCACACTCAATTGCCCGCCAGACATGTGACGCAGAGTCGCAGCATTGTTAAGAATCTGGTCCATGGCCAGCATGCTGAAGTTAATGGTCATGATTTCGATGATGGGGCGCATCCCACCCAGTGCCGCTCCGATACCCGCCCCGACGAATGCCGATTCGGAAAGCGGCGCGTCGCGAACGCGTTCTGGCCCAAACTCCGCGAGAAGGCCAAGGCTCACCGCAAACGCTCCCCCGTAGCGGCCAACATCTTCGCCCATCAGGAAGACGCGGTCGTCCTCCTTCAGCGCCTTTCGCATCGCCGCCCGGACTGCCTCGCGGTAGGTCATACGGGTCATGATCTTGGTAATGTCGTCGCCGAACCTTGGACGTCTTTTAAAAGATCCTCTACGGGCTCCCGCGGACTGGCTTCGGCAAATCGAACTGCCTCTTCGATTTCCACGGCGACTTCCGATTCGATGCGAGAAAGATCCGCGTCGGTCAGCAGTCCCAATTCTCGCAACTTGGCTTCGAAGACCGTAATTGGATCGCGCCCTTTCCAACTTTCGATCTCCTCTTTCGTTCGATACAGATCCGGATCAGCCATCGAGTGAGCACGGAAGCGATAGGTCCGAAACTCGAGCAAGTAGGGGCCCTTCCCGTTGCGCACGAAATCGGCGGCCTGTTTGGTGGCGTCCTCGACGGCTAGGATGTCCATTCCGTCGACTGCATAAGAAGGCAGTCCATACGCGTCAGCCTTACGGCTGATGTCGGTCTGTGCCTGATGCCGATGCAGTGCCGTACCCATGGCGTAGAGATTGTTCTCGCAGAGAAAAAGAACTGGAAGCTTCCACAGTGCCGCAAGATTCAGAGACTCGTGGAATTCGCCTTCGGCAACCGCACCATCTCCAAAGTAGCACCCGGTGATAGCCCGCCGATTTTGCATCATGTCGGCCAAAGCCAGGCCCACGGCGATGGGCAATCCGCCACCCACGATGGCATAGCCGCCGTAGAAGCGGCGGCTTACATCAAAAAAGTGCATGGAACCGCCGTGGCCATGACTACAGCCTGTGGCTTTTCCATACATTTCTGCCATCAAGACAGTCGAGGGGATCCCTCTTGCGAGCGCATGGCCATGTTCCCGGTAGGTCGCCACGATCGAGTCGTCGGGCGTGAAGGCTTGCATGGCTCCTACACCGGTGGCCTCCTCTCCAATGTAGAGATGCAGAAAGCCATGAATTTTCCGTAGGCTGTACATCTCGGCCGCCTTTTCTTCGAAGCGCCGGATGCGCAGCATCTCGCGGAGAAGGAAGAGGGAATGCTCGCGGTTGACGACTGGCTTTTCCGCAATGTCAGGTGTGGACATTTAATCAGCCTCGAGGGTGGAAGTGTCCCCTTCGGGAAGCCCCAGTTCGCGCGCTTTGAGCACGCGGCGCATGATCTTGCCACTGCGGGTTCGGGGCACGGATGGAACAAATTCGATCTCTTTGGGCGCTACGGCCGCTCCCAATCGCGTGCGCGCGAATGCCAGCAATTCGCGCCGCAGTTCTTCGCTGGCTTCGTGACCCTTGCGAAGCACAACAAAAGCCTTCACCACCTCGAGTGCCACGGGATCGGGCTTGCCGATGACGCCCGATTCGGCTACCGCTTTATGCTCCATCAGCACGCTTTCCACCTCGAATGGCCCAATCAAATGGCCCGAGGTCTTGATCACATCATCCTTACGCCCGACGAACCAGAAATAGCCGTCTCGATCACGTCTGGCTAGATCACCAGTCAAATAAAATCCGCCAACGAAACACTTTTTGTAGCGCTCGGGTTCGTCCCAATAGGCGCGAAACATCGAAGGCCAGCCAGGACGCAGAGCCAATTCTCCCTGCACACCCGGCTCTTGAATTTCTTCGACCGAGCCATCCTCCTTCGGCTGCACGATCGTCGCCTCGATGCCGGGTAGTGGGCAGCCCATGGAACCGGGCTGAATATCCATGGAGGCAAAATTTGCGATCATGATGCCGCCGGTTTCCGTCTGCCACCAATTGTCGTGAAAAGGCAGCCCGAAAGTCTCCTTGCTCCAGATGACGGCCTCAGGATTTAGCGGCTCTCCCACACTCGCAAGGAAGCGGAGCGACCCGAGATCATACTTGTGCACAATTTCGGCTCCTACCTTCATCATCATGCGTATGGCGGTCGGCGCGGAATACCAGACGGTGACCTTCTGAGATTGAAGAATTCCGTACCATCGTTCCGCGTCAAAATCCGCTTCATCGATGATGCTCGTAATGCCGTTCGTAAGTGGCGCAATAATGCCATAGGAAGTACCGGTTACCCATCCTGGATCCGCCGTACACCAGAAAACATCCTCGGCATGGAGATCAAGCGCTAGCTTCCCGGTAATGTGATGTGCGATGACGGCGCCGTGCACGTGAACGGCTCCTTTCGGTGTGCCGGTTGTCCCACTCGTAAAATGCAGCAGCGCCACATCCTCTTCCGAGGTCTCCTCGATCGAATAGGAGTTCTCAGCTTCCTGCATAAAGCGATACAGATCGACTGTGTTGGGTACGTTGGTCGACTGGTGATCGTCTCCGACCAGAAGAATGTGCTCAAGAAACGGCAGAGATGGCCGCAACGCTCTCACCTTTCTCTCATACAAAGATTCCGTTGTGACGAGAACCTTTGCTTTGCCGATGGCGAGACGTGACCGGATGGGCTCAGGGCCAAATGCGGAGAATAAGGGGCAGAAGACGGCTCGATGTTTCAATGTTCCGAGCGCAGCCACGTAGAGTTCGGGAATACGGCCGGCCAGTGCATACACGCGATCACCCTTGGCAACGCTGAGTTTTTTCAGGATGTTGGCGAATCGGTTGGTCAGTTCATGCAGCTTGCCGTACGTGTAATCGACAACCTCACCATTCTTCCCCAGCCACCGAATGGCCAGGTGATCCCGTCGAGGACTGCCTGCGTGGCGACCAACAGCCTCATAAGCGATATTCAACCCTTTCCCGCCAGGAAGGCCGTCGAGTTCCCTCCGAGCCTGCTCCCAGGAAAACGTCCGCCGGGCCTCCGCGTAATCGCGAAGGTTAGGAGTGACAGCCCGGTCTCGCTCCGTTTTCACTATCCTTGGCAGGACCATTTGTTCTTCCCGGCCTCTACCATCGCCTCGAGCGAGCTGAATTTCCGCTCCCATCGCCGCCATGTTTAGAAGAGTCTTCTTCTGTGCCACGATGCCGAAAAACACTTTACCGATTGGCCTTTCGATGAGCTGTGTCCCACGTCACATGGCCCTGGCGTGATCGAAGGCGCCTTGCTTCGTTTGAACAGTATTTTCTCAGCGGTGACGAATATCACATCCGCCGTTTAGTCCGGGGCGTAGAAGATGGCCAGGAGTACCCGTCGAAACGACGGCAGCCTGATTTTATTAAGTGGTGAACAGGGGGAGAATCCGCGGAGATTTCGAGCGTGGGTTCCGAGCGAGTGCTCCACATCGACGGATCGATCGGCGAGGGCGGCGGACAAGTTCTGAGGACCTCTCTTGCGCTGTCGGTGCTTACAGGGAAGGCGTTTCGTATCACAAACATTCGCCGCCGCCGATCGAAGCCTGGGCTCATGGCCCAACACCTAAAGGCTGTCGAAGCCGCCTGCGCGGTTGGAACAGCACATGTGTCGGGTGACCGACTCGGATCGCAGGAGTTGGTCTTCGAACCCACCGGCATCCGCACCGGCCAATTTCATTTTGATATTGGCACGGCGGGCTCGACCTCACTGGTGCTGCAGACCATCGTCTATCCCCTCAGCTTGGGCAACGCCGATTCAAATCTAACCCTCGTTGGCGGCACCCACGTGCCCTGGAGCCCTTGCTTTCACTATTTGCAACTGCACTGGCTCTTTTACGTGCGCAAGATCGGGTTCGAGATTCGCCTGGATCTGGAATCTGCTGGATTCTACCCGCGTGGCGGAGGACGGGTGCGGGCAGCAGTTCGTGCAGTTAGGAAACTACTCCCCATAAGCCTTACGAATCGCGGTTCTCTCAAACGGATCCGAGGCATCTCGGCCGTGGCACGCCTGAGTCGCGAAATAGCGGAGCGCCAAAGGCGGCAAGCCCTCAACAAGCTAGGCGGACTAGCGTCTGCGGCGGAATTCGAGTTTCTTTCGTTGAATGCTCCATCCCCAGGGACGTTCCTATTACTCCTCGCGGAGTTTGAGCATTCGCAATGCTGTTTCTATGGGCTCGGTGCGCGAGGAAAACCAGCTGAGCACGTGGCGGACGAGGCCGTCAATGAGCTGCGCGATTTCCTTTCAACCGACGGCAGTGTGGACTATTACCTAGCCGATCAACTCGTGCTGCCCATGGCCTTGGCCTCTGGCGAGTCCGAAATACGGTCTTCGAGAATCACGCAGCATCTGGCAACGAATGCGGAGGTCATCAAAATCTTCCTGCCCGTCTCCATCGAGATGGACGCAACCGTCGGCTTACCTGGCTCTATCCGAATCCGTGGGGGCGCATGATGTCCCCCCACGGAAAAGAACAGCAACCGGCCACATCGGACTCGTTACGCGAAAAAAAATTGGACCACGGCAGCGAAGCGGAACCCCTGCAACTGATGATGCTCGGCGACTGCATGCTGGGGCGCATGGTTAATGAGGTTCTGGAAAGTCAACTGTCAGTCTATCCGTGGGGAGATACATTGCAGGTGCTGAAGAGCGCTGACTGGCGGATGTGCAATCTCGAGTGCGTCATCTCCGATCGCGGTATGCCTTGGTCCGGTTACAAGAAAGCCTTTTGCTTTCGATCTGCCGCGAAGAATATCGCCGTGCTTGAAGCAGCTCAAATGAACGCGGTTTCCCTTGCCAACAACCATACGCTCGATTACGGCTATGAGGCGATGTTCGAAATGCTGGACATTCTCAACCGTGCAGGGATTGCTCACAGCGGCGCCGGCGCCAACCTGGAAGATGCATCGCGCGTCGTGGTTTCCGACGTGCGCGGGAAGAAGGTTGGACTCCTTGCGTTCACCGACAACGAGCCGAGTTGGGAAGCGAAAGCACGCCAACCCGGAGTCTTCTACGTTCCCGTGGACCTGAAGGATCGCCGTGCGCACCAACTGTTGGAGATTGTCCGGGCCGAACGAAACGCCTTAGATCTGCTGATTATATCTGCACATTGGGGAGGCAATTGGGGTTATACGCCGGAAATGGGGCATGTCCCTTTCGCACACGCGCTCATTGAAGCCGGAGCCTCCGTGGTCTTCGGCCATTCCTGTCATGTCTTTCGCGGCATTGAGTTTTATCAAGGTCGCTTGATCTTCTATAGCGCGGGCGATTTCGTTGACGATTATGCCGTCGATCGCATGGAGCGCAATGATGAGGCGTTCATCTATATTCTAGAGGCACTCGACCGGACCGTAAAAACTGTGCGTCTCGTTCCCACATTAATTCGCAGTTGTCAGGCCCGCCGCGCTCAAGGAATTCGAAGGCTGGCGATGATCGAAACGATGCAAGGGCTGTGCCACGGCTTAGGCTCCAAGGCAGATTGGAATTCGGACCGACAGTGGTTGGAGATCAGCCCATCGAAAGAGCAAGCCGCAGAGACGGCGAGTGCTCATCCATAGTGTCATGCCCCCGCGGGGAGAGCCAAGAACTAGATGGCACGGGCGAAAGCGAGGCATCCCGGAGACACGTTCGCGCGATCGACGTGCACATGGCTCTTCCTGGGCCATTACAACCTTGTAAGTGCCGCCGAAACCGCCAGAAAGGATTCAGCTTGCCCGCCGGGGTTTGTGGCGAGAATGGGCTGAGTTCGGATACCAAACAGGCCGAATGTCACGCAGAAAAATGCGCGCTGTCACCGGGCCGATGTGTTTGAATTCCTGCAACTTTCGTGAAACTTCAGACGGCGTGCGCCCTCCGGACAGAAGATTGGTGATCGTTCCGTAGCGGCGCCTCAGCTCTTGGGAAACCTCGAGTAACTTGGTCGCTGTCGAGAAATCGTAGCGGACGTAGTGTGCGCGGTCGAGCAGAAGCACCAGTTTGTCCCATCCGGCATTTGCAATCGCCTCTGGGCTCGTCAGTCCCGCGCCGATCAATTCACGGTAAGCCTGTTCGGCAATCTGTGTTTGGATCGGCTTCCCGAAGAGTAAGCAGGCGAGAAACCAGCTGAACAGGTCCTTTTCGCTTCGCGATGCGAGGTTGATCTCCAGTTTTCGAGCGTTGGATGGAAGACTTTCTTCTCGAGCCCTACGTGTCAGACTCATCTTTCGGCCCTTATGCATAATTGAAATGTAGAGGCAGCGGCCGGCTAGGGACCTGAATCACTTGTAAGATCTCCGGACGTGCAGCCTATGATAGAAGTCAGCGACCTCTCTGAATGTGATGTCTGTCACTGTGCGTTGCCGATTGCTCTGCGAGATTTCTAGTCTATGAGAGGGCTTCAGTCTCCGACGCGCATTCAATTCAAGAATATTCTTTTCGCCACCGACTTTTCTCCTTCTGCCAAGCTCGGTGTACCGTATGCGGCGGAGTTAGCCAGGCGTTACGGAGCCAACCTCTACGCTTTTCACGTGCGAACGCCAGCAGTGAATCCCATGACGCCACCTAATAGTTGGCGTGGTTTGGAGGAGGCCGCCGAAATTGAGATAAAGCAACAGAGGCAAGAGCTCCTAGCCACATTCGCTGGAATTCAGCCGGAGATTCTAATCAGCGAGGGAGATCTTTGGCTCAATCTTAAGGCGGCGATCGAGAAACACGACATAGATCTGATCGTTATAGGAACCCGCGGGCGGTCCGGAATTCCTAAATTCCTATGGGGCTCTGCAGCGGAAGAGATTTTCCGACAGGCGCCGTGTCCGGTAATGACCGTCGGGCCACAGGCACCGGCGCAGCTGAAGGAGGGCGAGCAGTTTGCTCACATCTTGTTTGCCACCGACTTCAGCTCGGAATCAGACGCGGCGGCACCGTACGCTCTGTCACTTGCCGCCCAGTATCGATCCCACCTGACTTTGCTGCACGTGGTGGTGGAAATGAAGGTGGGAGATCTCGTGCAACCCTCCGAGGTCATGGCATCAGACACTCGGCTTCTGCGCAATCTGATCCCGCCCGAATCTGAGTGGTGCGTTCCTGAATATGTTGTGGAGCGTGGGACCGCCTCTGAAAGGATCTTGGACGTTGCCGCCAAGCGTGGAGCGAATCTGATCGTCCTCGGTGTGCGCAGGCCAAGTGGCTTCCCGGGAGCGGCAACACACCTGCCCGTCGCTACGGCGCACAAAGTCGTTTCCGAAGCCCATTGTCCGGTGCTGACCGTTCGCGGATAGTCGCTTCCGGGGCGGTCGCGGAACTAGCCAAGAGCCCTGGCTCGAGCCTCGGATATATACCCCCTCAAGCGTGTGATTTACGTCACTTACCGTGGGAGCGTGGACGGTTATTTTAATTTCGTATTTAGCGCTAGCTCCCCAGTGAGGCGGCCATGATCAAGAGGGTTACGGGAGGGTATCAGGTTGTGTCGAGCAAGGGGAAAAATCTAGGTGGCCCATACCCGACGCTCGAAGAGGCAAAGAAGCGCCTGCGGCAGGTTGAGTTCTTCAAGCACCGCAAGATGTGATTGCGTCATCACTCTGCTCGATTACGCGCCCAACCCCGGCTCGTCTCTATCTTGAAGGACGTGATTAACGGTCTTGTGTTGTCTGGGTATTGAGAGCATTACTTCGTGACGCTCATCACTGCAGCGACCCAGGGAAACGATTAAAAGAAAAACTGCCGTGAGGGTTCGGACGAAGGGAAACGGAGCTACCGTAACCGAACTAAGAGATTCAGTACGGGAGAAAGAAGAAATGAAGCTCCCAGTGCAAGTCACATTCAGAAACACTCCGACATCGACGACCGCGGAGCAATGGATTCAAGATGAGGCGAGAGATCTTGAAACCTTCTACAGTCGACTGATGGCCTGTCGTGTCATGATCGAGATCCCCCATGCGCATCGTCGGAAAGGCGCACCTTACCACGTTCGAATTGACCTGACGGTCCCAGGTGGAGAACTGGTCGTAAATCGTGAACCAACGCTTAGCAAGCGAGCGGGGCAGCGAGGTGAGGCTCAGCTGAAGAAACGGCTGGAATTGGACACGCGTCACAAGGATCTTCGCCTGGCGATCCATGATGCCTTTCGAGCAGCGAGCCGTCGCCTGGCGGATTACGCGCGAAAGCACAGCGGGCGTGTCAAAACGCATGAGCCTTCTCTGGAAGGACGTGTAAGTAGATTGCTGCCCGACAAAGGCTATGGTTTTCTGCGAACGCCGGATGGACGGGAAGTCTACTTTCATGAAAACAGTGTTCTCAATCGAGGGTTCCAGCGCATGAAAGTCGGCACCCGCGTTGTCTTTTCCGAAGAGCCCGGAGAAAAGGGGCCGCAGGCAAGCACGATACGAATTGCCGTGAAGTCCGCCTCCGGGCGAACCGCCTGATCGGCACGTTCTGTAAAGCTGCATCGGAATAGTGGTTTCACCCAAATCATGATCGTAGATGTGGACCGCTACGGATCCTTCCGGCTTCACGAAGAGTTTCTCGCCCCGTACCGTGATCGCTCAGTCCCGTGGGGATTTGGAACGCTTTCTTGGGTCATTTACAAACGCACGTACAGCCGGGATGGTGAGGAATGGTGGCAGACCTGTCGGCGCGTCATCGAAGGCATGGTTACAGTCAGTCGAGTTCACTGCATGGAAGCAGCCCTGCCCTGGGACCCCAATGAATCGCGTCGCCTAGCGGAAGAAGCCTACCAGCGTTTGTGGGAATTCAAGTGGACGCCTCCTGGCCGTGGCCTTTGGATCATGGGCACGCGCTTTGTCTATGAGCGGGGCGGCGCCGCTTTAAACAACTGCGGTTTCATCTCCACGAAGAACATCGCGACCGACTACGCGGATCCGTTCATGTGGGTCCTACACATGAGCATGTTGGGTGTTGGCGTGGGATTTGATACACGCGGGAAAGGAATGGTGCGAATCACCCGGCCGCAACGCGCATCAGTCGCACATGTGATCGATGATAGCCGAGAAGGCTGGGTCGAGGCGGTCGGCCGCCTGCTCAATGCCTATGTCGGCCGTGGCGAATTGCCGTCGGAATGGGATTGCACGAAGATTCGTCCTTTTGGATCACGGTTGGCTAACTTCGGAGGGTTTGCCAGCGGTCCAGGGCCGTTGCGGGAAATTCTCGAATCACTCGAACAACTTTATGATCAGTACATCGATAGAATCGTGGATTCTCGGCTGATCGTGGATACCATGAATATTATCGGCCGCGGTGTCGTTGCCGGCGGCACGCGTCGCAGTGCTCAGATCGCCTTTGGCGAACCGGACGATCCTCAATTCCTGGATCTCAAGCTCGACAGGCAGAAGCTTACCGAGTACCGATGGGCCTCGAACAACTCCGTCTTTGCGCGGATCGGAATGGATTATGGCGATATCGCTCGGCGGACGGCGGTCAATGGAGAGCCCGGATATCTTTGGCTTGAGAACATCCGTGCATATGGCCGGATGAAGGATGCTCCCGCATGGGCTGATTCCGAGGCCGAAGGCAGCAACCCCTGCGTGGAGCAGTCCTTATGGGATCGGGAACTCTGCTGTCTCGTCGAGACCTATCCGGCTCATCACGAGACCTTTGAGGATTACCGGCGTACGCTAGAGGTCGCGTACCTGTATGCCAAGACCGTCACACTTATAGCGACACACGACCCGCGCACCAATGCGGTCATGTTCCACAATCGTCGCATCGGCTGCTCGATGAGTGGGATTGTTCAGGCGATCAACAGGCTCGGCTATCGCAAATTCTTGGAGTGGTGCGACAAGGCCTATAGCTATTTACAGGAGCTCGACGCCGCATATGCTGATCGTCTGGCTGTGCCGCGGTCCATCAAAACCACTTCAGTCAAGCCATCAGGGAGCGTGAGCCTGCTCGCCGGCGCTACGCCCGGTGTGCACTGGGAACACGCGCCGTACTACATTCGGCGGGTACGCATTCCCGGGAATCATCCACTGGTGAGTCTGTGCGAACATGCAGGCTATTCGACCGAACCGGATCGTTACTCCACTGGCACCGTCGTCATTTTATTTCCAATTCATGTGCAGCACGCGGGCCGTCGCAAGGCCGACGTTTCGATCCGTGAAAAGGTCGATCTCGCAGCCCAGATGCAGCACTATTGGTCGGATAATCAAGTGAGCTGCACGGTCGATTTCAATCCCGATCGCGAAAGCGAAGAAATCCCGCGCCTATTGGAAGCATATGAGGATAGGCTGAAAGGCATTGCTTTCCTGCCCGCGGCGGGCCACGGTTACGAACAGTGCCCTTATGAAGAGATTACGGCGGCGAAGTACGAAGAATTGACACGCGCAATCAAGCCATTGGACGGCACCCTGGAGCACGAGCACGAATTGGAGGCGCGATTTTGCGAGGGCGGCGCCTGTGAATTCATCTAGCCAGGTACACTCACTTCCCCTCCGGCTCTTCCCCTCGATCCTCGCGATGCCTTTCACATGATCAATCAGATCGATGCGTCGATCGGCTAAAAGCGCGAGAGTCACAACGTTCGTGCCGCACGTCATAACAAGCAATCGTTAGCAGCCCGTCTTCGCCTGGAGCGCAAGAAGCACCAAATAGGCGCTTTTCGCTGAATTCAACGGCCTGTGATGTAAGTCACTTCGTCGCGAGCTCAGTTTCGATACATATTCCTTGGTGGCCAAACATAAGGTGTGGTTCGAGGGGACGAGACAATGATTTTCGAAGATCGAGTTCAAGCGGGTCAGCAATTGGCCCAAAAGCTCGGAGCCTACGCGGGAAAAACAGATGTGGTGGTTCTGGGAATCCCGCGGGGCGGCGTCCCGGTTGCATTTGAAGTAGCAAAAGTCCTGAGGGCACCGCTAGACATTTTCCTTTCACGAAAGCTTGGTGTTCCCGGGCAAGAAGAGTTGGCATTTGGCGCGCTTGCATCGGGTGGTGTCCGCGTACTCGATCGGGACTTGATTAGGGAGCTGAACCTCTCGAAGGAGGAAATTGATCGAATCGCCGAAACGGTAAAAAAGGAGTTGGAGAGGCGTGAACGAGTTTATCGTGGCGATCGACCCCCGATCAAAATAGAAGGAAAAGTCACACTGCTTATCGATGACGGCATTGCAACTGGCTCGAGCATGCGCGCCGGGATAAAGGCTCTGCGACAAATGAAACCGTCGCGGCTTGTCGTCGCCGTCCCCGTAGCACCTCTTCACACATGCAAGAGGATGAAATCTGAAGTCGATGAGCTCGTCTGCGTCTACACGCCCGAGTTTTTTTACGCCATCGGTCAGTTCTACGAAGATTTCTCTCAAGTCAGCGACGAAGAAGTAACCGAATTGCTTCATCGAGCGCAATCGGTGAATTCCTCTCGGCCGGACACAGGCTCTCCAACAATGGATGCCGTAGATGAGTCCTCGCGGCAGTCCTTTCCCCCGCGTGACGCGCCGGGCTGGATTCGAAGTTGAGTTCAGGATAAGTTGGGGTATCCTTCCAGTAAGTGGCTGATGGGAGGTCGTACAATTGGCAGTACATCAGACTCTGGATCTGATTATCCTGGTTCGAGTCCAGGCCTCCCAGCCAACTCTTTAGAATCAGTGGATTAGGCTCCTTCCTAAAAGTAAATCCTAAGAAATCTCTGCAACTCCGTATTAGGTTTCGGAGGATTTGCGCATGGCCCAACCCAAATACACCATCTATAAATATAAATATGTCCGCTTCAAGGACGGCTCTTGGCGTTTCTGCCGAGCGGCACTCTATGCCAATCACACCATCAAGCCCGATGTGGTGACCGTCGGAGGCAGAGAGGAGAAACACCCGGAGGGCAACTACTAATCAAGCTATCGGTTCGAGACTCGGGGCGACCGTAGATTCGCCGTAAGCCGCCCACGCCGGCGTGGGATTTCGCTGGTTTGATATCGGGAGTTTCTTCCTTGCTCACGGTTGCTTGAGCGCGAAAACTGTCCCTAGTCGTCGAGGATGCCCGGATCGCACCGACAATAGACAAAAATGACCGCGTTGTCGCTGGCGCATTTATCATTCGAACTCTTCGATCTAGGAATACAAAAGGCTCGCGTCAACGGATAATCTCGCCAACTCCGTGAGGCAATTCGGGGGGCCTTGCACAACGAAGCGCCGGTGATAGAGCAAGAGTGCTCGCAAACCAGCAAGCTCCTCGCCGCCGCCAGCTCTTCCTGGACCGCCGTGCAAGCAGCTGGGCATGACATTCCCGTGACCCGTGTGCTGGCTACCGACAGTCGAATCGACAACCATTGTTCGACCATGCATATCGCCGATTCCCAAAATCACGTTTTGAATGAAACCTGGATCGTTTGAAAAGACCGAGGCTACGAGGGATCCCAGGCCACGACGCACCATTGCGATGAGATCGTCTTGTCCGTCATAGGCGACCAGCGTCGCTGCGGGACCGAATACTTCGACATCGTGAACGAACTTCGCGTCGCGCCCATTCTTGCAAGCGAGTAGTGTGGGTTGCACAAACGCGGATTTCCCAGGATCAGCATCAATGGGCTGAAAGCGCTCATCGCCGCCGAACAACACCGAGCATTCTTCCTTCAATCGTCTTAGGCCTTCCAGACAGGAGGCCTGCTGGGCCTTGTTCACCACAGGGCCCATCTTAACTTCCGGATTCCGCGGGTTACCTACCTTCAGAGAACCCAGCTGTGAGCAAATCGCCTCGCCGACCGCTTGAAGATGCTGGCGAGGCACCAGCACGCGCCGGATCGCCGTACATTTCTGGCCGGCCTTGAGCGTCATCTCGCGGACTACTTCCTTGACGAGAAGATCGAACATATCTGTCGCTAGAGCAACCTCCGGTCCAAGGATTGCCGAGTTGATGCTATCCGCTTCAATGTTCACACGGACTGATCGGCGCAGCACGTTCGGATGCGAGCGAATGCGCATGGCCGTCTCCGCCGAACCCGTGAAGCAGACCGTGTCGCCTTCTCGAACATGGTCGAGCAAATCGCGCGCGAAGCCACAGATGACGGAGACTGCTCCCACCGGCAAGATGCCCGCCTTCACAATATCCTCGACCATCCGCTGCGTCAGCCACGCGGTTGGCGAAGCGGGCTTTACGACCACCGGAACACCGGCCAACAGTGCGGGCGCGGCCTTCTCGCAGAATCCCCAGGCGGGAAAATTGAAAGCGTTGATGAAGACAGCCACGCCCTTGGCGGGTAGGAGAAAATGCTGGCCGGCAAACGAGTTAGTCTTCGACAGAGGAATCAAAGTGCCCTCCTTCAGCATCTTCCCTTCGGCGAGCGCACGACCAATTTTCGCGTAGTACTTGGTGGTAA
>Ga0187769_10000172_pt1 | contig 35170 bp, 31 predicted proteins | sample 0116_SJ02_MP02_1_FD_133140 | JGI IMG/M metagenome (GOLD analysis project Ga0187769, IMG submission 133140) | Tropical peat soil microbial communities from peatlands in Department of Meta, Colombia - 0116_SJ02_MP02_10_MG | ecosystem: Environmental > Terrestrial > Soil > Wetlands > Peat | place...
AGCGCAAATCGGTTCATTGCTTCTCCTAACGTTGTAAAGTACAGAACAGATTTCCTGTGAGTAGGCTCCGAGCTATTGTTTGCATCGACAGAGAGCTTACAGCAGTTCTGAACTGGGCCAAGTCCCGAGTAACGCGCTCACCGGAGACCTTGAATTGGTCAGCGGCTCTGACCCTATTTAGACTCTTATGGCAGCAAACAGCTCGCGCAAATTTCGGAAAAGATTTCGTTGATACTTGCGCTCTGCTTTCCCTTCCTCGGAATACCACCCGTGTTTCGTCACGGCTCGGCGGATCCGCTCAATTCCTCCGCATTCACCGCCGCTTGCAATACGCTGGCTTCTGCCGCCAAATGCATCCGCTGCTCAGAAGCATCCACGCCCCGAGCAGATAGCTGGTTATGTAACCTGAGTCCGCCCGATCGACTACTTCTCCATGTCGCTTCCACATGTCTTCAGTCTTGCGCCTAGCGAGTACTTCATCCATGTGGTGTGAAATGACTCCAGTTCACTAGATGGGGCCAAAAACGGACCTCGGGAAGAGGAAGGGCAGCAGATTCAACGGGACTTTGGCGGAAGCGTGTGGGAGTCGAACCCACCATCCTGGCCGCGTAGGACAGGATCAATGGCTTTGAAGGCCACGAGGGTCACCGGACCCCTTTCGCCTCCGGTGTCTCTAAGGCTCCAAGACTACGTGGGTTACTGAATCCACGCAATATCGGCCCTCAGCGCCTTCGTTCGAGACCCTCGATAAGATTGCTAGGCGATTGAGAATGCCAGTTGCCGATCTCTTCACATTCGACCGTAGCTGACGCGAAACTGTCCACTTCCTCTTATCACGCGGTACAATGCGGCTGCCCGCCCAGGAGCCGTGTGTGATCTCCACCCAAGAGGAAGCCCTCCTGTTTATCCAAGGTTTGCAGTCTCGTGGAAACGACATACTCGCAATCTTCTCTGGCCGCGACGAGTCCGTTCACTTCCGCTTGTTTGCTTCGCGCGTTCGAGTCACTGAGCAGTTGCGGCTCGTGGTGGAAACGGTTGGTGTAGGTCAGATCGTGGTGAACTTAAAGGGCGCTCGTTTCGATTATAAAGATGTGCGGCAGGCGCCCGAGGAACTGCTCGACGCCGTGGAGAGGATCGAAGGGATTCTCGATATCACGCTCCCATCTGGGGACGCGTTGTGTTTAGCCGAGGTGCGTCCTTTGGATGCCTAAGATTGAATAGTCCGATCTGCCGTCGTTTCGTTGGCCGCACCGTGCTGCTTGGCGTACTCCCTCCTATCGAACTCAGCGGTCGCCTGCGTTTTCTGCTCTTGGGTCAGCACTATCGAGCCCCATATCTCATCGCGGGAGCGCCACTCGTGCGCCATCCACCACGGGGCGGCCCGCTGTGGCACCTCTCCGTAGAGTGAGTCACGGAGTTTGACTAGACCTTGCTCATTGCGCGGCAGGAACCGGAGCAGGCCAAGCCGATAGCGTCGCGCCACGCGCCAGCAGTGGGCATGGGAGCGAAGGCCCAGCCGCTTCGCCAGTGCCCGGTAGGTCTCACCCCGGTGCCATCCCAGCGCGATCTCAAGTTCTAGGCGCCGCGTCTCGTGGTAGCTGCGAAGACGCTTCACGCGAGAGACGTTACGGAGCCGAGCTTGGTACGCCGCGCGGCTGAGCCGGTACGGTGGGTCGCCACGGCCACGTCCCCGGGGCCGGCGCCGTCCGAAGCGAATGCCTGGGTAGAATCTCATCGGGTCTGCTCAGAGGGCCATCACTTCGAGGGTAACAGGGGTGAGGACTAGATCAAGGGAGCGCACCCCTGGGAGATGTCCGGGCACTGGTCAGATGACGGGGTGACCAGGGTCACAGCCCCCGGCACCTCCGCCATGGTGACCGTTTAGCGGTTCAACTCCTGATCGTACTAGAGTGTTTTGCGAACAAACAGCCAGCCAGAATTGGCGCATTGCTCGCAACGCTTTCCGTTGATCCATCCCGATCCCAAACAAGCCCTGCATTCCGCCCAATCGCCAACGCCAAGGGCGCTTATCGTGGTTCCGAAGCACCGTTCATCGTTTTTCCGCTGAACGCATCGTTTGTTGCTTAATTGGATGTCGAACGAACGCTTCCCGCAGCTAGGGCAATACGCTACAGGTTTCTGCCGCTTATCCATGCGTCAATTAGCCGTTGGGCAGCTTTGGTCCGTACGGGCGTTTGGGAGCTTCCGACGTGTGCATCAGCTTGTGATCGTCGATCTCTTTCCCCTCGATCAGGAAGGAGGTTCCAGTAGGAGTGTCGGGATTCGCAGTAAGTTCTCGCTTCAGTCTTGAAGAACAAACGTTAGGGCCATCTTGGTAACTCACACGGCGAGAGCTGAAGGCTTCACTAGTAATGGTGAGGGTGTAATCGCGAGAGTCTTGCGGAGAAAACCGCACATGGAACGCATACTCGCGCCCCTGCGTTGTGGACGTGAAACCCATGTACTCCATGAAAACGGCTCCGCTCATTTAGCCTCGTCTGTTTCGATTATCATTTCCCCTTCGTTGTGATGCGGTGCGCCGCCATTCGTTAAGTTCCGCTTGGAGTTCGCTCTTGCGCGTTTCATTTGTTTCAATCAACAGGCTTCGCTCAAGCTCCGCTATTCGTCCAGACACAAAGTCTGGGCGCCCCGATTTCTTAGGCTTTTCAAATCGCATCGCAGTTTGCACCCTCAAGATGTCTCATCGCATTCGGTTCTTGTGGCAACTCGACGACCCCGGATCAGTGAGTCTCCTCATTTTACGGAGCAACGCTTTCCGCTCTTCTGGATCCGTAGCGGCTTTGACTGCTCGGAGTAGGATTCTTCAAGTTGCGGGAGAGAGTATCCAGTTAAAAGGTAGGATGCGAACGACTTTCGTCTTGGATGCTTGCCCGTGCCAACCACAGTTGGCATTCGTGCAGGACAGCTCCTCGTCTCCAAATAATTTCATCGCGGCGGCTTCCGAAAGCGACACGCTACTGCATTTCTTTTGTAGGTTGATGTTGTGACCGTTGGGGCATTCGAAAACGATTCGATAAGCTAGGCTCATAATCCATACTAACATTCCCGATCTTTCCTGGGAGCGGAAGTTGCCGGACGGTGCTTCCGGGGTAAAGTCTTCTACCGATGTAAATTGAACTCGTCGTATATACTACTCAGACTCAGATTCCAACTGGCGGGGACCTATGCCCATTCAGTCCGGCACCCACTTGGGCCCCTATGAGATCCTCTCCGCTATTGGTGCGGGCGGGATGGGAGAGGTCTACCGCGCCCGTGACCCCAAGCTGGGCCGCGATGTAGCTATTAAAGTCTTGCCCGAAGCCTTCGCCCGAGATGCCGAGCGCATGGCCCGGTTTCAGCGAGAAGCCAAGGTTCTAGCCTCTCTCGATCATCCGAACATCGCTTCGATCTACGGACTCGAAGATTCCGGGGGCACTCGCGCTCTGGTGATGCAGCTCGTGGAAGGTCCGACGCTCGCCGATCGCATTCGCTCTGGACCGATTCCCATTGACGAAGCTTTGCAGATCGCACGTCAGATCGCCGAAGGTCTTGAATACGCCCATGAACACGGCGTCGTGCACCGGGATCTGAAACCGTCCAACGTCAAGCTAACCTCTGCTGACGCTGTCAAGATTCTCGACTTTGGATTAGCGAAAGCCATGGATGGTGAGGCAGGCAAAATCGACATCAGAGACTCGCCCACGATCAGCCAGATGGCTACACAGGCAGGAATACTCCTGGGAACCGCGGCGTATATGTCGCCGGAACAAGCCAAAGGGAAACCGGTAGACCGTCGAGCGGACATCTGGGCGTTTGGCTCCGTGCTGTACGAAATGCTGACAGGAAAGAAAGCATTTTGGGGTGATGCGGTGACGGATACGTTGGCTGCCGTACTCAAGAACGATCCGGATTGGTTGCAACTTCCCAGCGCAACTCCGACTCACGTCCGCGTCCTTTTGCGGCGCTGCCTCCAGAAAGACATTCGTCAGCGATTGCAGGCGATCGGAGACGCTCGCATCGCCCTTGAAGAAGTTCTCTCCGGCTCGCCGGAAGCCGTCAGTAGCACCGGCGTTTCGGCGGCAAACAGCGCTCATGCCAAACGGCGCGTACTGCTCTTCAGTCTTGGCGCACTGCTAGTCGCTGCCATCACCGGTTTCGTTGGTTGGAATCTGAGACGCTCACCTGCGGCGCGGCCGGTCACCCGCACCGCAATAAATCTACCGCCGGGTGAGCAGTTGCCAAATTTGCTTTACGGCCCTGCTGTGGCCCTCTCTCCCGATGGCACTCATCTCGCGTACGTCGCCACGCAGGGCAGCACCCAGCAGATTTATTTGCGGGCGATGGATAGCCTGGAGGCTAGGCCCCTTCCCGGCACGGCAGGAGCCGTAAACCCTTTCTTCTCCCCAGACGGTCAATGGGTGGGGTTTTTCGCTGACGGGAAGCTCAAGAAGATTTCGGTGAACGGAGGAGAAGCACTGACGCTCGCCGACGCTGCTTTCGCTCACGGGGCCAGTTGGGGCAGCCAGGGTATGATCGTCTTCGCACCCAAACTAGTCGGAGTCATCCAGCAAGTGCCGGAGTCGGGAGGCACGCCGCAGCCGCTGACTCGTTTTCAGAAAGCGGAGATCACTCACCGCTGGCCGGAGTTCTTGCCCGGCGGCAAAGCAGTGCTCTTCGTTACCAGTATCGACTCGGGAATTGCGGTCCAGTCCATCGCAACGGGCGAACGGAAGAACCTGATTCCTGGGGGCGCACAGCCCCGCTACGCCTCCTCTGGGCACTTGGTTTATGCGCAAGGCGGGACATTGATGGCTGTGCCGTTCGATTCACAGCGACTCACTGTCACCGGCGCAGCGATACCGGTGGTGCAGGACATCGTGCAATCCGCCAACGGAGCCGCCCAGTACAGCCTCTCCGCGACGGGGGCGCTGGTCTATGTTCCGGGGGGTGCTGAGCGAACCGAGTCCAAGCTGGTGTGGGTCAATCGGAATGGGGCAGAGCAGGCGTTGGCTGCCCCGGCGCGTTCCTACCTCAACCCGCGGCTTTCCCCCGACGGCAAGCGCGTCGCCGTGACCAGCGAGCGACAGATCTGGGTGTACGATCTCTCTCGAGACACATTGACGCGATTGACGTTTGAGGGTGATGCAAGTAGTTACCCTATTTGGACACCGGATGGCAAGCGGATCGCGTTTGAGTCAGCCAAGAATGGGTCGCCGAACCTTTTCTGGCGATCGGGAGACGGCAGCGGCGGGGTGGAGCGGCTGACCACCAGCGAGAACTACCAGATTCTGAGTTCCTGGTCACCGGACGGGAAACTGCTGGCGTTCGTTGATGTCAATACGTCCACGGGATACGACATCTGGGTACTGCGGATGAGCGATCGCAAGGCGCAACCCTTCCTTCGAACAGCGTTCAGCGAAGCCGCGCCACAGTTTTCCCCCGACGGACGCTGGTTGGCATACGCTTCGGATGAATCCGGCCGCAACGAGGTTTACGTGCAACCCTATCCAGGCCCCGGGGGGAAGTGGCTAATCTCGACCGACGGTGGTACGGAGCCCATGTGGAACAGGAACGGTCGGGAATTGTTCTACCGCAACGGCGACAAGATGATGGCCGTGGACATCGCCACTCTGCATGGTTTTACTGCTGGCAAGCCCCGGATGCTCTTTGAAGGACGGTACGAACCGACCCCGGGAACATTGCCCAATTACGACGTATCACCGGACGGCCAGCGATTCCTGTTGGTCAAGCCCGTCGAGCAGGATCAGGCGGCCCCGACGCAGATCAACGTCGTGCTGAACTGGACCGAGGAGTTGAAGCGACTCGTGCCAACGGGAACAAAGTGATGAGCATTGCGTCAGGCACAAAACTTGGCCCCTACGAAATCACTGGCGCTATTGGGGCTGGTGGGATGGGAGAGGTTTATTTCGCGGCCGGCTGCTTTCGGCGCTCTGCTACGATGATCACGCGAATATCTTTGGCCTTTCGGACGATTCTCAGAATCAGATCAGTACCCAACAAGCGACTCCATGAACGGTGCTTCGGCCTGCCCACCAGCACCTGAGTAATTTGATTGCGGCGTGCAAAGTCCACGAGCGTTTCCGCCGGGTCGTCTCCTTCTAGCGACCGGGCTTCGATATGAAGATTCCGCGCGAAGTTAAGGTGTGCCTCAACCGCGTGAATACGTTCGTCCGCCCGGTGGTCACGCCGGTAGGGCGATACCGCAACTGCGAAGCAGTCGGCGCCAAGGTAGTCGGTCATCCGACGGCCTCGACGAATAAGCATGGCTGTAGAAGGGTCGGCCGTGACGTAGATCAATACTCGATCTCGGAGTTCCTTTTCCCGCAAAGATGTTGCGTGAACGTCCCTTCGTTCTTCGGCAGTCTCAGAGGCTCCTCGGATGTCCAGCTCATGGGCTGTCTCCCGCAGCGCGAGCTCGCGCAAGGAAACCAGACTAGACTCCTTGAAGAAGTTGGCCAGGGCACGTTCCGCTTTTTCCGGCGCGTAGATAACGCCTCTTTTCAAACGATTCAGGAGCGCCTCGGTGGTGGCATCCACCATGACGACCTCGGCGGCACTCTTGACCAGCCAGTCGGGCACTGTTTCGCGAACCCGCACCCCCGTGATATGGAAAACGTGGTCGTTCAGGCTCTCCAGGTGCTGGATGTTCATGTTCGTCATCACGTCGATGCCGGCATCCAGCAATGCTTGGACGTCCTCCCATCGCTTAGAGCGCCCCGACCCAGGGACATTGGTGTGTGCCAATTCATCGACAACGCCGATTGCAGGGTGACGCTTTAGTATCGCCTCAGTATCCATCTCTTCAAGCATCACACCGCGATAGTTGATCGTCTTGGTTGGGACCATTTCCAGTCCGAAAGTTCTTCCGATAGTGTCCTTCCTTCCGTGTGGCTCGAAGTAGCCGATAACGACGTCCTTACCCTCTTTCTTAAGGTGTTGAGCCACCTCGAGCATTCGGTAGGTTTTCCCAACTCCGGCAGCGTAGCCGAGAAATAGCTGCAGGCGTCCTCGCGCTGCGCGTGACGGCTCACTGCCGAGATCTGCGCTATTGGGGGTAGACGACAACGTCGATTCCTTCGGCCGAGGGTATGAGACGGTCGACGAGACTTCCCAGAATTCTGGTCCGTATTCCGTGCCGCATGCTGTGGCCGATAAAAATTTGAGTGATTCCCTCTTCCTTTGCGAACTTTAAAATGGCCTCGGCATTGTCTCGGCCGCTCAGGGTCTCCACTTGCGCCCTGAGTTGGCGGGCATAGTTCAAATTCCGTTCCAGCATCGCCTGCTCCTGTTGAGAGAGAGAACGCTCCTGTACATAAATGGCATGAAACTCGCCTTGGAAGCGGTCCGCGTTGCGACGCCCGCTTTCCAGCATGCGTGCCGCATCGGAACGCGGGCTAATACAGACCAAAATGCGCTCTTGCACGCCCCACGCCTGATCCATCCCGTGAGATCGCAGGTAGTTCTCGAGTTGACGATCCACAACGGAAGCCGCAACCAGCAGGGCCAACTCACGCAATCGGGAAAGTTTATGCCCCTCGGCCAGTGCGGCCGCCCGGTTCCCTGTTGGCTCTCCCCAGATGCTTTCGTTCGCCGGAGTATCGATGACAACGATCTCGTCGGCAGTTCTGTCGAGAAATCCACTCGGAATCGTGCAGGCGGCGCACTGACCCGTGATGCGCTCGACTTCTTCTTCGTGTTTTGCCAAATACTGCAAATTGACCGTGGTGACAACTGAAATGCCAGCGTCGAGTAATTGCTCGAGGTCCTGCCAGCGATAAGCATTGGGGCTGCCTGGCGGATTTTCATAAGCGAGGCCGTCAATCAGGGCAACTTGCGGACGTCGACGAATTACCGCGTCTACGTCGATTGATTGCGAAGCGCCGACCTTCAGCATCGGAATCAGCTCAAGCTGCTGCAATATCGACTGAACTTCCAGAGGATATTCCGGCTGCAGCGCGCATATCACGACATCCTCTCCGCGTAGACGGCGCCGGCGGCCCTCGTCCAGCATCTGGAACGATTTGCCGACACCTGACGCGTAGCCGAGGAAGACCTTCAGCCGGCCACGCCGCGCACGCCTCTCCTCTGATTCCAGTTGGGCGAGTAGCTGTTCAGGGGTGGGGCGCTGATGGAGGAATTTCGGCATTGAGCCATTGTATCGAGATCGCACGGATAACCGGAAATCCTGCGTGCGTCACTGCGATGAACCCGATAGCTGACCACTAGCTCCTGACCGCAATGATCGACCACAGCGTGTCAGTCGACGAGGAAGTGCCAAATGTTCCGCCTGAATTCCCGATTATCGCACTCGATGTCGAAGTCAAACCGAACTCGCGGGGCTACTTGCTCTTCCCGGGGGAATATGAACTGCGCCTAATATTGGCGGCTTCTAACTGCCGACCTCGGAAATATGCCGTAAAGATTTCATCGAACGGCCGCTGGTACGACGACCGAGACACAAATGTTTCGAACAGGGTTTCAGCTGCTCTAAGGGGCCCCAATGTCGGCGATGTGCTGCGCAGACTGACTGGCAATACGCCCACGTTGTAGGCACCTCACATCGCAGCCAATGACACCGTCAAATACCGAAAACTGAAAAAATTGTCCGCGCACACCTTACGTTTAGACAAGGGCCGGCGGCTTTTTGGGTGCTTCGATCCCCTCTAAAAGTGCGAGCGAATGCGGATTTCTCTTGACGCGCTTTGGGTAATTGTGTCATATGTATGGACACAATTATCTTAGGTGGGCGCCAATGTGCGTATTGCTCGTACTGGACACGGAGAGGCGGCGGAGAATGCTCAAGAAGAGGAGCTACAGTACGACGCAGGCCGCTGCGAAGCTGGGCGTATCCTTCAGGACGCTCAATCGGTGGCTCGCCCAGGGGAAGATTAAGCCATCCGTTGCCGTGCCAATGGGCGGAGGTCGCACACTGTGGCGCTGGAGCGAGGTCGACATTGCCAAAGCCCGCAAAGTGAAGGCCGCGCAGAAGCCAGGGCCGAAGCCTGGCGTGCACCAGGGCCAGAAATAAGGGTTCCGACCGGCTCCCGCTGGTGCTATTGGGGTGCTATTCCGTTTGCAATTCAGCACAGAACGGTGCGGAATGCTGCGAGGAGCAGCTTCTCACAAACCCGCATAAGCACAGGCGATTTCGCATGGCTCGGGTTCCGTGCGGATCGCTGCGGACTGCTCAAAACGGCTTTGAAGGCCACGAGCGTCACCGGACCCCTTTCGCCTCCGGTGTCTCTAATAACATAAAAGCACGTTAATTTACTGCAAGTAGGCAGACGCGGATTTCTCCTCAACTCGCTCGGTGGGAATAGTGGTGGCAATTCACGTTTCGATGCGCGAAACGGCCTCGCGCAGATTTGAGATCGACAGGTGCGCATACTCGGGCACTGGGGACTTTCGATGGCGGGGTATCGGCCCAGAATGCCCGATGCGTTTCACAAGCCCTTCATTCCCTGTTTTCTTGAGAAACGAGGGCCAGTTCAGCACGACGGTGAACCGAGAGAAAGCGCCCGTCGCCTGACCAACTGCATGGGACAAACCAATATTCTGATTCGAAAGCAGTTCGTCCTCACTGCCTCCATTGGACAGCTTCTCATATAGGTCCTCTTTGCCTGCGCGATCGGAAGCGAACACAATGCGTTTCCCGTCTGGCGACCAGGCCAGGAAAGTGTCACTCGCCGAGTCAAACGTAAACCGCGTGCCGTTGCTGCTTCCTAGCGGGGATTGAAGGCAACGAATCGTTTGCGCGCGAGCTCGAGAAGCTTCCCGTCCGTACACACTTCATAGTAGGCGCGTGTGCCTTGGCTGCCGATTTTGCCTCCGGGTTGAAGCTGTCTGACAAATCCTTTGCGAACAACGATCGGCTCAAGTGATTCGCCCAGCGGAACCTCCCCGAAATAAAGCTGCACGCGTTCCTTGCCCCACGGAAGAGGGAAATTCCCAGTCATGGGCGAAAGCGAGATTTCCGAGCTCAGTTTTTGAAAACCTTCCTCATTGAGTTCGATGCCGTTGAGATTGTAGCGAACCAGAAGCTCTTCGCCTTCATCGGCGGCAACGTCCTCCATAAGAGTCTGCAGCAAATAGACGTTGAAAGGCCCAGGGTTGGTCTGAAAGAGCCGCTTGGCCATTTTCGAACAGCTGGACAGGCGGTCCGACAGATTGAGTGCGCGCGAAATCATGATGCGCGAATCGGCGTCCATCCACAGCGAGGGCGCTGAATCTTGAAACGCAACGCCGACCCCTAGTTCGAGCCGTGGCAGATCGCCCGTTTTCTCGCGAGCGTTGTAGGCCGCCGTCACCGCCAGAATCTCGCGCGCAAGAACACAGGCTCGAGCGACGGCGCGTTGCGTCGCGCGGGTCGATTCTGTCTCGTAGATGGCCAAAATGATGGCGTCGCCTTCGATGAAGACTTTTGCCGCACCGTACCGTTCCAGCATTCGTTTGACCGGCTCGTGAAGGTTCATGCTGAAGTGCGAGGCCGGGTTCATGCCGCGTGCGAGAAGGTCTTTCGTAATGCCCGTGGAGCCGCGCACATCCGCCTTAATCACAACGTGGTTGATCACGGGATCTTCGGCCGGGCGGCTTTCATCCGGATGAAGAAACTCATAAAGGCTTTTGTTGGCGCGGGAGAGCTCGCGAGTTCGTTCCGAGTGGACAAGATTGATGCGCTCCATCCAACCCGCGACCTGCTGGTAATTTCTTCGGTCACGGCGGAGCCGCATCAAGTCCTCGGCAAACTGCAGCCCGAGCGTAAGAGTCTCCTGCACGGTGCGGCGGCGAATCCCGCGCGACGATTCCTCGAGCCTTTTCATCGACACTTTGCGCGCCGGAAATTTCTCCAAAATCTGCGCCACCCGCTTTGCCTCCTCGCGGTAAACCAGCGCTTTCTTGAGTTGCTGCAGGTGGATCGGCGGACTGTATTCAGAGGCAATTCTGCGAAGCTCGTAACCCGCCAGGACGTGGAACAACAGGTCGCGCTCCTCCAGCCGGTGTACCCATTCTTCGAGCAAATGGGCGCGAACCTCGCCGGGAGCCCCTGGGTCGTCCGCCGACTCGTCCTCTGCTGCGCGCACGTCGAACATCCTGGTGGCGTTGGCGGGCTGGTTCAAATAGTCGCCGATGCGGTTCCTCAGCTCATCGGTGAGAAACTCCATGCGCTGCCGGGCGGCCTCGATCTGCGGGTCCAGCTCTTCGAGGTTCATCTCGAGCGAGGCCATTTTTCGCCGCACTTCTTCGAGCTCATGCCGGGCATCGGATGAAGAGGCCGACTTGCGCTTAAAAAGCGAGGGGAAGGAGCGGTCGCCATCATTGGCCCGGCCAGCGGCTTCCTCATGCTCCTCCTCCAGTCGCGCGATTTCGGACCGAAGCAGCCGGGCCTGTTCGAGCAGGCGTTCATGTGTTTTTCGAGCCTTGGTGAGTTCCTCGTCATCGCCCGCCAGCACATACTCGCGAACAAAATCCAGCAGGAGCGCATCAAACACTTCGAACCGGTCCGGATCGTTGACGAAGTTTCCGAGCAGCACATAGTGCTCGACGATGAACTGGTCGTCGTTACCACCCTCTACGAAAAGGAAGCGGTTGTGAAGAAGCTCGTACGTTGCGCGAAAGTCATCACCGAACAGAGCGCGGCGCGTTTTCGATAGAGCGTTTTCCTCGACGTCGCACCAGACCCGACAGAGGGTCTCGCCTACCTGGCGAATCACGTTTTTACGGTCGGCCTGAACGTCGGCGATTTTCGAACGCATCACGTGGGCCTGTTCGCTGTGTTCAAATAGCTCGCCACGCGCGCGAATCCAGTCCTTGCATTCGACCAAAATACTTGAAAACTGATTGCTCATCTCTTGCGAAAAAAATTTCAGCAGCGCAAGCCGGTGTAAGATATCGCTTTCGATCGATTGTTGAAACTTCGCGCGCGTCAGCGATTCTTGCAGGATTTCCATCAACAGCTTCCGAAACGCCGAGTGCTCGGGCGCGCCAGAGGGACGGCGCTCGCGGTCCCGGCCCCGCTCGTTTTCCTTACCGTAGAGCAGGCTGATGTTGACCACCTGGCGAAGCAAGTCGAGCAGGTACTTCCGCGTGAATTCGACAAACCGCGGGCTTAGAAAGACGTCGTAGTGAATATTGTCGAGGCCCAGCGTCAGGTTGGTGAGCCGGATTTCAGCAGAGTATGGCTCCAGCTTCATCCGAGCCGGATGGGCAGGCGTCTGCTCGATGCGCGTTTCCAGCATGTTCTAGGGTATTCTATCGGGCAAGTTTTCAATGTAGCGTAGGGCCAAAGCGATACGCAATGGAACGCCGCGTAAGCGTCAATGCGGGAGCGGTCCCGGCGATCACCCCGGATGGTCTTCCGCAAGGCTGGTCGCAGCCTGCCTTTTCTCGCGAGCAAGCTCCTGAAGATCGGAGCACCCCCGCGAGGCCCGCGCCTGCGGGCCAAGGACCGTGCCTCTATCTAGGGTCCGGCGGCGAACGATGCCGGCGACCGGCCGTCGGGGGCGGCTTCTGTGCGACCCACAGCCCCCACACGCCCAAGACGTTAGACGCGCATCCCGTTCGTTTCTGGGCGGCCGCAGGAACGATTGCAGCGCTTTTGTGGCCGTATTTGGAATTTGCTGTGCGTGAGATTATCCGCTGGGCGCGCTCACGCTAGGTTTTCGGTTAGAATGACGTTCCATGTCAAAACTGCTCGAAGGCAAGACAGCCATCGTTTTGGGCGTTTGGAATAAATGGAGCATCGCCTATGCCATCGCGCAGGCCTTTGCGCGCGAAGGGGCCAAGCTGCTGCTGACCTACCAAAATGATCGCGCAAAACCGTCGGTCGAAGAATTGGGACGCGAGTTGGGCGCGACCTCCTTTTACCCGTGTGAGGTTCAACAGCAGTCCGACATCGAACAGATGGTCAACTCGCTTCAGGCGGCCGGGCACAGGCTCGACGTGGTGGTTCACAGTCTCGCGGCTGCGAAACACGAAGACCTAAATCAACCGTTTCTGAACACGTCGCGCGAAGGCTTTCAGCTCGCACTCGACGTGAGTGCCTACTCGCTTGTCGCAATTTCCCGAGCGCTTTCTCCGCTGATGACCCACGGCGGTTCCATCATGACCCTGACCTATCTGGGGTCGACGCGTGTGGTGAGCAACTACAACATTATGGGCATTGCCAAAGCAGCGCTCGAGGCCGAAGTGAAGTATCTGGCAAGCGAGTTGGGACCGAAAAAAATCCGGGTCAATGCGATTTCGGCCGGAGCCATCAAAACGATCTCGGCGCGAGGGGTGAAGGACTTATCCAAGATGTTGGAAATCTCTGCCCAGCGGGCGCCCCTGCGGCGCAACACGGATATCGGGGAGGTTGCCGACGCGGCCGTGTTTCTCGGAAGCGACCTCGGGCGCGGCGTGACGGGCAACATCCTCTACGTGGATGCCGGCTTCCACATCATGGGGTTGTGACGGACTGGAGCAGGCCGGCGTCGTCGTTGATCGAAATCCGCCGCTCGTCTTCCGAGACGTGCTCCAGTTTTATCCGCAGCACCGGCCACCCTGTTCGCAGGTTGAGCTTGTCGGCCCATTCGATGACCACGACAGCGCACTCGTCGAAAATCTCTTCGAGGCCGAGCGTGTCGAAATCCTCTGGGCTTGCGATGCGATAAAGATCGACATGATAGACGCGGGCGCCACGGTCGTATTTGTGCACGAGGGTAAAGGTCGGGCTGGTGACCTCGTCTTCTTCGGCGGCGCCGAGGCCGCTGGCCAAGCCTTTGGTGAGCGTCGTCTTCCCTGCCCCGAGATCGCCGGAGAGGAGGATCAACAGGGGGGGTGTAAGCCGCTTGCCGATTTCGCGGCCCCACCGGATGGTCTCTTCGGTCGAATGCGTCACGAACACTCGCTCAGCCACGACCGCACTCGAAATAAAACTGACGGAAGGCGCGCGGCAAGCAAGAGATCAGGTCGGTGGCCATCAACGGAGCGCCCCCGGTCTCGGCATACGCCAAATCTCCGGCAAGGCCGTGCAGATACACACCCCAGGCAAGCATTTCGGGCCAAGAATCGACGCCATATTGCGCCGTGAGCCCGGCCAAAATCCCGGTCAGTACGTCACCTGTGCCCCCCGTAGCCATACCGGGATTTCCGGTCGAGTTGACCCACGCGCGACCATCCGGCGCAGCGATCACGGTCTGATGACCTTTTAAGACTACGCAGGCATTCCAGCTGGCCGCCGCTTGGAGCGCGATGTCGATGCGCCGGGCTTGCACCTCCTTTGTCGAGCAACCCAACAGCCTCGCCATTTCGCCGGGATGCGGCGTGACGGCAAGCAATCCTTTCGGGCTGGACAGTTCCCCGCCCCGTCCCGCGAACGCGTTGAGGCCATCCGCGTCTAGGACGATGGGAACCTCGCGAGCGCCGACGATACTTCGGACAAACGATTGTGTTTCCGCGTGCGTGGTCAGCCCAGGACCGACGGCCAAAGCGCGCTTGCCTTGGAGAATCTTGCCGAAGAGATTGCCTTCGAGACAGCGCTCAGAAACACTGCCTGTAAGGGTGGCGGACAGCGGCTCGGTCATGATTTCCGGCGTGTGTGCGGCCACCACGGGCAAGATTGGTTCGGGCGTTGCAACCGTTACGAGCCCCGCCCCGACTCTGAGTGCCGCGGTTCCCGCCAGGACCGCCGCGCCGCTTTTGCCAACCGATCCGGCTACGACGAGCGTGTGGCCGTAGTCCCCCTTGTGTCCGGAGGCCTTGCGTGGCCGTGCAAACTGAGTGAACTCGCTCGGCTCAGACCAACGGAGGTGGCCTCGCCCGGTTTCTTCAACGAGGGGTCGCGGAGACCCGATCTCGCGGACAACAAGATCGCCAACGTGTTCTGGCCCCGCACGGAGAAGGAGCCCCGGCTTGGGAGCCGTGAAGGTGATCGTGTGGTCGGCAACAACCACAGGTCCTGGAGCATCGCCGGTATCCGCATTTAGGCCCGAGGGAATGTCCACTGCAACGACCACGCATCCCGGCGGGTGTTGATTGACAGCCCTAACGATCTCGGCCAAGTGCCCTTCGAGCGGGCCTCGCACTCCTGTCCCGACCAGCGCGTCGACGACGATGTCTCCAGCCTGGAATCCCAGCGGAGCACTTTTTTCCGAAGCGGCCTCGACCGCGAGCTTCCCCGCTCTCTTCCAGCGCCTCAAATTGACCGCGGCATCGCCTTTGACGTCAGGCAGATTTCCGATGAGATGAACCGAAACGCGGGCGCCCCTAGCTTGAAGGTAGCGCGCGCAAACGAAGCCGTCGCCACCGTTGTTTCCTTTGCCACAAACGACAATGACGTGCCGCCGCTTCCCATCCGGCAAACGCGCTTGAATGAACTCGGCAACGCTTTTTCCTGCGTTCTCCATGAGCTTCAGGCTAGGCACGCGCGCCTTCTTGCTTGTAAGACGATCGACCTCGCGCATTTCGGCAGCGGTCAGGATTTTCATGGCCGGTCCATCATAAACGAATCGCGAGCGAGATTCGGCATGCTACGTCATGCGGGCGACGATGACGGTCATATCGTCGGCTTGTTCGGCCGTGCCGGCCCACTGTTCGACGCCGGAGATGAGATTTTCAGCTAGGCGGATCGCGGGCAGCTCGCGCTGCCGGAGAATTTCCGACTTTAGGCGCTCCGTGCCGTACTCTTCACCGTAGACGCTTTCCGGTTCTGTCAGTCCGTCACTAAAACCTACCAGCAGGCTTCCCGGCAACACTTTGATTGTGCACTGGGTATACTGCGCCTCTTCGAAGAGCCCGATGACCGTGCCGCCCTGATCAAGCGCGCGAACACATCCATCGGAAACAAACAGGGGAGCCAGGTGGCCCGCGTTTGTATACGTCAGGGTTTTGGCCGTCGTGTCATATACCGCATAAAACAGAGTCGCGTAGCGGTCGTCGGATGTGTTTTTGAACAGATGATGGTTCAAGCGCGCGACAAGATCGGCCGATCCGCCCTGATTATCCAAGGCGGCCACGCTGCGCAAGGTGGCTTGCAGACTTGCCATGAGCAGGGCGGCGAAAATCCCTTTCCCGCTGATGTCGGCCAGCGCGATGCCGATGCGCCCGGCTCCCATCGGAATGAAATCGTAGTAATCGCCGCTCACAACGCGCGCGGGCCGGCAAATGGCATAGAGATCCAGGCCCGGGACGGATGGCATCGAATGCGGAAACAGCTGCTGCTGCACTTCTCGCGCGATTGCAACTTCGTTTTCCAGGCGTTGGCGCTGGCGCTGCTCTTCGATCAGCTCGCTGATCGAGCTGGTCATTTCATTGAAAGATTCCCCCAGCTCACCGAGCTGATCGCGTTTCAGCACATGGACACGATGGCTGAAATCGCCACGGCGCACATGAAGCGTTCCTTCGTACAGGTCGCCTATCGAGCGCGTGATCGTGCGGGTCAGCACCAAGCCCGTCGCCGCCGCCGCAAGCTCCAGCAGCAGGAATATGACGAATACAGCCAGTAGCATCTGTACAAGCACCGGGCCGAGGTACCCTACCGATGTCAGCAGGTCTTGGTTGACCACCGAGGGGCGCAAAGAAAACGTGACCAGCACTGGTCTCGGCGTGACGTCGCCGCCTGTATCAGCTTTACTGGCCAACAACGTCGCGCCGCCCGGGATGCGCACGTCAAACCAACTCGCAGCCGGGGACAGCGTACGTTTGCTGCTTGCCACTTCCTCTCCGAAGACGTAATAGTGCTTGTCCAGGGGGAACGCCCTGGGCGTTTGCCACGAGGCAGGCTCGAGAAGGCCAATCTGGATGGGCCCTAACTTCGAGGGAAAGCTGTCGAGAAGGGCAGGCGTGATCGGCGCGACCACAAGCAACGTCGTTTGTCCTTTGGAAACCGCGAGCGACTGCGCACCCGCAAGCCAGAGCCGCCCCCGGAATTCGGCGAGGCCTGCGAATTGCCCGCCGTTCTCCGCACGGACCAACTGCTGACCGTGATTTAAGTACGCCCGCAAGTCAGGCCATTCGGTTTGGGCCGCAGCAATGATGCTGGCCACGCCCGGCCGCAACAGCGCCGGATCCTCGACCGCCGTCGAATCCGGTGGAACTGGCTGGTCAATGGGGAGATTCGGCTCGCGGTTGAGCGCCGCGGCAATCGAATCGGTATCTGCGGCAAGCACGCTGATGCGGTTCTGCAAGTCGTCACGGAACAGGTGCGCGCCGATCTGCAGCTCCAACAAGATTAAACCTAGGCCCACGATCGTCGCCAACAGAACGACCGGCACCACGGCTATGAACACATAGGCAACGATGAGCCGGTTCCGCAGCCGCCACAGAAGCTGCCTACGCATCCACGGGATGACTCGGGCGATGAGATAGGCAAGAGCAGCGAAGCTGAGAAACGCTACGAACGAAGCAAACGGGACGCGAAGCCCAAAGTGGAGCGCCATGCGTTCCAGCCCATAGAGAACCAGCACGGCCAGGGCGATGCGGTCAAGCGGAGAGGTTCGCCGCACAAAAAGCCAGAATCGGCGTTGAAAATGTAGGCTCATACGCCTTGGGCGCGGTCGGCCTGCATTCCACCAGTGCGCCCAACTTGTGCATGCCAGGGTATCGCATTCTGGCAGGCCACCGGATTATTTCATGGAAATCTAAGAAAGGGATGCGTTCCGCACCTTGCTGTGTGTTCGTCCGTAGAAGGCGTAGACAAACAGTCCAATTCCCAGCCAAATCAGCAGTCGCCACCAAGTCTTGGCTGGCAGACTCAGCATCGCTGCCAAAGAGGTAAGGATGCCGAGAATGGGGACGAGCGGGACAAGCGGCGTCTTGAATGGACGGGGGAGGTCGGGGCGCTTGCGGCGAAGAATCCAGACTCCGGCGCAGACAATCACAAAGGCCAGAAGCGTCCCAATGTTCACGAGCACCGCAAGGTCTCCGATCGGAATGAGAGAAGCAAAGGCTGACACAGCAACTCCGACAACGAGCGAGGAAATCCACGGTGTTCGAAATCGAGAATGGATCGTTCCCGCCCATTTCGGTAGCAGGCCATCGCGCGACATCGAGTAAAACACGCGGGACTGCCCTAGTAACATGACCAACATCACGCTGCCGAGACCCGCTACAGCACCTGCCTTCACAAGCAGGCTACCCCAGCGGACACCAGTGACATCGATGGCGACCGCCACGGGAGCCGAGACATTTAGGTCCGTGTATGGCACCACGGCGGTTAGCAAGCCCGAAACGACGATATAGAGCACGGTGCAGATGACGAGAGAGCCGATAATCCCGATCGGCATGTCTCGCTGAGGATTCTTGGCCTCCTGAGCAGCGGTTGAAACCGCGTCGAATCCAATGTAGGCAAAGAAGATCACCGCAGCACCTCGCGCTATACCAGAGATGCCAAAATCGCCGAACTTTCCCGAATTCGGCGGGATAAAGGGGTGCCAGTTGGATGCCGCTAGCGAGGGATGCCTGAGCATGTAGGCTCCCGCAACTGTGATGAAGACAAGGACAATGGCCACTTTCAGGATCACGACGGCGGAATTCAAATTGGCCGATTCTCGGATACCGACGATCAAAATAAATGTCGCCGCGGCGATGGCAGCGAACGCCGCCAAATTGAAGACGCCGACCGCGTGCGGAAGCAGAGAGGGGTCGACACCGGCCGAGGACAATGCCTGCTGTAGAGAATTCAACTCGGCCCAATGCCCCTTGTAATACACCATTTCAGTTCCGGGCGTCGCGATCCAACGCGGACCGATGTGAAGGCCAAGTTCGTCCAGCAGGCTCACGGCGTAGCCGCTCCATCCCGACGCAACAGTAGCGGCCCCAAAGGCATATTCTAGAATCAGATCCCAGCCAATGATCCAAGCAAAAATCTCGCCGAGCGTCGCGTAGCCGTAGGTATAAGCCGAACCGGCTATGGGAATCAGAGAGGCGAATTCGGCATAGCATAGACCCGCAAACGCACAGATGATGCCGGATAGGACAAACGAGATGACGATGGCAGGTCCCGCGCTGGTCGCGGCGGCCTGGCCCGTAAGCACAAAGATTCCCGCACCGATGATAGCTCCGATGCCGAGCGTAATCAGGTTAATGGGGCCCAACGCGCGGCGCAGGCATGTCTCGCCCGTGTCGTTTGCCTCCTCCATGATTACGTGAAGCGGCTTGGTCGCCAGCAGCGAATTGCCCATCTTCGGTGCTCCTCCCATTGCCTTCCGTTTTGCCAGGGCCAGCTAGGCTGGCCGAGGGAGTGCGGCTCGTCCGCGGGCCCATTTCCAGACGCCGTATACGGGCAGACCCAGCAACACGATGATCAGGCCCGGCCAAGTGTACTGTGGTTTGTACCGCAGTAACTGAATTTCCAGGAAAATCGCCATCACCAGGTAGAGCGCCGGCAGCAATGGATACCCGAAGGCCCGGTAGGGTCGTTCCATCTCCGGGCGTCTCCAGCGCAGCAGAAACAACCCGCTCAGTGTCAGGATGTAAAAGATAACTGCGGCGAAGATCAAGAAGTCGAGCAACTGTCCATACGTTCCCGAGAGACAAAGCAGGCAGGCCCAAATGCACTGGACCACGAGCGCCGCGGCGGGAGCGTGATGCTCGTTTACCGTTCCTGTGGACGCGAAGAACAACCCGTCCTTTGCCATCGCGTAGTAAATGCGTGCCCCCGACAGGATCAGCCCGTTGTTGCAGCCGAAGGTTGAAACCAGAATGGCAACGGCCATCAGAATGGCGCCCGAGGGGCCGAAAATCACCTGCATGGCCGCCGTGCCGACGCGCCCGTCAGCCGCAAATTCAATTCCCCGTTGGAGCGCCGTTGAACCCGAAGGATTGCCTGATAGCGGCAGCACCCGCAGATAGGCGAAGTTGGCGAGGGTATAGAGCAAAATCACGGTGCCCGTACCGAGAGCGAGCGATAGCGGCAAATTTCGGCTCGGAGTCTTTACTTCGGCTGCCGTAAAGGTGACGTTATTCCACGCGTCCATCGCGAAAAGCGATCCCACCATCGCAACACCTACGAGAGTCAGTGTGCCGATCATCCCGCTCGGATCGTCAGGCGGATAAGGATGCATCAGCTTCCACCCGGCGTTGCGCCAAAAGCCTGTGAAATTGGCCGAGCGGGCAAGAGCGGTCGTGTACAGAAACCCCAGCAGCACGACGGCAGCCAGAGCGCCTGTCTTGGCGACGGTAAAGACGTTCTGGACGACCTTGCCAACGCGGAGGCCCCGCGTGTTGACCCATGTCAGTAGGACGATCGAGAGAACAGCAAGCAGATTTTGATGGTTGAGACCGACGTTATAAGGCCCGAGAGAACCAAACCAGAGTTTCCAGGGACCGAAAGTTCCGATCCTCCAGACCCACTCGGTCGCCGAAAACCACGGCACGATGACGCCGGCGAATTTTGCAAAGGCGATGGCGACGGCGGCAATCGTGGCGGTCCGAATGACTAACAGCATCGTCCAGCCGTACAGAAATCCGGCCAGCGGACCGAGAGACTCTCTGAGGTAAACGTACTGCCCACCGGCGTGAGGCATGGCTGCCGCGAGCTCGCCGTAGCTCAAAGCGCAAATCAGGGTCATAAGCCCGGAAAGCAGCCAAACGAGAATCAGCAGACCGGGGCTTTGCACCTGATGGGCGATGTCGGCGGAAACGATGAAGATTCCCGACCCAATCATCGAGCCGATCACGATCATCGTCGCGTCAAATAGGCCGAGACCTTTGACCAACTCTCCGGACGACGGAGTTGGCGCTGATCTGACGACGTGCGGTGTAACTCCCATTTTGCCCACCTAGCCGCGCTGGGTGCGCGTCCGCTCCACGACGGCCATATACTCCCGTGCGCGCGCACCCGGATCGGCGGCGCCGACAAGATCCCGGATGACTGCCACCGAATCGGCCCCTGCACAAAAGACGTCGGCCGCCGACTCTACCGTGATGCCGCCAATCGCCACGAGCGGCTTCCGCGTCATCTGTCGGACCGCGCGCAGGAAATCGACGCCGACGACCGGATCGGGATTCTCTTTCGTGCCCGTCGGGAAAATAGGCCCCACAGCGATATAGTCTGCCGAAGTGCGGTCGGCTTCGCGCAGTTGCTCAAGGCTGTGTGTCGAAACACCCACCCACCGGGGCGGCCTGCAAATCTTCCGCGCCTCCTCAACCGGCAAGTCGTTCTGACCAACATGAACGCCTTGGGCGCCGCTCATCGCGGCAATGTCCGGGCGATCATTTACAATCAGGCGCACCCCCATCGACGAAACCGTCGCGGCCAGTTCGCGGGCCTGCTCGTAGACGCGACGCGCCGAGGCGCGTTTATTCCGCAACTGCATCAGGCGCACGCCGGCGTTTGCGAGTGTTTCCGCCAAGTTGACCAGGGGGCCGGATGCCACGTCGGGATCCAGAATCGCGTAGATTGGTGGGAACAGCGCCTGCATCCGGTTATCTTGCTTCCACGGGTGTGAGCCGCTCGAGGAAGTGGGTATCGAATTTTCCGGCGATGAAATCTGGTTCAGCGAGAATACGCTTGTGCAAAGGAATCGTCGTCTTGATGCCCTCGACGACGAAGCCGTCTAGGGCGCCATGCATCCGCGCGATGGCCTCGGCGCGATCCCGTCCGTGCGCAACGAGCTTCGCGATGAGTGAATCGTAGTACGGCGGAATCACCGCGTCGGCATACGCGGCCGTATCTACGCGAATTCCTGGACCTCCGGGAACTCGGAAGGCGGTGATGCGCCCGGGTGAAGGCACGAAGGTATCTGGATCCTCCGCATTGATGCGACACTCGATAGCATGCCCACGTGGCTGAAACGAGCCCACCGCGTCCTCCAAACGCTCCCCGGCCGCCACACGGATCTGCGCTTTGACGATATCGACTTGCGTCACCATCTCCGTCACAGGGTGTTCGACCTGAACGCGCGCGTTCATTTCAATGAAGTAGAGCTTACCGGAGTCATCACGCAAGAACTCGACGGTTCCCGCATTCGAATATCCCACCTTGCTCAAGGCTTGGACCACTTTGCAGCCGATTCGCTCGCGCGTTGCCGCATCCAGGGCCATCGAAGGTGATTCCTCGAGCACTTTCTGGTGGCGCCGTTGAAGCGAGCATTCCCGCTCGCCGAGATGGATCACGTTGCCGTGGCGATCCCCCAGGACTTGAAACTCGATGTGTCGCGGCCGCTCAATGAGCTTCTCCATATACACATGGGGGCTGCCGAAGGCCTGCTCGGCTTCCGTGCGCGCCGTCTGGAATGCCGGAATCAGCTCACGCTTCGTCCGAACGACCCGCATCCCCCGACCGCCACCCCCCTCTGCTGCCTTGATCATCAACGGCAGGCCAATTTCCGCGGCCACCTTCTTGGCTGCCGCTTCGTCGGGAACGACGCCGTCGCTTCCCGGAATGATGGGAAGACCCGCCGCGGCCATCTCGGTACGAGCGCGGTCTTTTTCACCCATCATGCGGATCAGCTCGGGGGAAGGGCCGATAAACGTTATATGAGACGCTTCACAGACCTCGGCGAAATTGGCGTTTTCCGACAGAAACCCGTAACCGGGATGGATCCCGTCCACGTTGGCAACTTCGGCGGCACTAATCACCTGCGGAATGTTTAGATAACTCTCGCTACTTCGCGGTGGCCCGATGCAGATCGCTTCGTCCGCAAATCGGACGTGCAAGGCGTGGCGGTCGGCTTCCGAATACACCGCCACGGTTCGTATATCCAGCTCTTTGCACGCCGAGAGAACGCGAAGGGCGATTTCACCGCGATTGGCGACTAGGATCTTTCGAAACATAGACAGTCCGTCCCAAGGCCCCCAGGACGCAACGGATCGGTTACTTTTTGCCTTGCGGGCGAATACCGAACAGCGGCTGTCCGTATTCCACTGGGCTGCCGTTCTCTACGTAGACTTGCGCGATTTCGCCCGCCACATCCGATTCGATTTCGTTCATCAGCTTCATCGCTTCTATGATGCATAGCACCTGACCTACATCGACGCGTCCGCCGCGCACGACAAAAGGATCCGCCCCCGGGCTAGGCGCTGCGTAAAACGTACCCACAATGGGAGACTTGATCAAATGCAGGTCGTCGGTTGCCCCCGCAGGAGAGGAACGTGCTGCAGCGGTCGATTCCGTGGAGGCCGTCGCGGGTAACGCACTTACCTCACTGGCTGGGATGACCTGAACCGGCCCAGTTGATTGCGCCGAGGCCTTCTTCAGCCGGATATGAATGCTCGAGGTCTCATACTCGAACTCCTCAAGCCCGTGCTTCTGCATGAACGCCAGCAGGCGCTCGACTTCCACAAGATCAACACCGCGGATGTCACTTCCTCCGCCGAAAACTGGCTTGGATTTTTTCGCCATTAGAGCTCGAGAAAATCCCGAGGCGCCGTCGTGAGATCGTCGTACCCCTTGGCTGTAACTATGACGTCGTCCTCGATGCGGATGCCCCCAAAGCCTTCAAGGTAGACGCCCGGCTCCACGGTTAGAACCATCCCCTCGCGGAGGACCGTCTCCTCACCCTTTCCAAGCCGGGGCATTTCGTGAACTTCCAGACCCAGGCCGTGTCCCGTGCTGTGTGTGAAATACTGGTCCAGCTGAGATGACTTTAGGGAAGCTCGTGCCGCCCTGTCGACATCGCCTGCCGTCGCCCCCGGCCGGATTGCCTGCTTGCCCGCCTGTTGGGCGTCCCGCACAGCCTGATAGAGGCTTCTGGCCCTGGCGGACGCCCGTCCTAGGTGTACTGTGCGAGTCATGTCGCTACAGTAGCCCGCGATTATAGCACCCTGGTCGAGGACGACCAACTCGCTTTTCCTGAGCAGCTTGGAGGTGGGACGCGCGTGGGCCCACGCTGAGCGCGGGCCCGAAGCCACGATCGTCTCAAACGAAGGGCCCGAGCCCCCGCCCCTCTTGATGTCGTGCTCGATCTCAGCGGCGAGCTCCAGTTCGGTCACATCCGGTCTGATGAGCGGAAGCGTGCGGCGAAAAACGTCGCTGATCAGAATGGCCGCTTTGCGAATCTGGGTCAGCTCATCCTCGTCCTTTACCGCACGGAGCTTTTCGACGACATCGCTGTCGGCCACCCAGCGGACCCCCGCACCCCCTTCGAGCAACCGCTTCTCGGCTACGGTCATGTGCGTAGCCGAATATGCGACCCGGAAGCCCCGCCGGCGGCCCCGCAAAGCGTCTAGGACCGCGCGCAGAATGCCCCTCTTGGCGATGCGGAGCTGAGCGCCGCTTATCTCCTCGCGGGCCTGGAAGGTATACCGCGAGTCGGTGAATAGTGTGCTCCGGCTGCGCTCGACGAGGAGAAGTCCCGCACTACCGGAAAAACCACAGAGGTAGCGAATGTTCGGCAGGTGCGAGACCAGCAGCGAGTCGACGCCGAGGTCAGAAAGCAGAGCCCGGAGCCGGGCCGATCGCGCCTCCGGCCCACTCCGGGTTCGACTTCGTTCCGCCGACTTGGCTGTCACTAGCTCGGCAAGATGCGAGGTGTAAGGAAGAAGAGCAACTCCTGCGAAGTGGAGCTAACCACCTTCTCCTTGAAAAGGTTCCCTAAGATCGGGACGCTTCCGACAAACGGCGTTTGGTTAATCTGTGTTTGTTGGTTCGTGGTGATGACTCCCCCGATCACCACGGTCGCACCGTCGTTCACCGTGACCTTTGTTTCCGCCGACTGCGTGTCAATGGCGGGAATACCCTGCACGCGCGGGATACCTTGGTCGATCTGGTCGTTTTCAACCGTTACGTCCATGAAGATGGTGCCGTCGGCTGTGATTTGAGGCGTCACATCCAACTCCAGCACGGCGTCCACAAACTGCACAGATACCGTATTGTTGATGATGGTCTGAACGGGAATTTTGACTCCCTGCTTGACCGTGGCCTTTTCGTTGTTCTGAGTGATCACTGTGGGTTTCGACAGCAGTTTGCCCACGCCCCGGTTCTCGGCGGCCGTGATGATCATATCCAAGGCAAAGTTCGCTGAGCTAAAGGCGTACGCGATTCCGCTTGTCGGCGCTGAGGCTGGCAGGTTTGTCAGCAGCGGGATGGAGCCCGACGTCGTGGTGCTGCCACCGGAACCTGCAATGATCGGTGGTACCGGCAGAGGGGGAAAGTTGCGGACGATCGGGCTGGTTCCGACTTCCGTCGTCCCGCCGAGTATATTGTTGCGGCTCCCAGTTCCCGCGGCAATGCCGAACTGACTGCCGATATCCCGAGCAAACGACCGAGTGGCCTCGACGACACGCGCTTCGATTTCCACTTGCTGCGATTTCCGATCCAGCTGACGAATCAGATTGTCCAGCACGGGCAAGGTGGTCGGAATATCGCGGATAATCAGGGTATTCGAGCGATCATCTGCGATGATGTCGCCTCGCGAGGACAGAAACTTCTTGAGCGTGACGGCAATGGAGGTAGCCTTGGCGTAGCTAAGCAAGCGGGTCGTGGTGATGACGTCGGCGGCCTCGGCCTGTGCTTTGGCGAGATCCCGATTCTCCTCGGCCTCCTTCCGCAGGGTTTCTTTGGTGGCGATGCGCAGCACATTGCCGTCAAGTTGCTTGTCGAGATCATTGTTCTTTAAAACGATATCGAGCGCTTGATCCCACGGCACGTCGTCCAGCACGATCGTCAGGCTGCCCTTTACGCTCGGATCCACCACGACGTTCAACCCGCTGATCTCGTGGATGAGCCGGAAGAAGTCGCGCAAGTCCACGTCTTTCAGGTTCACCGAAATCGGCTCACCGGAATACTTGGGCGCCGGGGCAGCCGAGGAAGCGGGCGCTTGGGGCGCCGGTGCCGCCATCGGTGCTGCCGGCGAGGTGTCGCCTCCGACCTTGGCTGCAACGGCTTCTGGCTGCGCGGGGATCGGCGCAGGTGCAGCAAGGGCCGAAGAGGTCTTGGTCAAGGCCACGGGCAAAACGGCGGCCGGAGCCGGAATGACCCCGGGCGCTACCACCGCCTGCTCGGAGGGCTTAGACCGTCCCTGCGTGGTGGCTTTGGTGGTTATCGTCGTCGTGGGTTCGGCGGCAGGAGCAGCAGCCGGAGACGGGCCAGACCGATGGGGCGCAAACGCTACCGTGACGGTGTTGCCGTCTTTATTGATCTTGTAAAGGGCGGGCTCACGTAGGTCAATGACGACGCGTGAGATCTCCGGCGTAAACTGCGCCAGCCGGATATCCCGCACGGGATCTAAATTGCTAGCAATGTGCGTTTCCGGGGTGCCCAAATGCGCGCCTTCGAAATCGAGGACCAATCGATCCGGGCCCTCCAGTCTGGTCGCGTGATAAGCCAAAGAACCGGAGCCTGAAATCTTCACGTCCGTCTCTTCACCGTTCTGCGCCAGATGGACCTGTTGAATCGCTCCTAAACCCTCGCTGGCTGATTTCGGCTTCGCGGCCGCCGGCACGATTGCGGCAACGGACGGTGAAGGCGGCGCAGTCGCCGGAGAGATCGCATCAGGAGTTCGGGAGACGACCAAGGCCAGGTCTTGCGCGTCCTTGCGCTCCACCCGCGGCTCCACGCCTTGGCTTAGCAGTATCTCCACTCGAACGACGGGCTTCTCACCCGATGTATAGGGCAGAACCCGATAGCTCTTGACGAGTTCGGAAGCCACCACACGCGCACCGGCGGGATCGGCCGCCGAAACGCCGTTCAGGTCGACGATGTAGAGACTTTCGCTCGGCCGGTACGTCGTATATTCGAACGGACCGTTCGCCTCGGCTTCGAGACGCACGCCGCTGGCACTCACCAGCGCCTTTACACGCACCACCGGCGTGTCCGCCCCCTGCGCTCCACCTGTCAGAAGCAGACCAGCCGCGATGAATGCGCCTAGCCCCCACCCCTGCCCTATGATCCTCATTGCTACTCTCCTGCACTCGCGTAGATTCGCTTCGTCACCGTTCGTTCGATTGGGTGACCGAAGGCGTCCTTCGAGTTCTCTCGAAACGTCACGCCATCGAGTCCGATTTTCTCCACGTCGCCGTCATACAAACGATCGCCTTCTCGAATGAAATACACGCTGTTTGCCGGATTCGATACGACTGCAATCATTCCCGCGCCCGAGCGCACGGTCCCGTCCACTCGCACGGTGGCGATCACAAGTCCGGCCTTGCCGGGAGGCAAATGCATTCCTGCCGCTTCTTCTTTTTTGTTGTTGATCAGGGCCGCAAAAGGGTCGCGTTTGTTCACCGGGCTTGCGTTGACTGCCGCATCTTCGGCCGGAGCTGCTGCGGGAGCTGGCGTCGGAGCCGTCACCGGGGTCTGGGCAGGCGCTGCCGCTTTTGTTTTTGCCGCCGACCTGGGCTTGCTGGCGGATAAGGCCTGCTGGGTCCAACCGCCCGGCGCAAAGCATACAGAGATCACCAGGGCTGCAAGAAGATTTCCGCCTGCTTTCGCGAGTCTCATCGTTTGCCTACTTTTTTACCGGCGGCTTTCCGGTCGGCGCCGCGGCGCCTTCCGCCGAACTCGTAAAGAATGTCGTCACCGTGAACTTCCCACTCACCGTCGTGCCGGGCGCCATGCGAAACTTCGTGGAGTTCGAGCCGATGGCCGACATGGTCAAGTCCCCCACGTTGATGATTCGTGACAGGCGTCCGAGCTTAGAGAAAAAGTCGAGCACCGAGTAATACGGCCCGTCGGCTTCGACATCAAACGGCATCTCGAAGTAATACGGCTTTTGATCCACCGGCTTTGCCGTCAGCGTCCGGATCGCCACCCCTGAACTCACCGCCGACCGCTGTAGCATCAAGATGAACTGGTCCGTCTCCTTCTCTTCGGGAACGATGGTCTGCAACGTAGCCAATTGCTTCTGCAGCGCGTCCATTTCGGTCTGTAATTCAGCCCGGCGCTGCTTATAGACGCGAAGGTTCTGCACCTCGGCGTTCAGGGGCGTCAGTTCGGCTCGTGCGGCCTCCAGCTGGTTTCTGATATTCGCCAGGGGCAGCCCCGGGATGTACAAGCCTGCGACCGTCAGCACAATCGCCAGGCCAAAATACAGGAGCGCTTGCAGCGGCCAGGGCCATTCGCGGAAGCTGGATGGCATAGCTAACTCCTCCCCTTGGCTGCAGGCGGTGCTGGGGTCGCTCCGGTCGGCTGCGTCTTGGCCCCGCCGCTGGCCGCACTGGCCGACGCCACCGCCGCACTCATCTCAAAGCCATACGTCTCAACGCCCGGCTGGAGGTCGTCTTCCTTCGCGCTCTTGATTTCGATCCGGTCGAAGTACCCGGAGCGTTTGAGCTCGGTAATGAAATTCGCAACGGAGTTGATCGATCCGGCCTCGCCCTTGATCTCCAAAGAATCCGAGGTACGATTCAGCTGCGTCAGCCAGAGCGAGTCCACCCGAACCACCGTGTTTGCAACCATCTGCAGCAGGTCTTGCGCACCCGTGCGGTTCTTCTGCAGCGTTTCAATTACGTCGATGCGCTGCTGCAGCGTGGCCTTCTGGCTTTCAAATCTGTCCACATCCTGCTTGATTTGCTCGAGGCTTGCCTTCTCGGCCCGCAGCGCGGCAATACGCTTATTCGTCGCGTCGAGGTCCGCCTTTTGCTTGAAATACACGACGCTCAAAATCACAGCCGCCACGGCGACGGCCGCGAGGAAAAGAATGATCTGCAGTGTCGCTTCGAGCGGAACGGCCTGTTTGGCAGCCTTTGGACGCGCTTGGCCGAGTAAGTTAATCCGAATCATGGGGTGTCAAAACTCCTCAGCGCCAGGCCGACGGCAATCGCCAAGCGGGGCGCCAACTCACGAAGCTGGGTTTCGTCGTGACGGCTTGGATTGATGGCAATCTTGCGGAACGGATAAAGTTCCTCGACCGGCATCGCGAATTCTTCCTTCAACAGGTCGAGCAATCCCGGAACGCGAGCGGTTCCGCCGGCCACTACAATGCGGCGGATGTTTTCGCCGCTGGCCGTTGCGCGGAAGAAGTCAAAGGTCTTTTGAATTTCCAAGATGAGGATGTCGGAAACCGAGCGCAGAATCGCGGTGCGCTGCTCATCGCTGACCCCCGCGTGCGTCCCGCCCATTTTCAGTTTCTCGGCGTCCTCGAAGCCCAGGTCCAATTCCTTCTGCAGCGCGTCGGTATACTGGTTACCGCCGACCGAGACGTCCCGTGTAAACAGAGGTGTCCATCCGCGGATGATGTTGATGTTCATTACGCTCGCGCCGATATTCAGAAGCGCCACCACCTGTGACGGGTCCAGGTCGTAGTTCACTTCGTAGCAGTTCTGCAGCGCGAACGCGTCGATGTCGACCACGACCGGCGCTTTTCCCGCCTGCGCCAGCACGTTCGTGTGGTTCAGAATCTTGTCTTTCTTGACGGCTACCAGCAGGACGTCCATCTGGTTTTCGGTAGCTTCCAGAAGCTGGTGGCTGAGATTCACGTCGGCGATGTCGAACGGTATGTGCTGGCTGGCTTCGGCTTGGATCCGGTCATACAGCTCTTCCTCGGTCATCAGCGGCATGCTCACGCGCTTGACGATGACTGAGTGACCGGAGACGGAAGTCGCAACGTCCTTCGTCTTGATCTTCTGGGCCTCGAATATCGAGATGATCTTCTCCGCCACAGACGGAGCATCCATGATGGCGCCGTCTACCACCGTATCTTGTGACAACGGCTCCATGCCATAACTCACGAGTTCGTAGCCGTCCTTGGCCTTTTTCAGCTCGACGGCTTTCACCGAACTCGATCCGATATCCAGGCCGATCAGAGATTTCGTCTTACCCAGATTGAACATTGCGTGGCCCCTCGCTCTTTACGCCCGGTTGAGAGCCAGCCATCGAGCCTGTCCGTCTCGCCGTGGCTGCAAACCCTATGCCCCTTCGTTTGCTCTTCGCTTTCAGCCGAATGAATCGCCACCAGTACTAATACTGCCGGTACGTCCCGTTGTGCGTTTATCACATCCGTCGACGCAGACTGTCAACCTAGCTTATTTCTCGCGTGTGCTTTTGGTAAAACCCGGCCCTAAGTACAGGAAGGCGTCTGGCAGGCAAATAGGCGGCGAATCTGAGGGAGCAACGGAATGTGAAAGTTAAGTGAAGGGGCCGGGGCCTTGTGGCGGGGCAGTGCTTCGGCGCCTTCGCGGCTACTTCTTCCGAGCGTCTAGTTTCAGCTGGGACCAAATTTCGTTGATGCGCCGTTTGGTGATGGGGTCCATCTTGATCTCATCGGGCCAACGGCCCGAGTAGCCCTCCTCCGGCCATTTCCGGGTGGCGTCGATGCCCATCTTGGAGCCGTAGTCCTGTCGACGCGCCGCGTGATCGAGTGTATCGACCGGTCCCAACACAAACTGGATATCCCGCTCCGGATCGATGGCGCACAGCGCTTTCCATGCCACCTCTTTCGAATCTTGCACGTTCACGTCATCATCGACCACAACGATCACCTTAGTGAACATGGCTTGGCCGAGCGACCAGATAGCATTCATCGTCTTTCGTGCGTGCCCTGGATAGCTTTTGCGAATCGACACGATCATCAAGTTTTGAAATATTCCCTCGGCGGGCATAGCAACGTCGACGATTTCCGGATGCTGCATCTTCATCACCGGCAGGAAAACGCGCTCGATCATGTGACCGATGAAATAGTCCTCCTGAGGCGGGGGACCGACGATGGTCGTCAGATACACCGGCTCTTTGCGCTGCGTGATGCAGTCCACGTGAAACACCGGGAATTGCCCTGCGAGTGAATAAAATCCGGTGTGGTCGCCGAAAGGACCTTCCGTCCGCATCTCGCTAAGATCTACGTGGCCTTCCAGAACGATTTCCGCGTTCGCGGGAACTTCCAGATCGACGGTCTTGCAGGGTACCAACTCGACCGGCTCACGACGGAGAAAGCCGGAAAACAGAAATTCGTCCATGTCCGGCGGCACCGGCAAAATCCCTGCCAGACAGGTGGCCGGATCGGAGCCGATTGCCACGGCCACCTCCAGGCGGCCTGTCGCGTTTTTCAATCGCGCGCTCCGAAAATGCTCAGCCCCGTGTTTCTGTGTTTGCCAATGCATGCCGGTCGTGTTCTCATCGAAGACTTGCATCCGGTAACAGCCCACATTGCGCCTTCCCGTTTCCGGATTCTTTGTAATGACCATGGGCCAGGTGATATAGCGTCCCCCGTCCTGCGGCCAGCATTGCAGAATCGGGAACTCGAAGAGCGAAAACCCCTGTGTGCGCACGACTTCCTGACATTCTCCGCTGCGCACGACTTTTGGGAAGACGTTGCCCAGTTCGGCTAACTTCGGCAGCATCTTCACCTTGTCAAGAAACCCCTGCGGCGACTGCATGTCCAGGATCGAGGATATTCGCCCGGCAATTTCGTCAAGCGAGCCTACGTCCAGGGCCAAATTCATTCTCCGCTCGCTGCCGACGAGGTTCACCACCAAAGGAAAACGCGACCCCTTAGGATGCTCGAAGAATAGGGCCGGCCCACCAACCTTCAGGACGCGGTCGGTGATCTCTGTGATCTCCAAAAGCGGGTTGACCTCCGCGGACACCCGCCGGAGCTCACCTTCTCGTTCCAGCTTCTTCAAAAAGTCCCGCAGATCGCGATAGGCCACTTCCCCTCCCTATGGAGTCGCCCACTCTAACATGGAGGATCACGCGCTCGGAAATGGTTGATCCTGCCTGCCTTGGCCCTGGACGTCATCCGCAGTACGTCCGACTGCTCTGCCCAAAGCGCCTACCCCAAGTAACCTCGCTCCTTGAATGTGCGTCCTTATGTTGAAAGGGAAGAAAACAAGGCCAGCCATGGCGTCTCGTGCTCGGTCGAGAAGGCTTCCTATACTATCGGAGACCCATGTCGCTGAAAGAGTCCTATCAGAAACGGAAGAAGCTCTACCTGATCGGGGGCACGTGTCTCATCGTCCTTCTCGCTTATGGGTATTACGTGCGAAGCAAGGACGCCGCTCCCCGATACACAACAGCTACGGTTCGGCGGGGTGACATCACCGCCGCGGTTCAGGCCACCGGAACCATCAACGCGCTGACGACGGTTCCTGTCGGTTCCTATGTCTCTGGGACTGTGCAATATATTTTTGCGGACTTCAACACACGCGTGAAAAGCGATCAGGTCTTAGCGCAGCTCGATCCCGCCATCTATGAGGCTCAGGTCCTGCAGGCGCGAGGCAATCTAGAGAACGCCCGGGATAATCTGACCACGCTGGCTGCCAATGTTCAAGTCGATCAAGCCGCCGTGGCCAAAGCGCAGGCCAACGTAAAATACCAACTGGCCACGGCCAAACGGTCCCAGGACCTTTTCGTGGCGGGAGTTGTGTCCGCCGATTCGAACGATCTCGCACAGTCGACGCTCGGCCAGGCGCAGGCCGATGTCCAGTCCGCCCAGGCGGCGCTCGAGCAGGCCAAGGCAGAACTGCAGCAGGCACGCAGCCAGGTCACGGCGATGGAAGGTGCCCTCAAAGCAGCCGAAACGAACCTGAAGTACACCACGATTCTTGCACCGATCGACGGTACCGTCGTCGCGCGGAACATCGACGTCGGGCAATCGGTGGCAGCGACTTTGCAGGCTCCCAACGTCTTTACCGTAGCGCAGGACTTGACGCGCATGCAGGTTTACGCGGCGACCGATGAGTCCGATACTGGAAACATTCGGGTCGGTGCACCGGTCACCTTTGCCGTCGACGCCTTCCCGAACGAGTTATTTCAGGGCCGGGTCAGCGCCATACGTCTGAACCCCACCACGATTCAAAACGTAGTCACCTACAACACGGTGATTGATTTCAGCAATCCGGACGAAAAACTTCTGCCCGGCGAAACCGCTTACGTCACCATACCGACCGGCCACGTCAGCGATGCGATTCTGATCCCCAATCCCGCGCTGACCTTTAAGCCGAACATTCCGCGGCCGCAGCTTCAGGAGCTTTACCGGGAGCACAATATCTCCCGCGAAGCTTCGACAACTCATCTGGGAGGCTGGCAGCTCGTTTGGAAGCTCGGGCCGAAAAAAGACCTTACTCCCATCGCCGTGCAGTGCGGCATCACCGACTACAACAACACGCAGTTGGTACAGGGCGATATTCACGAAGGCGATGTGCTTATCATCGCACAACCAACGCAGCCGGCGACGGGTGGTCAGCGGCCTCCGGGCTTCGGTGGCGGCGGACCAAGGTAATCGGACGGAAAGCGAGGTGGTCTTATGAATTTTCGAGAAATCATTCGCGTGGCGCTCCGAGCTCTCGCGCGAAACAAGCTGCGAACCATTTTGACCATGCTCGGCATCATCATCGGCGTCGGCGCTGTGATTTGTACCGTTGCGATCGGTCAGGGTGCCAGCGAACAAGTGCAGCAGCAGATCCAGTCGCTCGGCACCAACGTCATTATGGTCTTCGCTGGCAGCGTCAATACCGGCGGCGTGCGCATGGGCAACGGTGCAACCAAGACCCTGACGGCGGATGACGCTCAAGCAGTCCTGCAACACGTCCAAGGTGTCACGGCCATTTCACCCATCGTTCAGGCGAGCGTCCAAGCCGTAAACGGCAATGAAAACTGGCTCACCCGAGCAACGGGCTCGTCGCAGGATTTCCCTCAGATTCGCAACTGGCCCGTGGTTTCGGGAAGCTTCTTTTCCCAGCGGGATGTAGATATGGCGAGCGACGTCTGCGTGATCGGCAAAACGGTTGCCACGCAACTGTTTGGGGACCAGGATCCGGTCGGGCAGATGATCCGAGTTCAAAATCTTCCCTTCCGGATCCTTGGCATCCTACAGGAAAAGGGTCAGTCAAGCAGCGGGCAGGATCAGGACGACATTCTGTTCATGCCGTACACGACCGTGCAGAAGAAGATTTCGGGCATCAGCTGGATACAGATGATGATGGTAGCCACGGCCAGCCAGGACTTGAACCCGTCCGTGCAAAACGGCATCGCAGCACTCCTTAGGCAGCGCCATCACCTGCGAACTGGGGAGGATGACGACTTCATTATCCGCAACCCCAGCGAAATGGCACAGACCGCCGCTGCAACCGCCAACACGATGACGCTTCTTCTGGGCACGGTCGGAGCCGTTTCCCTTGTGGTCGGTGGCATTGGCATTATGAACATCATGCTGGTCTCTGTCACCGAGCGCACGCGAGAGATTGGCGTGCGCATGGCCGTTGGCGCGACGGAGGCGAACGTGAAGTGGCAGTTTCTAAGTGAGGCATTGGTTCTAAGCTCACTCGGAGGCCTGATCGGCATCGCTGTCGGCATGCTCGCATCGGCTCTGATTTCGAATTCGCTGGGCTGGCCGACCCTGGTCTCGAAGCTTTCGATTTTCGTAGCGGTCCTGTTTTCGGCGCTGGTCGGGATCAGCTTCGGCTTCTACCCAGCGGTAAAGGCTGCGCAGCTCAACCCCATCGAGGCGCTTCGCTATGAGTGAAGGCATGCGAAATAGACTGGGGCGCGGAGCCTTAGCGTTTGCTTTGTCTTTAGCGATGCTTGTGCCCGCGGTGTTTGCTCAAAACAAGCGACCCGAACCTTCGACTGGCACGCCATCTTCCTGGCAAGGCAAAACTCTCGGGACACCTTCTCAAGGGGCACCTTCCCAAGGTGTTGCTCCAGCGGGAGTGCCTGCCGCAGCAATCCATTCATTGCCAGCAGGGGCTCCCGAAATCAAGAAAACACCTCAGGGCGAACAATTCTTCATTGTCGCGTCGGTGGATCTGCAAAAATCGCAAATGCTCCTCAAATATCCGACGGAGGTGACCCTGCTGATGCGCGTGGACGGCGCGACGAAGTTCGCAGACGATTCCGGCGCCCCACTAAAGCTTTCGGACTTTCGCGCCGGCGACACCGTTTGGGTCAGCTCGACAAGCAACAAAGGTGATGTCACCGCTGTTCGCGTCCGTAAAGGCCGCATGGGTGTCGCCGACTTGCACCGCTATTACCTTGATTATCCCGAAATCAAGTAGCGTGCTCGATGTTCGATCTCTGGTTGGTGTCCTGTTGCACGTTGCAAGGGCGCGAACCCAATGCTATCCTGCAATCTGTTTAAGGGTCTGCGGGCGTAGTTCAATGGCAGAATAGAAGCTTCCCAAGCTTCGGACGTGGGTTCGATTCCCATCGCCCGCTCCAAGATTCGCAAAATTTCCGTTGATTCGGCTGCCCTTACTCACCAGGCACTCCCCGATTTGCGGGTAAAAAGGCCCGGTTTTGCGCCCATTTTGCGCCCAAGTCGGGAGGCGTTTACTGATGAAACTAACCTAAGAGCAGAGA
>Ga0187769_10000173_pt1 | contig 35168 bp, 32 predicted proteins | sample 0116_SJ02_MP02_1_FD_133140 | JGI IMG/M metagenome (GOLD analysis project Ga0187769, IMG submission 133140) | Tropical peat soil microbial communities from peatlands in Department of Meta, Colombia - 0116_SJ02_MP02_10_MG | ecosystem: Environmental > Terrestrial > Soil > Wetlands > Peat | place...
AGCGAAGAAGACCGCCTTCACAAGCGGTCCGCCACGCCCCCTGGGTCCTCGACCACTCAGGCGGCCTCGAAGTTCTCCAAGCGCCGGCCCTCACGCGACTCGATTGGCTTGTCCATGGCTTCAGCACGCGTCCGGGCGGCTTGAGCGAATTGAACGGCGAGCGCGTCCTAAACCTCGGCTTCACCGCTTGGGATTTGCGCGAACGTGTCATAGCCAACCGAAAGAGATTCTTCCGAGCGATCGGTGCGGGCCAAATGCAACTCGTCACGCTCGAACAGATCCACTCCGACCTTTCCTACCACATCGAACGGTCCCACCTGCGGGCGAACACGGCGCCAGAGGGCGATGCCGTCTTCACGCGGGAGCGGGGAATTCTGCTCGCCATCCAAAGCGCGGATTGCGTCCCGATTCTTCTCCTAGACACCCAGCGGCGCGCTTTGGCGGCCATTCATTCCGGCTGGCGCGGGACTCTCGCACGGATCGCCGTAAAGACACTGGGAAGGATGCGAATGGAATTTGGCACGCGCCCGGAGGATGTCGTCGTCGCCCTCGGACCGGGCATTGGTCGCTGCTGCTACGAGGTTGGCCCGGACGTCGCGCGCGAGTTTCATGCGCAGTTTTCCGAGGCGAGCCAATGGTTCGACGGACCATTCGATGCGCTCGCTTCCGGTGGGAACGATCCGAACTGGCTTCCCTGGCTTACCATGCGGCCGCCGGGCCACGCACCCCCCGCGGCGCGCGTAAACCTCGACCTGATTGCCGCCAATCGTGCGATTCTCTTAGATGCCGGCGTCCCGGCAGGTCAGATTTCGGCCTCGGGGCTTTGTACGGCCTGCCACAACGACATTTTTTTCAGCTACCGACGCGAGCGCACGACCGGCCGCCTTATGTCCGTGATCGGACTCCGGTGAATACCTAGGAAAGAGCCGGGGAAGCAGGGGACGGGGCGGCGGATCCTGCCGCCGATTCCGATAACGCCAATTGTCCGCACGCGGCCATCACGTCCTGGCCCCGTGAATGGCGCACGAAGACGGGCATGCCCTTGTCCTGGAGAATCCTGCGAAATTCCTCGACGCGCGCTAGGTCGGGTTTCTCAAACGGCAGCGGGCCTGGATTCCAAGGAATCAGATTCACCTTCGCGCGCAAATTCGCGAGCCATGCCAGAACGCGGCGGGCATCGTCCGGCGAATCGTTGAATCCGCCGAGCATGACATACTCAAACGTTAGCCGCTCCCACGGCCGTAGCGGATATCTGCGGCAGGAATCGAGGAGTCTCTCGAGCGGATACTTGCGATTGATGGGCATGATTTTGTCGCGCTGCTCGTTCGAGGATGCGTTCAGGGAAATTGCCAGCTTGGGGCGCACCTTTTCCTGCGCCAGTCGCTCGATCGCTGGCACGATTCCGCTGGTCGAAAGCGTGACATGCTTCGGTGAAATCGCCATGCCGTTCGGATCGAGCAGAATGACGAGAGCCGCCATCACCGCATCGTAGTTCAGAAGCGGCTCGCCCTGCCCCATGAATACGATATTGGTTTGGGGCCGGAGTGTGGTGCGGTTGTCTTCGAGCGCAACGAGCACTTGCCCGATGATTTCTCCTGCAAGCAGGTTCCGTACACCTTTGAGTTGGGCCGTCAGGCAGAACCGGCAATCCACGGCGCAGCCCACTTGCGCCGAGACGCAGATGGTCTGTCGATGCTCCTCGGGCATGAAAACAGCCTCGACATTTGCCGGCCTCGCTTCTTTGAGCGCCACAACATAGCGCACCGTGCCATCCGATGAGGTATGACGTCGCACGATTTCCGGCAGCGCGATCACGGCCTCGCGTGAAAGTTCCTCACGCAACGCGGCCGGCAAATTCGTCATCGCGGCGAAATCGAAGCGCCGCTCTCTGTAGAGCGCATGGTAGATTTGAGCGCCGCGATAGGATTGTTCACCGCGAGATTCTAGAATCGCCCGCAGCTCTTCGGCCGGTTTCCCGAGCAGATTTACGACGGTATGGGCTGTCTGTTGAGCCATCTTGAAATCATCATAGCACGGCAGTCTGGCGCACTTACGCACCTCAGGCCCCCCGCACCGTTCCGTAAATGACATTGGCAGGCCACCGTGCAAAAATAGAGTGTGCCGATGTCCCACCGAACTCGCGCGGTCGAAAAGGACGTGCTGCCGAACGGCCTGGTGGTCCTCACCGAGCCGATGGAACACGTCCATTCCGTTTCGGTCGGGATCTGGCTCAGGTCGGGATCGCGTCGCGAGCCTTTTGAACTGAACGGCATCTCGCACTTCATCGAGCACATGGTATTCAAGGGCACAGCGCGCCGCACGGCCGAGGACATCGCCCGCGAAGTCGATAGCGTCGGTGGCATGCTCGACGCGTTCACGGCAAAGGAAATGGTCTGCTTCAACACGCGGGTGCTCGACGAGCATTTGCCAAAAGCATTCGACGTACTGGCAGATATGGTCCTCGAGCCTAAATTCGCCCCGGACGACATCACGCGCGAGCAGTCCGTCATTCTCGAAGAGATCCGCATGACGCAGGACAATCCTGAAGACTTAGTCCACGAGCTCTTTACGCAGAATTTCTGGACTTCTCACGCTCTCGGTAAACCGATCCTCGGCACCCCGGAGACGGTTTCCGCTTTCACTCGCAGCTCGCTCGAGAAGTGGTTTCGTCGATGGTACGCGCCCAACCACGTGGTCATTACCGCCGCTGGCCATTTGAGCCACGCGCAGCTGGTCGAGCTCGTGGCCGAGCGCTTTTCCAAGCTCTCACCCTCCGATAACGGCACGGCCGATTCCACGCCGCAACCCACGCCGCACATAACCCTGCGCGCAAAACGCGAGCTCGAGCAAGTGCACATATGCATCGGGGTTCCGGCATTGCCTCTGGCCGACGATCGCCGGTTTGCCGTGTCGATCCTCAATAACGTCCTCGGAGGCGGTATGTCCTCGCGGCTCTTTCAGAACATCCGAGAGCGCCAAGGCCTCGCCTACGCAATCTTTAGCGAAACAAATTCATACCGGGACGCCGGCATGCTCTCGGTTTACGCCGGCACATCGATGGAGACGGCCGGGCAGGTGATTCGTTCGATCCTCGAGGAATTTCGTCGGCTCAAGGATGAATCGCTGAGCGAAGAGGAACTCCGCCGCGCCAAAGATCACCTCAAGGGCGCGACACTGCTGGCGCTGGAAGGTTCTTCCTCGCGCATGAACAGCCTCGCGCGCTATCACCTCTATTTCAACCGTCATTTCAACACCGAAGAGCTCATCGCTATGCTCGAGCGCGTCACCGCCAGCGACGTACAGCAGATCGCAGGTGAGTTCTTTGCGCCGGAACGGCTGGCCGCCTCCGTCGTGGGCAACCTCAACGGCTTTGAGCTCACGCGCGATCAACTGGCCTTTTAGCGAATCACGTTCACGACGTCTGGGTCGTCGAGCCGAGGCTAGCTAGCCTCTCTCCTGACCCTTTGATTCGGGTGTGCGTTTTTCCTTTGACGCCGCCTCGCCGGCCTGCCATCATCCATCGGCGGGGGCGCGAGCATCTCGTTCCGCATTTCCATCCTGGCCTCAGGAAGTTCGGGCAACGCCACGTTGCTCGAAACCGAGCACACTACCCTTCTCATCGACGCTGGCGTGGGCCGCAAAGAAATCGAAAGACGCTTGGAAGTCCTCGGGCGGCCACTGCCAAAGCGCGTCGACGCAATCCTGATCACACACGAACACACCGACCACTCGAGCGCTGTCGCGCAGCTCGCGCGGCTCTGGCGGTGCCCGGCGTATCTCACCGAGTCGACGCACCGCGAAATCGTGAAAATGTTCACCCAAGAACCGGAAAAGCCCGGCAGAAAAGCTACCATCGAGCGCGCCGAATATATTCGTCCCGGCGAGCACTTCGAAATCGGCGACATCGAGGTAAATCCGTTCCACATCCCTCACGACGCCGTGGATCCCGTGGCGTTCTCGTTCCGCACCAACGGCAGGAAGGTGGCCATCGCGACCGATCTCGGCTACATGCCGGAGCTGGTAAAGCAGCACTTGCGCATGGCTGACTTCTTGATCCTCGAATCGAACCATGATTTGGAAATGCTTAAGGTCGGGCCATACCCGTGGCACATCAAGCAGCGCGTCATGAGTCGTACCGGGCATCTTTCCAACCATGTCGTCAGCGAATTTCTCGCCGATTCAGAGGTTTTCGATGCCCACGCGCGACATCTCGTCCTCGCCCATCTGTCCGAGCAGAACAACACGCCGGACATCGCGCAAATCAGTGCCGAACAGGCTCTCGCGAGCCGTCCCGGCGTTTTCGCCTTCCATGGCTCTCTCCACATCGCTTCACAGCGTACCCCCATCGGCCCGTTTGAACTTTAGCAACGACAACCGCACTCCGGCGAACCGCACACGCGTGAGACAAAGGGCCCCTGGTAGAAATCAGGTATGATGAGATGAGGGATTCACCCGACCCTCCAAGGAGCTCGCCTTGATTCCGCGTTACACGCGTTCGGAGATGGGCCGCATCTGGAGTGAAGAAAACAAATTCCAGAAATGGCTGGAGGTCGAACTCGCCGCTACCGAAGCGCTTGCCGAGGCAGGCCGTGTTCCGCCGGAGGCAGCCAAGAAGTTGCGCGCGCGTGCACGGATCGATGTGGGCCGCATTCAGGAAATCGAAGCCAAGGTCCGTCACGATGTGATCGCGTTCACCATCGCCGTGCAGGAGACGGTCGGCGATCCTCAAACGGCGCGCTGGCTGCATTACGGCCTTACCTCGAACGACGTGGTCGACACGGCACAGGCACTGCTCATCGGCGAGGCGTCACGGCTGATCGAGCGGGGCATTGCACACTTCAGCGAAGTTCTGGAAACGCGCGCGTGGGAATTCAAGGACACGCCCGAAATCGGACGCACGCACGGAATTCATGCCGAGCCCATCACGTTCGGACTGAAGATTGCGAACTGGTATGCGGAGAATCGCCGAGACGCCGCTCGCTTTGAGAGCGCGGCGCGCGAAATGTTGGTGGGAAAAATTTCCGGGGCCGTGGGCACCTGCACGCACCTCGGGCCCGAAATCGAACAGAGGATCTGCGAGCGCCTAGGGCTCGCGGTGGCTCCCATTACCTCGCAAGTAATCGAACGGGATCGCCACGCGCAGTATATCTCGGCGCTGGCGATCCTCGCGGCGTCGCTCGAACGCGTGGCACTCGAAATTCGACACCTCCAACGTACCGAGGTGCGCGAGGTCGAGGAGCCTTTCGGCGGCGAACAACGCGGCAGCTCGGCCATGCCGCACAAGCGCAATCCCGTTTCGAGCGAGCAGATCTGCGGACTTGCCCGCGTCGTCCGCTCGGATGCCATTGCGGCGATGGAGAATGTCGCGCTCTGGCATGAACGCGACATCTCGCATAGCTCGGTCGAACGCGTGATACTACCCGATGCGACGATCCTGGTGGACTACCTGCTCGCACGCACCGCGGATATCATCGCCCACATGAAAGTGTTCCCCGAACGCATGCTGCGGAACCTCAATCAGACCAAGGGCCTGGTTTTCTCCGGGCAGCTCTTGCAGGATCTCGTCGAGCACGGTGCGCCGCGCGAAGATGCCTACCAGTGGGTGCAAGGCCACGCCATGGCCGCCTGGGAATCCGACTCGAGCTTCGAGGATCGCGTCCGCGGCGATCCAAACATCCGCAAACACCTGGACGAGAAGGCTCTGGCTCACACGTTTGACCTCGCGCGCCAGCTCCGCGCCGTCGATCCGATCTTCCGCCGCGTCTTCGGCAGGGGGAAATCTTCCGCCGCTCGCTAGCAGTCAGTTCGGCGGCGCAGGGCTCACGGTGGCGCCGACGCGGAATTTCTTATAATCGCTGTAGCGGTCGATGAAACTCTGCTTCAACTTCACGACCACAATGCGGCCGGCAAAGTGTACCTCGGCATACGACGGAAGCCAGACTTCGTCGTTTAGTTTCTGCTGCTCGAAGACGAAGTTCGAGCCTTTCTCGATGGAGGCCACGACGCCGCCACCGACGTGGGCGGTTTCCGAGAAATGGGCTTCCAGCCGCGCGATTTCGCGGGCCTGGTCATCGACCCACATGCGGCCGGAAAGTTTCTGGATGACGCGGTCGATCGTTTTTTTCGGCTTGTAGTTGGGATTCCCCGCGAAATCGAAGACAATCACGTCCTCGCCCTGAACGGTGGACCACCGCGGATTGGTGAACGATTCGGCGCGAAGGAAATCAGAGATCTGCGCCTCTTCCTGCTCCTGCTTTTTTGCCTGTTTCTTGGGGTCGGCAGCCAGCTCCGCCTGCTTTTTCGTCATCTCGTCGAAGCGTTTGTTAAAGCGGTCGTCTTCGTGTTTCTTCTGGTCGTCATCGAGCGGTTTGTCGTCTTTGCTGACCAAACGGCGCACCTCTTCATCGCCGATATAATAAACGTCGTAGTCCTTCCTTGAACGAGACGTCACTCGGCCGTCGGAGTCCGTTTTGTCCTCTTCTTCAGATAGGTGGCAGGTATAAAGCTTGCGGATTTCCTCGACGGCTTTCTGATTCCGGGCGATGTCACGGAGAAGCGAAGAAATGTCCGGCAGCGGGCGCTCATCGGATCGGAGCCAGGCCGGTGTCCCAAGGAAAAGAAGAATGGCAAGGATGGTAAACAGGCGTGGCAGGAGAATTCTCCCGGGCCTTATTGCACTCGCTGGATGTACCGCGCTTCGGATGTATCGACCTTTACTTTGTCACCTTCGCCGACGAAGGGGGGCACGTTGATGACGAGGCCGGTCTCTAGTTTCGCAGGTTTCATCACGGCGCTTGCGGTCGCCTTCTGAATGCTTGGCTCGGTCTCAACCACCTTGAGATCCACCGTATCGGGAAGCATGACACCGATGGGCTTGCCGTCATGGTACTCGATCTTTACCGGCATGTTGGGGATGAGGTAGTCCTTGGCGTCGCCGACGATGTCACCGCCCAAGGCGATCTGTTCGTAGTTCTCGGTGTTCATGAAGTGGTGGCCGTCGCCGTCGCTGTAGAGGTATTCAAAATCGATTTCGTCAACGGTGACTTTGTCGATGAAATCCTCGGCGCGGAACCGGTAGTCAATCATGGCGCCGGTGCGCAGGTTGCGCATCTTGGTTTGCATGGCGGCGCGCTTGTTACCGGGCGTGCGATGGTCGACGTTGTAGACCGCATAGAGGTCGCCCTCGTGCTTGATGATCATCCCCGAACGCAAAAGTGTAGCCTTAATCATAACCAGCTCCCGGATTATCTCTGGAGTTTCCCTGCAGAAGCTCGCTGAGAATTCAATTATAGCGGCCTCTGTCAGGCTCGGTCAAACCAACAGGAGCGGAATTTAGAACTCTTCCTCTTCATCCTTCCGTTTCAAACGAGTGATCTTGAGCGCAATGCGGAAATCGCGGGAACGAGCATCTCGGATGATGGCGCGACGGCTCGTTCGGGAAAGGCCTCCTGGACCCATCACACCGGCTGAGTCGCGCGGAAAATGCTTAACGAAAATGGCGGCAAGGTGGGCGGTCGCGTAGGCGATCGGCGTGGAAAGCAAGCCGCGCTGTCGAAGCGTGTACAGGGACGGGAAACTGGCATCCCAGCGGATGTCGATGACCTCGTCGCGTCTGGTGCCGCGCACCAATACGGCAGCAGCGAACCGCGCGTTATCCAGCACGCCCCTGCGGATCAACTTCGCGACCTGACGCGGGGTCAGCGTTTGGGGAAATCGCTTCCGGATGATTCCGGCCGAACGGTTCAGACGTCCTTGGCGATGCCAGCGTCGGAGGCGTTCGATGTCGTTTCCGCCAATTTTGGCGTCTACGTTCCGGACGGGGAGTACGTAGGGCAGCATGCAGACTTCGTCCTGAGCCGCCAGATAGACAGGCACTTCGCCGATCGGCGAAGGAAAGCGGAATTTTTCGCGCTCGTCGAAGCGCCGGGCTAAGGCGAAGCGCCCATTGCGGTAGGTGGGAGGACGCGAGGTGGCCTCGTCGTACGCCACGTCGGCCGACCAGGTGGAAATTGGATCTTTGCTCTCGGTGCTCTCGAATAGACGAATTCGAATGGACTCAATCGAATCCAGCATTTCCGCGGCACGCTCCGCGAGTAGGTTCGTCAGCCCGGGAGCCACGCCCGCGCACACCAGCGCCGCGCGGTTTTTCGCCAGGAACTGCTTATCAAATCGGAACTGCTCGGGCCGGAACGGGTGGTGGGTAAGATGAGAGTTCAGATCGAGGTAGTGCGCCCGCAGCCGGAGCGCCGCGCGCAGAATGATTCGATTGAACACGGCGGGAAGAGCGTTGACGATGAGATTCGCTCCTCGCGCAGCTCGGACGATAGACCAGATGTTCCGGGCGTTCGTCTCAACGATCTCGATTTCGCTCTTCTTGCCGAGGAAACGGCGGGCTCGCCCGATATCGCGATCCCCGCACCAGACTGTGTGCCCCTGGTGTTCGAGAAGTTGTGCCAGCAGGGAGCCTGTGCCGCCTGCCCCCAGGATGAAGATCCGCATCGGCTCCGAACTCTACCATATCCCTCGGGCTCGACAGCGCAAACCCGCAGTGGGACGTTCACACAGAATACACTCAGTTTTGTTGACAACGCGCAAACCCGGCGCGTATCATCTCCGCGATAGGATGCGAAGCGAGGGCGTCTTATCCCCTTCTTGCTCTAGCCCCCTGTTGGGTGGAGTAACCGAGGCCCCACCCTCGGCAAGCGGGGCTGCAGCTGCAGGGAGGCCGTTCCTGATGTCACCCGAACACGACGAAAACCCACAGCCCTCGGCCCTTGAAACCGATCTGACTCCGCCGACTGCCGAGGTTCCAGCCGCCCCAGGGATAACCACGCAAGCAGTGGGAGCCGCCGCGGCAGCCGCTCGGGCGCCGGAGCATCTGAGTACCGCGCCGATCGCCATTGATTCGGCCTCGGCAGACGCTCCCGCCAAGGCTCAAGCCATCGGCACCCCTGCGACGGAAGCACCGACCGAGCCAGCCGAGTCGTCGGAAACGATGGACCAACTCCTTGACCAGTTTTCCACGCCCCAAGCAGCCGCCGAGGGAGAGATTTTTGACGGGCGCGTTTTGGCGGTGACGGAGGCCGGCGTGGTTGTCGACGTCGGCGGGAAATTCGAGGGACTCGTACCCGCACAGGAATTCCTGGATTCCGGGAGCGCGATTGAGTTCGGGGAAGGCCAAACGATCGAAGTCGAGCGTCTGCGCGACGAAAGGGACGGCTACGTCCTTCTGTCCTACGTGCGGGCACACCGCCGGCGCGTCTGGGAGCGCATCGAGAAGTCCTATCGCGAGCACACCACCCTTCGAGGGAAGATCCTGGAACGGATCAAGGGCGGGCTGGTGATGGACATCGGCGTTCGCGCATTTTTGCCGGCGTCGCAGCTGGAGTTGCGGCCGGTGCATGATCTGGAAGCGTGGAAGGACCGCGATCTCGAGGTGCGCGTCCTCAAATTGAACCGCAAGCGCGGCAACGTGGTCGTGAGTCGGCGCGCGATTCTCGAAGAAGAGCAGAAATCCAAGCGGGACGCGCTGGCGGCCGCGCTCGCCGAAGGCATGATCGTCAAGGGGCGCGTGAAGAACATCACCGATTATGGGGTCTTCGTGGACCTTGGCGGAATCGACGGGCTTCTGCACGTGAGCGACCTCGTTTGGGGGCGCGCACCGCATCCTTCGACCGTCGTAGAGTCGGGTGCGGAAATCGAGGTTCAGATCCTCAAGTTCGACAAGGACAAGCAGCGGATTTCGCTGGGGCGCAAGCAATTGCTGCCCGACCCCTGGGCCACGGTCCCCGAGCGCTTCCCCGCCAGAACGCGAGTACACGGAAAAGTGGTGGGGGTGACTGACTACGGAGCTTTCGTGCAGATCGAGCCGGGCGTCGAGGGCCTCGTTCACGTGAGCGAGATGAGCTGGTCGAAGCACGTGAAGCACCCCTCGAAAATCGTGAAGGTCGGCGATGCGGTGGAAGTGGTCGTGCTCGAAGTGAAGACCGAGCAGCGCCGGATTTCGCTCGGCCTGAAACAGACCTTGCCCGATCCGTGGGAGGCCGCCGCGGAGAAATATCCGGTAGGCTCGATCGTGAACGGACGCATCCGCAATCTGGCCGACTTTGGAGCGTTCGTAGAGCTGGAAGAGGGCATGGAAGGCCTGATCCACATCAGCGATATGAGCTGGACCGAGCGCATCAAGCACCCCAGCGAGAAGTTCAAGAAGGGCGACAAGATCGAGGCTCGGGTTTTGAAGGTGGACTCAAGCAATCGCCGACTCTCGCTCGGGATCAAGCAAGTCAACGATATTTGGGCCAACTGGTTTGCCGCGAACAAAATCGGCGATGTCGTGAAGGGTAAGGTTGCGCGCACCACGGATTTCGGGGCGTTCGTCGAGCTCGCGGAGGGCATTGAAGGTTTGTGCCACATCTCGGAAATCGAGGAGCGGCGCCCGAAGGGCGAGCGCGACAAGACCGCCAAAGTCGCCCGCGATGCGCGCGTCGCCTCCGTACTGACACCGGGGCAGGAATACGATTTCAAAGTCCTGAGACTTGAGCCGGAGCAGCGCAAGATCAGCTTAAGCTATCGAGCCGCTCAGAAGCAGGCCGAGCGCGACGAGATGCACTCGTTCCGCTCGTCGAAATCTTCTCCGAATGCGACCATTGGCGACGCCATCATGGCCAAGCGTCAATCGTCCTAGCAGCGCCGGCCCAACGGAAAAGCGTTTACCCCGCGCTAAATTGATGATAATCAAGAATAGTACGGCGTTCTGTCCCAGCCCAGGCGGCCGATAAAACGAGCGGTTGCTGAGAGGAGGCCTTCCACCGATGGCTGCGGGAGAGCAGGAGAACTTAGAACACACGATGACGAAGGCAGATCTGGTCGAGGAAGTCACGCGGGTGACCGAGCTACCGCGGAAGGAATCGGAGGCTGTCGTCGAGACGATTTTCGAAAGCATCATCAACGCCCTTCAGACCGACGACAAGATCGAGATCCGCGGCTTCGGAAGTTTTCGCACCCGCCAGCGCCGCGGACGCACAGGCCGAAATCCGAAAACTGGCGCGAAGGTGGAAGTGCCGCCGAAAAAGATTCCTTTTTTCAAGCCCAGCAAGGAACTGAAGGATTTCGTCAATCATCCTCAACCGGAGAGCCATCTCGGGGGCTCTTCTGCTTCCGGTCCGCGAGACTAAGCAGGATGGATTACATCTGGACGCCGTGGCGCTACCGCTACGTCGCCGATTCCTCGAAGGACAGCCGCTGCATTTTTTGTGACGCGCTCGACGCGGGCGATGATGCACGCGCGATGATTATACTTCGTGGAGCGAAGAACTTCGTCATCCTGAATAAGTACCCCTACACCAGCGGACACGTCATGGTGGTTCCCTATGCCCACGTCGCAAACCTCTCCGACGCCGAGCCCGAAACTCTTGCCGAAATGATGCAAATGGCGCAGCGCATCGAACGAGGGCTCGGTAACACCTACCACCCGCAAGGCTACAACCTAGGGATGAATCTCGGGCGGGCGGCAGGGGCCGGCGTCACTGGCCACCTCCACCTCCACGTCCTGCCGCGGTGGGCCGGGGACGCCAACTTCATGACTGTGGTCGGCGAAACGCGCGTCGAGCCGGAGGAGCTTTCGATCACGTTTCAAAGGTTGCGAAAAGCGCTCGAAGGCTGAGTCTGTGGGCCCTTGTGTATAATGCGTCCCGCGATGGGCCAGGCGCTCAAAAATAGAAAGATTTCGCTTCGGGTCCTGCCCTACCGGCGCACGAAGCCGGGAACGCAGCCACCCTATTTCTACCCGCCGTATCGCCTCACACTTCCCCGCTCGCCGCGCCAGCCTCTGGTCGTGCTGCCGCACACGCTCTCCGAAGTGACCGGGCCGGTCTTCGGGCACGGCGACATTGGCGAGACCGACAACGACCTGACGCGGCAACACGCAGGCGAACCGCTGGGCGAGCGAATCACGGTTTCCGGAAGAGTGCTCGATGGCAGTGGGCGTCCTGTGCCCAACGCGCTTATTGAGATCTGGCAGTGCAATGCGGCAGGGCGTTACCGACACAGAATCGATCAGCACGACGCGCCTCTCGACCCCAACTTTACCGGCGCGGGCCGGACGCTCACCGACAACGAAGGGTGCTATCGCTTCATCACCATCAAACCCGGACCGTATCCGTGGGAAAACCACAGGAACGCCTGGCGGCCAGCACACATTCATTTTTCTCTTTTTGGCACTGCGTTTGTGACGCGCCTGGTGACGCAGATGTATTTCCCAGGCGATCCGCTCTTGCCGTTCGATCCGATCATCAACTCCATCCCGCAGGAGCGAGCGCGGCAACGCCTCGTCTCGAAATTCGAGTTGAGCCGGACCGAGCCCGGGTGGGCGCTAGGATTCCATTTCGATATCGTCTTGCGCGGGCACGAGGGGACACCTTTTGAAAGCAAGAGGTAGCAAAAAGCAGGATCTCGTGCCGATTCCGTCGCAGACGGTGGGCCCGTATTTTGCAATTTGTCTCGAGGGGCCGTGTTCTGTGAAAACCATAGCGCCCGCTGCCGTGAAGGGCGAACGGATCACGCTTACGTGCGCGGTCTTCGATCGTGCGGGGGAGCCGGTGCCCGACAGCCTCGTGGAGATTTGGCAGGCCAATGCCGACGGGAAATACACTCATCCCTCCGACCGCCAGCCGAAGCCCATCGATTCCGCGTTTTTGGGATTTGGGCGTCAGGTGACGGATGACAAGGGCCTGTGTGAATTCGAAACCATCAAGCCGGGCCGCGTTCCCAGCCGAGGCGATACTCTTCAGGCGCCTCATCTCGAGGTGGCCGTATTTGCGCGCGGCATTTTGAAGCAGTTGGTAACCCGAATCTATTTTTTCGGAGACAGGGCAAACGGCGAGTGCCCCGTACTGAAGTTGGTTCCAAAGGCCCGGCGTCGGACGCTGATGGCGCAGCCGGTTCCAGGCCAGCCGGGAAGCTGGCGGCACGAGATTCATTTGAGCGGCAGAGAGGAAACGGTTTTCTTCGACGTCTAGCGAGCGCAAGGGAGAATCGGTGCCGGCGCGATTGATCGATAGCCTCGCAACCACCGAGCCGCTGGCCGAGATCTTCTCTGATGAATCCTTTCTCGAAGCCATGCTGGATTTTGAGGTGGCGCTGGCGCGCGCCGAAGCCCGCCTAGGCATTGTGCCCAAGGCAGCCGCCGAAGCCATCAGTCGCGCCGCCGAGCCAAAGCGGTTCGACGCCCGTTTCATCGCGCACGAGACCCTGCGAGCGGGCACTCCCGGGATACCGATCGCGAAGGCGCTCGCTGTGCATGTCGGTCGAATGAGCGCTGGGGCAGCCCGTTTTGTCCACTGGGGCGCGACCAGCCAGGACGTAGCCGATACCGCATTGATCCTGCTTCTCAAGCGAGCGCAACCGGTCCTCACCGCCGACTGGGTGCGGCTCGAACGAGCGCTCGCCCGGATCTCAGATCGGCACGAGAATACGGTCATGCTCGGCCGCACGCTCATGCAGGCGGCGTTACCGATTACGTTTGGCCTAAAGGCGGCGAGCTGGCTTGGCGCGCTCCGGCGAAGCCACGCGCGGATCACGACTGCCTTTGCCGAAGCACTGGTTTTGCAATTCGGAGGCGCGACCGGGACGCTCGCTGCGTTGGGAGATCAGGGAATTCGAGTGGGCGAAGAGATGGCACGAGACTTAGGCCTCACCTACCCGGATGCGCCCTGGCACAGCTGTCGCGATCGCCTCGGAGCACTGGTGGCGGCCTGCGGCGTGCTGACCGCCTCACTCGGAAAAATGGCACGCGATATCAGTTTGCTGATGCAGAACGAAGTGGCGGAAGTCGCTGAACCAGAAGGCCGCGGACGCGGCGGTTCGTCCACGATGCCGCAAAAACAGAATCCAGTTGCGTCTGCCGTGACGCTGGCCGCTGCGAATCGCGTGCCCGGGCTGGTCGCTGCGTTCCTGTTCGGAATGGTACAAGAACATGAGCGCGGCGTTGGCGGCTGGCAGGCGGAGTGGCCGACGGTCGGGGACGTCGTTCAATCCACGGGGCTCGCCCTCCGGTCGATGGCGGAGGCGGCCGAGGGTCTGAGGGTGAGGGCACAGCGAATGCGGCAGGCCATCGACGCCACGCGCGGCACGATTTTCTCAGAAAAGGCCTCTCTGCTGCTGGCCCGAAAGCTGGGACGCGAAAGGGCACAGAGCATCGTCCGAGAGGCCGCGCGGCAAGCAGAGAGAAAACACCGTCGACTTAGGGAAGTGCTCGCGGAAATGCCGGAGGTCGTGAAGGTGCTCGATAAGCACACACTCCGCGATCTCGAAACGCCCGAAAGATATCTAGGAGTGGCGAGTGAGCTTCGCAAACGCTTGCTGGCCACTCCGAAGAAAAAACGCTCGTAGCCAGTTTGCTGCTATCCGTAGTTTGGTGGGTTGACCGACTGGTCCATGCCCATCGTCTTCTGTCCCCCGGGCTGGACTTTTACACTGACCAGATACGGTTCGGTGGAATGGAAAGCGCACCGGAGCGCGGCTTCCAGATCGTCGGGGCGATCTACTTCACGGGCTTTCATTCCATAGCCCTCAGCAATGAGCGTCGCATGAATTCCGGGAATATCGATTCCCGGCACGTTTTTCCCAACCTGAGTAAAATCACGGAAGCCCTTGAGCGCCGAATAGTTTCCATTCTCTACCACAACGAAGACGACGGGCGCCTTCGATTGGACAGCCGACCACAGGGCCTGAATCGAATATTGCGCGGAGCCGTCGCCGACCGGGCAGACGACGCGCCGATGCGGCTGCGCCAGCTGCAGACCCACCGCCAGCGGCAAGCCGAATCCGAGAATTCCACTGCGCACCGAATAAAAAGAGCCTGGCTCATCCAGCTTGATGTAGCGGTCTAAATCACCCTTCGAGGAAGGGCATTCCTCAGAAATGATCGCATCGCGCGGCAAGAGTCGGTTGAGCACGCTGAACAGGTATGCGGTCGTCATCGGATACTCAGGCTTCGGCTCCGGAGCGGCAGGGCACGGAGTCACGCTGCGTTCGATGGGTTGGACGCGGCTAGCAAGATATTGGGCGGCCGCCGCAATATTGCCCACGATGCTCGTGCCAGCTAGAGCCGCCGAGGCATACTCTGGCGAATTGGTGATCTGAAACAGCTTGGTGCCGGGTCGAATGGGGGCTCCCGGCACGTAGGCGTAATAGAGGAATACGGGCGCACCCAGTACGACGACCGTATCGTAGTCGGCCAGCTGGTCGGCAAGAGGCTTTTCCGCAGGCAGCAAACCGCCACGAAACAGGCGATGGCTGCGCGGAAATGTCCAGCGCGAAGCGATCGGCTCGGCATAGACGTCCGCATTCAGGCGCTCTGCCAAGCGAATCGCATCAGGCCACGCGCCATCCTCTTCGATCTGCGAGCCGGCAACGAACGCCAGTCTCTTGCTCGCATCCATCGCGCGCACAACCTCCTCCAACGCGACCGGATCTGGCGAAACAGACGCGCTGACCCGCCGTGCGATGACGGGCTCACAGGGCTTGTTCCAGTCGTCCATGGGAATCGAAATGAAAACAGGGCCTCGGGGCGGCTGCATCGCTAGGTGATAGCCGCGCGCAATCGCGCGGGGGACGTCCTCTGCCCAGAGCGGCTCGGAGGCCCACTTTACGTACGGCTTCACGACCTCGACCGCGCGGCTCACGAGAAACGGTTCAGCCATGATTTGTCGGCGATCCTGTTGACCGGTAGTGACCACCAGCGGTGTGTGGCAATAGTGCGCATCGATCAGGGCAGAAAGACCGTTTCCAGCGCTGGCGATCGAGTGGAGATTCACGAAAGCGGCCTCTCCGCGCCCCATGGCATAGCCGAGCCCCATGCCAGCCGCCGTGCGCTCGTGCAGGCCCAGGATGTATTCGAAGTCGGCGGGCATGTCTTTCAGAAATGGCAGCTCGCTCGAACCAGGATTGCCGAAGATCTTGGTCATGCCGAGATCGCGTAGAACCTGGTAGGTCGCCTCTCGCACCGTGGCCACGGTTGCAAAGCCTCCTCGGCCGCCCGCGCCGCTGGCTTGGCGCGCCGCTTTCCCTTGCGCGCTTTGTTATATCTGATTGCCGGCTGGTTGCATACATCGTATCCTGTCTCACCCCCTTTGCGCATCGACCGACCAGGGCCGCGGGATAACACAGATGGGTGAAATGATCGCAGTCCATGACCTGGTGAAGAATTATGGGGATTTCTGCGCAGTGAACCACATCTCGTTTACGGTGCCCGAGGGAAGGATTTTTGGCTTTCTCGGGCCCAACGGCGCAGGAAAAACCACGACGATCAAGATGCTGACTACGGTGCTCGACCCCACCAGCGGATCGATTCGCGTCAACGGGCACGACCCAACGCGCGAGCAGAAGCAGGTGCGGCGCTCGTTCGGCATCGTGTTTCAGGATCCCAGCCTCGACGACGAGCTGACGGCATATGAAAACATGGACCTGCACGGCATCCTCTACGGCGTACCGCGCGGCGAGCGGCACCAGCGAATCGACATGCTGGTGGACTTCGTGGGCCTCGGCGAGCGCAAAAAAGATCTCGTGAAGACGTTTTCAGGCGGAATGAAGCGGCGCCTGGAAGTGGCGCGCGCACTGCTGCACACACCGCGGATTCTGTTTCTCGACGAGCCGACGATTGGCCTGGATCCGCAAACGCGCAATCACATCTGGGGCTACATCCAACAACTGAGCAAAGACGAGGGTGTGACAGTTTTCTTCACGACGCACTACATGGACGAAGCCGATCGCGTGGCGAACGAGGTCGGCGTGATCGACCACGGAAAAATCGTGGCGCAGGGTTCGCCCGCCGAGCTGAAGGAACGCACGAGGTGCCAAAACCTCGAAGACGCATTCATCGCGCTCACGGGGCACGCGATCCGCGAGGAAGAGGCGAATGCGATCGATCGCATGAGGATGATGGGACGCGCCTGGAGAGGAGGAGGACGGCGATGAAAGCCATCTACATTCTTTGCGTGAGGCAGTTGAAGCGCTACGTCCGTTCTCCGGCGCGAATCATAGGGTCGCTCGGGCAGCCGATCCTCTTTCTTGTCGCGCTGGGATTCGGACTCCGAACTATGTTTGCGCGCGCCGGGCAGGGAAACTACATCAATTTTCTTTCGCCGGGAATCGTGTCCATGGCGATTCTCTTCAACGCCGTTTTCTCAGGAATCGAGATCATCTGGGACCGGCAGTTCGGCTTCCTGAAGGAGACGCTGGTCGCGCCGGTTTCGCGGATGGAGATCGTGCTGGGCCGAATGCTGGGCGGCGCGATCGTGGCCTTCGTGCAGGGAGTGATCGTGCTGGTGATCTGTCTGATCGCGGGATTCCGAATCACGAGCTCGCCGTATGTGTGGCTGACGATAGTTTTCATGTTTCTGATTTCGCTGCTGTTCGCAGGCATCGGGACGGTGTTCGGCTCCGTGCTGCAGGACATGCAGGGATTTCCTCTGATCATCAATTTCATCATCATGCCGATCTTCTTCTTCTCGGGCGCGCTGTTCGCGGCGAACGGGCTACCGAAGGTGCTGCAGCTTTTGCTGCGGCTCAATCCATTGAGCTACGGCGTGGACGGGCTCCGCGGGGCGTGCAGCAGCGTGTTCGCGTTCGGGCTGATGACGGATTTGGCCGTGTCGATCGTCCTGACGGCACTGCTGCTTGCGATCGGAAGTTACTTCTTCTCGAAAATTCAGCTTTGACCCACAGGAAAAGTGCCCTGCGGAAGACCGCCGCGCTAGATTCACACCTCGAATCGAAAAGCGCATTGCGCTGCCTTCTGCCAACGATGAGTGCCGGGCACGATATTTCACGGAACCATCAAGCTGGCGGCAACGCGCTGATGGCGAGGCGTTCGTCACGGCCAGGATCGTCGACAACTTTGCATGCGTCGTTGAAGATCATGGTGGCGCGCGACTGCGTATCGTAGGCGGGCCAGTGCGGCAGGCCGGGCGTGTTCGGATTCCCGGTGCGAGCGAAGGCGGCCCACGCGGTGCTCACCCGTTCCGCGAGCGGCGCGAGATCGGCGCCGGTGCCATTCATTCCTGTTGTTTTGTCCGTGTTGTCGAAGACGAATGCAAGCTCGATGCCATGCGGCGAGCGCAGTTTGCCGCCTAGCACGGGGCTGCGCCAGTCAAAGATGTACATGTAGGCGGGCGCGGCGTGCTGCGCGGCCTTGCGCTCAGCCTGCGTGATGGCGTTCATGCGCATCATGCGGTCGGTCGTGACGGCGAAGTAGATGTCGCTCGGCGAAGCATTGGGCCGGTCTTTCTTGTAGACGGCGAGCAGCGCATCGAGTTGCGCGCCGTCTACAAGATGCAAATACGATTTGAGCTTGGCCCGCATGTCGGCTTCATTCAGTGAAAACAGTGACCCGTCGGCGATGCCGAGAAGCGCGGTCGATTCGGTGCCGTTCGTGCCGATCAGCATGGGAACGTTCGCCGATTGCGGGGGAGCATCGGGATCAAATGGCTGGCGTGAGAGCGAGCGGCCGTCGACCACAGGACCGAGGCGGATGGAATTCGGTCCGGTCATCGCGCGAAGAGCGGCGAGCATGTCGTTCATCGGAACCTTCTGGAGATCGTCGACGCGATCCGGCGCGATTTTCAGCTGCACGAGATACTTGCGCGCGGCCGCATCGGCATCCTCGCGCGTGCTGGCGCGGAGCGTCGAGCCGCTCTCGACAATCGCCTTGTGAAACAGGCCCTTCGCCGGCGGCATGGCCATCAGCACGCTAACTTTTCCTCCGCCGCCCGATTCGCCGAAGATCGTGACATTGCTGGGATCGCCACCGAAATGCGCAATATTCTGGCGAACCCATGCGAGTGCGAGCACGCAATCGAGCATGCCCACGTTGCCCGAGTCGGCGTATTTTTCGCCGCCAATGCCACCGAGGTAGAGATAGCCAAAAACGTTCAAGCGGTGATTGATGCCGACGACGACCACGTCGCGTTTTCGCGCGAGGTTTGTGCCGTCGTAGGTGGGCGCGCCATCTGAGCCGCCGGTGTAGCCGCCTCCGTGCAGCCAAACCATTACGGGCCGCTTGCCACGCAAGCCCGCCGTCCAGACATTGAGCACGAGGCAATCTTCGCCGACGCCGCCCGGACCAAAAATGTCGCCCATGGCGATACGGATGTCCGAGCCCGTGGCAGCGGAGAGATTTTGCGGGGCCATCGTGCCGTATTGAAGCGCGTCGGAAACGCCGGTCCAGGGCTTCGGCGGCGTGGGCGGTAGGAACCGCGCGGCGCCTTCGGTCGATGCGCCGTAATGAATGCCTTTGAAAATCTGGATTCCGTCCGCCGAGAGCCCGCGCACTTTGCCGTACTTCGTTTCCACAACCGGACCAGCGGCGCCGTCCGCTGCGAAGAGCGCGCGAACCAGCGGCGAGGCGAGCGCGGCGGCGCCGGCTCCGAGGAGCGATTTCTTGATCCATTCACGACGTTGAATCATTTAGAAGCTCCGTCATCCCGAATCGTTCGCCGGAAGAGATCCTCGACTGCGGGTCCCGATCCGCTTACGGCGGAAGAAAAGATTGTCGCGATGCTCCGCTCAGAATGACGCCCTCCCCGAAGCACTACGCGCTTGCGATCTCCGGCTCCAAACCCTTGACCGCGAGCCTCTGGGGCGGCGTGGGCATGGCGGCGAAGACTACCGCGGCGATTCCGATGGCCGCCAGCACGGCGTCCAGCTCGAACGATTTCACGTAGCTGCCGTACCGATCGAAAATCATGCCGCCGACCAATCCGGCAGGCGATGCGATGGCGGACGTGAGGAAAATGAACATCCCGCTCAGTTTCGGATAGGCCTTGGGGCCGTAATAGTGGCCGATCATCGTGTTGGTGCAGCTGTAGGTCCAGCCGTACGCGATGCCCTGCAGCGCCGACGCCACGTAGGCCAGTTTCAGAGCCTCCGCGTTCGACGTGAAAGCCAAATAGGAACTGATGAAGTAGAGGCTCGCGCCGAGCACGAAAACGAGGCGGGCATTCAGATAATCCATCAGCAATCCGCCGAACCAGCGGCCGCCGAGCGTGCCGAGCGTGAGCAGGCTGATTCCCCAGGAGGCCTTGGCGGGGGTGATTCCGACGCCGGTGAGATGCTCAACCCAATGGGCGATGAACAGGAAATACGGGAACGTAGCGGCGATTCCGGCGATGGCGACAAGCCAGTAGGCGAGGGTGCCGTAGGCCTGGCCGGCGGTCCATTCGTGCTTCGTCGCGAGTTGATCGGTGCGTGAAGGCTGCGCCTGCTGTTCCTCGGGCAGGCCGTCGACCGTCTGGCCCATCGACTCGGGGCTTTCCCGGACGAAGAGAAACGCGATCACTCCCGACACCACCATGGCGCAGGCGACGATGCGCCAGCCGAACTGCCAGTTGCCGCCGCCGGCCCTGAGCAGCTTGTCGAGCAGCGGCGAAAGCGCGAACCCGGAAATTCCCGAGGCAGAGAGCGTGAGGCCCATCATCGCGCCGCGATAGCGGCGGAACCACCTGGTGACGCCGGTGGCGCAAGGCACCAGCGTCGCGAAACTCATGCCTATGCCGTTGACAACACCGAAGGCGACGAGATAGTGCCACGGCTTCGATGCGAAGAAACCCAAGAACAAGGCGTTCAAGCCGATGATAGAGGAGCCGATCATAAAGGTCCTGCGGATTCCCCATTTGACGATGGACATCGCCACGAAAAGCGCGGCGAGTCCGACGAATAAATTGAGGATCGTGAAGCCCAGGCCAAGAGTGCTGCGTTTCATCTGGATGGCATGAATCATGTAGCTGTTGATGATCGTGCCGCCGTAGTACGGGAATCCCATGTTGATGAAATCGAGCAGGAACAAGACCGCAACTAGCTTCCAGCCGTAAAAGCTCTTCTTTTCGGACACTCCGTTTCTCCTGTTTGCGATGGCGCCCTTACGCTGCTACGCGCGCGACCGCGCTCGACTCGGTACTGTGACGCGGCATCGTGGCGAAGAGGATGGCCACGATGCCGATCACGGTGATCGCAATGTTCAATTGCCACACACGAGCATAGCCTCCGTACATGTCGAAAATTTTCCCACCGACCCAGCCCGCAGGTGATGCGCCGCCGGACGTGAGCAGCAGCAACGTGCCGGCCAGTTTCGGAAACGCCGACGGTCCGTAGAAATGAGCGATGCAAGTGGTCATGCAGGTGAACGTCCAGCCGATGCCGAGGCCGTAGAGCACGGCGGCGGAGTTGGCGATCGCCAGCGCGCCTGGCCCAGCGTGCAACGCAGCGAACGAGCCGACAAGATAGCAGCACAAGCCGATCATGAACGCCCAGCGTGCGGCCATCGTATCCACGAGCCACCCGCCGATCAACCGGCCGGCAATGCAGGCGACCGTGAAGAGGCCGAGCGAAAACGCGGCATCGCCGGAGGGCACGCCGACGTTTTGCAAATGCAACAGCCAGTGCGCGACGAAAACAAAGAATGGAAACTGCGCGGCGAGCCCCGCGAGCACGACGAGCCAATAGCCTCTGGTGCGGTAGGCTTCGCTGGGCGTCCACTCGTACTTGGTGACGAGCGCGCTGGAAGCGTCAGATGGCACGCCGGCTGCGGCTTTGGGGCCGCCGTCGGGCAGTTGACCGAGATCCTCCGGGCGCTCCTTGACGAAAAGCAGCGCGACGATTCCAGACAGAGCCGCTCCCGCTGCAACGATCTGCCACCCGAGATGCCAGTTGCCGTCGTGTGCGCGTAAGAGTTTGTCGATTTCTGGCGCCATAAAGAAACCGCAGACACCCGAACCACTGAGCACCAGCCCGACCGCGCGACCGCGATAGCGTTCGAACCATCGCGCTGCGGCGGTGGAGCCCGGAATGATGTCACCGAAACAGACGCCGATGCCGTTGATCACGCCGAAGCCGAGAAGAAATTGCCAAGGTTTCGTCGTCGCAAACGCGAGGAACAGCGAGCCGGCACAGACGAACGCCGAACCGATCAGATATGTGGCTCGAATCCCATACTTCACAATCGAAATCCCCACGAGCATAGAAGGAATGCCGACGAAGAGGTTGAGCAGCGTGGATCCCAAGCCGAAGGTCCCACGGCTCATGGAAATGTGTTCGAGCATGTAGGGGTTGATCACCGCGCCGATATAAAACGGCATTCCCAAGTTCAAGAAATCCATCGATGCGGCGGCGCCGACAAGTTTCCAGCCGTAGAACGAGCGAACCTTTGACATGGGTGACCTCCTTTAAGCGCTCTACGCGGAAACGCCTGCTCGGCTGTTCCCGCCGCCCAAACCGGCAGGAACCGGTGCCGGATGTGCGGACATTCTAGATTGATCTTTCGGCATTGCAAGTTGAATGTAGAATAGGCGCAATCGACAGGGGGGAATCAGTTGAGTTTGCGAACACAAGTCGGAATCGTCGGAGCGGGACCTGCGGGACTGCTGCTCTCGCATCTGCTCTATCGGCAAGGCGTGGAGTCGATTCTGGTCGAGGGGCGCAGCCGACAATACGTCGAGGATCGTGTGCGCGCCGGCGTACTCGAGCAGGGCACGGCTGATCTGATGGTCGAAACGGGCGTCGGCGATCGGCTCAAGCGCGAGGGGCAAATCCATCATGGCGTGATGTTCCGCTTCTTGGGACGCACCCACCGCTTCGATTTCAACGAGCTGGCCGGCGGCCGCGCAATTTTCGTTTACCCTCAGAACAAAGTCGTGGCCGATTTATTCGACGCGCGCCTCGCCGCAGGCGGGAAGATTTTTTTCGAAGCCGACGATGTGAGCGTCCACGATTTCGATGATGTCGGCGGGACGGCGCGCCCGAAAGTCCGCTTCCGCGCCAACGGCGAGCAGCAAGAAATCGAATGCGACTTCATCGCCGGATGCGACGGCTTCCACGGCATCTCGAGGCCCTCGATTCCCGCCGGCGCACTCACGGTTTTCGACCGCGCCTATCCATTCGGATGGCTGGGAATTCTCGCGGAAGCTCCGCCTTCTTCCGAAGAGCTGATCTATGCCTATCATGAGCGCGGATTCGCGCTGCTCAGCATGCGCACGCTTGAAATCAGCCGCCTCTACATCCAGTGCAAACCGGATGAAGACATTCATGAATGGCCGGATGATCGGATCTGGGGCGAACTGCAGTTGCGCCTCGCGTCCACCGACCCGAAATGGAAGCTGACGGAAGGACGGGTCTTACAAAAAGGCGTCACGGGAATGCGCAGCTTTGTGGTCGAGCCGATGCAGCACGGCAGGCTCTTTCTCGCGGGCGATGCCGCGCACATCGTGCCCCCAACCGGGGCCAAGGGCCTGAACCTGGCGGCAGCCGATGTGGTTGTTCTGGCGCGGGCCTTGAAAGAATTCTACCGATCCAACACACGAGACTTACTGGACGGGTATTCGAGAATCTGCCTGCGGCGCGTGTGGAAGGCGCAGCGCTTTTCCTGGTGGATGACGTCGATGTTGCACCTATTCGATACCGATAACGCATTCGACCGCCGCCGCCAGCTCGCCGAACTCGATTATGTCACCAGCTCCCGCGCCGCGTCTCAGACACTCGCAGAAAACTACGTCGGCCTGCCCATGGACCCGCTGTAAAGGGGGTGGCAGGTGGGGGGAACAAAGAAGGAGAGATCTCATGGCAAAAAAGAGGAAAAAGAAGACCAAGGTTCGCAGAAGGAAAATCGCCAAACGTTCCCAGACTTCACGTGCCAAGAAAATGCGCCGCACCAAGCGGCGCCTGCGCGGGCCTGGGTCGGTCGAACCTCCCGTACTTCCCGCGGAGGGCGGCTTGGGCGCTCCGGCGGCGGGTCAATCGGGAGACATCGAGGGCTTGTCGCGGGCAGAAAGTGCCGACTCGGAAAGCGTGGAGGAACTAACCGAAGAAGGCCAGGACTACGAAGCGGAAGTGATCAGCGGAGTCGAGCAAGCGCGCGATCCCGATCAAGGGAGGGTTCAAACGCGGCGCTATATTCCTCCCGAAGAGCGCTGAGAGGTCTCCGAATCACCGACCTCGCTACTGGGTCACCGTTTTTACGGCATCACCCACTTTGAAGTCTGTGCCAGAAACGGGCGCGGCAACCGCCGAAAGATCATCCACGTCGGTCACTTTGACCACGCCGACGGGGCTCGAAAGCCGGCGAATCACCTGACCGGTCGACGGATCCTTGATTTCCTTGGTGACGCGCTCAACGGAAAGCTGATCGCCCACCTTCACGCCCGCCTTTGCACCCACGTTCAAAACGATTTGTCCTCCATCGACCGCCGCAACGAGCCCGGAAACCACAACCGTCCGAACCGATAATTTCGTGTTGTCCGCAACCAGTCCGGTGCTCAGTTGCTCGACGGAGGCCTTTACCGCCTCGCCGAGAATCGTTTGCTGAAAGTCACTCGAGCCGAAGTCCACGTTGCCGCCGCCCCATCCGTGCCAACCTCCGCCGCCGCCCAGCAAACCCGTGCTGGAACGCGAAGACTCGCCGTGCCCCTCGGCCACGGCGAGAATCTCGGCCGTATCGATGTCCACGATGCGTGCATCCACGTTCACAATTGCTTTGGTGTTCTTGTGCGAGAAGCCGCCGAGGCCGAACCCGCTCCAGCCGCCGCCCGCACCGCCGACGTTTGTGTTTTTCGTGTCATTTCCGAATTGGGTCACGGCGCCTACGATAATGGCGTCAACTCCCAAAAGCTTGCCGATTTTCGCAGCCGAGTTTGGATTCGCGCGGTCACTATTGGAAAAATTCTGCTCGGCGACGATCTTGTCCAGCACCTGGCGCTCGATGATGGAGTACGTGCCGTCCTGCACCAAATACTTCACCAGCAAATCGGTGATGCCCTTGCCCACGTCTACGTTCGTGCCGAAAGCCGCGGCTGAGGCGCTTTGCACCGTAGCGTAATCGAAGTCGAAAATGGCGATGCGCTTCTTGCGTCCCTGCGGAGCGGTTCCGGGAGCGGGGGGCGTCGCGCCGGCCGCAGGAGCTGCCGTCGCCGGCGCTGGTGGGGGAGTGGATTGTTGTGCCCGGACGGCCGCTGCTAGGAAAATGCCAAGAACGAGAACCCCGAACAACACTTTCATCATGACTTTCTCCCAATCATCTCCGCGAGGTCAAAGAACTACCGGCAATTAGCAAAAATCTTACTGGTCCCTCATTCCGCGTGTCAACAAGCCTGATCGGTGAGGTTGCGGAGAATGACTCGTGGACGAAATGCGACCAACGGTCTGACACCTAACAATGGCGACGCTCCTACTGAGCTACGGCGTCGGCTTGATGAGGCCGAAGCCAATCAGGCCATTCGCAACGAATTGCACGGCGAGCGCTACCAGTAGCAACCCCATCAGCCGCGTCATGATGCGAATCCCTGTGTTGCCAAGATAGCGGCGCACGTGGTCCGCTCCGGAAAGAACCAAATACGACACATAAGACGTCAACAGAATCACACTGTACACAACCGCGTGCTGCCAGACCGAGTGTGCCTCACCGACAAGCACCATCACGGTGGAAATCGCCCCCGGTCCGGCGAGCATAGGTATCCCGAGGGGAATAACGCTGGCGTCCTCCTTCTCCGCACCCTCCTGCTGCTCCTCCGGAGTCGCTTTCGTTGTCGATTGCCGCGCCTGCAGCATCTCCAATCCGATCAGAAGCAGGATGATTCCACCCGCAATTTTGAAGGCCGGAAGCGTGATGCCGAAGGCCTTAAAGATCAGGCTTCCCGCCGCGGCAAACACGCATAGCACGGTCGCGCAGGTCAAGGCCGAACGCCGCGCCATCGCCCGGCGCATCGATTCCGGCATATCTAGAGTCATCGCGAGAAACATGGGAACCACGGCAAACGGGTCCACCAGGAAAAAAATCGAGGTTGCCGCCAGCAAAGCGAATTCGAGGACTTGAGTGGTCAGTCGAGACATCGCTCATCACCGCGAGAGTGCTCTGAGCTCCACCCCAGCGTGTCTTAGCGTTTCTGCCACTGCCGCGGCAATTTGGGGAGCACCCGGAGTATCTCCATGAATGCAGACCGTCTGTGCGTTCACCACGATTTCGGTGCCGTCATGGGCAACTACCGCTCCTCGTTCGACGATGTGCAAGGCCTGTTGCCCGGCCTCTCGAGGGTCGCAGATCAGTGCGTCGTTGAATTTCCGCGAACGCAAACTGCCATCGGCCTCATAGCGCCGGTCCGCAAATGCCTCCGCGGCGACTCGAAAGCCTTTTTCTCGAAAGACGTCCAGCATCGGCGATCCAGCCAGGCCCACAAGAGTGACGTCCCGGCTCCAGCGAGCGACTCCCTCAGCAATCGCTTGAGCTAGGTCGCGATCCCTCACCGCCTGATTGTAGAGCGCGCCGTGCGGCTTGACGTGCTTCACCTCGGCACCACAACCAGCGGCGACTTCCGCAAGAGCACGCACTTGCTCGAATACAGAATCGACAATTCTTTCCGGCAGCAGTTTCATTTCCAGACGCCCAAAATTCGCACGGTCCGGATATCCAGGATGCGCGCCCACGGCCAACCGCCAACGAAGCGCCTGCTCCACCGTCGTTTTCATGGTTCTGAAATCGCCCGCGTGTCCTCCGCAGGCGATGTTGACGGATGTAAGAAAGGGCATCAAGGACTCCTGAGTGCCATCCGAGATGGCGGTAGGCATTTCACCCATATCGCAATTGAGGTCAATGCGCTTCACTCCAGGATCGACTCCTCAGAGGCCAGCAGTTTCTCTTGTTCAATCAACAGCGATTGTGCGGCCTCTAGAGTAACCAGTTCAAATCGAATCTCGTCGCGAGGGCGAAGCTGTCCCAGGCGGTGGAAATCCGCAGAGATCACGTTCGCGATTTTCGGGTAACCACCGGTGGTCTGTTGCTCTACAAAAAGGATGATCGGTGAGCCTGCCGGTGGTACCTGAACGGCGCCAAGCGACACGCCCTCCGTAATCATGGCTCTGTGGTCTGGTTGCGAGATCCGGGCACCTTCCAGACGAAGCCCCATGCGATCAGACTGCTCGCTGAGGCGATAGGTAGCAGAATAGAAGGAGTGTTGAAATGACTGGGAGAACCACTCAAGTTGTGGGCCGGAGGTGACACGCAATACTTTTCGAGGAAGCAGATGCTCGGATATGTGAGGAGCAATGGTTCTCTTGCGAAAAGTCTTGCTAGCTGACCCGATGTGGAGTACGTCCCGGCTTCTGAGCGCCCTGCCTTCAAAGCCACCCAGCCCACTTAGGATGTGCGTCGAGGCGCTGTGAAGAAATGGCGGGACCACAATCCCACCCTGAACGCACAGATAGCAGCGTGCTCCCGAACGCGTGGGACCTAGGCGAAGCGTCTGGCCCGGGTCGACCTCGATCGATGTCCCCACATCCACTTTGGCATCATCGAGGCGTGCGCCGAAATCAGAGCCGGCCAGTGCCACGATGGCCCCCTCCGGAAAAACGAACGTTCCGCCCAACAGCGTCATCTCCAATCCGGCCGTGTTCTCAGGATTCCCGACAAGGCAGTTTCCGATGCGCAGGGAAATGGGATCGGCAGCCCCCGATATGGAAACACCCATGGGACCGAAGCCTTCTCGTCCTAGATCCTGCACCGTCGTGAGCAGGCCCGGTGTTTGAATCTGGATGGAGTTCACGGATTTTGTAGCGCCGTGAATTGCGCGACCGATATTGGGGTGAAGCAGACGTGATCTCCGATCTTGAGAAAGCTCATGTTGTTTTGGTCTGGGCGGAACATGGCGATGGGAGTGCGACCGATTAATCGCCATCCCCCGGGCGTAGAAAACGGGTACACACCCGTCTGATGATCCGCAATCCCCACGCTGCCAGGCGGCGTGCTTCTCCGCGGGCTAGCCAGGCGCGGTGTTGCTAATGCTTCCGGCAATACACCGAGGTAGGCGAAGCCAGGAACGAACCCCAGAAAGTAGACGACGTAGGTAACCGAAGAATGCAAGTCGACGACCTGAGCTGGCGTCATCCCGTGCAGGCGAGCTACCTCCTCTAAGTCAGGACCAAACTCGCCGCCATAGCAGGTGGGAATCTCGAGTTTTCGAGCAGTCGGCAGACGGACGGCCGTCAGCCGTCGGAGGTAATCGCTCAGAATTGCCTCCAATTCCCCGTGTCTCAATTTCAGCGGATCGAACACCACCAGCAGAGAGCAATAGGCAGGGTGAAGATTTCGGACGCCGGCGATCGGTTCCGACTCGAGCAGATGCAGTAGCTTCCTGACCCTCTCGTGAGCATCGAGTGTGACTTCTTGTCCGAAATAGACTAGGAGCGATTGGTCGCTCGCAGTTTTGAACTGTGCACCCTCGGTCATGGGCAAAGGACTTAAAGGCACGGCTACGAACCTTCGCTTGCTTTTCTGACTCGCCCGGACGAAGTGAAGGTCAGCGCGGATGAGCGAATCCGCACTGCTTCCAAAGTCTTTCCCAGACCCACAATCCATAGGCGGCCTTGGGCGGCAGGGGGAAACCCAACTGATGCGCCAGCATGCAGACCTGGCCGCGATGATGGGCTTCGTGCACGATCATGTAGGCAAACATGGCGGCACCGCCGGGCCAGGGTCTGGCCCAACCGTCGCGGAGGAATTGCTTGACGCGACCCGCGGGGCCATCCAGTGCTTCCGCGAGCATCTCCGCGCAACGCTCGGCGCTCTCTGCCAGCGCAACGCGCGCCTGATGCTGCGTGCAGCGGGTGCGATCAAGCTGCGCAGGCAGATGGATGTGCGGGGCGGAGAGCCTCACCCACTTGCGGCGGATGTTATGCATATGAGTGAATATCGCCGCGATGGTGCGCGTGTTCGGGCCGGGAGGCTTTGCCCGCCAAGCGTGTGGATCGAGATGCTCGAGGATGAGCTGGTTCATGCGATCATTGACAGCGTAGGTCTCTAGCAGCGCTTGGCGAAACTCTGGAGTCGGCAAACCACCAGCACGAACCATCGACTCACCTCGATCTCCTTCGGGGACATAGAGATTAACGCGGAATCGGGCTTGAAGCGAGTCGAGGGTGCCGCGTGCATCTCTGTCACATCCGCTCGCTATGGCGTCTCTATGGCTTCAAGGGACGCTTATTGCTTATCCCAGATAGAGACCACCGTGGTCGACTTGCCGCTTATATCAATCGATCTTGCCGTGACCGTCGTGATCTTTCCATCCTTTGAAACGACTGTCCGCGACGTCCTGACCGCTTTGCCCGCTTTGAGATATGTCGTCGTGAGTGTATTCGCGTCAACACGCTTGGTAGCGAGCAATCTACACCGGAAGGGATACCCGATCCGTTGACTGGCGCCGCCTTGCCATCGAGCTTAGATGTATAGCTCCAGGAAATGTGACTTCCGTCGGCGGCCACTCCCTCGAAGCTAAATCCTAAACCGTTACCTTGCGCCGTTACAGTCCGCGTCTCGTTCTTCGGCGCGACGGTATCGGTAAACCTGGATTTAGCCAGATTTAACTTCCATGTTCCGACAAAGGGACTCTCTTGGGCCAGCAGCATAGATGAAGCGAGCATCGCCAACACAGCGATGGTGAGCACTGTTAAAAGTCTCTTCACGTGATCTCCTTATTTAGGATCCCTTTGATCGCCAAGTTCAGCAGATTCTTCGCCATCTCCACAGGTAGAAGCACAGTTCCGGACACCAAAGAGCAAAATTTCGTTGATGAGCTGGTCTTGGTTGGCGTGAAGTTCGGTAAGTCGCATGAGCTGTTGAAACTTCTCATAGCTCTGCATGCTGTATGGGTCGGCGGGTGCAAGATGGTCCGGCAATGCCGTCGCCGAGGACCGCCGCATACAACGATCCGATCCCGGGCGACGCGGCCGCGTCGTAGGCGGGTGTCGTGATGTAATAGTTGAGCTTCGCCCTTCTAGCTGAGATGTCTTGAGCGAACAATGCGTACTGTCACAGGGAGGTGTGATCGACATCACAGCCATCTCGGAGCGGCCGTTCGAAAATCTGGACTCGTAAGAAGCCCCAGGGATGGTCCCATGTGGAACGCCGTTCAAGTACTTCAAAAAAAGAGATCCAGCCTTTCCCGCGCCCTTGGGATCTTTTTCGGAATCGCGCTTCTGGCGGTTGTTGGAAAGCAAACGCTCGGAGCCCCTACCACGCAACAGGCAGCAGCGACGAATCCCGTCGATCCGCAGGTCAAGCGTGTATTGGAGAAGATGGCTGCGGCTGGCGTTTTACACCCCACGACCGTCGAACAGGTACGAAAGACGTATCCTTTCTATGCGACACTCTCCGGCAAGCCGGAGCCTGTGTTCCACGTGGACAATCGGCTGATCCCCGGTCCCGCCGGGAACATCCCGGTCAGGCTTTATATCCCACGTGAGACAGGCGGCTTGCCCGTTGTGGTGTTTTTTCATGGCGGGGGGTTCGTAGCAGGCAGTCTCGATACGCACGACACGGTTTTGCGCGCCCTAGCCAATCGGTGTGGCTGCATCGTGGTGTCCGTGGCCTACCGGCTGGCGCCCGAGAATCCCTATCCGGCTGCACCCGACGACGCCTACGCAGTGACAAAGTGGGTCTCTGAACATACGGCCGAAATCGGCGGTGACGCTCGCCGGATTGCCGTGGGCGGGGATGGCTCGGGTGGGAACCTGGCGGCGGTGGTCACCTTGATGGCGCGAGACCGCAAAGGGCCACACTTGATGTATCAAGTTCTCATCTACCCGACCCTGAACGCGATTTCACAGGCTTCGCGATATCTATCAGCGGACCCCATACTGACGCTCGATGCCCGAATGGCAATCCTGGCCGCGTATGTTCCGCTCACAAAGAGCCTGCAAGATCCCTACATCTCTCCCGTCTCCGCCCAGAGCCTGAAGAATCTGCCTCCTGCCTTTCTCGTAACCGATGAAGACGATCCGGCGCGGGACGAGGGCGACGCTTATGCGAAACGGTTGGCGGAGGATGGCGTCGCAGTCAGGGTCTCTCGCTATCCAAACATGATCCATGGCTTCTTCCTGATGGCAGGAGAGCTAGATGCCGGGAAAAAGTGCATTGATGAAATCGCCGCTGCTCTCACAAACGCATTCCAGAGCCGGGCGCTCTCATCATCCACGCTCCCCATGATGGACAGTGGCTTCTAGTGTCGTGCGGCGGCGCGATCCACCCAGATCCAGCTCCCAATCCATGTTCCCCCTCTGAAAGCGCCTCGGTGACCCTGGTCACTTCTCGAAGTGACGATTTGCACATACACAGTCCCGTCTTACGGGGAGCATCGTAAACGAGGTCGGCTCATGAAGGGAATGCTGAGGCTAGCCTATAAGCTTCTCGTCAATGATAGGGCGAAGTTCACGGCCTTGCTCGTCGGCATCACCTTCGCGGTTTTTTTGATGACGTTTATCACCTCAATGTTCATGGGTGTCCTGAACCACGCGTCAGCCACGGTGATCAACATCGGAGCCTCGATGTGGGTGATGGACACGTCCGTGCAGGCCATCACGAGCTCGATCGGCATGCCGGATTACGTTTTGGATGCAGTCCGCAGCATGCCAGGAGTGGAATACGCCGTGCCCCTGTATTCCGGCGGCGCCTTGGTCAAGCTCCCTGACGGAACCTACCAAGCCGTGACCGTGGTGGGGCTGGATGACACGAGTTTGTTTGGTCGACCCACGCTGATTGAGGGAAACATCGAAGACATTTACGCCGAAAACGGCTTTATCGTCGTCGCCGATGCGGAATACGCGAAGATGGAGAAGCCTCACATAGGGTCGGAGTTTGAACTGAATGATCACCGTGGCGTTGTCGTCGGAGTTGCCAAGGTCACTGTTTCCGGGCTCTTCGGGACACCGACGCTATATACGACCTACTACCGCGCTGTTCAGTATATTCCTAATCCCCGCTACACCATCTCTTACGTTCTGGTGCAACCGAAAAGCCCATCGGACATTGAGAGAATCAAGGAGCAGGTGAATCAGCTGGGCTACTTGGCCTTGACGAAGGACGAGTTCATCCAAAAAAACGCCGCCTATTACGTCTTTCAGACAGGAGGAGGAACGAACATCCTGATCATGACGTTGATCAGTTTCATTGTAGGCCTTTCCGTCTCGGGACAGACTTTTTACACGTTCATTCTGGAAAACCTGGAGCGGTTCGGCGCCTTAAAGGCCATCGGCACCAAGAATCGCGGACTGGTAAGCATGATCCTGTTTCAGGCCGCCTTCACGGCCTTGACGGGCTACGGGCTAGGCGTGGGGTTGTGCACGGTGGTCATCTGCCTCGCCAAGCTTCGGCTGGCAAGCTACGCGGCCATGATCATCTACCCGAGTTTGCTCGTATCTTTTGTGTTGGTCGTGATTATTGCGGGGCTGTCCAGCTATGTGGGCGTGCGCAGAGTCCTACGGATTGAGCCCTTCGATATCTTCCGAGGATGAAGATGCCGGCTGTAGCCATCAAAGCGAGTGGGCTCGAAAAGTGGTTTGGCGAAGGAGAAGCCAAAACGATCGCCCTACGTGATGTCAGCGTGGAGACTGAGTTTGGTGAAATGGTCTATATCGTTGGTCCGTCGGGAAGCGGAAAGACGACACTTCTGAGCGTGCTTTCCGGAATCCTGAAACCCAACTCGGGGGCTGTCTCGGTCGAAGGAGTCGATATCTGGAATTTGAACGCCGACCAGTTGGCCGATTTCCGCTTGCACAAAATTGGCTTTGTCTTTCAGGACTTCCACCTGTTCCCGCGCCTGAACACCGCTGAGAATGTGGCGATCCCGTTGATTCTGAGGAAAAAGGACTGGAACGAATCGATCCAGCAAGCCACCAAGTTCCTGGACATTGTCGGCCTGAAGGAACGAGCGGATCTTCCGCCGATGAAACTCAGTGGAGGCGAGCAGCAACGAGTAGCCATCGCCAGGGCTATGGTGGGCCAGCCGGATATCCTGATCATGGATGAGCCCACGGCCTCCTTGGATGGGGACACCGGACACACCATCGTGAAATTCGTGCACGACAACATCCTCACCGGCAATCGCTGCATCCTCGTCGTGACTCACGACAGCAGAATTTATGAGTTCGCTACACGGATTTTGAAGATGGAGGACGGCCGGCTTATGTGAACGATGAGGCCACGATGGAGAAAGGGTGAAGATGAGGTACAAAGTACTATTTTCTCTCTCGTTCGCAGGCGTTTTGGCCGGTAGCGTAGCCGCGTACTTTTTCAGCCTCCAAGCGCCAGTGCCACCACCTGTGTTCAGCCCACCTTCGAATCCCTACGCCCGAGGTATCTACGCCGAAGGTATCGTCGAGAGCGTCCAGCCCAGCGGCTCGAATATCAACGTGTACCCTGAGGTGGCGGGCACGGTCAAAGAGATTCTAGTCAACGAAGGCCAAGAGGTGCAGAAGGGGACGCCGCTTCTCTTGATTGATCCATCCATTCAGAAAGCCACAACGGAACAGCAGAAATCAGCCGCACTCGCCGCGCATGCCTTGCTGGAAGAACTTAGAGCGGAACCCAGAAAGGAAAACCTCGATGTCAATGAGGCCCAGGTGGTTGCGGCAGAAGCGGCCCTGAAAACCGCTCAGGACGAGCTGGCCAAGCAGCAGGCCGCCTACGAGATCGATCCAAGATCGATCAGCAAGGATGCCCTAGACGCCGCGATCAATGCCGAGGCAGTGGCACGAGCCAATCTCGTGGTTGCGCAGAAGCAACGTGACCTGACCAAAGCCGGAGCCTGGATCTTCGATATACGCAACCAGGAAAGAACCTACGAAGCGCTAGAGAAGTCCTATCTAGCCTCGAGCGCGTTGCTGTCGAAGTACACGCTTCGGGCGCCCACCGACGGAGTGGTTCTCTCCATTACCACCATTGTCGGAGCCTATGTATCGCCGCAGGGAGCCTACGAGACCTATACCCAAGGAATGAACCCGGTCTTGGTGCTCGGGACGTCGCAAAGGAAACTTCAAGTGCGTTGTTATATCGATGAAATCTTGGTGCCTCGCCTGCCCGCTCCTTCAAAGATGAAAGCGCGGATGTCGATTCGTGGGTCCAACGTCACGATTCCTTTGGATTACGTGAGAATGCAGCCCTATGTCTCTCCCAAGATTGAACTGTCGGATGAAAAGCAGGAGCGCGTGGACGTTCGTGTGTTGCCGATCATTTTCAGCGTTGAAAAGCCGAAAGATGTGAATCTCTATTCCGGTGAATTGGTCGATGTGTATGTCGGCGAGTAGAGTACTGTCGCAACCAAAAAAGGCGGGGACGGCCAGAGGATCCACTGTCGGCTACCGAAGACGGTACGGCGGAAGAGCGAGGACAGTGCAGGCGCTTCTAATCCTGCCGGTGACATGTGCCTTGCTGTTGACGGCGTGCACCGTTGGACCGAGATACGTCAGGCCTTCCGTTGCTACTCCTCCTGCCTACAAGGAGCTAGGGACGACCGAGACAACTGTGGCCGAGTGGAAGACCGCGCAGCCGAGCGATTCGGCGAGCCGGGGCGAATGGTGGGAAGTATTCGGCGATCCCGACCTCAATGACCTTGAGGAAAAAGCTTCCGTCTCCAACCAAAACATTGCCGCCGCTGCTGCGAACTTCCTTGTAGCACGGGCGATCGTTCGCGAAGCGCGATCACAATACTTCCCGACCGTAACGGCGAGTCTCGGCATTACCAATGCGCGCCCGTCCGCTGCCGAATTTGGCGGCTTACAGACGAGCTCATCGTCTCAGGTCACGGTGAAGTCCTATACGGCCTATTCGTTGCCGTTCGATGCATCCTGGGAGCCGGACCTTTGGGGTCGAGTTCGGAACACAGTGAAAGCCAATGAGTTTGCCGCACAGGCCAGCGCCGCCGATCTGCAGAACGTACGCCTGAGTGAACAGGCCGAACTCGCTGTCGATTACTATGAATTGCACGCACAGGATTCTCTTAAAGAAATACTCGACGCCACGGTCGCAGCCTACCAAGCAAGCCTCGATCTCAACCGCAGTCTCTATCAAGCGGGTCTCGCTAACGAGGAGTCCGTTGCGCAGGCTGAGGCACAGTTGAAGGCGGCCCAAGCGCAAGATACGAATCTCGCGGTACTACGAAGCCAGTATGAACATGCCATTGCCGTTCTGATTGGCCAGCCTGCATCAACGTTTTCTCTTCCGGCGAGATCTCTTCCGACCAGTCGACCCGCAATCCCTGTAGGAGTTCCCTCAGAGCTTCTCGAGCGACGACCGGACGTCGCCGCAGCGGAGCGTGGGATGGCTCAGGCAAATGCGGAGATCGGTTTAGCCAAGGCGGCCTACT
>Ga0187769_10000174_pt1 | contig 35131 bp, 29 predicted proteins | sample 0116_SJ02_MP02_1_FD_133140 | JGI IMG/M metagenome (GOLD analysis project Ga0187769, IMG submission 133140) | Tropical peat soil microbial communities from peatlands in Department of Meta, Colombia - 0116_SJ02_MP02_10_MG | ecosystem: Environmental > Terrestrial > Soil > Wetlands > Peat | place...
ATTGCTTCCGCCGCGTGGGGCACATCCGCGGGAATGAGGATCATTTCTCCCTTCGCGACGACGATTTCCCGGCCGTCGAAACGGAATTGAAGCGCGCCTTCCGTGACCACCGTGATTTGTTCGTTCGCGTGCTGGTGGCGCGGCACGATCGTCCCATTCTTCAACAGCATTCGCGCGAACGAAAGTTTCTCGCCATGGAGCGTCTGCCGGGTCAGGCCGGGACTCAGCGGCTCGGCTTCGATCTTTTCCCACGAGGTTTTTTCCATGAATGTGGTCTCCGCGCCGCAGCCTCGCGCCGCGGCAGCAAGGAATCCTCCACCGAAACGTCTCTCGCGTCAACTCGTGTGGCGCGTGTGCATCCGCGATACTTTGACGCGGCGTATCGCATCCTCCGTGCGCTTCGGCTCCGCCTACGCCGAATATCGCCGCCGCGTCCCCGCTTTTTCTTCTCTTTCGCCTCCCCCCGCCCCAGAGCTCGAGCCCTCCCACAGCTTCTCAGAATGGCCGCAGCGCGACCTCCACCTCTTCACCCCGCGCGGCTTGACCTGCCCGGCAATCTTGGTATGCTTCCGGCTGCCGCTCCCGCAAGAGGGCTGTTTTGGAGCCGCGCCCGGCGGGGACGCGGGAGGCAACCCATGCGGCGTCTTCTGAGTTACTTGTTGGTTTGTTCCTTTCTCTTGCTGGCTGGTGGGCTGACCGGTCGAGCGCAAATCACGCGGCACTATGGCGTCGCCGCGGGCAGCCCGGAAGATAAAGCGTTGACGGAGATCGGCGCCACGGAAGATCCTGCGCAGAAGCTTGCCCTGCTCGACAAATTCATGTCGGATTTCGGCCAAAACAGCGATTTGGCCATAGTCGGCAACGAGCTTTATCTTGACGTGTACGTCGCGCAGAAGAACACGGCGAAGATCTACGAGTACGGCGACAAAATCCTAGCTGCCGATCCCGATAATTTCGATGCCGCGGTGACGCTCACACGCGTGGCCAGCGACGCCGGAGACACGGAAAAGATTTATGCGTACGCGGAAAAGGCCGGCCAAATCGTGCTGCGCTACAAAGCAGTGCCCGCGCCCGCCGGAACGGATGTCCCCGCGTGGAAGGAGGAGCGGCAGAACGCGCTCCAACAGGATTTGCCAAGCATAGCCTACGTCGAATACTCATTTTACAATTCCGTAATTGCGACGAAGGACATGAATCAGCGAGCCGATTTGCTGAAGCGCTTCATCGCCGCCTTCCCGGATTCCGACTACGTGGAGCAAGCGGAGATGCTGATTCCCGCTTCGTACCAGCAGGCGCAGAATTTCCCGAAGATGGTGGAATCCGCGCAGGCGATCCTCGCGAAAGATCCGAACAACGTGGATGTCCTCCTGCTCCTCGCCGATTTTTACAGCGACAACGGCCAGCATCTCGATGACGCCGAAACGTATGCCAAGAAAGCTCTGGACGTTCTTGCCTCGGCGAAAAGGCCCGATTCGATGAGCGACGCGGACTGGCAAAAACAGACCACGGTTCAAAAGGGACTCGCATGGTCGATCCAGGGTTATGTGGACCTCTCGCGCAAGTTGAACGCGCAAGCGGTCACTGTGCTGCAGACGGCCGCGCCGCTGCTCAAGGACAATCCATTCGCTTACGCGCGAAATCAGTACCGCCTCGGATTTGCGTTCGTAAATCTCAAGCGCAACTCGGACGCATTTCAAGCTTTCACCGATGCTGCTTCGGTGGATACTGCCTACCGTCCCCTCGCCCAGCAAAAGCTCGATGAACTCAAGAAAGCGGGCGTGGGCTCCGCGCCGAGGCGTCCACCTGCACACAATCCTTCCTGAGAAGCGCCGCGGCCGCGCAGCGGTCGGTTGCCGCGGGCGGCATGCTATTCTCTACTTATGGCCTCTGCGGAAGATTTCATGCGGATTGCGCTTGAGGAAGCGCGCGTTGCAGCGGATGCGGGCGAAGTTCCGATCGGAGCGGCGCTTGTCGTGGCAGGCAGCGTAATCTCGCGCGCGGGAAACCGCACGATTCGCGATTGCGACCCGACCGCGCACGCGGAAATTGTCGCAATCCGCGCCGCCGCGCGGGCGATTTCAAACTACCGGCTGGTCGGGGCCGAGCTCTACGTTACGGTCGAGCCGTGCGCGATGTGCGCGGGCGCGCTCGTTCAGGCGCGCATCGCGCGGCTGGTCTACGGCGCGGCAGATCCGAAGGGCGGCGCGGTGCGGTCCTGCTTTTCCCTTCTCGATCACCCCGCGCTCAATCATCGCCTTGACGTTGTTTCGGGCGTCCTCGCGGGCGATTGCGCAGCCCTGATTCAATCGTTTTTCGCTTCTCGACGCTGAGCCTGGATTGAGACATGCGGGTATCGCCGCACATTGCCCATCCTGGGGGCGTCCGTTAGAATATGACGCGTAGAATGTGACGCGGAGAGGTGTCTGAGCGGTCGAAAGAGCTCGCCTCGAAAGCGAGTGTTGGGGAAACTCAACCGTGGGTTCGAATCCCACCCTCTCCGCCATCACTTTGTTTTCAATGGGTTAGGTTCCTTCCTAAGACGCTTCCCTAAGAAATCCTCAAAATCGCCCGCCGCGCGGTATTAGGCGAAGAGAGGACCTAACACTATGGCCATTTCCAAGTACACGCTCTACAAGTACGTGAAGGTCGACGGCGCCTGGCGCTACTGCAAAGCCGCCTACCACGACAAGGTCAAGATCAAGACCGACATCGTTTTCGTGAACGTAAAAGAAGGGCTGGTAGAAAAACATCCCGAGGGTCGCTACTACATGAGCCACAACGGCCAGTGGATCGTCCGAGAGATCTGGCATAACTACCCAAATGCCGGACTAAGGGGCGGCGAGGCAGATCGCATATCTGCCGGCGCCGGCGGTGTCGACCGCGATGAAACCGGAAAGCGGAAATTGCGATGAGAGGAAGTTGCAATATCTTGGTAAAGCACCTCGGCACTGACGAAGAGTGCGGCAAGCCGACCGTGTACTCGCAACCGTGCTTGTGCGACCGGTGCGAGATCGAGCCGCGCTACCATCTGCCGAGCTGATTGAGAAACCCACCCGCAAACGCCGGCGGATGCAAAGTACACTTCACATTTCGAGAGACAAAGGGCATACCAGGCAAGACACAGCACGTCCGATCTACCCGAGCCCATAAAGGATTACGTGCGGATGAAGACCAGAAAGGCTGAAGTAGTGTATCGACGCGTTCAAGTGCCCGACAGCCGTTCAATTTCACGGATTGCCCATCTGTCCATGCTGAACAGGTGTTATCAAGACTAAATTTCGCGGAGCAGATCACAGGTTATGATGCCCACTTTCCGATCTGCACAAGAGCCACCGTGCCTAAAAACTGTTCGGTTCACTTCGCTTGGCGAAAGCCTTGGTACCATCGGCCGAAAATTCGAAGCGCAGGGTCCAATCGCTCGAGCCGTCGCGAGCCGGTGCAAATTTCCATTGCCGAGAAGCTTGCAAAGCAAGATTTGCAAAATACTTGCTCGGCCCTGGCGAATCGATCGTCGCATCGGTCACGTTGCCCGACGGATCGACGGTCACCTTGATGCCGACCCTCACCGTTCCCTGGATCGTATCCCTGGCCTTCTGCGGCACATTGGGCATAACTTGGTCAATTACGCCAACGGCAGCGACCGACCCTCCGGGAACTGTAAGCGCTTCCGTGGGTGGAGCAGACACGGGCACCTGCGACCTGCCGACGGAACTTTGGGTGTCGCTGGGTCTCGTTGGTTGCTTTTCTGGTAGAGTTGTGCTTGCAACCTGGTGGGGCTTCGGTAGCGCGTGCTCGGATGGTTTTACGGTTGCTTGAGAAAGCTGGGCAGTGGCCCTCGGGGAACGGTGCAGCAATTTCAAACTCACGAGGCTTGCCAACGCTACAAGGAGAATCACAGCAGGAATCAAGTACCGGCTTCGCTTTGGCGAGCCGCTTCGCTGAACGGGCTGTACCGTCAGCTCCGCTGTTACAGGAGACTTGAGAAGATTTATGATACATGAAGCTGTCCATCGGCGTTTGGGATCGCGGTCCAGGCAGTGTCGGGCGATATCGAGAAGCGGAGGCGGTAAAGTTCCCGGTACATCAGGGTCGCGTAGCCCATTTCGATCCCACGCCAACAAACGCTGAGTCGAGACCTCGACGAGCGTCATACCTAAAGACCACATGTCTCCAGCAGGGGAACTCGTAGTCTCGGGTGGATCGTAGTCGCCCGGTTCACTGATCGGCGTACCCGCGCGGCAGAGTCCGTCGGTTGAGAGTTTCAACTGATCGCCGTTCGCCATGATATTTGAGGGTTTTATGCGGCCGTGCACTAGCCCTTTCGCGTGAAGGTACGCAAGTGCATCCACCGCAGGTTTGAGCATCTCGACCGCCTCATTTTCCGTGAGCGGGCGGTGCGGAACAATTTGGGATAAATCCTCTTCAGCGTACTCCATCACGACGTATAGAAGCTTCGCGTCGCCGATTTGGCAACGCCCCGTCTGAAATATTCGGATCAGGTTCGGATGAGACAAAGTTAAGGCGAGCTGCCACGAAGCCAACTGACTTCCCGCGTTCGGCGCATTCTCGGCGACCAGCTTTATCGCGGCTGCTTTAGGATTCTGATCGTCGTGAAGCGTCTGGAAAACCGCGCCGTGTTCAGAACCGCCCAGATAATCGCGGAGATGAAATTTTCCATCAACCGTCTGTCCTTCCCACTGCTTCCACGCCTCGATCATGGCTACCTCTGTGGACCGGCTCCTGTATTGTTAGCTCATAGGTCTGATGTAAGCCAGGATTTTCATCCGAGCCCTTATGCTCTAGCTCGCACCCAGTTTTCAGCAGCCAGTGTGTCGCTGCGTGCAACCACCCGCGTGCTTACGAGGCATCACCTTCATTCGCGGCTGTAACCTTTGAAGGAGAGGAAGGTGCGGACCGCCAGAAACACAATCGCTACCGCAGGGAGAACGCCAGTCCACTGAACGGCTCCAACCGCGATCGGGGCGAGCCGGGTCGGAAACAGTATTCTTGAAAAACCGCCAAGAAGGGCGAGCCAGCCCACAGCGGTCACAAGCACCGGCCAGCCGCCCCTCCAGCGATTGTGCGCGCGCACGATGGCAAGTACGGCGACGAACAAGGGAAAGCCCGACAAGAAGATCAGTGCCGGGTCGCGGAAGCCCTGCTCCACCAAGGCCGGCCAAGTGCCGAGGTTCAGCAAAACAGTGACGGCCCCACCACGAGAGTGGGCCGATCAGACCCGCGATCGATCTTGAGATTGTCATAGGTCGCGACCTTTCCCTTTGGAGTTATCCGGGGTTTTCGTCTTGATCGTCCGAATGGGCAGCGTTATACACCCGAGGCCCTTCCGAGTGAACCAAGATCAATTGTCGTCGCATACTCTTCCACCTTGGGGCACAGTCGGCCCGGTTCGCGCTCACACTCAGCGGTTAGAGCTTCCAGTTCCAATGCATTTCTCGGACACCATTACATGATTGAGCCCTTTCTTTTGGGGTGAACCCCTCTACTGAGACAGCTCTTCTGCCCACACCTCACAGCTATCTTCATTTCTGAGCCCTTCACCTGACACAATCCGGGCTTCCAACACCCGACCACACAGCTCTGGGGTGAACCCTCTATTGAGACAATCTGTGTTGCAACACTTCGCGGTCCTTTTCCTGCAAAGTGTAGCAACCGAAACTGTCTCAATTTATGGGGTCAGTTCAAGAGCACGGATGGAATATTTGCGTACCACACCAGCGAAATCCCTGATTGCGAAGGCTCATTCATCGAAGTCGGCATTTTCCGGGCTCGGTAGGCTTTTGGCGAGGCACACCTATCAACGATGCGAAATATGCCATTGAGTCATTACAACCAAACGGCAAGCACGAACCATCGCGTAATTAATGAGAAAGCCTATATCTGCGGGCTGCGGGCGCACGTGTGGTCTGTCCATGCGCCGAGTCTGAGCTGAGGATTGCAGCATAGGATAAGGGCAAAGACCATTCGCGCGGTGAGGTCTTGTACCATTCGACGGCGGCAGGCTGAATGATGTGTCGCGGGTCTTGGTTGATCAACTCCCAGGAGATGACTCTCTGGAGTTGGTGCAGTCCAGTGACAACAGTGTCTTCGACGGCGAATCGGTTCCAGAGACAGACGAAACCGTTCGTGGGATCCACGTTAGGATGAAACACGGGGCGCCCGAGTCTTGCTTCCATCGGCACGTAAGGAAAGAAACGCGGGAATCGGATCTCTATTTGATGAGAAGAAACCAGAGCTTTGCGTCCGTCGACCTCGACGACGCCGGAAGTTCCGTGAAGTAGAAGCCAGAAGGAATCGCCATCGGGGCCGGTCTCCTTCCCGAGAACTTCAATCAATGGAGGTTGGCGCCGTCGAGCGTCGCACAGAAGCCCCCATTCGTTCTCAATTCGGCGATCGCGAGGCCGAGACGCCATAGGATGCTCTTTCAGTCCTACCCATTCAAGGCAATGAGAGAGATCCGAAGAACATCGTTCGGGCGCACACCTTGTTCGGGCAAGGGACGGGCAAAATCGAGGGCCTCGCCATTCCAGATCACTTGTGGTTCGCCGTCGCCCTGCAGAACATCGCCGCGTTCTCTCAGTTCAGACAAAATTTCGCTGACTACGCTATCGAGAGCTTCGGAGTCGTCAATATCGACGTGGTAGTGGGTTTCGCCTTTTACAGTGTCGAAATACATCTGATACTTGGACATCGAGACCTCCTCTTTCCCGCTCAGCCGTGTGCGGCACGGGCAGAACTGGCGGGGATATGCGCACGGGGTGAAACATACATCTTCAGTTTGTCTGGCAAGTCCGAAACCACCCAGCCGCAATGCGTACACTGGGCGTTCCCGTAGTCCCAACAGGCTTTGCATTGGGTGCGCCCACACTTGCGGCAAGCGCGCAGGTTCACTTCCGCCGCCGGACTCAGACAGATTTGACACCGACCATATTCAACGCGAGGGCCGAATTGTTTGTCCCACCAACGGGCATCCGGCGTGAGGATGGGCACGCGATTGCTTTCACAGAGGCGACAACGGTAGTGATCGAAATCCCAGCAGTTCTGATCACAGACAATCAAGCCGCAGCGGGGACACTCCAATGCCAGATCACCGGCAAGCCGCCGGCTGCACAAGGCACATCGCTTGGCAAAATAGCGCTGGAATATCGTGATACCCCCAGATGTCACTAGGGCGAGCAGGGGAGCGAGTGCGATCCAGGGGGAAGCCGGCCGCCTGCTCATTAATCGCAGCAGCGTACCTCCCAGACTGGCGCACAGGGCCAGAACGACCCCAGGCCACCACGCTTCAACCTTCGCGAGGAAGAATTTGGGCAAGAGAAACACAAGAAACCCGATCGCAATCGCAGCTAGCAATGGCACCATCACGGGCATAAATGCAGTCACAAGCTGAACGAACAACAACAATACGCCAGAGAATACAAAAACAGACCATAAAGGAATCTTCATGGGACACCAGAGAGTAGTTGCACCGAATGTAGATGATGTTCCGGCAAACCCAACTGGGCGAGTGTGAAACTCGCCCACGGGCCGCCGTATTCCAAACTTCGGACCGATTGTTGATCAGCAACTCTGTGCGAGTTGCATAGCGGGCAGACACCCTTTTTGCGAATAAGAGCGATCCGCATCATGGGGTGCCACGAGTGACCGCAATCGAGGCATCTCGCCTCAGTGCACAGCGGCCAATCCAGAACCAGCGCTGACCGAGGAGCATTTCCTTTCTCTGCCGCTTCCAATAAGCGGCTTACCGTGGTTTCCGTGGCTGGGCCGGGGCTTCCGGTCAATGTCCCATTCCAATCATGGAATGGGCACGCATCGCTAAGGGGCACCTGAATTCTCTCGAGGTGCATGGGTTCATCAATAGTGATTTCGATCGAAACCGATTTGCGAGGTCCGCCTGGCTGATGAGCAATCAAGGAGCGAAGCCCTAACTCGACTTGCATAGCGCCAACGACAGAGGCCATAGTGGGCGTGCTCGGAAACTCTCGCTCAGGAACTGCGAAAGCGTCGGTGCGACAGGAGTGAACCTTTGCGTCCCAGAGAGTCAGTAGCTCGCGGCGTTTCTCGGAAGTCAGCCGGCAGCCGAAGCACGCCGCGCTCCTGCCTGGAAAGAAGGTGACTCGGCCGTGAGAATAGTTTTGTGTTCCGAGAGCCGCGTCAACGACAGGGAGATCTAGTTTTGTAGAAATGTAGGCGACTTCGAGGCGTGCGAGGTCGCTGTCTACGCAGCAGAAAATAATGCCAGCTAGAGCAAGGTCGCAAAATCCCACGTCAGCGATTTCCTGAGGGATGGCGATAATCTCAGAGAAGGGGAAGAGTGCTCGGCTGACCTCTGCCAATGCCTCGGCTTTGTTTCGGCCAATCAACCCATGGCAGCGGAAAGGGACAGAGCGAGTCAGGTTCGTCGGGTCGACCACGTCCGGGTCGACCACGGTAATCCGGCCAGTTCCAAGGAGCCCGAGTGTCTGAAACACCTGGTTGCCCAGTGCCCCAGCACCGACTATGACGGCATGGAGCTTGTGCATTCGCTCCTGGCGAAAAATGGTCTTTGCAAGCCTGGAATGGTCTGACATCGAACCTGAATTGACGGCCACAAGACTGAGATGTGAGTGAGTATATGTCTAGGCTAATCGCTTGACAAGCCGAGAGCTACTGAGTAGCATCCGCACAGCGAGCCGAGTAATTGAGGTCACTCAGGTCCTTTAAAGGCAGAGTGTTTCACGGGGCGCCCCGGCCGCTCGAGCCATGGGCCTATCCAGGAGCTTGTACTTCACGACGCTGGTTGGTGCTACAGCGGGTCTATGTTCCTGGGGGTTAGCGGAACTGATATCCCCGTTTTTACCCCATCAGCAAACTATTTGGTTAAGCGACGTAGTCTCGGTGACTATCCTAGGCGCTATCTTGGGTACACTGAGCGCGGCGTTTAGTGAACGAGATTCTGGCCGTGCCGTCACGATAGGCTGGGTTTTCGCCGGGGCTGGAGTTGGCCTTGTAAGCGGCTTTCTTGCGGTTGCCATCCAGATTCCGATCACAGACAATCTCGCCGCCGAGGCGCCGTTTCTAACGCGAGTGCTCGCTTGGACCCTCGGCGGGTCGATAATCGGACTCGGTTTGGGCCTTCGTTGGGTGAAGCTCAACCGATTCCGGGGCCCATATGCGTTTCTTGGTGGCTTAACGGGCGGAGCAATCGGCGGGCTGCTGTTCGCAGGATTCGGCAGTATGTTGCCTGATGTCATGCACGCCCTTGGGTTCATGCTAATCGGTGCCGGGGTTTATTTCGGGACTGCGCTGGCTCCCATCTTGTTGCAATGCGGGATTCTTGAATTCGTGAGCAGCGGCGACGCGCGGGCGCAAAGCAAATTGCAGCAGTCAGAATGGGAGCTTGACCAGGACAAGTCCTATGTAATTGGGAGTCAAAGCTCCCCTCCACAGGACCTGACGGCTTTCAACGAGAGTGAGATTTTTATCCCCGATCAGGCAATCGCTGCCAGGCATGCGATCCTGTTTGGACGCCAGGGGCGGTTTTACATTGCGCGGCACCCGGAAGCTTCCGGCGAAGCGGGGCTCGGGAAATATGTCTTGCGGGTCCGCGGCAAGACGGTAGCAGCGAGCCGGGAATTGCGGGATGCTGATGACCTCCTGATCGGACGTACGGCGCTGAGATTCGTTTCCAGGCGTCGGGCAGGATCTAGCTAGCGAAGGCTCGAGCAACACGTGAATCGTGAGCGGAAATACGGGTGGTTTTGGTCGACCGCAGGCATCATCGGCCGAATCTCCATCGGTATCGCATCTGCGGCGCTGATCGTGAGCTTCACAGCGGCACAGAGTCCGCCGGTACCGACGTTGAAATTCACGCAGAACGTCGAGCTATTAGACTGTGAACCGGTATCGAGTGTTCCCTGTTTCCGAATCGGATTCTCTGCGCTCGAGCCAAACGGAAGTCCCGCGCAGATTCCCGCCCTCACACTGCCGCAGCTAGCTTCCAGCTTGAGTATCGATTTGGGCGATCGGACCGTGAAACCCTTCTTCGTAAGTTTGCCGCTCGGAACATCGGCCCCGAAAGTCACGCGCCTGACGCTCTTTCTGATTGACACCAGTGGCAGTATGAATCGGTCGCTCCAAGATGGCGAAACGCGTTTCCATGCCGCCAAGGCGGCGATTTCGCACTTTCTGGAGAATTTCGAAAATGGTGTGGACCGCGTTGCCGTGGTTGGCTTCGAAAGCCACCGGGTTGCCACGACAATTCGCTCCGCGCGGTTTGCGACTTCCCTGGCCGATGCCCAGAGCCAAGTGGACGCTCTGGCTGCGCCCAAACCAAGGAATGATACGGCCCTTTATTCCGCACTAGACATGGGGATAGACGTACTCCGTGAGCAGATCAAGACACTGCCGGGCGCCCATGAAGCGGTGCTGGTTCTTCTTACAGACGGCGATAACGATGTTCAGGAATCCCGTGGTGACGATCACGACCTGTTGAGTGGAACGTCTGGGCTGCGAGTCGTCGTGCAGAGGGTCCGAGACAATTCTGAAATTCGGGTTATTGCGGTGGGAATTGGCAACCCAAAAGAAGTGAACCAGGATGCGCTCTCGCAAATCAGCAGTGAATTCACAATGAGTACCGATGCTGACGGTTTGATGCGCGCTTTCAAGCATCCAGCGCCAACGATGCAAGCGAAAGACATCGTGGCGACGTTTGCTTCTCCCTGGCCGGACCGTGCGTCTCTTGAGGCGAGAAGCATGCGGTTGCGCGTGCAGATGAACCTGCCGAGCGGCGATGCACTTTACAGCGACGAGATCACCTGGACTGCCCCGGAAATCGGTCAGCCCCTGTTCGGCGGACGGTGCGATGCACAGGAAGGTGATGTACTACTGCGATCTACCCTCACCGGCGGTGGGGCGTTTTGGATGGGTATTTTTCGGCCGGTACTGGTTTTTGTGGGGTGGGGTGCCGTGCTTTTGATTCTCTGGTTTTGGGTTCCGCCGTTGATTTGGGGCCATGAATATGCAGGCGTGATATCAGAAAAGGATCGTGCTCGTTGGGCAGAAGGGTCAACCGCGCGGAATGCGAGCTCACCCGAGGGGCGTGCAGCTCCGGCCGGGTTTGAGCGGGCGCGTCGCGGAGTGGCCGAATCTCGACGGGAGACACCTAAGCGCCTGGAGCACCATCCAACCGCGAAACCGGATGGTGGGGAATAACGCTGCCAGAGCTTGAGTGATTTTGCGGAACGCGCCAAAGGAGCAAAACGATGCCAGTCGTGAAGGTGATTCGCAAAGGAATATCCGCATCAGTTCGGAAGGTGCCTACTTCAACTGCCGCCGCCATCGTGCCCATGACGCTCGACCGAGTGGGGAAGGAGGCGGCTACTGAGAACGAGGATCCGACGAAGGTGGAGTCGCTGCAGGACAGCTTCGAGAAATTTAAACCCGGACTCTCATTCAAAGGTAGCGCCGGCCGGGAAGAGACGGAGTTTCGTGTCGATGTGGAGTTCAGGAGCCTGAAGGATTTTGACCCGGAAAACCTGCAAAAGCGTCAGGAGACTCGAAACGCCGACGGCGGGGTCGAGTACTTGCGGAATGACCTCGCCGACCTCAAGTCAAGCATCGACTTGGTGTATAGGCTGAAAGACCGGTGGAAGCTACCCACCGTGCGTCGCGCGTGGAGCAACCCCGACCAGCGGAAAGAAATTATTGAAGCCCTCGGGCGCCTGCGATCGGAGCTGGAGAAGGTCGCTGGCAAGAGAGGTAAGAGCTAATGACGGACGAAACGGCAACCGCGGTGAAAACGACAGCCCAGATTCTCGGGAAGACTGCGGCCAAGGATCTGCTGCAAGAGATTTTTGCGGACCTGCATCCGGCCTTTACCGACGAGACAAAAAGTCTCGATAGCATTTTCACAGCCCAGTCTGCCTCGGAGTTCCTCAATCAACTCACCGATTTCGAAAAAGTTCTCTCCGTGAGCGATGCTTACGAAACTACGGTGAAGAAGCTCCAGGGACAAATTGACAAGGCGGAGGACATTCGGGACTCCGTCCTCGCGCAGATCTTCGAACAGATTCGCCCCTTGGAACGCACCTATCGCCAGGTGGCGATGTTTTTTGAAAACAGCAAAGTGGTAGATGGAAAAGTGCGCAAACCCGTGGAACTGTACATCCTGAACGCCGACCCTAAGGCGATGCAGGGTGCCTTCAGCATGAGTGTCGCGGCCATCGAGAACTTCTGCCGAAAGCGCAATGACAATTTCAATTTTCGGGACGACATCTGCAACCTGGTCGTGCCCGGTTACATTCCCCAGCCGGTTCGCGAAAAGTTGGAGGATGTCGCCAGCACATGGGGCATGTTGTTGGTCACGGACATTGATGACGAAAAGTCGTTCAAGAACGTGGAGCGAAACTTCCTGCCGGGCGGCAAGTACGAGTTCATGAAACGCCCTGAGGAACGCGCCGCGTCAGATGTGGTGACCATGGGTTACTTGCAACTGCGCCCGAAACACTGGTTCGAAAAGAAAGTTGACGGCGGCGACGATCTCTACGTACCGCCTTCGCTCGTGTTTGCCGGCGCCATCGCTCGCAGCGATGAAGGCCAAGGGCTTGCACAGGGACCGGTCGGTTCACGCTTCGGCCAGATTGCAGGAAGCGAGAAGGCGCGCATCGAGCCGCTTATCGGCGAGATGGAGCACCTGAGCATGGAACGGCAACTCGTTCCCGTGATCCGTGACGCGGAAAACCATCTGTGTTTCTTTGGCTGTCGTACCCAGGCTGAAGATCCCAGCGGAGTCTTGAAATTCTTTACGTCTTACCGGATCGTTCGGTTCCTGGAGCGCTGCTGTCGCCATTATCTCCTTCAGGTCGCTGGACAGGTGCTCACGCGTGACTTCATGGATGAGTCGATCGAAAAACCGCTGACACAGCTCCTGGACGAGCAGGTGGAGCAGGGCACGATCACTGGCTATGATTTGTTCGTGGACAAGGATTCCAATAAACGCATGCAAGGAATCTGCGACATTATGTTGAGCGTCGCACCGACCGGGCCTGCGGAAACATTCGTGCTTAAGATTGACGTTCCTGAATTCAAAAAGCAAGGAGACGAGAAGACCTGACCCCTGCGGAGGGACGCTGGGTGGCAAGTTCTTTTCAGCCATCCCTGACGGAGTGGGTCTGCGGCAGAAGCAAGCAGTCAATGATAGGTACGTCGGGCCGGCTGAGTGCTCTCAGAATCAGAGAGAAATTGACCGGTCCGGGGCCAGTACTTTATCCCAAAGAAATGGGGGGAGATATGGCATCACCGTTCCGCAGCACAGTTACGATTGATGGCAGCAAGTTTGACGCACTTTCCACATCCGTTTCATTCAGCACTACCAAAGATCGCGCGGGAATGCCCGAGATGGGCAGCCTCGCGACTGCGATCCGGGTGTGGGTCGATTTCCATGACGACACTAACATGCCGCACGCAACGCTCAGAAAGCTATTTGAGCTTACTAATGTTGTGACGCGCGAAAAGGTGAAGGACATCAAGATTGAGTTTTGGAAGGACGAGTCCAAACAAGATGCCCTTTGCAGCTACAACTTCAAGGGTTGGATCAGCCGCTTTGAGACCAGCAATCCGATCATCAGTGAGGAAGAACGCGGTCCACAAGTGAACCACCTCCTGTATCTGGAGCTGGAACCAGTTTTGAATCAGCAGAACTTTAAGGAAATCAAGATGAGCAATTAGCGGGGTGCGTCAAGCCCATGTCGTTCCTGGCATTCCCACTACGTCTCGAAGGTGGGTTCCTCAAGCGCTGCCCTCAAGTGAATGCGATTCTCTCTCTGGTGGACATTATGGCGAAGACGCCGCACGGGAGCTGGATTGGCAGCAGCCACTTTGGGGTGCGGGAGTTCTTTGAGGAGGCCCGCAAACAACCGGGGCTTCCCTCGCAAGCCATCCAGGAACTTAATTTGGCATTACAGGATCTCGACATTCTCGATTATCGCGTGCAGGAGATCGTAAAGGAATCGCGAACCCAAGCAGAAACCGACTCTTACGTTTTGAAGATCGTGTCCACATCGGAGGGAGGGCCAGCGTTTTCATTGCGTCTTGTCCAGGACTGAATTGTGATGGCTTCCCCGAAAGCGACCACCGCTGAGATTTATAAGAAACTGAGGGACGATTTCGCGCGCCGCCTCAAGGACTACGGTGTTTCATCCGAGGTCACGGACCCAGTGGTGGCCGTTCTTTTCCGCACGATCGCAGGCCAGTTGGAAGGCCAGTATTCTGAATTCGAGCGGAGGCAGGCATCACTTTTGGACGAACTGATCGCGGGGCTCGGCATAGAAGGACGAAGAGCGCACGCAGCACAGACCATCGTGCGCTTCTTCCCGGATGGCGGAACGCGGCTCGTGGAAGCGGGAACCGAGCTGCTTGGGCAGACGCATACTGGGGACCGAATTACGTTCGCCACCGATGTCTCGGTGCAGGTTTCACCCGCAGATATTTGCCTGGGTGCCACATACCAGGATGGCCTGCTGCAGCTGATGTCCAGCATCGAATTGCCCGAAGCGTTCCAGTCACGCTCGTCGCTCGATCCGGCGCGCGTGAACTTGGGTCCCAATCCCGCCATTTTCCTGGCAATCGAGAATCTCGATGCCGGGCATCTGGGCCAGCATGGTTTCTTTTTCGAACTCAGCCCTGACGCGGCTCTCCTGCGGGCCGCATTGCTGGACGAACCGTGGTGTCTCGCCGGAACCGAAGGTGAATTTTGCAGCGCAGGCATCCTTCGCCCGCGTCGAGGGAATGCCGGTGTGCGATTGCTGGAATGGCTCGTTCCGGAATCGTCGTCGGATTCTGACCAGAAGCACACCATGGAAGTAGCTACTCTGCTCGACGGTTTTTATGCGGGACGCGTGTTTGTATTCCCCCTTGTGCCATCTTGGCGACGCTTCACTTGCCGAATCCCGCGCGCCATGGAAGGCGCACTGAATAAGATGCTTGGGCAGGGCGCCATGCGGTTGAACGAAGGAAAGTGTGCCTGGCTGCGCATATCACTGCCGCGCCAGATCGGGAATCTTCACACAGCTATCATGGGAATCTCACTCCATGTTGTGAGCGCGTCCAATATCGAATGTGCAAATGACACGGTTTATTTCGAAAAGCACGGCACTTCGATTCCGGCAAGCCGCGAAGCGGGGAGGTCACACTATTTGGTCGCGCCGCTCTCGATTTCCGGAGAAAGGGGAACAACCTATCTTCCCGACTTAACTCCGTCGTCCGAGGTTGGAGCGGGACGCTACACCATCCGGAATGGCTGCATTCATCTTCAGCCCGCGCGTCACGCGGACGGTCACCTCGACTCCTCCGCCAACCTTCGACTCTGGGTGACGCGCGGTTTTGCGGGAAACCATGTCGGCGCTGGCCAGATCCATTCGTTTTTGAAGAAGGCCGGCCCGCACACAATGCGAGTCAACAGCGTCACGGCCGCAGCCGGTGGAACGGACTGCGAAAGCCTCCAAGAGACGCAAGCGCGATTTGCGGAAGCGCTGCTATCGAGGGACCGCGTGGTGACACGGGCGGACCTTCTTGGCGCCGTCCGAGCGTTCGACCGACGCATTCAGGTCATGGATATCTCTTCGGGAGTTGAACGAACGAGTCGGGGCCTACAACACGTGCAACAAGTTCGATTGGCGGTTTCCAACGATGATTTTGTCGAACCGGACCAGGAGCTACCCTTACTTCTCAATGAACTCAAAAGCCATTTGGAGGAGCGCCTTTTGTACGATACGCGGCTCAAGATTGTGCTGGACAGAAAATGATGGGCGAAGTTACGCATCGCATGCCGGATTTCTTTGACTCCTCGCACGGCTTCCATCACACGGTGGATTCGGCGCTCGACGTGCTTTCGGAGTTGGGCATCTCTCCTGCCAGAATCACCATCCGCATGGCCGGTCGCGGTTGGCAACCGTTTTGGGTCGTAGAGCAGTTTCCGGCCCCTGGCGAATTACTTGGTTCAGACGCAAGCATTGTGCTCCATATTGCTGGCTTGGGTCTCTTCCATTCCTTGCCCGTAGGCATGTGGGACCGCGGCGGTGACGCAGAACTTGGAACGAAAGAGATTGTTGAACTCTTTGACGATCCCCTGCAGAAGACCGGACGGTGGATTCGGGCTGGCGACAGGCTGCTAGACTTTCGCCCGGACCTCATCGATGCGTGCTCGCGTTGGATTACGCTGTTTGGTTTGAATCCGGAAGACTGGCCGCCTCGTAGCCGTTACAAGCTCGCTGCGCTGCTGCCTAATCTACATCGCTTCGCGGGCAAAGAAGAGGGCATACGCCTCACGCTGCGCCTGCTGGTTGGTTTGCCGTTGCAGGAAATTTGCAGACGGCGCTCCTACAGTTGTCTGGAAGATGACGATCTTTCACTGCTCGGTTGTGAGGCCAGCCGTCTGGGCGTTGATGCTGTGGCGGGGGACCGAGTCGAGGATCTGGAATGTCTGGTCGTGGTGATCGGGCCGGTCCCGCTGCAGACCTATTATCAGTTTCAGAAGGAAGACCATGCTCGGCTGCTTGTGGCCGCACTCAACCTTTGCCTGCCTTGCTACCAGAAAAATCGCGTGACTTGGTCCGTTCTCGATCCCACCCGGGCGCCCCGATTGGGATTCGAAAAGGAAAATGCCAGGTTGGGGATCAATTCCCACCTGGGGTCGGACGTTAGTGCAACGGTGATCGGCGCAGCCGCAGAATGCTCCGATCTGCCTGTCTGCCAGGGACAATCGAAATACTCGGGGGGGCTCCATGAAGAACCATGATCTTGACCTGAATTCAGTCAATTGGGAACACGGGATGTTGCTCACCCCGGACCATTTCGTTCGCCAGGAGCGCTACTTCGATTCCGGCATGCTTTGGATTTTGCGCTACGCGACCAGCTATTATGGATTGGTTGGCGGAGGGCCCCGGTTGCCTGAGGATGAGCGCGGAGCTGTTCGTCACGACCCAATCGTGGCGGTCGAACAGGGTGAGGAGGGCTTGCGGATCTCAGTGACGCAATGCCGAGGGATAACGCCGGCTGGCTGCATCATCGACGTGGATCCCGAGCATGCCGTGCATGCACAGTTCCCGAAGGCCGCGCTTGAGGGCGTTGCTGAAACGCCTGTCTACATTGTGTGTGAACCGCATGAGAAGGACGTTACCGAGGGGCCGCCCGATGACTCTAATCCGCAAATGAAAACCAGCCGGCGGCCCGCGTATCGCCTGCTACTACAAATTCCCGCAGAGGACACCCCGTACAGCATCTCGATCGCGCGGATCAAACGCCCTCCCTACGGCGTCAATTACGAGAAGGATTCCCAATACATTCCTCCATGCACTTCACTGGTGAGCTACAGCGAGCTGACAGCGGCGTGGCGCAAGATCCTTGAGGCGGTGACTTCGCTCGCGGAGCGTTACACGGAGCTTTATCGCGCAATGCAGGAGTTTATCCTGCTATTCCGGGAACGCGGGATTGAAACAGACTTGGACATCGAAACTATGAGTTTTGTGAGCCGCATGGTCGCGGCTGTCCAGGAATGCCTCTACGAAATCCTGGATCCCGTTCAGTCTCCGCAGAGTTTCTTTTCCCACTTGCGCTGGTTCATTCACGGGGCAGCGGTGTACCTGGATTTGACGCCAGCGGCGCGCCAGTACTTTGAAATGTTGAAAGAGACTGGCGAGACGGAGTTCATTCCCCTCCTGGAACAGCAAAAGAGAATTCTCCAGACTGCAGGCAGGTGGCGTGTCGATGAAGACCTACGTGTCGAAGTTCGCTCCGTACTGCAATCGCTCGCTGCGCAGAGTCGCCTGGAGCGAGCGCTCGAAGGAAAGTACGTTGATTTCCGCCTGAGTGCTGCATTGGAGGCCATGAACTTCATCTTTGACCGAGGGGGAAAGGTCCTCTACAAGCTTGCTGCCAAGCCCTCGCGCGTGCAGGGTTCCGCAGATGAGCTGACCCTGATGTTTAGCCAGCTCCGACTCGAAGGCCGCGACAAGTACCGTCTGATTCTCGTGAGTGAGCCGGATGCCGCGTTTGAGAAAGGCAGTCGCCTTATCGCCGAAATCCGTTTGAACGAAGGCTCCGGTTTCAAACGCGCTCCTACCATTTTGACAACCGAAGCGAAGTTTTCTGACCAGCGCAATTTCGAATTCGATTTTGATGCTCCGGACGTACCGACAATCATGGACCTTCGCGTCACGGTTCAGGCTCATCATCCCATCCACACTGCCCTGCTCTTTGTGCGCCACCGTTTCTACGCCAGCAAACTAGAAGAAAGGGAGTCGCAGCCACTCCAGCCCCGAGCAGGCCGTGAGGAAGATACGGTTCCGGTACCCTCCCCAAACCGCCAAACACAACTGCCGGATGAAGCGAAGAAGCCAGCACCGGGGGATGAACCAAATCGGCCCGATTCCCCCCTGCAGACGGGCACTCCCCCTCAACGGCGCAGGCGATTGGAGTAACAAGAATGGCCATCGACTTGGATAAGCTTTCCAGTGGAATGGAAGATGCCCTCGAACGGGCCCGGCTCTTGGCGGAACAACGCCATCAGGCGCAGATTACTCCGCTGCACATGCTTTACGTCTTGCTCGATGCGGATAGCGCGCTTTCCAGCACGTTGGAGCGCGCGGGAATGGCGACAAGTGCTCTTCTGGACAGCTTTGCTGCCAAACTGAACAAACTTGAGAGGGACCAAAAACTTGAACCGGGCAAACGCCCCGTGGCCTCAAGTTCGCTTCGCGATCTTATCGAAAAAGCCTTTCTCAAGATGGAAGCCCGTGGCGCTGAAATGGCGGAGCCGGTGGACTTTCTGCTCGCAGCGATTGAATTCAGCGATCCTCGGCTGAAGCAGGAACTACAGGTTGCCGGTCTCACACAGGCTACCGTCGAGAAAGCCGCCGAAGTGCGTGCGGCGGCTGGGGAGACTCTCGGCGAAAAGAAAACGCCCTCAGGGCCGAAGATGGGCGGCAAAGTCCTAGAGCGCTTCGGCCACGATCTGACCGCAGCTGCCGCAGCAGGTGAACTGATGCCGGTCATTGGGCGTGACGAAGAGGTCCGCCGTGTAATCCAAACTCTGCTGCGAAAAACAAAAAACAATCCGGTTCTTGTCGGTGATCCAGGAACCGGAAAGACGGCCGTGGCAGAAGCACTAGCGTCGCGAATCGCCGCAGGAGACGTCCCCGACTCTCTAAAGAAATGTAAAGTGATTGCTCTCGACCTCACTTCAATGGTTGCGGGGGCAAAGTACCGCGGCGAATTCGAAGAGCGCGTCAAAGGAGTAGTGGAAGAGGTTCGTGCACGCAAGGGGGAAATCATACTTTTTCTGGACGAAATTCACACCTTGGTTGGCGCTGGCGGCAGCGAAGGAGGCATGGATGCCGCGAACATCTTGAAGCCTGCCCTTGCTCGCGGCGAGCTTCGTTGCGTCGGCGCCACGACATTTGATGAGTACCGTGAGCGGATAGAGAAGGATGGCGCCCTGGCCCGGCGGTTCGAGGTCGTCGTCGTAAAGGAGCCTACCGAAGAGACGATGCTCGTGATTCTTCGTGGGATTCGCGACCGCTATGAAGCTTTCCACGGTGTGAAGCTTTCTGACGAGTCGCTACAAGCCGCGATCAAACTCTCTCGACGGTATATCCGTAACCGCTTTCTTCCCGATAAGGCCATCGACATCATTGATGAAGCCGCAGCCCGGATTCGCATGCAAAAGGAGTCGAAGCCGAACGCCGTTGACGAACAGGAACGGCTGTTGCTTGGTAAGCAAGCCGAGCTAAAGAATCTGGAGGAGAGCGGCTCCGCGACTCAGAAGCGGGTCCTGGACGCTCTGCGAAAGGAGATCGAGGAGCTCAAGCCGAAGGTGGAAGACCTTGTACGACGCTGGAAAGAGCAGCGTGACACTTCTGAGGGTCTACAGAAGACCAAGCAGGCCATCCACGAGCGGACCGTCCAGCTTGAAGCCGCTGAGGTTCGTGGGGATGTTGCCAAGGCCGCGGAAATCCGCTATGGGTCCTTGAAATACCTCGAACAGCAACGCGCGGACCAGGAAGAGAAGCTCGCCGCCTTTACTGCAGATGCAAGAATGGTTCCTGAGGAGGTTCTGGCGGAACATATCGCAGAAGTTGTCGCGGGACGTGCCGGCGTTCCCATACAACGCATGCTCGAAAGCGAAAAGGAGCGGCTGTTGAAACTTGAGGAGCGCATTGGCTCACGCGTCTTTGGACAGGATGACGCGGTCCATGCGGTTTCCGAGGCCGCGCGCCGCATGCGTGCCGACCTCCAGGTAGGACGTAAACCCAATTCGTTTCTGTTTGTCGGACCGACTGGCGTTGGAAAGACGGAACTCGCAAAGGCGCTCGCCGAGGCCCTATTCGATGATGAGCATGCCCTGATTCGCATTGACATGGGCGAGTACAAGGACAAGTCCTCCTCTGCCGGATTGATCGGCTCGCGGCCTGGCTTGGTCGGCTCGGATGAAGGCGGCTTTCTGACCGAACAAGTCCGGCGCTCTCCTTACTCAGTCGTACTTTTCGACGAGGTGGAAAAAGGACACCCGGAGATATTGGATCTTTTGCTCGGCGTGCTTGATGAAGGCCGCCTCACGGATGCGAAGGGCAGATTCTGCGATTTCTCCGACACCATGGTTCTCTTCACATCCAATCTTGGTGTCCGTGAAGCAATGGAGGCTACCGAGGACCTGGACAAGCGCAAGGAGATCATCATGGAAGTTGTCAAGGCCAGCTTGCGACCCGAACTCTACAACCGCATCTCGCAGGTCGTCGCGTTCAATTCCCTGGGGCAAGTGCAGCTCGAGCGAATCGTGAATGCGCAAATCAGCCAGCTCCGCAAGAAGCTCGAAGAGGAGCGCATGATCGCACTTGAGGTTACTCCTGAAGCGTTGGCGTACTTGGCTAAGGAGTCCTACGATCCCGCGTATGGCGCAAGACCGGTGGGGAGAACCATGCAGCAGTTAGTCCTCGCGCCTTTGGCTAGCGCCCTTCTCGCGGGAGATGTGGTCGCGAAACAGACATTGCGGATTGCTTACGAGGCCAATGAAGGATTGATCTTTTCTGCGGAGGAAGCCCGTGTTTCCGTTGCATAGGCATGCCGTTATACGTTTCTTCGGTCGGCGTGTATGGCAAGGTGTGATCTTACTTGGCTGCGTGCTGCTCATCGCGGTTCCCCTTCCCTTTGCGGGAGACAGCACTCCTGCAACAATGGATCCACAGAGCGGTTGGATCCAATTGTTCGACGGGAAATCGCTTTTCGGCTGGACCAGCGGGGGCGGCGGCCAGTGGCGCGTCGTAAACGGCTCCATTACGGCAGATTCTGGCGAGAGCGGCTATCTGCGCACGAATACTGTCTTCGCTGATTTCATCCTGCGTTGTGATTTTCGCCTGAACGCCGAAGGCGAAAGCGGTATCCTTCTGCGATCGGACACGAAAGGCGATCCCGCTGCCTCGGGCTACAAACTGCAGATCAACAACCGCGACGCGAGTTTCCCAACGGGAAGTCTGGTCGGCTATCTCAAAGCCGCGAAACGCCAGGCCGCCCCCGGCGCATGGCACACTTATGAGGTCGAAGTAACCGGGGACCATTTTCTCATCAAGCTGGATGGAACGCCGACGGCAGACGGCAACGCACACAAAAACAGGCTGGGTGCGATTGCTCTCCAATTTGTTAAAGGGAATCCCGTAGAGTTCCGCAACATCCAACTCAAGCCGCTCGGTCTGCAGCTGATTTTCAATGGACAAAATCTGTTCGGCTGGAAGATCGTCATTCCAACCGGCGAGAAGGCCCAGCAGCGCGGCAAAATCGGTACGATGTTGTTGGGTCAGAGCGGGCCGGACTGGACAGTCGAAGACGGCGCGATTCACGTGAAGAAGGGGCCCAGCCAACTCGAAAACGGTTCGCTATATGACGATTTCATCTTGCAGCTCGCGATTCGAGCGAATGGCAAGGGACGTCACCCCCAGGGCGGTGTGCTCTTTCGCGGAGACCAAGGTGTCTTCTCCACGGGCTACAGAGTACAGATCGATAACACATTCCCCGGCAAGGATCGCGACAAGCCTGCCAATTTCGGGAGTGGTGGTCTCTTTGGCATTCAGCCGGCACGCCGCGTCGTCAGCGATGACGATCAATACTTTTACGAGACTCTTATCGTTCGCGGCCACCACATCTCCGTGTGGGTGGATGGCATTCCTGTTTCCGACTTCGAAGATACGCGACCCGATGGCCCTGATGCTCTGCTCCAGTCGCGCAATGGCGCCGGTACGATCAGTTTGCTGTCGGCCGATGACCACAGCAGCTTGAACTTCCGAGAAATTCGTGCCATCGGTCTTTCGCGGGCAGGGGTCACTGCCGGGACGCCCGCACCCGAAGCGATTCCCGGTGGCGCCGGTGCCGGTCCTCACCAGAAAGAGATCGCCGATCTCATTGACCGTGCGGTCCACTCCAACGACCCACAGGAGCAAGTGACGCTCTACAGCCAAATCCTCGAGCTCGACCCGAACAATCTGGTCGCTTACAACGGTCGAAAAGACGCCCAGGACAAACTGGACGCACTGCAAGCGCGGTTGTCACAGCAGCAGCAAATGCAACAGCAGGAACAGACGCAGTCCCAACAGAGTGAAGCTGCTGAGCGCGATGCGGTACAACGGGCAGAAACCGCCTTTCTTGCCTACGACATTCGCGGCGCGCGATCTCACCTGAACGTCGCGAAGAAAATTGATCCCAACGACCCTGAAGTGCAGCAACTCGATGCACTAATCGCGCGGCAGGAAACGCTCTGGCTTGTAGAAATCGTTGCGGCGATGGCATTCGGTGTGCTGGTCGTGCTCGGGCTTGTAATGCTTTTCCTTCGCCGGCGAGGTCCGAAACAACCCTATCTGGAAATCCTCGATGGCCCGGAGAAGGGCGAGCGCTATCTGCTCAATCAGGAGGTGATTCACCTCGGCGCCGTCGCGCAAGAGGGAGGCAATCACAACGAAATGGTCATCTCGGATCCGCTGCGCAGTGTTTCACCCTTCCACTGCGAGGTTCGTCAACATGAAGGGAAGTTATACGTTCTTGATTGCGACAGCGCCAACGGCACCTTCCTCAACGGGCGGCGGATTCACCCGAGGCAGCCAGTGCTTCTGAAAAAAGGTGCACGCCTGCGCTTGGCTGAAGGCTGCACGCTTCGGCTGGTCTTTTCGCCGATGAAGAAAAACTAGTTGGCTTCGCCCGTTCGTGGCCGCGCACAACTTAGCACGGCACCTGCCACTCTGCATGCGAGCCGTCCGTGAGCCTAGCGCCGAGACTTTCCAGAATCGGCCTCAGCGGCTCCCGGGATGCAATCAACAGTCCACCGTCCTCCGTACTCTCTCGTACATATAAAGATGCGCCACAAAACCACGACTCCAGTTGCTCGGGCCGTGCCGAGTCGAAGGATTTGCACTCGACCAGGGGCACGTAGAAGGAGGAGTGGCGGAAGGACTCATCCCTTATGGGCGGCAACAGCGCGTCTTTCGTCTTCTTCAGGAACGCGGCCGAGTCGTCCGCCGCTAGGACAAGAAGGATCGCTCCCGTTCCCAAAAGGCTCGTCCAGGCCTGCTCGCGTGCCTTTTCCGAAGCGGAAATCCGGCAGAGTTTGTACTTGGCAGTCCGCGGACGTTGTCCGGGAAGCAGCTTCAGGAAATCTCCCTTGGTCAACGGAGTGGGAGGTTCGCGGTCCGGCCAAATTCCCAGGCCCATGATGGGCTGCCATTCCCGCGCGTGATCCGTCATGCGAGGCATTTGCTCGACTTGAGCTAGCGGAATCAGCTGCGCGAACACCTCTAGGTGCAACTTGTGGCCCAGACAAGCGGCGGCGACCAGCCTGCTGACGAAGCCATTTAATGGTGCGAGATCGTCCTGACTGGCGGGAAATTTCGATTTCAGAAATACGACCTCGTAGGGCGCGGCTGAGCGGACGATTCTCAGCTGCAGGGATTTGCGGGCGGATTCGGTAGAAGTTTCCATGATGTTCTCACCCGTTTGGGTACTGCAAACCTTCTTCCTTCATTTTCTGGACAATCTCGATGAGTGTGGAGTCGATCTCCTCCCGTGCGGCTAGCAAGATACCTTGATCGGCTGTGTTCTCGTGCAGGTACACATCGAACAGTTCGAACCATTTGTTCACGTCCGCTTCGGGTTGCTGGAAGAAATCCTTCGATTCCAAGCTGGGGATGATGAAGGCGAAACCCGGGTACGCCGGGCTATCCTCCAATCCAGCTCCGAAGATGGTCTTGCTTTTGGCTAGGAAGGGATCTTGCAGCTTGAACGCCGCGTTGATCTTGCCCTCCACGTTCAGTTGGCGGAGAAGTGGATTCTCGCGCACAAAACTGGGCAGCGGGATCACGCTATTTGCGTCGGAACCGGCAAACAAAGGATTCTCCAAGAGTTCTTTCGGAAAGACCACGCTTGGACCTTCCGCTTTATCAGCTGGCTTCATAAAGAAGATGGTCGTGGCGCCTAGGCCGAATAGCGTCTCGAGCTGAGGCAGAAATGAGTTGTTCAGAAGCCAGTAACAGAAGTCTGGCATGTATCGGTTCGCGTCGAACTTCTGTCTGCCCTCCTGAAGGGCCTTAATGTCAGTCTCGCTCGGCGCGAGGGGCAAGCGGGCATTTGGCACTCGGCTCAGGCCGGTCATTGGCATCCAATCGCGCGATTTGCTCACAAATATGTCTCTGATGGAAGGATCGAGCGCCTTCAGCTGAACGAAGAGTTCGTGACGTAACCCAGCCTTCTTTTGCAAGTGATCCGCAAGCCGCGTCACAAACTTCAAAAGCCAAGCGCGCTGCCCGCTCGGTATTGGATAGCTCCGCGCGCCAATCCAGTACAACGCGCAGCGCGTTAGTTCGGCGGCGCGCCGCCAGGGTTGGAGAGCCACTTCGTCAGCAGGCGCGAGTCTCCGCCGTTTGTCAGTTCCGGATTGCGGTGTCTTCGTCGTTGCCATGGTTCAAAGCCTCTGCACTAAAACGTCCCAGAATCATAGGAATTGATTGGGTCCCAGAATGGTGCCGGTATGGATTCCGGCGTCGCGGCAGCTGCATTTCAAGAACCCGAGCACGTGATGCAGGGCACCGATCTCACTCTTCAGCGCCTCAGCATGTTCTTTCAGGATCCGGAATTCATGGTGGGAGAGAGATGATTCCAGAGTAATGCCGTGGAAATCCATGCCGAAGCTACCTGCCTCCAATTGGAGCCCAGAGGAGACACTGACCTCGCCGACAAATGTTGTGACAATTTCGAGCCCCAGGTTCTCGACTTTCAGTGGCACAGCTTCCCAGGCGATACTGGCGATCGCTTCAGCCTTATACACGCTGGTCTCTAGTCCATCAGCTTCGTTGTGCTCTTCCTTTCCCGCAAAGTACAACTCCGTCGGTCTTGCCAGGTAGTCACGCCCAACCCCGCCAAAGTAATGTTCTGAAGCCGCCCCGTTCATGTTCCTTGTCACATCGCTGTTGTAGGTCTCTGTGAATTCTTGGTCATAGGTCGAGGTCTTCTTATCATGAATATGTTGCGTCATGGCTCCTGTGATTTCCTGCCAGCGGTCGCCATGTACGAGCTTAGAGTCCGCACCCGTCGTGTTCGGAAGCCAAGTATCCGATGTGATTGATGAGTTCAGCGGAGCCGAGCCGTGATAATTGGCTGATAGAGATGAGTCGGACGGCCCGAGTTGGGCGCCAGTTTTAAGGTTAGAAACTCCTCCGAATGTCGACATAAAGATTCCTCCTTATCAGTCTTCATCAAAGTGCGGCTATGGGTCGCCCAGCTTCATCCCACCTCTCTCGAAAACTTCTTGCAGCAGAAATGCACCCGGCCGTTGGGCGCATTGAAAATGATGTCGCCAGCGCTCGTCTCCAGCAGCAAGGTCTCGCGCCCGGTCTCGTCTGATTTGTTGATTAGCGCGACACGGATGGACCCGGGAGTCGCCAGAACAATGGACTCTTGGCCTTTCTTGTCCACCATTTGAAGGCGGTTGCCGCTCTTCGTCACAATCCGCTTCACGTCATTGGCTTCGATATCTTCGTTGCCCCAAAAGCCCTGACGCGGCGCCGTGTCCACTCCGTTCCAGAGTGCGCCCAGGATTACAGGGCGTTCCGGATCGCCTTCTTCAAACGCCACGGCGACTTCATCGCCCTTCTCCGGCATAAACATGAATCCGCGGTCGCCTCCAGCATGTGGCGTCAGCATGCGTGCCCAATGGGCCGGGCCACCTTCTTGCCAGAAGTATTGCACCTTGATGCGTCCCATCTTTTTCGGATCGTTGTGCTCCACCACCCGCGCCGGAACTACTCCGATCCACGGCTTGGGCTCGGGCAACACCGGGTCCACGTAGTTCTTCCATGGCGTGCAGGTGAATTCGTTGTGGTAGCCCTTCGGTGTCCAGGTATGAACCACTCTGGTCACTCCGTAGGTTCCTTGCGCGTCCAGCACTCCGGCGATTTCCAGCGTATTTCCCGGCCGGATTTCCCGGTTGCGGCTCGTTCCCTTGCCGCTGACGCTTCCTCCGATGGAGCGGACACTTTCCATCTTTAGTTCTTCCTCATAGTCGTCCAGAGTTACGGCACGCCCACGGTCTTGCAAGTACCCGGGCGGGAGCGTATCTTTCGAGGCTTTCTTCACTGCGTCCACAAGCGGCTCGACCGATCCGAAAAACTCCGGGTCTGTATGCACCTCCGTGTAGGTCTTGCTCATCATGAGGTGCGGATTGTAGTGTGCGCCGTTGAACGAAGGCTGCGCCAGTTTACCCTTCACCGAAAAGCCTAGCAGTCCGTTGTCTCCGCTCTCGCCACGCCAGACAACGCGCGTGCCCGGTTGAAAGCTGTCGAAGATCTCGATGCCTTTGTCGCTTGGGCGCATCCAACATTGGTGATCGTCCACCAATCGCCGAAGGAACTGAAAATCGGATTCGCCCCACTGGACATAGTTCAGTGCACGTCGATCCTTGCACTGCGCCGCACAATCCAGATGGGTGTTGCCCGCTAGCCGCTGCGCAATCGAAGAGAGCGATTTGTCGAGGTAGTAAGCGTGTCGCGGTGTGAGATCCATTTTGTAGGATCTGCTGACTCCGGTCACTCGCGCGCGGTAGCTTCCCTGGAGTTGATACTCGAGTTCTACCGCCAACACGAACCCCTCGAACAGCACTTCCTCTTTGAAGAATTGATCGCAGGAGACAATCTGAAGATCTTGGCCCAGCCAATCTTCCACATTGTAGTTCGCGCCCACACTTGCTGCTGCGTTACCGAGAAGGCGCTGACCCTCGGTGTGGCGACATTCAATCTGGCACCACCAGTGATTGTTTAGCTCTTGTGTGACGCTGACAGAATCAAATGCCGTATCAACAAGCGGCGCACCTGCAACCTTGACGTGGACATATCCGGCGCTCATCCCGCCCCCCTTCCGGTCGGCCACGTGCGGCTGACGAATTCCGGCCGACGCCCGTCCGTCTGTTTGCAAACCTGGAAGACCTGTTAGAGTCGTATTCGAAGCACGACGCCACTTGAACGGACTCCCTCTTGGCGCGGGGTTAGGAGCGATGGCCGTAACCCATGGGGCGCATGTAACCGCACCCTATTGCCGAGAACTCCTGCGGTGTATGCGCTGATTCAAACACAAAAACGAACAACGAGCAATAACAACATGTGTGTTGGCCTGCTCGCATCCGCCTGCAAGTCCCCGTCTCCAGGGTTCATTGGGATTACGCGAAGCCGTAAAGCATGAACCCGTCACCAATGGCGTGAAACCGGCCCCAAATCGTTTTGCGTTCCCTGGTAACCGGCAATCGCCAGGTGGACTTCACCCGCACGATCAAACCCGCAGAGTCGAGGCGCTTCCGCCTCGCCAAAGCTCTGTCCGGGTTTTTGAAATCAACACTGAGCGTTGTTTTCCACGGCTGGGTCGCGGTAGCACAGGGCCGTGTTACAAACCCTCGGTTTGCTTTTGACCCTTAATTCTTCGTTGTTTTCGTACTCGGCGGAGCTTGCTGCTCGAAAGCCTTCTGGGGGATCGAGCTGAGAGGGTTGGCTAATTACAGTTTCTGAGCTTTGGGTTCACCCCAACCAGGCGCTATGATGCGCGGAAAGGCAGGGGTGAGCAATGAGCGAAGAACCGACCAAGTCTGAGCAGAGTAGTGAGGGAGAGGCCGTTTCCCCCTTTGCTTCGCCAAAACTCTATCCGGCCCGGAAAATGCCGACTTCGGTGAATGAGCCTTGGCGATCAGGGGCTTCGCTCGACTTCCCCTGTGTCCTTTGTGGGCGGTGCTGGCGACGCGGCACGCCAGAAACGTGCGGACCCCAGCCGAAATCAACAACTGGATCAACGGAAGAACTTGGGTGAACCTCTAAGCCGCTCGCTCGTAGCGGTGATGAAGGCCTCCGAGCCTCGGAAGAGAGAACTCGCCCCCGATGCATCGAGTGAACTCTCCTCCTTGGCATTTGTTTCTCAAGCCCCAGATGCGTCCGGTCTTTGTAGTAGTAACGGACATACTCGGAGAGCAGGCGTTTCAAATGGGCTTCGTTGAGTGCGATCACGTGATCCAATAGGTCGCGCCGACAGCTCTCCACCCACCGTTCGGCTACTCCATTCTGCCAGGGATTCTCAAAAGAAGTTCGCACTGGAGACAACTTCATCGAGCGTACGGCGATAGGAACTTCGGTGCCATACTTTCCGTCACAGTCAAAGATCAAGAATCTCGGAGTCGACGCGTAGGGGAATGCTTCGCGCAACTGCTGCACAATCCACGCGCCCGCGGGCTGCCGTGTGACGTTGAAGTGCAGAATGCGGCGGCGATCGTGGCCAATAACGAAAAAACAGTAGAGAACACCAAAGCTGATCGTTGGCACCGTGAAGAAGGCTCTCGCTGCAATCGCTTCCCGACGGTTTCGCAGGAAGGCGAGCCAGCGCTTGGCAGGCTCAGGGTCCCTCGGCGCTCGCTTCATCCGCAATAGTTGCCCTCTGCATCAAATTTCAAGCTCTCCTGCTCGTAGTACCCGCAGATCAGGCAGGTCGTCCGTTGACTGCCCCAGCAATCAGCTTCGAATTCGGCTTGGTTGCCGCACTGCGGGCAACAGGTTCGTTCCTGAACATAAGCCATGTTGAGCTCCTTCGTATACCCCTACTCGGCGCCGCGTGGCAACCTTCCTATGTGCGTCCGATATTGCGAAAAAGAGCCCAACTGACGATTCGCGGAGTCCACCTTCCCTAAGACTTCCTAAGAAATCTGGATGAAATCCCAAGCAGCAGATTCCCCATTGACGATGGAAAAATCGTTTTCGGGTGTTTTGCCTATTGAAATGACTAGGGTTAGAATTTACCATCAACGCTGAGAATTTCTTAGGCAGCTGGGATGGAATCCCACCCTCTCCGCCAGAATTCTCGCCGCTCTGCTACACTTTCCGTGTCCGCTCCGGGGTAGTGCAATCGGTAGCACACCAGACTTTGGATCTGGTTATCCTGGTTCGAGTCCAGGCCCCGGAGCCAACCCCACCAGGTCTTTCGGCTCGCTTCGTCCGTCAGGATTTCGCCTGCGGCCTCTCGTCCAGCAATCTGATCTTGCATTGTGCGTCTGCGCCGCAAGCGGCCGCAATTCTGCTATTCTCAGCACGTGCTGAATCGCTCCCGACTCGTCGCAGTTCTGATCGTCGCGCTCTGCGCCTTCGGCGCCTCGCTCGACGCAGTCTCCGTCTCTCGAGCGCAGCCGGGCGAGCCACAGTCGCAGCCACCGCAAGCGCCCGCCCCGAGGGCTACCGAGGCAGCGCCGATGGTGAAGCCGCAAGCACAATTGGGCCCATTCTCTCCGGTGAGCCCGGTTCCAAGTCCAAGCCCCTTTTTCGGGGAAAACGCTCCGCCGCCCTTGATCGTTCTGGACCCCGCCCACGGCGGCACTGACACTGGCGCGCACAGCTCGAACGGCATCAATGAGAGCGACATCGTGCTCGAGTACGCGCGGCTGATGCGCGTTGCGCTCGAGGCGGAGGGCCTGCGCGTCATCCTCACGCGCGAGGGCGACGAGAATCCCTCGTTCGACGAGCGCGCCGCCCTGGCCAACGCCCCGCGACGGGCCATCTTCGTCTCGCTTCACGTTTCGACGACCGGCACTCCCGGCACCGCGCGCGCCTATTCCCTTCCCGCTCCTCCCGCTCTCCCATCATTCCCGGTTCCTGCGTTGAATCTGCCTCCGCCCGTCGCTCAGCCGAACCCGCATCCCGGCTTGCGCGATTGGAATCACGCACAGGAGCCGTATCTCGATTTGAGTCGCAGGCTCGCCGAACTCGTGCAGATCCAGCTTTCGCAACGGTTCCGCGGTTCGCCGGACACGCCCACGGCCGTCGCCATTCGCCAGTTGCGCACCATTGCCGCGCCCGCGATTGCCGTTGAAGTCTCCTGCGTGTCCGTTCCGAATCGCGGCCAGCTTGAAGACATGAGCTCACCGCTCGCGCAAGCCGTGGCCAAAGCTGTTGTGGATTTCTTGTCGGCAAGCGCAGGGGCATCGCCCGGAGCCTCCCAATGAAGATGACGTTCGTCTGGCGACGCTGGCTCGTTGCCGCTTCCATTCTCGCCGTGCTCGTGGTGATTGGCGTCTTCATGTTCTTCGGTTTGCGGCAGCGCGTTTCGCGTCTCGGCCAGGAAGAGCGAAACGCTGAACAGTCGGAGCGCGCGGTATCGCGGGTTGCGATCACGACCCCGACCGACGAAAAAATCCAGGCGCGCATGTTCTGGCTTTCCGCCACGACGCACGACACGCTCGAACCGGTAGACATCGAACTGCCGCTCTCGGCCGACCCGGCCATCCGCGCGAAGCAGTTGATCCAGGCCCTAATCGCGCAAGTCCCGGATCCCGCGCGACGCACGCTGCCCGCCGACGCGAGCTTGCTGCAGCTTTATCTCTTGACCGACGGCACCGCCGTCGCCGATTTCTCCGATGCGCTCGCGACGGAAACTCCCTCGGGAATCCTCAGCGAGCAGTTGGCGGTGAATTCGATCGTCAACACGCTCGCCGCAAACGTCGCTTCCATCCGCCGGCTGAAAATTCTTATTCACGGCCAGGAAGTCGAGACGCTCGCGGGGCACGTGGATTTGACGGGCTTCTTCACGGTTTCGGCGGCTCTTTCCGCGCCGGCCGGTTTGCCGGTCGTGCCGACCAGCCCAACCCGGCTGCCGCCAACAACACCCGGCGGGGTCAGAATTCTGAAGCACGAGTCCGCGCCGCCCACGCCGCCCGCTCCCAGCGCATCAGCGCCCAATCCCGCGCAGCCGGCGCCAAAGAGCAAATGAATGTGAATGGCCGTGTCCGCACGTCTACGCGAGTTGACACCGCCACACGCACCGGTCAAACTGATCCAAGGATTTTCGGCTTTTCCCCACTGGAGGAGTGTTGCGCACTGACGGACGCACCCCCGACCAAATGCGCCCGGTCAAGTTCACGCCGGACTTCATCCCCACGGCCGAAGGCAGCGTGCTGATCGAAATCGGCCGGACGCGCGTGATCTGTACTGCCACCGTGGACGACGGCGTTCCGCAATTCCTGAAGGGCTCGGGTAAAGGCTGGGTCACCGGCGAATATGGCATGTTGCCCCGCGCCACGGAGACGCGCACGGCCCGCGAATCCGCACGTGGCCGCCAGTCCGGCCGCACGCTGGAAATTCAGCGGCTCATCGGCCGATCGTTGCGCGCCATCACGGACCAGGAGAAACTGGGCGAGCGCACCGTCTGGCTCGATTGCGACGTCATCGAGGCCGATGGCGGCACGCGCACGGCTTCGATCACAGGTGCTTTCGTCGCCCTGGCGCTTGCCATGAAGCGCATGGTCGCCGCGGGCATTCTGAAGGCAGTTCCACTCCACGATTCCATCGCCGCGACGAGCGTCGGCATCATCGACGGCACCCCGCTCCTCGACCTCGCCTATGACGAAGATTCGCGCGCCGAAGTGGACATGAACGTCGTCATGACGGGCTCCGGCCGCTTCGCCGAGATCCAGGCCACGGCCGAAGGCGAGCCGTTCGGCGGCGATCAGTTGCACGATCTGCTCGCGCTTGCAGCTGCCGGAATCCGCCGCCTGACGGAAGAGCAAAACTCGTTGCTCCAGATGAATTTCCGTGCCCGCCCACGCTGAGCCTCAGATTCGGTTACTCCTCGCCACGTCCAATCCCGGCAAGCGCGACGAATATCGCGCCATGGCGGAAAGAAAGTCCGTCCAGATCGATCTCCTTCCCGATTTCTCCTCTCTTCCGACGTTCGATGAGTCCGCCCCGACCTTCGCAGAAAATGCCGCCGGCAAAGCGCTTCACTACAGCCGCCTCACGGACGAAAAAGTCATGGCCGACGACTCCGGTCTCGTCGTCCCCGCGCTCGGCGGCGCGCCGGGTGTGCATTCTTCGCGTTACGCGGGCCCCGGCGCCTCCGACGCCGATCGCGTCCACAAACTACTCGGGGAAATGCGCGGCAAGAAAGGTGAGGACCGCAAAGCTCATTTCGTGTGCGTCATCGCAGTCGCTCAGCGCGGCCTTGCGCTCTCAGTCGTTTCCGCCTTCGCCGAAGGCGTCCTGCTGGAAGAGCCGCGCGGCACTGGCGGCTTCGGTTACGATCCGATTTTTTACTTTCCGGCCCTGGGTAAGACGTTCGCCGAATTGTCCCGCCAAGAAAAAAATCGCCATAGCCATCGCGGCATCGCCTTCCAGCGCCTCCTCGCTTCGCTCCTCCCTTAACGTTCACCCGCCTGCTGCCCGGCAGCCAGGGCAAAATGTAAATGATAGTCATTCTGAACGGAGCGATTTGCACGGCGGCTTGTGCCGCGCAGCGGAGTGCCTGCCCGGCGTGGCGGGAAGAATCTAGCGCCTGCCTGCCGGCAGGCAGGGTTACGCGCGGCCGTCGAGGCGCACCCCACTGGCTGCCTGCGAAAAATCAAGATCGGTGTCCCCTCCCTCTCCCGCCCTCATGCTAAAGTGTTGCCTTCACACCGCTATGGATTCTCAAATTAGACTCCGCACCGGAAAAGCGCCCAGCGGCGCATCGTGGCTTGCGCTTTCAGTCTTTCTCCTTCCACTTTTCGCACTAGCCCAAAGTCCGGCATCACGCCCGGCCGCTGCGCAAACCAGCGCGGAGAAACTCGCCTCGCTCAATCTCGACGTCGCACGCGCGAACCCGCTCGCTCTCCACGCGTTCCTCGTCCGCATGCCCAAGGGCGCAGACTTGCACGTTCACCTCACCGGCGCCGTCTACGCCGAAACCTTCATTCGCGACGCGATCGAGGACCACTTGTGCGTGGACACGCGGACATTCGCATTCCAGAAGCCGCAGGCCGCTCCGGCCGCTGGCGCATCCGAACCCACCTGCGCCGCGGGCGATGTTCCCGTCTCGAAGAGTCTTCACGATCCGGATCTTTACAACGGGATGGTAGACGCGTTCTCCATGCGGTCGTTTGTTCCGACGGCGGGCGTCAGCGCCCACGATCATTTCTTTGACGCGTTTGCGAAATTCGGCGGGACGGATCGCAGTCATCTCGGTGAATGGCTCGATGAAGTCGCCGCGCGCGCCGCCGCACAGAACGAGCAGTATCTCGAGCTGATGTACACGCCGCCTTACCCGCACGCCAGCGCCCTCGCCGGTCAAGTGCCTTGGAGCGACGACTTTGAGCAGCTTCGGAAATCGCTGCTCGACGGCGGAATCCGCGACGATGTCGCCATGGCGCGCGAAACTCTGGATCAGGGTGAGGCCCAGCGCCGCCAGATCGAAAAATGCGGCCAGCCCGACGCATCCCCGGCCTGCAACGTCGAAATGCGCTTCTTGTACCAGGTGCTACGAGAAGCGCCGAAGGAACGCGTCTTCGCGCAAACACTTCTTGGATTTGAAATCGCTTCTGCGGATCCACTCGTTGTGGGCATCAACTACGTTCAGCCGGAAGACGGCCAAATCTCCATGTCCGACTACGGATTGCACATGCGCATCGTCGGCTTCTTCCATTCGGACTATCCGGCGGTGCACATCAGCTTGCACGCTGGCGAACTCGCTCCCGGACTCGTGCCGCCCCAGGGCCTGTGCTGCCACGTGCGTCTGGCTGTCGAGCAGGCCCACGCCGAGCGCATCGGCCATGGCGTGGACGTGATGTACGAGGATCGCCAGCACGATCTGCTGAAAGAGATGGCCAAACTCCACGTCATGGTGGAAATCAATCTCAGCAGCAATGACGCGATTCTCGGCGTATCCGGCAAAGACCACCCCTTCCCCATTTACCGCCAATTCGGCGTGCCCGTCGCGCTCTCCACGGACGACGAGGGCGTCTCACGCATCGATCTAACACACGAATATGTGCGCGCTGTCGAGACGTACGGCCTGCATTATGCGGATCTGAAGCAGATGGTTCGCACCAGCCTCGAACACAGCTTTTTGCCCGGCAATAGCCTTTGGCAAAATGAGGATTCGTTCACGCAGCCAGTCCCATCGTGCGCGCACGAGAAATTGGGCGCGGATAAACCTTCGGCCCCCTGCGCCGCATTCCTGAAGTCGAGCGAAAAAGCATCTCAGCAGTGGGAACTAGAACGCCGTTTCGACGCCTTCGAGTTCTCGTTCTAGCTAGTACGCCTGCGCCCACGCTCCGAAGAGCTCCGGAACGATCTCCTGGACGCGCCCGCTCAGAAGTTCGTCGCCTCCATCTCAGTCTCCTGATTGGCCAGTCGGCCGCCCGCTTGACTGCGGCAATCACCGGTTGCAGACGACTGGATGCGAAACGCAATTTGGTTCACTTGAAGAGGTCCGGGGGGTGTATAAATGCTCCCGGCCTTTGACCCCAAATACGCATCTCCGGCTAGTGATAGCAACGGCAGTAATCGCAACCAGCGGACTTTCGTTCACGACGACCGCGTGCGAATCCGCCAAATTCGAGAAGAGAAAGGCGAAGCTAAAATGAAGCTGAAGCTCACAGGTTTGTTCCTGCTCGTCTTCGCGGCGACGTGCAGCGCACAAACTACGACTGGAACAACACCCCAGAATCCCCCGGCGCCCCCGTCTTACAAAGCGGGCGGAACGCCGATCGTGATCCCCTCGCCCACGACTGATATGGTCGAAGTCGGTGACGAAGCCCGCGGAGTGATGGAAGTGGCTG
>Ga0187769_10000175_pt1 | contig 35019 bp, 33 predicted proteins | sample 0116_SJ02_MP02_1_FD_133140 | JGI IMG/M metagenome (GOLD analysis project Ga0187769, IMG submission 133140) | Tropical peat soil microbial communities from peatlands in Department of Meta, Colombia - 0116_SJ02_MP02_10_MG | ecosystem: Environmental > Terrestrial > Soil > Wetlands > Peat | place...
GGGTTCTTGATGAGGCTCACGCTCTGACCCGGCACCCAGGACTGGAGTTCGTAGAATCCGGTCCCCATCATCGCGGTGGTCATGGCACCGTTGGGCAGGCCTGCGGTCACCCCCCCGTGGCTCGCCACGAACGCGGGGTCGACGGCCATGGCCATCGGCGTCTCCAGAGTCGCCAGGAAGTCGGAGTAGGGTGCCATGCCATTTGTCCCGTACCCCAGGTTAAATCGAATCGCGCTGTCGTTTACGACCTGGACCGACTGGTGCGGGTCCATCATGATGGTCAGATTGGCGGCCGACGGAGCAAAGTAGTTGATAGAGTTCAGCTTGTCTGCCGTCACGTTGAGTGTGTTTCCGTTCCAGGCGGCGAGATTCTGATTAAGGATCCAGTATGGCGCCTGCGCCATCACTATCGTCCTGTAGATCGAGTACCACATCACGTACGCGTTGAAAGGATCGCCGTTGCTGAACGTCACCCCATTTCTCAGGGCAAACGTGTAGTTCATCTGGTCGGCTGAAACCGTCCAGCTCTTCGCAAGGACCCCTTCGAAGGCAGTGATGCTCGTCCCGTTGTATGTCACTAGTCCCTGGTACACCTGGTCCACCACCTCCCACCCCGGAGTGACATACGTTACCGCCGGGTCCAGTGTGTCAGGTTGGTCCTCCTCTTCCAGCACGAGAGACGTCTTGGCCGACGGCGACCCAGGCGTCATGGAAGTCGGCGCGCTGGACGTGCTGCGTGCTGCAAAGTAAACGGCCCCGGCCGCGACGACCAGCACAATCACGAGGATTGTTACTGTGATTGTCCTGCCGACTGCTCTCCGCTCGGAAGAGCGCACATCGTAACGGCCCTGTTCTGCTATTTACGGATTGCCAGCTCTTTCGTCGCTGTCGCCCGGCTATGCGAGCCGGCTCAGCGCCCGCTCGAAAGCCTGGACGGTGAGGGTGATGTCCTCGTCGCTGTGGACGGTGGAAAGTGCGACTCTCTCGTAGTTGTCTGGGTGAAGGTAGATGCCCTCGTCAAGGAGGAGCTGGTGTAGCATCCTGAACTTCTCCCAGTCTATCAACAGGCTTTCGCGGTAGTTCGTGATCTTCTGATACTTCGAGAAGCACATCGTGAAGATGCCAGGGACGCTCTGTATGCACGCCCTTTGCTTGGTTCTCTGCACCACCTCCGACAAATCGGAAGTCAGCCGGTCTGTGCGTTCCCTGAGCACCTTCAGGGCCTGGTAGTCATGCTCTGCGAGGACCTCCAAGTTCGCTCTTGCGCCGGCAAGGGTGAGGGAGTTGGCGAAGTATGTCCCTCCGTATGACACCTTCCCGGGACCTATGAGTTCCATGTACTCCTTCTTGCCCGAGACGGCCGCAAGCGGGAGGCCGCCTCCCAGGGCCTTCCCCCACGTCGAAAGGTCGGCGGTCACGCCGTACAGCTGCTGAGCCCCTCCCGGCGCTACGCGGAAGCCGGTGATTACCTCATCGAATATTAGAAGGGCGTCGTTCGAGGCGGCAATTTCCTTCACCGCTTTCAGGTAGTCCGCGTTGGGAGGGATCACCGTCGAGTTGGCCATGACGGGTTCCATGATTATGGCTGCCACGTCATTCCTGTGCCTCTTCATTATCCGCTCCAGCGCCTTCGCGTTGTTCCAAGGAGAGACTATCACCGTGTCAAGGACAAGGGACGGAATGCCCGCGGAATATGGGAGAGACCGTGGGTACTCTTCCATCCCTGCGACCACGGGCGGCGCCTCGACGCTCACAAGGGCGTAGTCGTGTTGGCCGTGGTAGTGTCCTTCGAACTTCAGGATTATGTCCTTGCCCGTTGCCGCCCTCGCGATTCTCACCGCATTGCTTGTCGCGTCAGTCCCCCCGTTGGCGAAGGCTACCATCTCCGCTGAAGGCACGAATTGCTTGAAAGTCTTCGCCAGTTCGATTTCCAGTTCGATGGCGGTACCGAGCATCATCCCCTCCGCCGCCTGCCTGCGCACCGCTTCGACAACGCGCGGGTGAGAGTGGCCGTTGATCAGGGCGCCGAAGGCAAGGAGGTAGTCGATGTAGGGGTTGTTGTCCACGTCGACAATTCTCGACCCCCGCCCGCTCTTCATGTAGACGGGATAGGGCTCATAGGAAGCCCACCGCATCGTCGAGCTGGCCCCCCCCGGTATGAGCTGGACCGCTTCTTCGTGTAGAGCTGAGGTCTTCGCGATGGCTCGGGGCTTGGGGGCAGCTAGGGCTGCCGGCAGGGCCTTGACTTCCGGACCTTGGACTGAGGATGACAAGAGAACACCCTCCCTCAGGAACCTCCGTTCCCATCAGAGGAGTTTCGTTTCGCCCGCTTGCCCAACCGCTTTCTTGAAACCACCTTCAAGCGTATGAGAACATAATTCCCCTCCTCGATTCGCATCAGCTTGCGTATTTCCTCGGGTATTGTCAGCCTACCCCCTTTGATTACCTCAGCGATAAAGGGGATTTCTCCCTCTGTGATGGTATCCTCCGACGACATCCTGACCTGTCTCCCGTCGCTCACGAGGGCGCGGAGTGTATAAAAACATATATTTCCTCCGAATTAATACGTAAAACGCCTGCAACAGACGGATTCCGTATCAAACAGTGGATTTTGTGCAGACCTCTCACTAATTCGCCATTTCTCGCAGTTATTCCGCCTTGTCTAACTCCTTGCCATGCTCAGGGTCCGTGCCCTTCGGCCCGCGGCCAGATCGCGGTTTCTGTAGGGAGGTCTGACGTAGACCGATGGACTTGTTTCTTGGCTCCCGAAACCCTTAACTCGACAGGAGACCATTTGCGAACAGGTTCGATTGTCAGCACCTCATAGGAGGATGCTTATCGGCGGAGAATGGGTTGACGCGGAGAGAAAGGAAACGTTCGGCGTCTTGAACCCCACTACCGGAGAGGTAATCGCAGATGTGCCCAGCGGCGGGAGGGGCGACGCTTCCAAGGCAGTGGAAGCCGCGAGAGAAGCCTTCGACCGCGGCCCCTGGCCGAAGATGACTCCCTCTGACAGGGCTAAGGTGGTCTGGAGGATCGCGGACTTGGTCGAAGCCGACGTCGACAGGCTGGCAATGATGGAGACGACGAATCAGGGGAAGACGATCAAGATGGCCCGGGATAACGACTTCCCGACGGGGATCGATAACATCAGGTTCTTCGCCGGCGCATCCAGAAATCTTGAGGGGAAGGCAGCGGCAGAATACACGGGGCTCGGGACCACCATATTTCGGAGAGAACCCGTCGGGGTGGTCGTCTGCATCACTCCTTGGAACTACCCATGGATGATGGCGGTCTGGAAGGCCGTTCCGGCTCTGGCAGCAGGCAACTCGGTGATAATCAAGCCCGCCAGCGTCACTCCGCTGACGACCCTCGAATTCGCGGGATTGATAGAGAAGGCGGGGGTCCCAAAGGGGGTCGTCAACGTTGTAACTGGCCCCGGAGCGACCGTTGGCGAGGCGCTCGTCACCGACCCCGGAGTGGACGTGGTCGGCCTTACCGGGGACACGGTCACGGGGAGGAGAATAATGGAGTTGGCCTCGCGCACCGTGAAGAGGCTTCAGCTTGAACTGGGGGGGAAGGCGCCGTTCGTAGTGCTTGAGGACGCGGACATCGAGGCGGCCACCGAGGGTGCCGTGGTTGGCGGGTTCGTGAACGCGGGGCAGGACTGCACTGCCGCCACCAGAATCTACGTCCAGGAGAGGGTCCACGAACGCTTCATGAAGAGGTTTACGGAAAAGGTGGGGAAAATCAGAATCGGCGACCCGAAGCGGCGAGACGTGGACATGGGGCCGCTCGTCTCCCAAGCCCAGCGAAAGAAGGTCGAGGAGATGGTGGCGGTGGGAGAGGAGGAAGGAGGCAGGCTCGTCGCGGGCGGGAAGCGCCCGAGCCTTGAGAGCTCCCTGGGGAATGGTTTCTTCTACGAGCCAACAGTCTTCGCGGACGTCCAACAGAGCATGCGAATATGCCAGGAAGAGATATTCGGGCCCGTCATTTGCGTCTCCCCGATTTCTACTTTCGAGGAGGGAATCGAGAAGGCGAACGACGTACCATACGGGCTGGCCGCGTCTATCTGGACCAAGGACGTGTCAAAGGCGATGAAAGCCGGCGCAATGCTCAGGTTCGGCGACGTCTGGGTCAACGACCACCTTCCGCTCGCGTCTGAGATGCCTCACGGAGGCTTCAAACAGAGCGGGCACGGGAAGGACATGTCGGCCTACACATTCGACGATTACACCCAGGTGAAGTTCGTCTATGTCGACACGTCCGATGCCGTAAGAAAGCCCTGGTATTACACGGTCTACGGCGACTAGGGGCCTCGAATTCCGGCGACAAGAGGGCGAGATGGTTCGGCCCGCCGTCTTCGACTGACGGGCTGGAGCACGCGTAATGAAAGCGCCGAAACGGCTGCGGTGCGAACCACGCGATTCGTGCGGGAGTCAACCGCTGGCGGCGGAATCAATTGCGGCGATGGTGCCCAGGACCAGGGTCAGGGGGCAGTCCTTCTCTATGAGGCCAATGGTGTAAGCCCTATGTGCCATGGCAGAGAGTTCCTGCATTAGGCCGGCCCCGCCTGAAGACGAGGCGTTGAAGATCCCCGAACCGTCGGTTCTGAGCACGGAGAAGGAGTATAGGCCGTTCGTGAATACGACAGACCCGCTTCTGTTCCCTCCGGCGTCCTCTATCCAGCAGTCGGGGGGCTTTCTGTATCGCTGGGTCCCGGTTCTGATGTTGCTCACCTGGACGGCGTTTTGCGCGACGTGGCCGGCATCTTGGACCGAAAGAGTCGCGTGGGTGAGATGCGTCTTATGCTCCAAGTAGCCGACGACCTTCTCGGCGCCGTCAACTACGGTGTAGTCACGATGAAGTAGAGACTCCCTTCGCGCTACGAGTACCACTTTGCCCGCCTGGTCCTTGAGGTATAGGTCAGTGAGCATGTGCTTGTGTGCGCCCGCGCCCAACTCAGCGGTGAAGAGCGAGGGCTGCAGTTCCGTTATCGAGGACGCCGCCTGTACCTGTCCGGTCGCGGCCTGGCTGGTCAGCTTCTCCCCGCAGCCTACGCAGAAGGAGGCTTCGTCGTCGTTCTTCTCGCCGCAGCGGATGCAATACTTCACCAAGCTGCCTGGCTCCGACTCGCAGCGCCTATTTCTGCGTTAAGCCGTCTCGCGTCCGCAGTCGCGAGGACGAAACTGTGGTGCACGCCGCGGTCCATTCCTCTGGGACAAGAAATGAGAATACGAGCCTCCTCCGCCAGCGATATAAGGCGGGCGGATGTCCGCCTACGCGTGCCACTCGAAAGCAGTTCAATCGCCCTACTGAAGGAGCTCTCGGAGTCCTTCGGTCCGTCAGGATTTGAGCGCGAGCCCGCTGCAATAGTGAAGAAGGCTGGTGAGAGGTTCGCTGACGAAACATTGCATGACAAGCTAGGCTCGTTGGTCTTCAAGGTCCGCGGGAAGGCCGACATCCCGAGGGTCCTCCTTGCGGGCCACATGGACGAAGTGGGCTTCGTGGTCACGGGCATAGAGAAGGAAAGCGGGTACCTCACCTTCAGCCCCCTTGGCGGTTGGTTCGACCAGGTGCTCCTCGGTCACAGGGTCGTCGTGAGGACCAGGAAGGGCGACGCCACCGGGATCATAGCCTCAAAACCCCCGCACCTTCTGAGTCCAGACGAAAGGGAGAAGGTCGTCAAGCTCGACTCCATGTTCATTGATATCGGAGCGAGCAGCAGGGAGTCCGCCGAGAAGGACTATGGCGTCCGCATCGGTGACCCAGTGGCGCCCCTCTCTCCGTTCCTGCTCCAAAAGGGGAACCGGGTTGCCATGGGGAAGGCGTTCGATGACAGAATAGGGACGTTCGTGGGCCTGGAGGTACTCAGAAGGCTGAAGACCCAGCGCATACAGCACCCGAACAGCCTGTTCGTAGCCGCTACGGTTCAGGAGGAAGTGGGGCTGAGGGGAGCTCAGACCGTGGCCAACCTCGTAGAGCCCGATGTAGCCGTGGCTCTCGAGGTGGACATCGCGGGAGACGTGCCGGGGATAAAGCCCAACGAGGCGCCTGCCAGAATGGGGAAGGGGCCAAGCATTCTCACCTTCGACGCCACGATGATTCCGAACCAGGCCTTGAAGTCATTTGTAATCGAAACCGCGGAGAAACATCGCGTCCCCTACCAGCTCTCCGTGGTCACCAGAGGGGGCACGGATGCCGGGCGATTCCATGTCAGCAGGGCCGGATGCCCGTCCACCGTCATCAGTGTTCCGACGCGACACATCCACTCTCACTCGGCCGTGGCCGACCTGGCTGACGTGGAGAACGCGATCAAGCTGGTTCTCGCGCTGGTGGAAAGACTGGATTCGAAGACGGTCCAGAACTTCACCCGAATCTAGGCGATGAGGTCCCCGGCACGATGCCCCAGCGACTGCGCTGGAGAAGCCGGGAACGGACGTCGGCAAACCCGTGCGAGTCCTGTCGCCTAGGCTGGAGCGAGAACTCTAGGCGTTGCCCATTTCTTTCTTGTACGCGTCTCTGAGATTCGCTCCCCAGTTGTCCAGGGCGGCGAGCTTCCCGAAGAAGAACCTGAGCAGAGGCGGTTCTGAGACGAACTTCAGTCCCTTTACTGTGCTCCTGTGCTTGTAGAGCCACTGTATCCTGTCGATGGCGTAGTCGATGTGGGAAACGGTGTAGACCCTCCTCGGGACGGCGATCCTGGTCAGTTCTACGTCCGCGAAGACATCTTTCCCGTCCTTGTCCCGGTCCATTGAGACCGTACCTCTTTCCATGGTCCTGATGCCCGAAGTTATGTAGAGGGCGGCGGCGAGGGCGCCCGCGGGGTACTGTGACTGTGGGACGTGGGGAAGGAATTTCATCGCGTCAAGATGGCACGCCAGCCCCCCGGGGGGAGTCACCACGGGAATGCCGGCTTTCGAGAGCCTGTTCACGAAGTACTTGATCTGTTCGACCGAACACCCCGCTACACCGGGGTCGACCATCTCTCTGACCCCGACGGCCATCGCGCCGATTTCTCTCATGGACATCCCTCCGTATGTGATGAAGCCTTCGTAGACAGGCAGCCAGGGCTTGATCTGTTCGAACAGCTTCTCATTGTTGGTGGCGATCATTCCTCCCCTGACACTCGTATTCTTCCTCCCGCTCATGTAGTAGATGTCGGGGACGCTGCACATTTCCTTCACGATTTCTGCGACCGTCTTGTTCTCGTACCCTTTCTCCCTCTGCATGACCAGGTACGCGTTCTCGCAGAGCAGGCTCCCATCGAGAACCATCAGGAGCTGATTCTCGTTGCATATCTGCCTGATCTCCCTGAAGTTCTTCATCGAGAAGGGTTGTCCCCCGATAAGGTTCGTGGTTGCCTCCATACGAACGAACCCTATCTTGTCTCTGCCGTACTTCTTGACGATGTTCTTCAGCTTGTTCGGGTCCATGTTCCCCTTGAAGAGGTTCGTACTCTCAGTCTTCAGGGCGTCGTCGTAGTATATCTCAAGGACCTGCATCCCCTGGAGCTCGATGTGGGCCTTGGTCGTAGTGAAGTGGTAGTTAGTCGGGACGACCCCTCCGGGCTTCGCGAAGACCTTCGCAATCAGATGCTCGGCGGCCCTGCCCTGGTGGGCGTTCATCACGTGCTTGTAGCCGAGCACGTCCTCCACCGCCTTGGCGAACTCGTAGAACGTCATGCTCCCTGCGTATGCGTCGTCTGCGTTCATCATGCCAGCGAACTGGTTATCGCTCATCGCATTGACACCGCTGTCAGTGAGCATGTCCAGAAAGATGTCCTTGGTCTTCAGGAGGAACGTGTTGTATCCTGCCTCTTCCATGGCCCTGAGTCTTTCTTCAACTGGGACGAGGCGGATTTTTTGAACCATCCTCGTCTTGTGCATCTCTATCGGAATCTCTTCGCCGCTGGAAAGTCGTATCGACATTATTCAGGTCCGATTTTTTTCAGCTTATATTGGTTTCCGCGTGCCGGAATGCGGAGTTTTCATGCCCGTGTAGGCGCATGCCCGGGCCGCCGAGAGGATTTGCGGCGATTTGGTCCTACACATACTCGGCCTTGGGCGCGACGGCACCAGGCCGGCAGCGATGGGCGAGCCCAGACCAACCGCGAGGCACCCTGTGGAGCGCCGTACTCCGACAAGGGGAAGACTCGTTCCATTGACGTCGCGTTCTTAAGCCGAAGGCGCCCGAGGATGAAGCCGATGCAAGAAAGGAAGCTCTGGGTGGGTTCGATCGTCATCGACTGCCACGACTTCCCGCGAATGATGGCTTTCTGGCAGGAAGCGCTCCACTACGCCCCGAAGTATCCGGCCGAGAAGGGGTGGGTCATCCTCAAGGACCCTGGTGGGAAGGGCCCGAACGTCTCGCTGAGCCAGAGCTCTGAAGGTCCTCTGGACGACTACAGGCTCCATCTGGACCTCTACAGCACTGACCCGGAGGGAGAGGTGAGGCGGCTGGTTGGATTGGGCGCAGCGCTGAAGAGACCAAGAGCCCCGGGGGAGGACTTCGCCACGCTCGCCGACCCCGACGGGAATCTCTTCGACGTCATATGGAAGGAAGGGCTGCAGTTCGGCGAGCACTGAGTTCGGCCCTGACGCCGGAACTCCTCCTCGGGCCTCCCAGCCACCTGTCAAGCCACGAGAGGATCGTATCATGCCACAATATGCTGTCCCTGGCATCGAGCACCCAGTGCCCCTCGTTCTCGAAGTAGAGTAGTTGCGAGGGTATGCCCCGGCGCTGCAGAGCCGTGAATGTCGAGATTCCTTCGGTTTCTGTCAGGCGGAAGTCCTTGGCTCCGTGGATCACAAGGGTGGGCGTCTTCCAGTTTGCGACGTACCTGCTCGGCGAGAACTTCTCGTAAAGCTCGGGCCGCTCCCAGGGGGTGCCGCCAAATTCCCACTCGGGGAACCAGAGCTCGTCCGTCGAATAGTAGAATGAGAACTGGTCAAAGCCGCCGTCGTGGTTGACAAGGCACTTGAAGCGGTCGGTGTGGCCGTTTATCCAGTTCACCATCCAGCCGCCGAAGGAGGCCCCAAGCGCTGCCATGCGGTCGCCGTCGAGCCAGCCGTAGGTCTTCAGCGCGTGGTCTAGCCCCCTCATAAGGTCCTCGAACGGCTTGCCCCCCCAATCCCCGGAGATGGAGTCGGTGAAGTTCTGCCCGAACCCGCTCGAGCCGTGGTAGTTAATGGCCACCACCGCGTAGCCGGCTCCCGCAAAGGCCTGGAGGTTCCACCTGTAGTGGAAAGTGTCTTCCGTGGCCGTCTGGGGCCCTCCGTGGATTATGAGGGCAACCGGGTACTTCCTGCCCGCGACGAAATTCACCGGTTTCATTATCCAGGCCTGGACCTTTTCCGCCATCGCGCCGATGAACTGGAACTCCTCGGGCTCTGACATGCGCGCGGCTGCGACGCGCTCCCTGTTCAGGTTGGTAAGGCGGTGCACTCCGTCTCCTCCGAGCCCGATTGCCCAGAGGTCGGCAGGCGCGACCAGCGAGTCCTGCGCGAAGAGCACCCTGTTGTCGCGGGCCACTGCGATCAAAGTGTTGTGATGGTCGCTCACCAACTCTCGGGTTCGCCCGCTGCGGACGTCGACGGCGAACAGCTTCTGGCGCGCGGTGTCACCAGCCGTCGCAACCAGGACCTTGGAATCTGCCGACCAAGCCAGGGAGTTCGGAGAGCGGTCCCAACCCTCGGTCAGCGTCTTGGTCCTCCCAGTCTTGCGGTCATAGAGCGCGATACGAGTCCTGTCGGCCTCAAAACCAGGTCGTGCCATTGAAAGGTAGGCGATCCACCTTCCGTTGGGGGAGTAAACCGGGTGGAACGCAGACGCCCGATTGCTGTCAGTGATGCACCTGGGCGGGCCGCCTCTTGAGGCCACGACGTAGATGTCCAGGTCGGTCGACCAGGCCCTGTCGTCTCCCGTCTGAGTCACGAATGCAATCTCAGAGCCGTCAGGCGACCAGCAGTATTCCTCTCGGCCTCCGAACGGTTTGGTGGGACAGTCGCCGTCAAGGGAGCCAGTGAGGTCCTTGGGTTCGCCGCCGGGGACCACCCCGCCCGCCGAAGAGGGCTGGCGGACAGGAAGGACGAACAGGTGGCTGCGCTTGCCAGTGTACCACTCCTTCCAATGTCGGACGAAAAGTCGGTCGAACCTCATGGCTTTCGGCTCACCCCTGCGTCGCTTGTCACGGCTTGCTGTTTCTTGGAGCCCGCTGCCGTCTGCGTAGACCTCTGCCGAGAACGCGATTCGGTCCCCTCTCGGGCTCCAGAGCAGGTTGTCCACATCGGTGGGAAGCTTCACCAGCCTTCTCGGCCTCCCGCCGGAGGCGCGAACGACCCAGATCTGCTTTGAACCGCCGCGGTTGGAGACGAACGCGACCATTGTTCCGTCCGGAGACCAGGTGGGACTGGTGTCAGAGTGTCCCCGCCCTGTGGATAGGCGCTTCGTCGAGCGTCCGTCAGCCGAGACCAGGTGCAGGGAAGTTGTGGTTTTGTTAGACTTCTCGTCCCACGACCTCGTTGTGTAAGCTATCCATCCCCAATCGGGCGACGGCGTCGGGTCAGCCAGACGATGCATACTGAGCATGTCCCTGCAGTTGAACGGATGCGCACGGCCCGGGTCCGGGGTCCCAGATTCTAGCTTTCCTTTTCCTGCCATGTCTAACTCGCGGCGCACGGGAACGGGCCGTAAAAGGCGTTGCTTCGGGTCTCTGGTTGCACCCCAGATTTCGGATGTCGGAAAGCCTTAAGGCGATTGAATCGGCCGTGCTGAATCGAGCGTAAGAAATGGCCAGCGCAGAATCCCTCGAATGGTTCGAATGGCTCCCCTGTTCAGTCACGGTCTGCGACAGGAAGTACACGATTCTATACATGAATGAGGAGTCAGCAGAAGTGAGTTCCAAGGACGGGGGGAAGGGACTGATAGGAAAGAGCCTCCTGGATTGCCATCCGCCGGATGCTCGGGCGAAGCTGAGGAAGGTCATGGCGTCGGGCCGACCGAACGTGTACACGGTCGAAAGGGGAACGAAAAAGAAGCTGGTTTACCAGTGCCACTGGAAGAAGCGGGGGAAGGTGGCGGGCCTCGTGGAATTCTCCTTCGAGCTCCCCCGAGAAGTCCCCAACTTTGTGAGGGACTGACCGGAGGCGGGGGAAGGACGCGGGGACCTGGCAAGAGTAAATAGGCGTCGCAGCTCAGGCGACGGTATTAGGTTGAAGCTCGGTTGGTTGGGAGCCACCATGGTCAGGCCGCACGACGCGAAGCCAGGTATCTGCCCACTGGCGGGCCGATGCCTTGCGAGCGGTTTGAACGAGGCCTCCACTCCATGCGTGGATTCCTTTAAGTCACCTCCGAATCGGACCAGGCATGTCTTGTCACCCAGACAACCACCAGCACGGGGAGGCATACCGTCATGACTGACCTGAGAGATAACCTGAAGATACGCGATGAGAGCCTGAAGGGTATCAACGAGCTTCTGACCAGAAAGGACAATCAAATGGTGAATGGCCTACTAGAAATCGTCGACAGGTACGGCGGACCACAGGAAATCAATCGCAAAGCCAGGGAAGCGGGCAACCTCGACGCGCTGATGGGCAGACTGGTGAAGAGCAAGTCTCCATTTGTCGGCGACGTCGAATGGCTCAGGCAGCAGCGCGACAGGCAAGCCTTCATCAGCGTCCCCGATTACAGAAGGAAGGTCCTGGGGAGCAAGGCTGACTCCATGAAGTTCGACGAGTCGTTCGCGGTCACCCTGGAAATCAGTGCCTTCAACTTCTTCCCGTGGCTGATAGAGGAGGCGAAGAGGTCGATAGTGAAGAAGGAGCTTATGCCCGCGCGGTACATCAGGGTCCGCTCGATGAAGGAGCAGGTCGAGGACGGAGACGTTCTAGCCTTCGCTGCTGCGATGCGGATAATCGGCGCCTCGTACGTCCAAACGCTCGACACGAAAGGGACCCTGCCGGGTGCAGACGGCAAGCCGATCAATGTCCATCTGGGAGGCCCTGACACCATCACGGGCTATTTCGGAGGGGCCGGCGTCCCGAACGAATATTCGCTGAAGTGGGTCGACGAGTTCCTCCATTACTATACGGAATACGGCCAGTCGCAGGTCCTGAACATGAACTCAGGGACAGTTCTCCTGGGATACTGGCTACACAAGCTAGGAATCGACATCGAGTTCAAGATCTCGGTCTTCCTTGGAATCGACAACCCTTACTCGATTCTCTGGACCCTCATGGCTGCCAAGCTGTTCAGCCGCGACGACGGATCGAGCCCTCTGGTCGGATTCAACCTGTCCAATTCCGTGGACAACGGGACCATAGAGCTGGCCGCCTACGTGCGAAAGAACCTTGACTTCGAGGATGCGGTCCGCCTGGAGCACCACATCACTGAGGCGTACAAGAGCATCGTAAGGCAGCCCTACGACCGAACCGGCGAGCTTGTCGAGCTCGCCGACCACGTGAAGAACATCGGCGCCAAGCATGAGGGGGGTGTCCCTTCTACGGAAAGCAAGAGGGACCATCCGTCGGACATCCTCGACTATTTCATCCCCAAGAAGGAAATCGTGGAGAAGGGGCAGATGCCGAAGCTCCTGGTGAACTACCTTGACAAGCATGACGCTCTGAACGTCACGGCGGAAGCCCTGACGAGGCGTGGCTTGACGTTCCTGGCGGCAGAGAATCTACACAGGAGGTAGAACCCCGCAGCTGAGACGCGAAGGTGGTGGGACCTTCGCGGGTGCCTTCGTCCGTCTTGCGCACTTGCACCGCCGTTGCCGGAACACCCGGGGACCTTCCTGACGGGCGGGCCACCCCTTGCTTAGAATGAGGGCCACTCCTACGAGGGTCTACCGTCCCTGGGGTTCGGGACCTTCCGGGGAGCGCCAGGAGAGAGCCTTGACTCGCGCCTCGCGGGACACGCGGGCCGTCTTTGCAATTGCGGCCCCGATCCAACGGGATTGTCCGCCACCGTCCCATTCCTGCGTTCTGCTTGAGTATGGTCATGGATGCTCCCTTCGCCACAATTGGTGTCGTCTATCTGTCGGCGGGCTTGCGGGCTCGGCTGGCCCGATGACTGTGATGCCCATCGGCTATGCCAGGAGAGGGAGCGCGGCGAAAACCTTCGTGTCGTTAATCAGGTTCTTGATGTGGCAGTATTCGTTCGGTTCGTGGGCCACCTCGTCGATGGTGCTCCAGACAGCGGTGGGGATTCCAGCTTTCCTGAAGAGGTTTCCTACGGTCAGGCCTCCGATCCCCACGAACCTTGGTCTTGTGCCGGTGGTGCGCTGGACTGCCCTCGCGAGGAGGGTCGACGCCTCGCTCGTCTCCGAGGTGGCGGGTCCCGCACTGTCCTTCTGAATCAGGTCCAGACTGACGTGGGCGTGGTATCTCGCTTCGTACTCGGCGATTATTCTCTCTACGTCCGACACGACGTCCTCCAGCCTGATTTTTGGCAGGACTCTGCAGTCGAAGCAAAAGACGTCGAGCCCGGGGATTGTATTGACGTTGGCAACGTTCTGTTCCACCTTCGTAGGCTCAAATGTCGAACGCGGCTCGTTGAAGATCTGGTCCGCGTCGGTGTACTTCCTGTGCAGGGCCTCGTCGATGTCGATGGCCAGCTTCATGCCTATCCTGTGGGCGTTCATCCCCTTGGCCGGGGTGCTGGCGTGAACCTGTTTCCCGGTCGTAGTCACCTTGAACCAGAGCAAGCCTTTCTCGGCAATTTCGATGTCGCCTCCATTGGGAGTCCCCGAGTCTGGCACGATTACGATGTCGTCCTTCCTGAAATGGCCGCGGTCGAGGAGGTGCTTCACCCCATACACGCTGCCGAACTCCTCGTCGGATACCAGCCAGACCCCTACGTTGAACGGCAGTTCGGCGCGCGCCCGTCTGAGCTCTAGGAGCGCGAAGAGTGACGAGGCAAGCGCCTGGCCGTTATCCTCGGCCCCTCTGGCAAATATCTTGCCGTCCCGCACCGTCGGCTCGAAGGGGTCCGTCTTCCACAGCTCCTTGCTCCCCTCTGGCACCGTGTCCATGTGGGCGACGTACCACAGGTTCTTCGGCCCCTTTCCTTCGACTCTCGCCGAGAGGTTAGGTCGCGTCTTCCCGGTTTCGGGGTCGTTCACATCCACTCTTTCGACCGGGAATCCTTCATTTCGAAGGAAATCCTCAATGAAATTGGCGCGCTCCCACTCGCCGGGGCCTCCCATCTTCGGGTTCACTGCGTTGACCCTGAGCATCCGCATGAAGAAGTCCTGGATCGCGTCTGAGTCATTGTCCACGCGACTCCCCAATTGCTGAATCAGTCCGTCTGTGGAATTCATTGGCATCAACCCGGCTAGGAACCCGATTACATAGGTTGTTCGCTCGTGTCGACGACGGGGACAGGGGTCGAGCACACGTTCCGAAGTCTTCGCCTCCACCGCCTTCTCTCCGGGACAGCGACGGAAATCACGCCTCGCCAGGGGGGTGGCGCCGATTAGGGGGAGAGCGTATAGAGCGTAGGCCTCGGCGGATTCTTGGCGGGACAAAGGAGGAAGAATAGCTTTGGGCCTAGCTGACGTCACCAGGACGGACCTCACCCTGCTCCACGCCCCCTCAGTCTACGATTTCCGGGAGAAGACTATGATGATGGGGCCGGTCGCGGATGCAGTTCCCTCCACAGACGAGTTCGAGATGTACCCGGTCGGGATGACGAGCATAGCGACCTATCTCGGGAGGAACCACTACAATGTGAGGATCGTCAACCTCGCTTACAGAATGCTCCGCGACCCGCGCTTTGACGTCGTCGGCCGTATCCGCGGCCTACGCTCCACCGTCTTTGGGATTGACCTTCACTGGCTGCCCCATGCCCAGGGAGCCCTTGCCATCGGGGAGCTGGTGAAGAGGTTCCATCCGCAGAGCTACGTCCTCTACGGAGGCCTTTCTTCGAGCTACTACCATCGAGAGTTGGTAGGCTACCCCTTCGTGGACTTCGTCCTCAGGGGAGACTCGACCGAGGAGCCCTGCAGGCAGCTCCTGAGCGCGCTGCGTCGGGGGGAGGGGCTGGATAAGGTGGAGAACCTGACCTGGAAGGGGCAGGACGGAAAAGTCATGGTCAACCCGCTGACCTTCGTGCCATCGGACATCGACTATGTCAACGTCCCAGACTATCTGTACGCAATTACGACCGTTTTCAAGTACCGCAGCCTGGAGGACATAGCCCCCTATGTGCGATGGCTGAAACACCCCACAACCATGCTCCTGGGTGCCCGCGGGTGTTCCTTCGACTGCTCGGTGTGCGGCGGCTCACGGTCGGCCTACCAGGAGATCTGCCAGCGAACCAAACCGGCCTTCAGGTCTCCCGAAAAGCTGGTGTCCGACATCAGGTCCATCAGGCTCTTCTCGCGCGGACCCATCATGTTGATTCACGACCCGCGAATAGGGGGCACCGAGAGGGCGGAGAGGTTCTTCTCTCTCCTTAGACGGGAGAAGGTGACGAACGAGCTGATCTTCGAGCTGTTCTATCCGGCGGACGACCGTTTCTTTGAAGTGGTCAGGGAAAGCGTGCGGAGCTGGAGCCTTCAGATTTCCATCGAAACACCCCTCGAGAGACTCAGGAGCCTCGACAGGCTGAAGTTCCAGGTCCCCAACTCCAAGGTCGAAGAGACGATTTCGGGGGCCCTTTCCAGCGGTTGTAACAGACTCGACCTCTTCTTCATGACTGGCCTGCCCCACCAAAGCTTCGACGATGCGATGTCCGTCGTCCCATACTGCGAACGTCTCCTCGACCGATTCGACTCCGACAAGCGACTGCGGTTCTTCGTCTCGCCCCTGGGGCCGTTTCTCGACCCTGGTTGCGAGGCTTTCGAAGACCCCAGTCAAGGCTGCAGAAGCTTCCACCGCTCCTTGGAGGACCACAGGAGGGCGTTGCTCCTCCAGACTTGGAGGTCGGTGCTCTCCTACGAGACAGACGCGATGACTAGGGACCAGATCATCACGGCCAGCTACGACGTGGCGTCCGCGCTCAATGAGCTGAAGTTCAGGCGCGGCATCATAGATGCGAAGACGTTCAGGTGGGTCTCTTCTCAACAGAGGACGGCTCGCCTGGTGCTGGCTCGATTGGAGGAGGTGACCCTCCTTCCCGAGGAAGAGAGGGACGCAGCATTCAGGGAGATTCGGAACCTCGTAGAAAGCGCGAAGATGGACACCCTGTTCAGCAAGAGGGAGCTGGACTGGCCCACGGGAGGAGGGCTCAGGGTCGGTCCGAGCCTTCTGCTCGCCTTGGTCGCCGGGCTCGTGAAGGAAGCATCCTACAGCATGTATCGGTTGGCGGGAAGGTATGACACAGACGTGTATTCGGGAGAGCGCCCGACGACGGAGGTCCTCTTCAGGAGCGGGGAGAGTTAGGCAGGGCTGCGTTCATCAATCAGGTTGTTGCGGACCCTTTTTTGCGGCTCCCGAGTGGGCATCGCCGCGTAGGGATATTGAGCCAGGCGTTCTGTCTCCCGCCCCCAGTCGGTCCGGTCCCAGGCCCTCTCAAGCCCGTAGTAGACTGCTGCGCCGGCGGCGTTGAAGACCACAGTCACGAAGGTGGTCTCGCCAAGGTTGCCCGTGAAGACGAAAGTCACTGCTGCCAGCAGCAGAACGGCCGCAACCCTGTAGACCAGCGTCTTGGCGAGAGACCGTGCCCTGGTGTCGCTCTTCAACCTATGAGATACGCGTCGCTTCTCCTATAATAGGTGAACCGATTGCGAATCCTTACGAAATTTCTCCTTTGAATGGACTTCGCAGGTGAAGGCCGCAGTACGGCGAGCCGTGCCTAGGCAAAGAGCCCCGACTCATCTAACCGTCGTCCCCTTTTCAAGCGTGAGAATCTGGTGTCCCCTTAATTAGAGCCGGCGCGCCCGGAACGACGAGCCCCGTTGGAAGCCTCAGTTACGGTCTCCGTACCCTGCAAGACTTCGCCGCCAGTTCGTGGGCCTCTTTCCGGGAGGAACCCAACATGACAGACCTCGCCCGCGCAATCCGCGAAAGGCGGTCAACCCGCACCCCGTTCGACCCGGGCCGCCGAGTGGAGCCGGCAAAGCTCAATGAGCTCATCGAAGCAGCCCGCTGGGCTCCCACTCCTCACAACATGCAGAACTTCGTGATAGTCGTCGTCGACGATAAGAGGTTGTTGCGGACGCTTGGAAGAATCGAATCGAAAACCTCTGAAGTGTTCATCAGGGAAAACTATGAACAGCTTTCTTTCTCGAGGAAGGAGCTTGCGGAGAAGAAAGTCGGCATTCTCGGAGAGTACTTCCCTCCCCAATGGAGGGACCCCGCGAAGTTCGCCGCGGCCGCCCGAAACAGCCCTCCACGGCCGCTGGATGACACCATCGACGGGAGCCCCCTGGTGATGCTGGTCCTCTACGACCGGACAAAGAGGGCGCCTGCGTCGAAAGGGGACTTCCTAGGGATTCTGGGACTGGGGTGCGTGATGGAAAACATTTGGCTCGCGGCCACCTCCCTGGGGCTAGGGTTACAGGTGATGAGCGTCTTTGGTGGCGACCCCGTGGAAGAAAGGGTCAAGCGGGTCCTGGGGGTCCCGCGTAACATGAGGATTGCGTACGCGCTCCGCCTTGGATATCCAATGCGGAAGCTGAAGAACTATCCCAGAATCAGGCGTGACACGAAGACCTTGGCTTACCACAACGGATACGGTACCGGGCACCAGGGTGACCTCTGAACCTCGGCCGTGGAGCCTGAGAAGGCATCCCCCAGGGCCTCCCGTCCAACTCAGGGCGCGAAGTCTAGCACCAACAGCAACAGGGCGGATATTGCCAACGCCGCCGCGGCCACCGCCAGGAGTATGCCCAGACGTTCGAGGCGTCTAGTATCCCTCTCGATCTCTCTTTCAGTCAACCGTCACGGTCCACCTCTCACAGCAAGAGCACCAGAATCATGACGACGATCGAGAGGACCAGGACGACGAAACCCGCCGTCTCCACCCGCCTGAGTGCCCGGCTGTGGCGCTGGGAAAGTGTGGATGCAGAACCCCCTCCGATGGAGCCGCCTCCAGCCGCTGGTTGCGCCCTGTAGGGCGACGGGGACCCTGCCGTCCCCTGTTGCCGGAGGCTAGAACCGCAATAGGAACAGTAGGTTGCATCAGCCTGCGGGTTGTCCCTTCCGCAGGATTGACAGGTTGACACCTCGGGCCGCTCCTTGAATTCAACGGTCCAGGACGGCGTATTAACGCCTTCCGAACTGACCGCTGGCCCGTGGCCGTCTTAAGGGATCAGGGTCAACGTTGGAGCTAGCACATGGGAAAAGTCGGACGCGTTCCCAAACACTGCCTTGTGAAGGCGAGAAGATTTCAGGATGCCCCGTTCCCGAGGAGGTAGGACACGGCGCATTCGGCGGCCTTGACGATGGTGGCCAAGGGCAGCGAAGGGAGCTGCTTGCCGCTCTTTGCGACCCATTCGGCATGGCACGGGACGTGGATGAATCCCGCGCGGAACCCTGACGCTCTCGCCTCGCGCAGGCAAACGTACATCGTATAGTTGCAAAGGTAGGCACCGGCGCTGAGGCTCAGCGAAGCCGGGATTGACTCCCTGTTCAGCTCGCCGACGAGGGCCTCGACTGGGACGTTGGTGAAGAAGGCCGCCGGCTCTCCTGGGGCGATTGGGACTCCCTCGAGGCTCCTCCCCGAGTTGTCTTTCATCTTCGAATTGATGTAGTTCAGGGCCACCTTCTCGGGGGTGACCTTGTCCCGACCAGCAGCCAGACCAAACCCCACTACCAGGGCGGGCTTGGCCGCCTCGATCGCAGCCAGTATCTTTCCCTCGATTTCAGAGTAGTCCACGGGTAGCGTTACACCCACCACGGGATGCCCATTGACGGACTTGCCGTGTAGTTGTCTGACAAGAAGGTCGGTGGGGTTCTCGTCGTACTCGAGGAAATGCTCGAATCCTAGGAGCAGGACTGTCATTCAGGCTCGCGGCGTCGCTCGCGCTAATTAACCGTTCAAGCGAGGACGGAGTTCACTTGCTCGGCGTTATGACGAATTCGCATACATCATCGCCCCTCAGAACGCACTTCACTTCTTCGGCGACCGGGTCTTTGCCGTCGATGGCCCCTCTGTTTCCCACTATGTATCCCCTGAAGAAGTGGCATCCGGTCCTCGAGTCGCTGTTGGCCGAGCACTCGAAGCAGTCCCTGATGTGCAGGCGGGTCCGGTCCCCCCTGATGGGGGCGTCTACGTCCCCCCATCCGAGAGCACGGAGCCTTTTCCTCAGATACGCGATGTTGGCGCCGACCCGTTCCTTTCCTATGGCCCTGACGGCCTCTTCCATGTTGCTCCGGCCGATGGCCTTCCCCTCTTCATAGAGGAGCGTCTCGCCACCGCTCCCGAGGAGCCTGTATACCTGCGCAAGCATCCCCGCCATCGCTTCCCTCCCCAGGAGCATCATGTCCTCCCCATTGGCCTCAAAGCCGGTATGGTAGGTGTCCACGAGAATCCCGTCCTGCCCGGGCATTACCGAAACGTCCATGGCCGCCTTCGAGGACATCACGAGATTCTTGACTTGTTCCGCTGATTCGTCTTTCGTCAATGCCTCGGCGTATCCGCTGAAGACGGCAGATCTGTCATGTAGCGTGTAGGTGCTTGTCCCGATGAAGTTGACGCGATTGCCAAGTAGGTTGAGGATTTTTCCCAGGGAACCGGGTTCGTCGGGGATCCTTGCCACTATGTGCAATAGCTTCTTCCCTTCGGAGAAGTAGAACGGGAATTCCTTCTTCTTCATAATTCCTCTCGGCGGCATCCGCCCGTCCAAGTTCTTTAACTCTATCCCTTCAGAGGCACGAGTCCTTCCTTTTCCGGAGGGACCGTGCGAAGCTTTGGAGTAAGGACGCCCGCAGAGGCCGCGGGAACAAGTCGAAAGTGAAACGATTACCTATTTCATCAAGTGCACGGAGGAAGCCGTTCCCAGGAAGCAGATGTATATCCAGCACGTTCAGTCAGATTCGGTATGAGACGGGGACATGTGGCACTTGGTCTTGCGCAGTCATTGCTTTCATCTTTCTTCTTCCGGTCGTGCCTGTGGGTGCAGCCTTCAACCCGCCCCCCTGCGGGCCAGTGGGCGCGATCGGAGCTCCGACGGTTACTTGCCGCGCTACTGGTGTCTATCTCGTCTCTCCGCTACATTCTCTCTTCGGGGTTGGGGGATACTTCTGGGAGCTTAGCGGGAACGGCACGGTTGGCTTCCAGTGGCACTACGGCTTCGATGTTTAGTGAGCCACTTCTCGGCTCAGTCATTCATCAACCGCACTTATCAGGGAGAACGGTTGACTGCTGACCTACCCAGAGCCTAACTTCGGAGAGGGTAAGTCGAGAGAATCTGAGGCGTAGCCCTTGCGATACCTTATCTCCTTCAACCTATCAGAATTACAATTAGTCTAGTTTATTTATCGGACAAACTGGGCGGCGCGAGTAATTGGGCAGAAGAGCTACCCTCAACGCCAGGGCAAGGAGGAGGCGCATCCTTACAATCTCGGCTGTGGTCGCTGTGGTCGCAGTCGTTTCGGTGGTCTACCTGGTCGCAGCCGCTGGCATAGACCCCTACGGGTCCTACATCGGCCAGCCCGTGTCCCCGGCTATCCTGCAGCAGCTGACCGGAGTGAGCAACTCGACGCTGGACACGGTGGGCGCAATCGCAGGCGTGAATCCGCCCGCCAACATAACCGGCCCTCCCCTTACTTCAGGGGGGAGGCCTGAAGTTCTCTTCATCGGAGGGGAGTACTGCCCATTCTGTGCGGTCGAGAGGTGGAGCCTCATCATAGCGCTCTCCCGGTTCGGCCAATTCAGCGGCATCCAGTACATGCAGTCATCATCCACGGACGTGAACCCAAACACCCCCACCTTCACCTTTAGCGGCGCGTCCTACACCAGCAACTACATCACCTTCCTTCCCGTCGAGGAGTTCGACAGGACGGGCGCAGTTAGGCAGGCGCTCACTTCTGAGCAGCAGTCCCTCCTGACCCAGTACGACACCTGCGCCGGCACCAGCTCGAGCGGGGGAATCCCCTTCGTCGACATCGACAACGCGTTCGCCGTGAACTGCGGAGCGCAGTTCAACCTGGACATCTCTGGGGACAACTGGACCCAAGTTGCTACGCAGCTCAACAACCCCAACAGCAACACGGCGAGGCTGATAGACAGCGCCGCTGACTCCCTGATTACCGCGATCTGCAAAGCAGACGGTGGCCAGCCTGGCTCGGTCTGTTCCCAGCCTTACGCAACCGAGAGTCTCGCGTATGCGCAGGCGGCCCCCAGCATCGCCTCAGTCTCGTTCACGGCGTCAGCAGCCCGGCCTGAGGAATCCAGATGGACCGTCTGACGAAAGTATTCGTGACCCTGGCGGCGGTCGGGATCGTCGTCGCCATCTATCATGGCTACGACGAGGTTACCGCGTATTCCTCTCCTATCTCCAACGCATGCAACATCAACAGTTTCATTTCGTGCACGAGCGTTTTCACGAGCGGGTTTACGAAGTTCCCACCGGGGCCTTACGGCGTGTCCCTCTACGTCTACGGCCTCGTGTGGTTCCCCCTGATGCTGATTCTCGGGTACTGGTCGGGCCGAAGGGCGGGGACCCTCATTGGGGAGGTCCTCGTCCCAGTGTTGATGGTGGGGAACGTCTTCACTCTCTACCTCTGGTATCTGGAACTCGGGGTCATCCACGCGGTGTGCCCCGTCTGCGTCAGTCTCTATGTCCTCAACTATCTGATGACGATCCTCGCCGCGAAGCCCCTTCTTGGGCCCTGACCTCTCCCCGGCTTCACATTCCCGCTCTTCACTCTACGGCCGCGCCGAAGGCGAGGCAGAGAGCACCCAGCAGCCCCACGTCGTCTCCGAGGGGGGTGATGATGATTTGGGGTGCGCGATTGACAGAATACTTCGGGACGAGCGCCCTGATTGGGGTGAGTATCAATTCTCGATTGTTGAGGGCCACGCCACCCCCGATGGTGACCAGCGACGGGTCGAACATGTTCACCGCGTTCGCTATGCCGACTGAGTTCAGCTTCCCCACCTCTTCGACTACTCGTTTTGCCAGGTCGTCTCTCTCGGCTGCGGCCCTGAATATTGCGGCCGGGTCCCAGCCCTCTGGGCGCCCGCGTTGCTTTTCGAGTCGATGACCTGCCGCGGAACCTCGTGCCTCCCCCCCTATCAGCGCGGCGAACCTAGGGATGCCCCGCCCGGAACAGTAGGCCTCCCAATGCCCCCTTCCCCCGCACCCGCAGTCCAACCTTCCCGCTGGGTCCACGACTAGGTGGCCAATCTCCGCCGCGTTGCCATCCTTCCCGGAGAGCAGGTGGCCGTCGACGATGGCCCCCCCTCCTATTCCGGTGCTGAGCGTTATGTAGACGAGGTTCCCTTGCCCCTTTCCGGCCCCGAACATCTTCTCCCCGAGGGCTGCGGCGCTCGCATCGTTCATGATGGTCACTTTCGCGTCAAATCTCTCGGCGAGAGGCCCCACCAGCGGGACAAACCCGTAGGGCAGGTTTGCCGGCGAAGACATGCCCCCTCTTCCCAGGTCGAGCGGTCCCACGCTCGCAACTCCTATGCCCGCCACCTCAGCTCGCGCGGGCGAACGGTCCATGGCGTCCTGCACGAGATTGACTATTTCATTCACGTAGTCGGCTTCTTGCTCTGGCGGTTGGATTCTCTTTGACTTTCGCCAGAGAATCCTCCCATCTTCTGTACCCACGCAGACTCTGACCCTCGTCGCCCCAATGTCGACGCCGACGCCCACGAGTCTGACCACGTAGGTTCGCCGACCAGGAGGCGCGTAAATCCTTTCGCCCACGCTCTCGGCTTTCTTATAAAAGGCGGGGAGGTCGGCGTGCCATCATGAGGATAGGCATTCTCAGCGGGGGCGGCGACTGCGGCGGGATTAACGCCCTGATAAGGGCCGCGGTCCGGAGGGCCGAGACCTATCGTTACGAAGTGGTGGGCATCCGGAGAGGGTGGGCCGGCCTGTTGGAGCCTGACGCCGTCTCGCTGAAGTACGACGACGTGGCTGACATCGTCTCCAAGGGTGGCACCATCCTCCTGTCTTCGAGGACTAACCCGTACAACAAGCCAGGGGGGGCCGGCGCCGTGCTCAGGAACATGAAGAGGTTGAAGCTCGACGCACTAATCGTGATTGGCGGGGAGGACACCCAGGGGGTGGCGCACAAACTGGCGTCCGAGGGGCTGAGGTTCGTGAGCGTGCCGAAGACCATGGACAACGACCTATCCGAGACCGACGTCACCTTTGGGTTCGACTCGGCCGTGAACGTGGCCGTCGAAGCCATCGACAGGGTCCGCACGACGGGAGAGTCTCATGAAAGGGTGATGATTGTCGAGGTGATGGGGCGGGACTCGGGCTGGGTGGCGGTGGAATCCGGGATCGCAGGAGGCGCCCACATCATACTGACTCCGGAGGAGCCGGTCGACATCAAAGCCGTGTGCAAGACGCTCGAGGCCCGCCGCACGGCCGGGAAGAAATTCTCTCTGGTGGTCGTCGCCGAAGGCGCCAGGCTCGGCAGCCTTTCCCAGGGGACGCTTGGAGAAAGAGTGGACGAGTTCGGCCACCCGCGGCTCGGGGGGATATCTTCCCTCCTTGCGGGCGAGATCGCGAAGAGGACTGGAATCGAGGCAAGAGAGGTGGTGCTCGGTCACCTCATAAGGGGCGGCCCGCCCAGCGCCTTCGACCGGGTGTACGCGACCAGACTCGGGTCCGCGGCCGTTGACTTCATCAAGGAAGGCGAGTCCGACGTCATGGTCGCGCTCAGGGGGCGCAAGATCGTCCCCGTGCCCGTGGAGAGGGCGCTGAAGCGGAAGACGGTGGACACGGAGACTCTCAGGCTGGCCCGGCTGTTTTCATAGGACGGGCTGCATCCAAGCTCGTTCGCGCCCGCGAAAAGACATAAAATCGAGAGATTACAGGCGCTTCCAATGGCCAGGTCCATTCGCCCTGACGACTTCAGGCTCTATGCGATGCTGTCCGAGCCGAGTTTTGCCCCCGACGGAAAGAGGTTAGCGTTCTCAGCGAAGCGCGCGAACCTCAAGGACGACGGCTACGACTCTGACGTCTACATCTCTGACATCAAGGGCGGCGAGCCGGCCCTTTTCACTTCGGGGAAGAAGGACTCCGACCCGAGGTGGTCGCCCGACGGCGACTCCATCCTGTTCCTTTCGAGGCGAAACTTCGGCAAGGACGAGAAGGGCAACGCGCTCTACGTAATCCCCTCCGGTGGAGGAGAGGCCAGGCTCCTGTACAAGGCCGAGGCTGGGGTGGATTCGCCGCAGTGGGCACCGGGTTCGAAGGAGGTCTTTTTCATCGCGGGAGTCGCCAAGAAAGAGAAGGACGACGTCAAGGTCATCAGGCGCATCCCGTTCTGGTTCAACGGGCTGGGGTTCACCTACAATGTGCGCAGGCACCTGTTCAAGGCGGACCTTGCCACTGGAAAGACGACCCAGCTGACCAGGGGGGCGTTTAGCGTTGACGCCTACGCCGTCTCTCACGACGGAAAGAGGGTGGCGTACCTGGCCAGCACAAACGACCTCAAGCCCTACATCGCTGACGTTTTCGTCATGGACCTGCAGTCCAAGAGGGCCAAGAGGCTCACGCGGTCGAACATGGAACTCTCTGCCCTGGCCTGGAACCCCGACGACACCAGGCTGGCCGTGGCGGGGGACGACCTTCCAAGCGGGTTCGCTTCACACACGAGAATCTGGACCCTCGACCCAAGGTCAAAGTCAATCTCCTTGGCGGAGAAGGTCGACAGGAACAAGGGCAACGGCCTCAACTCAGACGCCAGGGCCAAGGCCCACGGCCCAGGGTCGATTGTGTGGGAGACTGACGGCATCTACTTCCTGCAGGCGGACGGGGGGAGCGTCCACGTCTACCGGATGAGCCCCGGAAGGAACCCGGAGCTAGTGATCGGCGGAAACAGGAGCGTGGAAGGGTTCGACGTTCGCAGCGGCAAAGTGGCATTCGTTTCCATGGATTCGAGTCATCTCGAGGAGCTTTACCTCAAGGACGGGAGAGAGACGGCCCTCACCTCACTGAACTCGAAGGTCTACGACGAGGTCGAAGTGATCGGCTCGGAGCGCGTCTCCTTCAGGGCGAGCGACGGTGAGACGGTAGAGGGGTGGGTGATGCTGCCGAAGTCCAAGGCGAAGGTCCCCGGAATCCTCTACGTCCACGGGGGGCCCAAGACGGCGTTCGGGTATTCGTACATGCACGAGTTCCAGGCTTTCGTAGGGGCAGGCTTCGCGGTCATCTACCTCAACCCAAGGGGGAGCGACGGCTACTCCGAGAAGTTCGCCGACATACGCGGCAAGTACGGCACGAGAGACTTCGACGACCTCATGGAGGGCTTGGACCACGTCTTGAAGGCCTACCCACAGATAGACGGTTCCAGGGTGGGGATATGCGGAGGGTCCTATGGCGGCTTCATGACCAACTGGGCGGTCGGCCACACCGACAGGTTCGCTGCCGCCGTCACCGACAGGAGCATAGCAAGCTGGGCGAGCATGTGGGGGGTTTCGGACATCGGCCCTTGGTTCACCGACGACCAGATGGGCGGAAAGGACCTCTGGCACGCTGAGGAAAAGGTTCGCCACGACTCACCGCTCACCTACGCCCCGAAGGTAAAGACCCCTCTCCTCATCGTCCACTCAATGGAGGACTACCGGTGCCCGATGGTGGAGGGGATCCAGTTCTTCACCGCCCTGAAGAGGATGGGAAAGGAGGCGGAGCTCGTCCTCTTTCCTGGGGAGAATCACGACCTTTCCAGGGTGGGCAAGCCCAAGCACAGGGTGACGAGGCTCAGCCACTACATCCGCTGGTTCGACTCTCACCTCAAGAGACGGCGTTGAGCCCACCGCCTCAGGGCGCGACGATAGGCGTATTCGGCACCGACGAGGGCGCCAAGGGATCCCTCAGGTCCTCCCTGGGAAAGAAGAGCGAAGCGGAGGGCATCATCGTCTACCACAGGGTCGACGGCAGCCGCAAGGTCTCCTTCCTGGACGCCTCCGACTACCCGGGTCGGATCCAAGGGTATGCCCGCGTGGCCTCGATCTCGGACCACGCCTTCTATCTGTTCCCAAAGTCGGGTACCCTGTCGGCGCCGGACGGGGAGCTGGCGGTCCTGCTGGAGGCTTTCGGCATCCCTGGAACCCTGCAGGTTCTCGACGGAACCTCGACTCCGGACGCTGCCGCGGGGGCCCTGAGGGGCACGGCAGTGGGAGGCTATCCGGTGGAGGTGAGAAGCTCGGCCTCGACCTCGCTGGACCTGTCCCGTCTGGCGCCCAGGCCAGACTTCCCTCGGGCCGGGACGCTGGTGTACATCGACAGGGTCTTCTCCGTCAAGGGGGTCGGAACCGTAGCGCTCGGCTTCATTCTGTCGGGGACCGTGAAGGTTCACGACGAACTCAGGCCGGTGCCGTCACAGCCCGGGGTCGTGGCGGATGTGAAGGGGATACAGATCAACGACGAGGACTTCGAAGCGGCCGGGCGGGGGATCAGGGTCGGGCTCTCACTCAGGGGTGTCGAGCCCGCTGCCCTCGGCAAGAGCCTGTGGCTGGACGACGGCTCGTTCGGCCTGTCCGACACTCTTGCTCTGCAGTTCGAAAAGTCCAGGTTCTACAAGCAGAGCCTCGACGGGCGGGACCTGCACCTCCAGCTCCAGGGTGAGGCGCTCACGGCGAAGCTGAAGGAGGGCCCCGGCGGCGGGCTCACGGCGACCCTGCCGGCCCAAGTGCCGGTCTGGGAAGGGATGAGGGCCACTGTCCTAGACCTTAACGCAAAGGGCCTCCGCGTGGCTGGCGGCGGGACCCTCAAACTTTAATCCATGCGCCGTCCGGCGAAGAAACATGCCAGAACTCCAGGTAGCCACCCTCGGGAGCGGCTGCTTCTGGTGTTCGGAGGCGGTCTACAGCGAGCTCAAGGGCGTCGCCAAGGTGGAGCCTGGGTACTCGGGGGGCACCGTCCCCAACCCCTCGTACGAGCAGGTCTGCACCGACACAACCGGGCACGCCGAGGTGGCGCAGGTGACCTTCGACCCCCGCGTCCTCACTTACAGGGAGCTTCTGGAGGTCTTCTTCTCAACCCACGACCCGACGACCCCCAACCGGCAGGGGGCCGACGAGGGGGCCCAGTACAGGTCGGTCATCTTCTACCACGACGGTGCCCAGAAGGAGGCGGCCGAGAAGGTCATCAAGGAGCTGACCGACGAGAAGGCCTTCAAGGCCCCCATAGTGACCGAGCTTGTCCCCTTCGACGAGTTCTACCCCGCCGAGGACTACCATCGGGAATACTTCAGGCGGAACCCAAACCAGGCCTACTGCCGCGCCGTGATATCCCCGAAGCTTTCCAAGTTCAGGAGCCACTTCCGGGCGAAGTTGAAGACGCCCCAGGCGGGCCAGGCATAGGGTTAAATCCCGAAGCCGCTCCGCGGTGATTCCTCGGGTTGAGTCCCTTCGATTCGGTCAAGCGGGCTGGAGCATCTATCATCTCGTCGCTGAGGATGACGGTATTCGCGCTCGCGAACGCCGTTCGCCGCAGGCGGCCCTCCGAGCTCGTAGCCCTTGCCAAGGAAGGCTCGCCTCTCGAACAGCTCGTCAAGGGGCTTCTGTCGGCTGCCTTCTGGGTCCTCGTCTTGGCCCCCGTCCTGATCGTCCCCGCCTACTACCTGCTGCTCTCGCTGAAGTGACCCTTGGCCGCCTACTACGGCATCACTGGGACGCCCGGAACCGGGAAGAAGACCCTCGCCCCGCTCGTAGCCTCCAGGCTTCGAATCCCTTGCCGAAGCCTTAACGACCTGGCACGCTCCTACCATCTCTCCCGCCGCGGCGGTTCGGAAGCAGAAGTAGACGCTCCAGAGCTGGGGCGGAGGGCGTTGGCCGCCCTGGAACCGCCCTGCCTCCTGTACGGCCACCTGCTCCCCTACGCCTTCCGCCGCGGGGCGTTCTCCAAGGTCGTGGTCCTCCGGTGCGACCCCAGGGTGCTTCGGGCCCGCCTTGTCGGCAGGGGATACGGAACCGTGAAGGTGCGGCAGAACGTGGAGGCCGAGCTGATAGGCCTGGTCTCCTCTGACTCGGTCGCAGCGTTCGGCCGGGACCGCGTCGCGGAGGTCGACACTTCGAAGGCCACCGTCTCCGCTTCGGCCGCCGCGGTCGCCAGTCGGCTCACTTCGCCAGGCGGTCCGCCTGCTGCAGACTGGGTCCGTTCCTACGGCTCCGCGGCCAGGCTGAGGTCCCTTCTCGGGCCCAAGACCTTCTCGGCCTGAACCTGCACCAGAACCGGCTTCGGGAGCCTCGTGAGACTCACCACCGCCTCGCCTACCCCCAGCTTGGTGACGTACTCCCTCTGCGGCTGAGAGAGGCCCATGGAGTCCCCGATGATGCCGACGTCCTCCGGCCAACCGACCCTGTGAACCACCCGAGTCCCGGAATTCTTCACGACTTCGGAGGCGACCTGGCTGGGGAACTGCGCTACGAAGAGCATCGCCTCCCCGAACTTCCGCAGCTCCGAGATCATCCTCTCTCCCACGCTCGGAGGGTCCTCTGCCCTCCTGGCGGGGGCGATGTTCCTGGCCTCCTCTACGACGGTCAGGTGCTCGAGGGCCCCCTTCTCTCTCACCCTTTGCTCGTATATCGTCTTCAGGACGATTTCCGCGAAGACGGCCCTCGTCTGAACGTCACGCAGATGCCCGAGCTCAATGCAGACCGCCTTCCCCAAGATCTCCCGGAAGGTCAGCGTGCTAGGGCCGTCCAGGGCCCGGCCCGCCTGGCCTTGGGTGAGAGGGACCAGCCTCCTGAGCAGCGCCACCTTCGTCTCGTTGTCGTAGGCAGACCGCAGAGGGTAGGCCTCGATGGTCTTCACGAGCGTCGACAGGGTCAGGACCTCCTCGGGGGCGCACTCGGCCATTCGCTTCTGCAGCGCGTTTCTGAACATGAACGCCTGGGGATGGGAGAAGTGGTAGATGTCGGAGAAGATGTCGGAGATCATCGCCAGGTGCTCTACAGGGTCGCTTGACCCTCCCGGCTCAAGCGGGTTGGTGGTGAACTGGTCCTTGCCGGGCGACACCAGAATCCCCCCTGCGTCGAGCACGACCCTGCCGTACTCGTTGTGCCAGTCCAGCACGAGGACGGGGAGCCCCAGGGCGACGACCTGGCGGACTATGGTCGCGCCTGTGGTCGACTTCCCGCTGCCGGTCATGCCCAGTATCGCCACGTGCCTCTTCAAGTCGTCCAACTGCAGGTAAAGGTCGTGGAAGGCGCCGTTCCCTGACTTCACAGGCCCCAGGAGGACCCCGGACTTCCCAGACTCGGCCAAGTTTGGCACGTAGAACCCCGGAGCAGCGGACCCCTTCCCCACCTGCGGGCTCTGCTCGTCGAATGACACGAGGGTGGCCACTGTGGCGGGGTCCCCCGTCTGCTTGAGGGCGGGCTCGCCCGGCAGGTAGAAGCCTTTCGCAAACGCCAGGAGGTCGCTCCTCAGCAGCCGACTCACGGTCGCCGAGGGGAGGGCGACGGTCAGGGTCGCGGCCAACACGCTCGTCCGCTGCTCCAGCATCTGCTCTACCTCCTCCGCGCTCTTCCACTTGCCGTCAGCCCACGTCCCAACGGCCAGGTCGAACTCGAAGAGTTCCTTCTCGTCCGACGACTGCGCCTGTGTCATCATGGAGACGTACATGAAAGGGACGGAAGACTTGTAGAGGCCTTCGAACAGTCCCTTGATCCTCTGCTGCTGAACGGAGATCCGCATCGCGGACGCGTACTCTGTCTTTGGGTCGTCCTGCGCGTCCGGCAGCCTGACTCTGACGAACGCCCACAGGCGTCGCCTTGACCCGCTGGAGACCGCAAGATACCTTCCGTCAGTCACTTCGAGGGAATCGATCCGAAGCGATTCGTTCGACCTCAGCTTCCAGGCGAGGCGCCCAAGAAACTCCCCTCCTCCCTTCCCCATTCTCGTCACCAGTGAAAGACGGACCCCAGTATGCCGGATATGGAGGATGTTATGCTGTTCCAGATGTTCGACGTGTAAGTCGCGCTCTCCTTCAGAATGGACTCTATCCCCCCGACTAGAAGGGATAGCGCGACCAGGGCGACCGAGAGTAGGAGGGCCTCCTCAATCAGCTGCGCGCCGCTTCTGCGGCTAAATCGGAAGGCCGGTCGTTTCATGCATCCTGATTCCCCGCCGCTATTTAATCCCCCATAGGTTCTGCGGAGTCACAGAGGTCAGGGGCGAGACGGCGAGGGTTACCAGGGCGAAGACCGCCAGGGTCGCGCCCACGTTGACCAGGAACCCCCTTCCTGACATGTAAATGCCCAGCATCCCCGAACTCAGGCATGCCATGGCCGCAGCCGCTGCCTCGATGTATGCCGGGTCAACGGGCGGGAGCGGCGTGGTGAAGTTGAGCCCGCCCACCAGGGGACCAACGGACGACACCATCCCGAGGACGGCCCCCAGGACCCCCGATACCACGAGCCCTCTGAACCTGAGGACCTTCTGCTCCATTCGTCTCCCCTCCCTAGCCTTGATCCACCCCTCGAGGGTGAGCGAGAGGCGCTCTCCCTTCCTGCCCACAAGCCTCGCGTCTCCCCTTGCACCGTTCACGACCAGGGACGCCAGCATGCCGGCTTCGTGGCCCTCTCCGTGGACTACGTCCCACAGGGACTCAGCCGGTGGGTAGCCCAGCAGCGAGGCCCGCGCGACCCCGCCCAGCCCCTCCCCGGCTCGGCGAAAGGTCGCCACCAGGGACCCAGAGACGCCCCTCCCGTTTGCCACTTCGATTAGGACCTTGCGCAGCAGCAGAAGGAGCCTGAGCTCGCGGTTCAGCCGAGCTTCCTCCTCTCTGACGAAGTGAAGTGGAAGGAGAGGTCGAGGACGACGAGCTGCACCCCGAGGAGCTCCAGCAGGCTCCTGGGGTCCTCTAGCCGGGAGAAGACAGCGTACAGCAGGAGGAGGATCGGGGCGAAGAAGCAGACCGTCATGAAGAGCGGGAGCTTGGACTCTTCGCCGAGCTGCAGCGCGTTCACGATTCCCCTGTTCTCTTCCCCTCCCTCCTCCATTGTCTCAGGGGACATCGTCGCCGCCTTCCTGAGGGCATCTGCGGCAGAGGTCGACGCCAGCAGGTCGGCCGATTGGTTCACAGCGGCACTTGGGGGCACGCCTAGGAGGATTGCCTTCTTGACCCTCGCCAGTGCTTGCGAGATGTCGGGGTCGGCGGACTTGAGCATGAGCAAGGTCCTCGACCTCGAGTGGGTGGCCTCGAAGTCTACGGAAGCCATCACAGAGATGGACGACGCCTCCCTGGACTGGGACAGCGAGCTCGCTTCCAACAGGCGCTTCGGTAGTGAGACGACCATGTAGAAGACGATGAGGCCGACCACGAGGTCCAGTCCCGGCGCGCCCGCGCCAAGGACGCCCCCGGTCGCTTCCTGGAGAAGAAGCGCCGAAACCAGACCCGCGGCGGCCCCGACGGCCACCAGCCTCCAGGCGACAATCCCGTAGTGATCGAAGGAGGCGAACCTCACGACTCCGATCATGTCTCCCGAGCCATCTTCTTCTCGGCCTCCTGGATTCGTTCGACGAAGGCGCCGACACTCCTGCCTCCGGGAGGTTCGATCCTGTCCCAGTCCGCGACCCTCTGAAGCTTGGACCCCCGGTCGCGCATGTAGACGTCCCTGATCCGGGGCTCCCCTCCCTCGGAGACCATCGCACAGACCCTCGAGACCTGCCTTGTCGGCCCAAGGCGTTCGGGCCGTCCCATCTGGACCAGCACTCCGAGGTCGAGGAGACCCTGCCTGGGAACCTTGTGAACGTTAGTCCACCTCCTCACCGCCTGCTCGACGGTGGTCGCGTGGAAGGTCTGCATCCCCCTCACGCCGGCTGACAGCGCGTGAAAGAAAGCGCGGCTGTGCTCCTCGGACTGTATCTCGCTCAGCACCACGAGGTCGGGGGACCTGTGGAGGACCTTGACTATCTCCAGCTCCTTGCTGTGGGACTGGCCAGCCCCCCTTTCGAAAGGGTCGACCTTGATCTTGACCTGGTGGTACCCCCTTTCGAGAAGGTTCTTGGTCTCGACGGCGTCTTCGATGTAGACCCTCCGCAGGCGAGGATTCACCTGCTCGTCGATTGCGTTCATCAGCGTCGTCTTCCCGGTCCCCGTCTCCCCGACTATCGTGATGTTCCCACCCTCTTCCAGCCACGCGACGAGGAAAGCCGCGGCCTCTCCGGAGATGGCCCCCATGCGAATGAGCTCAGGGAGCGTCAGTGACATGACGCTCAGCCTCCTTACGTCCAGAGAGAACCTGTTCACGGACAGCGGCTCCAGGTCGAGGGACACCCGAAGACGAGCACCGGCTACATCCAGGTCGTTCTTGAGGGAGGGTGTCGCGTAGTCCAGCGTGTAACCGCTGAACGTGTCCATGTGCGTCTCAAGCGCCTTCCTCTCCCGCTCCGTCAGCATGATGGCCGTTTCGCACCTTCCCACCTCGGCGTGGTCGAGGTAGAGAGGCGACGAGTCGGAGTCGACATAGAACTCGGTGACGAAGTCGTCCTTAGCAAGGGCGAGGAAGCGCGACAGGCCTATGGCTTCGTATGATACCAGTTCCCCGAGCTCCTTCAGTCTTGTCCCCTCCGCCCCGCCTAGCCTCCCAGACGCCATCTGGCTCAGTATGTCGATGAGCCTAGAGAACGAGAGCGGCTCAACGAGGGCGGGGTCGAGCCCATCGCTGACCGCTTGGACCGCCTCCCTTAGCCGGACTACCGCCACGTCCGGCAGGTCGCACGCCACGGAGTACCTCCACCCCGTGTCCCCCTTGGAGAGGAAGTAGGAGAAGGGGTAGTGGGAATAGGAAGCCGCATCTCCTGCCCGAGGGGGGTCAAGGAGCTCCACGAGAAGGGGACTCGGCCTGGGTCCAGGCTTCTGCACTGAAGTGATGCCCACGAGCGCCCTGGTAAGACTCCACCGCAAACAGGCTCTACGCAGGATTCGGCGACTCGATAAAACCCCAGCGGTGGCTGTTAAATTGCTGCCACCAATCGACGCTCAATGGTAGAGCTACTCGAGTACTCACTCGTCTTCCTGGTTTCATCGATGATGGTGGGCTTTTCGATTGCCGCCGCCTCCTCTTTCCAGGGTTCGTCCCGCGGGATTGAAGAGAGAGCTGCCTTCTCCGGTGTGGCGGCCGCAGCGTGGGAAGCCGTGGAGCACGGAAACTCGAGCGTCACGATAATGCTCTCGAACTCGTCGGTCTCCTGCGCGGGAGGAGAGCTGAATTTCTCTTCGCCGGTTTACTCAGCTGGCACTGACCTGCCGGTCGGATGCGGGTTCGGGTTCCCCGGCCTCGACGGACAGCGTACGTTCAGATTCACGTCCACCGGCGGCTGGCTGGAACTCTCGGTGAGCTGAATGCCCACATCCGTCGTATCGTCATACGTTTCTTGGGGGGTATACCTTGCCGCAGCCTCCTGCCTCCTGGCCATCCTCGTGCCTGCCACGACCTGGGTTGCCCACGGTTCTCAGGCGCTCGCGCAGAGGACCGAGGTCGAGAGCGCCGCGGGGGTGCTCAACGGCCTCGAGCCCGGCCTATCGGTGCGTTTCGTCTACGGGTCAGAGGGAGGGGAGGGGGTCATCTCCATGTCCGCCCACCAGGTGACCCTGGCATCGGCTGGCGGCGCCTCGGCGGCGTACTGCCGATGGAACCTCCCTGACGCTACGATCTATCCCGACGTCGCCTACACCCTCACACTTGCGGGTTCGTCTGTCGAGGTGGCGGCAAACGGCTGAGGTGGAGACCTACGTCGATGTGGCGCTCATGTTCGCCCTTCTCATCGGACTGACCTTGCTGAGTCTGGCTCTGATACTTCCGAGGTTGACGGCGGGATGAGGTTCCTGGACATCGCCGCCGCAGCCCTGGTGGGCGTAGTATCGATTTCGCTGATCTCGTACATGGACCCCCTCCCGTTCAACTCCGCGTCGGAGGAGTACAGCCAGGAGGCAGCCCTCCGGGCATTTCTGTTGAAGGTCGTCGACCGCGAAGGGCTCCCCGTGCTGCGGAGCGCCACCCCCGAAGAGGTCTGCTCGTCAGTTGAGGCTTACTCCAACGAAACGGTCGTCGTTTCCGCGGTCGCAGCCGGGAGAAGCTGCGGGGCGCTCCCCCCGCCAGAGGCGACCATCGCGAGTCTCGCTCTCCCGTTCGTCACAGGGGAGGTCACGGTCGAAGCATGGCCAATCGCAGGGCAGTAGGAGCCACCATCGTCTCGATCGTACTGTTCACTTCGCTCTTGGTATCGAGTGCGGTGATTCTTGCTTCAGCGGAGGATAAGGCCTCGGCTTCGTCGCTCGTCGATGGGGAGGGCTCGTTGTATGACAACGCCGTCGTCATGCGCGGGGTCGTGGTGCTGGAGCTCCTGGCGAAGGCCCAGGCGGCGCTTTCGTCCGAGGTCTTCGCGTGTGCCAACGCGACGGGGGAGGCTCACGGGGCCGTCGGCGGGCTCTCCGCCTCGGCGGCGAACGGGGTCGTCTCGGCGATGGCGGTCGCGAGCGCAGGCGACCAGGGGCCGGGGCCGGACAACCTTTCGCTCCTCAAGCAGTTCGACGGCGGTCTTGCCGGCCGCTTCAACGTCCTGGTGCGCACGGCGGTGGACGGCAGCTATCCTGGCGGGAGGGTCGCCTACGCGAAGAGCGAGTACCACGTGGTGAGCCTTCCCTTCGACCCGTCGAAGGCCGGCTCGTTCTGCCTCAACTCCCTCGCGGAGCTGGCGGCGAGCGCCGAGCTAGCATCGGCAGGGACCTGCAACGCAACGGTGGTCGAAGCCGTCCTGGGCGAGGCGGCGGCGAGGGCCGAAGCAGCCGCCGCCAGTTCGGGGCTTCACGCCTACGTAGCGTATTCGGTGGGCGGGGGCGCCGCGTGCTCGGTGACTATCATGGTCAGGGTGTCGCAGGACGGGGTCATCGGCCCAAACGGGCCGTTCAACTGGAGCGTGGAAGAAGA
>Ga0187769_10000176_pt1 | contig 34993 bp, 30 predicted proteins | sample 0116_SJ02_MP02_1_FD_133140 | JGI IMG/M metagenome (GOLD analysis project Ga0187769, IMG submission 133140) | Tropical peat soil microbial communities from peatlands in Department of Meta, Colombia - 0116_SJ02_MP02_10_MG | ecosystem: Environmental > Terrestrial > Soil > Wetlands > Peat | place...
ACCGCCGATCCGCAAACGATTGCCGTGCGTTCGCGCAAAGCGGGTGTAAGTTCCGCGCCGCAATCACGAAAGGCCTCGCGCGCGGCGACCACGGAGAACTGCGCGAAGCGGTCGAGCTGGGCGTCTTTCCCCCCTTCGAAATGCTTCAGCGGATCGAATCCGCGCACTTCCGCGCCGTTCTGGAATTTGATCGTAGAGAGATCGACAGACTTGATCGGCCCGATGGCGGAGCGGCCTTCGCGCAGCGAGGCCCACGTTTCGGCTACGTTCAGTCCGAGAGGGGAAATGATTCCGAGGCCCGTAATAGCGACGCGGCGGCCCGGCATGTGTCAGTTCGCCGGAGAGGCCGAGCCAGCCGCCGCGTCGGGCGGCGTGGCAGCCTGAAGCTTCTTGATGCCTTCAACGATGTCGTTGACGGTCCTGATCGAGCGCACGTCGTCGTCGGGGATGGAAACTTTGAAGGCATTCTCGAGCTCAAAGAGCAGCGTGAATACGTCCAGCGAGTCGATGCCCATCGCTTGCAGATTGGTTTCGAGCTTGATCGATTCCGGCGGAACGCGCTTCACCTGCGCGAGCGTTGCGATCACCTTTTCCGCCACAGGATCAGACATCCGGCTTGCCCCCGAAGTGTGAATACCGCGTTCCAACGGGCGCGTCTCGCCGCGATTTTCGCGCCGCGCGCAGCGTCAAATTCTAGCAGGAGTGTCGCGGAGAAGCGGATTTTTTTCGTTCCGCGTGCGGCAGGCGCGGTGGCCGCCATCATCTGTCATGCAACCTCTGTTATGGCAACATAGAAAGCAATGCCCTCTCGATGTGGCATAATGAACCGTTGATTTGGCGCGTATTCGAGCCGTTTTCGGCTGCCAATCTGTGACAATGGGGAAAAAAATTCGGAGAAAGCTGCTCGCCGCGCACCGCAAATTGCGCGAGCTGCGCGGGCTTGCGAAGGCGCTCGTTTCGACGCGCCACCCTCTCCTCGTGCACATCATTCCGGTCCGGCGCTGCAATCTATCCTGCACCTATTGCAACGAATTCGACGATTTCTCGAAGCCAGTTCCGACGGAAGAAATGTTCCGGCGCATCGACCGCCTGGGCGCGATGGGTGCCGCGGTGATCACCATCAGCGGCGGCGAACCCCTGCTGCATCCCGACCTCGACGCCATCATCGAGCGCATCCGCAAGAACGGTATGATCGCCGGCCTAATCACGAACGGCTATCTGCTCGTGGCCGACCGCATCGAGCGGCTGAACCGCGCGGGCCTCGAATACCTCCAGATCAGCATTGATAACGTGCAGCCCGACGACGTGTCGAAGAAGAGCCTTAAGGTGCTCGACCAGAAACTTGCGCTCCTCGCCGAGCACGCCGAGTTTCAAGTCAACATCAACTCCGTTCTCGGAAGCGGTATCCGCAACCCGGAAGACGCCCTGACCGTCGCGCGCCGGGCGCAGGAATTGGGCTTCACCTCCACGGTCGGCCTCATTCATGACGGCAGCGGCCAGCTTCAGCCGCTCGGGCAGCGCGAGCAGGAAATCTTCGAGGAGATCATGTCGCTCGGGAAGCGCTCCTTCAGCCGCGTGAACTGGTTTCAGCACAACATCGCCGCCGGGCGCGAAAACGATTGGCGCTGCCGCGCGGGTTCGCGCTACCTCTACGTCTGCGAGGACGGCCTCGTGCACTATTGCTCGCAGCAGCGCGGCTATCCGGGCATCCCGCTCGACCAGTACACCGAAGAGCGCCGCCGCCGCGAATTCCTCACGAAGAAGGGCTGCGCCCCGCGCTGCACCGTTTCCTGCGTTCACCAGATCTCCGTCGTGGACTCCTGGCGCGCGCCGCAGACGTTTGAATCCGGCACTTCGGCCGCGCCGGGTTCTCTCGTGCAGGTAACCAGTTCAACGAGCCGGGATTAACCTCTTTCACAGAATCCCTCGGGAAATCGGCGCGACATCCATCGACGTTATTCTTGGCGTTCCAGCCAACCAAAAGCACAGCCACCACCGCAGGGAAACCGGATTCTGTAGAAGGCCCTCCATCGCTGTGCTAGAGTTTCTGCGCTGAAACCCGTTTTGCAAGAAAACGGCTCTTCCACCGCGGCGTCAGCGCGACACCCGAAATGGAATATTCCGGCTGCGAAGCCGGACTTGGCGAGATAGACCTGTGATCGAACGCTTGCGACTCCTGTTCCGCAAAGTCACATATAACCTGCGCGGGGGATTCCTTGTTCGCCCGCTGGTCATCGCCCTCATTTTGGGTTGCGCAGGCGCGATGCTTTCGTGGTTTGAGGAGGTCAAGCCTTCCATCGGCGATTGGGTGCCCCGGATTCTCTTCCTTTCGCACGCCGATCCTCAAGTGGCTCAGGTGATTCTTGGAGGCATCGGCGCCTCCATCATGACGGTCGTTTCCATCGTTTTTGCCATCCTGCTGATGACGCTGACTCTTGCGTCCATGCAATTTTCGCCCCGCATCATCGTCAGCTTTGCGAGAGACCGCGTCACCCAGTGGACGTTGGGGATATTCCTCGGCACGTTCTTGTACTGCATGGCGGGGCTTCCGGCGGCCCACTCTTTGCCGCATCCTTTCGCTCCAGTGGCGACCGTCGTGGGCGCGTTGCTGCTTGCTATCGTCTGCGTTGGATTGCTGCTTTTCTTCATTCACCACATCTCTCAGGCGATCAGCGTGAGCCACATCGTGGAGAGGATCGCCTCGGAGACCGAGCTCGTGATCGACGACATCATGCCGATGCCGCGGAAGGAACGCCATTTGGAAACCGGCGATGGAGCAGATCCGGCCCTCTGGCGGACGCCGGTACTCAGCGAGACCTCGGGCTACATCCGGTTTGTTGACCTGAAGCGGCTATTGGTATTGGCAACTTCTCACCGCTTGAAGATTCGCATTGTGCGCCGGGTCGGCCAGTTCGTGCCGGCGGGTGCTCCGCTCCTGATGGTGGACAAGGGGGAAAGACTGTCGGCCGAAAGCAGCGCAGAATTGAGCGCCGCATTCGACCTTGGCCCGTCCCGAACTCTACAGCAGGATGTTGAGTTCGGCGTCTTGCAGATCGTGGACATTGCGCTGAAGGCGATCTCGCCCGCCGTCAACGATCCAACGACCGCTATCAATTGTGTGGACCAGCTGAGCCGCATCCTGATCCGGTTCGCATCCAGGGACATGCCTGATCCGGTCCTTTACGATCTACAGGGCGTCACTCGCATCAGTATTCGATGGATGGATTTCGAACGCATGTTGGACTCGGCCTTCGAGCAGATCCGCATGTATTCCAAGACCGATATTCCCGTCAGCCTGCGATTGCTTCGCGCCTATGGTGACATCGCCGCCGCAACGCCGGACCCGGCCGTCCGGGCTCTGCTTCTCGATCGGGCAAGGCGCGTCGTCGACGGTTGCGCCGAAAGAATCGGCGCGGAGGAACTAAAACCTTTGATGATCCGTTTAACCGCGCTGCAGAAGTTCGCACCCGCCTGATACACGATTGTCATTGGAATCCGTCGTTCATCCTGATATCTCTGGGCGAGTTGTGCTCAGGCAGTGTCGTTTCGCCGATTGGCAAAAAGGGCCCCGAATTATGGTCAGGCGCTTTTTTTCTCAATATGTCGCGACAGAAGTGAGGCCCATGACGTCGCTGGCCGCACCCATTGTGCTCGCCGAAATCGGCTGGATGACCATGGCTATCGTGGACACGATGATGGTCGGCCGCCAGGCGAACAGCTCCATCGCGATCGGCGCAGTCAGCCTGGGCGGCATTCTGTATAACGCCGTTGCGATCTTTGGCGCGGGCCTCATGCTGGGCCTCGACACGCTCGTATCCCATTCCTACGGTGCAGGCGATCTCGAAGACGCCCACCGCTCTCTGGTAAACGGCATCTACCTGAGCCTCGGAATGGCGCCCATCCTTATGGGCGTGATCCGCCTCTGGGAGCAGATGATGCGCGCGCTCCATGTCGAACCGGACGTCCTGAATCAGGCCATCCCCTACCTTCGCGCACTCAACTGGAGCACGCTGCTGCTGCTCCTCTATTTCGTGTTTCGCCGGTATCTGCAGGGCATCAATCTTGTTAGGCCCGTCATGTTTTCGCTGGTCTCGGCGAACCTCGTGAACCTTGTGGGCAATTGGGCGTTGATTTACGGCCATTTGGGATTTCGCGGGATGGGAACTGTTGGGTCGGGATGGGCAACTTGCATTTCGCGCGCCTACATGGCTGCAGTTCTCTTGGCTTACTGCGTCTACTACGATCTCCGCTACAAAACAGGCCTGCGCCATGCGTCGCGCTTGCCGCACATGCCTCGCGTGCGCCGGCTTCTGATCCTCGGATTTCCGGCGGCGATGCAGCTTGGTCTGGAAGTCGGCGTATTCGCTACCGCCACGGCGTTGATTGCGCGCCTGGGTGACCTGCCGCTCGCAAGCCACCAGATCGCGCTCAACACCGTGAGCTTCACGTACATGGTCCCGCTGGGGATCAGCTCTGCGGCTGCCGTGCGCGTGGGGCAGGCGCTTGGCCGCCGCGATCCTCACGGCGCGAGCCGCGCAGGCTGGACCGCGCTCGCCCTCGGCGCGAGTTTCATGACTTGCATGGCGATCGTCCTCTGGCTCGCGCCGCACTATATCGTCCGCATTTACACGCCCGACTCCCGAGTTATTCGCGCCGCAAGCGGGCTTCTGTTCGTCGCCGCGTTCTTCCAGTTGTTCGACGGCCTCCAGGCCGTCGCCACAGGCGCCCTGCGCGGGGCAGGAGACACGCGCACGCCGATGATCTGGTCGTCCGGGCTTTACTGGTTGCTCGGCCTCCCGCTGGGCACATATCTCTGTTTTCGCGTCGGCTGGGGCGCGGCGGGATTGTGGACAGGCCTCTGCATCGCGCTGATATTGATCGGCTCCGGTCTGCTCTACTTCTGGCATCGCAGGGAGCGCACCTTCGCCTCCGACGACGCTCTGATTCGCCGCCCCGCGCCTTGAGCCTGTGAAACGCCCGGTGTTATTCTTGCCGACGGAGACGAATACGTATTCTGTGCGCGCAAGGTCCGCGCTCCCCATTCTTAAGCCGTGCAGGGCGGCAGTTTTTTTCGCACGCCGCCGCAGAACCCCTTCAACCGAGGATTGATGGAAGCCGTCGCTGAACACGTCCAGCCCCTGCCCCAGGTCAATCCCTGGCTGATTGCTGCGACCGTGATGCTCGCGACGTTCATGGAAGTGCTCGATACGAGCGTCGCCAACGTCTCTCTTCCCCATATCGCCGGAAGCCTGTCCGCGGGCGTTGACGAAAGCACCTGGGTGCTGACCTCCTATCTAGTCTCGAACGCGATCGTTCTGCCGCTCACGGGATGGTTTTCCGACCTTTTCGGCCGTAAGCGGTTTTTCATCGCCTGCGTGTCCATCTTCACCGTCAGCTCGCTCCTCTGCGGGCTTGCCCCCTCCCTTCCCATGCTGGTCGTCGCGCGCGTGATTCAGGGCGCCGGCGGCGGAGGCATGCAGCCGGTTTCCCAGGCAATCCTCGTGGATAGCTTTCCCCGGTCGAAGCAGGGCATGGCGATGGCGATTTACGGAATGGGCGTGGTCGTCGCCCCCACGCTCGGCCCGACGCTCGGAGGCTGGATCACCGACAACTACACCTGGCGGTGGATCTTCTTTCTCAACGTGCCGGTCGGAATCGTCTCCCTGCTCATGATCTCGGTGCTCATCGCGGATCCCGCGCATGCTATTTACAAGGGGTTTCGCCAGGGGCTGAAAATCGATTTCGTGGGCCTCGGATTTCTGGGCGTAGGTCTGGGCTTCCTGCAGGTCGTCCTCGACAAGGGCGAGCGGGACGACTGGTTCGGCTCGTCGTTCATCGTCTGGATGACGGTGGTCTGTGTCGTGTCTCTGATTGCGCTGATCGTCTGGGAAATGCGCGCGGAAAACCCCGTAGTGGACCTTCGCCTGTTCCGCGACCGGAATTTTGCCATCTCCACGTTCATGATGTACGCGCTCGGCGTCGTGATGTACGGCACCACCGTGCTTTTGCCCATCATGTTGCAGACCTTGATGGGTTACACGGCGGAGAGAAGCGGCTTTGTCCTGATGCCGGGAGGCCTGCTCCTTCTTGGCATGCTCCCCTGTGTGGGATTCCTTCTAGGGCGCATTGAGCCGCGCTGGATCGTCATGTGCGGCCTTTGCACAATGGCCATGGGGCTCTACCAGCTGTCACACCTCAATCTGGACGTGGCATCCCGATCGCCGATCATCGACTGGACGATATCGCGGGCCGGAACCGCCTTTCTTTTCGTGCCGATCAACGTGATGGCGTTTTATTTCGTGCCCCCGGGAAAAATGAACAACGCTTCGGGCATGATCAATCTGGCCCGGAATATCGGTGCGAGCACCGGGATTTCCTTCGTGACGACGATGCTCGACCGCCGCGCGCAGTTTCACCAGGACGTCCTTGTAACCAAAGTGCACGCGGGCAACGTGGACTATCAAGCGGCCATGCACAACCTGATCCACGTCCTGATCACCCGCGGCGCCGACGCCGCTCGCGCCGTCTCGCAAGCCCACGGGCTCCTCTATCAGGAGCTGCAGCGGCAGGCCATGATGCTCTCGTTCGTGGATGACTTTCGCGTGATGGCCCTCGTCTGCCTGTGCGTTCTTCCGCTGATGTTCCTGATGCGCGGCGGAAGGCCAAGGAGCGGCGGCCCTCCGGTTCATTAGGAATGCCTGCGAGAGGGAATTCTAGGGCTGTTGGCGACCCGCCAAAATCTGCACAAATGACCCCGTGCGAAGCTCTGCCTGCGAGAGGCCCGTCAGAGTCTGCATCTCTTCCGCGCTGACCGCGCCGCAGTTGATCGTCTGTAAGGAGAAGTTCAGTAGGCCCTGCGCCATCGCGGCATCGTCGAAGACGCGCCCGATGCGCGTGGCCTGCGCGGCCTTTTCGATGAAATTGCGCAAGCGCTCTGCTGTGAAATCGAGACTCTCAAGGAAAAACGAATAGACCGCCGCATAGCGCGACGGCAGCTGCGCCGGATGCAGGTCCCATCCCTGATAGAAACCAAGCTCGAGGGCGCGCCGAACGCGCTCGTAGTGCAGTCTCCACGCGTGGTGCACAGCACTTCGATTTTCCTCGCTTTGGAGCGGCGTCAGAGGTGCGCCGCCGCTTGCCGTCCGATGCGGCGGGATAGGAAGGACGTTCAACGGCCCGTCCGCCACGCGGATACCTGTTTCCGCAAGCGAAACCTGCATCAGCGATCGCCCGAAATCCGCAGCTGTGTGGAGCAGCGCATCGCGCGGCGCCGCGACATTAAGCGACGCGGTGTAGTCGTACGGGCCGAAATGGACGGCAACACAGCGCCCGCGCGCCGCGTTCACAAGGGCCAGCAAACCCGCCTCACCTCTTTCATTGATCATTGCCTGGGGCGTTTCAATCATCAGCTCGATGCGCAGCGCGCCCGGCTCGAGATCGAGCATCGGTTCAAGGCGCGAGCAGATGTCTGCGAGCGCCGCCACCTCATCCGGTAGCGTCACCTTCGGTAGCGTGATGTAGAAATTCTTCGGCAGTTCGCCGCGCGTTTTGCCGGCCAGTTCAGTCAGGAAGATGTCGAGCGTGCGGATGCTGCGTTCACGCAGTTCCTCGCTGAGCGGCTTCACTCGAATGCCGATGAACGGCGGAAGTTCGCCGGCATTCATTCCCGCGCTGACTTCAGCCGCCGCCGCTGCCGCGTGCCCGTCTTCCTCATCATCTGGGCGATTCCCGTATCCGTCCTCGAAATCGATCCGATAGTCCTCGACCGGCTCGCGTTGAAGCTTCTCTCGCACGCGGCGGTAAATAGTGTGCGCGAACCACGCCGGCCGGTTTTCGCGGCGAGCCTTTTCCGCGTCCGCCTCGATCGATTTTCCAATCGCTGCCACTCCATCACCGGAGTCCGGCAAGCGGTCCGCTCCGGGCAGGGAAATGACCTTCGCAAAGGTGGCGAAGTCCGGCGCGAATTCATCGAGCGAACGCAGCGCCAATTGCCCCAGCCGCTTCGCCATTCCCGAGCGAAACAGATGCGCCCCGCCGTAGACAACGTGTATTGGTTGCCGTTCGCCCGAGAAGCCCGGGTAGCGTTTGTGGAATGCTTTGTGGGCTTGTTCGAGGCGTGCCGTGATTTCGTGGAGTGATTCAGGCGGTAGCGTTCTCTTCATCAGCCCTCGCGTTCTTACCCGTAGTAATGGAACTGCGTCCTTGCCAGCCTTCGTTTCAATGTTGTTCGAAATCACGGGACAGGATACATTCAATTTCTCGGGGCGCGAAGCATCCTAGAAAAAGGGCCGCCGGGAAAACGCACAACCCCGGCTCGCATCTGTCCCACGCGAATCAGCGGAAGCTTAGTTCATGGCTGAAAAAATCCTGATTGTTGACGACGAGCTCAGCGCGCGTTCTGCGCTCGTGGCATTGCTGCGTCGCGAAGGTTTTGAAGTTAGCGAGGCCAGCGACGGCCCCTCCGCGCTCGCGCAATGCGCTTCCTTCCGCCCGGACCTGATCCTTCTCGACATTCTCATGCCGGGCATGGACGGCTTCGAAGTCTGCCGCCGAATCAAGGCGACGCCTGAGACGCGCCTTACACCGGTAGTCCTGATCACAGGTTTATCCGCTACAGAAGACCGCATTAACGGAATAAACGCAGGCGCGGACGACTTCCTGAGCAAGCCCATCGACTTCAACGAGCTGCACGCGCGCGCCCGCTCTCTTCTGCGCTTGAAGCAGATCACCGACGAGCTGGAGAATGCCGAAAGCGTCCTCTTCGCTTTGGCTTACAGCATCGAAGCGCGCGATCCTTACACGCACGGGCATTGCGAGCGCCTCGCCGATATGTCTGCGCGCCTCGGTGAGAAACTGGGTCTCTCGGAGGAGCACATCAAAGCCCTGCGCTGGGCGGGAATCGTGCATGACATCGGAAAGGTCGTCGTGCCCGATGCGATTCTGCTGAAGCCCGGGCCTCTTTCGCCGGAAGAAATCGAAATCATGCGCAAGCACCCGGTGCAAGGGGAGCGCATCTGCGCGCCTCTGCGGACGTTCCGCCTTGTCCTGCCTATCATCCGCCATCACCATGAGCGCCACGACGGTTCCGGCTATCCCGACGGCCTGCGCGGCGCGGAGATTCCGGTGACCGCGGCGGTTCTCCAACTCGCAGACGTCTATGATGCCCTGACGACCGATCGCCCCTACCGGAAGGCTTCTCCTTCAGAGGTAGCGCTCGGAATTATGGAAGCGGAAGCGGCGCGCGGCTGGTGGGATCGCGACTTACTAAATGCCTTCCGCAACATGATTCACAACGGCCATTCTCCGCAGGAACCCAAGACGCTGGGTCACGCCGCGAAGTAGACCGCAGTAAAGCTCAATCCTTCTTGATTCGTTCCTCGCCGGAATAGACGACGAACCTCTTCTCTCTCAGAAATCCGATCAGAGTCAGTCCAAGTTCACGCGCCAATTGCACGGCAAGGCTCGATGGCGCTGAAACGGACGCAACGATCGGCAGTCCTGCAACAATTGCCTTCTGCACAATCTCGAAACCGCCCCGTCCGCTGACGAGCAGTACGGTGGTCGCGAGCGGCAGCCTGTCCTCCAGCAATGCCCAGCCGATGACCTTATCCACGGCGTTGTGCCGGCCGATGTCCTCGCGCAAGACGAGCAGCTTGCCCGCCTTGTCGAAAAGCGCCGCCGCGTGCAGCCCCCCTGTGCGCCCGAAAACCGCCTGCGACTCCCGAAGCGCGTTCGGCAGTTGGAGAAGTGTCTTTGATTCGAAGCGAAAGTCCGGATTGGGCGTCTTGAGCGTTCGAGCGCGAACCGAGTCGATGGACGCCTTCCCGCAAATCCCGCAGCTTGATGCCGCGAAGAAGTGGCGCTGCATCTTCTCGAAGTCTGGCGCCGCTTCCGGAGCCAGCTCTGCGCGGACCACATTCGCCCGGTTTGTTTCCGCGTCTCCCTGGTTCTCCTCTAGCGAGATGATTTGCGAGCGGCCGCGCACCAGGCCCTCGGTAAAGAGAAATCCCGCCGCGAGCTCGCGGTCGTGCCCCGGCGTCCGCATTGTGACGCTCAGCGGCTTTGCGCCCACGCGGATTTCGAGCGGCTCCTCGGCGGCAAGATAGTCCTCCTTGCGGACGACTTTGCCGTTGTCCCACACGGAGACCTGAGTCAGATCGACGCTGCGCGGCTTGCGTGCCAATGGAACGGCTCCCGTTGCGGACGCCACGCCCGCAAAACAACTGGTCAAGGATACATCCGAGAAGACGCTAGGAACCGTCTAAAACGGGGCTGGCTCGCTCCGTGGTGATCGGAGCGAGCCAGGGGGGCGTTGCACTAGGTGAGGTGACTACGGGGAACTTCGCTTCGCCGCCTCGCTAACGCCCTGGAGCGAGCACCACTCCCGTTGCCGGGTCCAGGATTAGCGGCGGCGCATTGTGATTGTCGTCGAAGTCAAACATGCCGTTCAGCCTGCCTGCCTTCACATCCGACGAGTCGTTTCCGATTGTCCCAAGTTCCCAGTTCTCCTCGATGAAGCGGAGGATTGACGACTGGTCTGTGGCTCTGTGATCGATGTAGTTCTGCTTCGCGTAGGGGGAAATCACGAGCAGAGGTTGGCGAGGGCCATATCCGCACCGGCCCTGCGTTCCGACCGCGCTCGGCGAGCCGCAATTCGCAGTGCCTGCGAGAGCGTCATCGGAGACTCCGGACTGGTTGACGATCGGTCCTAGCGCGTGGTCGTACCAACCATCGGAGTCGTCGTACGCGATGATGATCGCCGTGTCCTTCCAGTACCGGCTGTTCCCAATCGCGTTTATAACTCCCACCAGGAAGACCTGCTCGTCGATTGGATCGGAATAGCCTGGATGCCCGTCCTGGTACGCAGCTGCCTTGAGATACGTCACCGCCGGCAGCCTGTCTTCGCCAAGAGCGGTCCAGAAGTCGGTTAGATCATATTGGTGATTCGCACCGTCGGAGGAAGTCCCGATCAAAGCTGGATCGGACGGGCGGGTGTGATGGAGATTCTGCGTGCTCGTGTAGTACTGGAATGGCTCGTGGTGCGGAATGTAATCGCCCTCGCTCGACTGCGTTACGGCGTCGTCGCCGGCGAGGCCCACATGGTGCTGGCCGCAAATCGAGCGCCCCTGGCCGTCTTGGCCCGTCGGAGCGAAGCCGCCCTCGAACCATCCCCATGTAATGCTCTTCGCGTTCAGGAGGTCGCCGGCATTCTTCCCTACCACCGACATCAAGGTAGCTCCCTGCAAGCCGGGATCCGTCAGGACGCACTCATCACCCAGCGGCCGGACATCCCCGATGGCTGCTCCTGTAAACGAGCCGCCGCCGATAATCCCCGATCCGCTTGCAGCCTTGCCGTTGACCTTCAGCGGAGCGACTGTTCCAGTGGCGGTTGTGCCCGCGATCAGGTTGATCGCTCCCACCGTGGACGGCCCGAACATCGTGCTGTAGGAGTTGTCGCTCAGGGCAAAGTGCTGCGCGTAGTTCCAAATCGCGGTCACGGTGTTGCCGTCGAAGTAGCCCATCACCACGCCGATTCCCTTGCCGTAGTCGTTGCAGGGGGAAGCCGCCGTACTGCCGGTCCCTGTGTATTGAGGGAACTTGTCCATGAGACCGTGGTCGTCCGCCTGTTGTTCGGGCATGTAGTTGTGGTTCTGATCGCAAGTGACCGATGCCAAGCCGGTATCCATGCGGAACGGCTGCGTCGAGTTGGGGTTCTCGTCTAGGAGGCCGCCGCTGAGCAGGTTATTCGCACGCGGCGTGTCATCCTTCGCATGGAAGGGAGTCTCCCCGTCTGGATTGGTCGCATAGGGATAGGTCGCGAAGTAGTGGTCAAAAGAAATGTTCTCCTGAAAGATCACGATCACATGCTTGATAGGTGTCGTGGTCTCAAAAGATTCGCTCGGATCCTTTTGGCTACCCCTGTCTGGCGCGGCCAGTAGGCTGTTGGGCGTCACGAGAGCTAAGTTGGACGCAACGACGATCGCCGCCATCCAACGAAGATTCTTCCGGATCATGAGTTCTCCTTGTTTTGTTGTTGAAGTCTCTCGCCTGATGCCGTCACGCCTCATGCGGGGAACTCAGCACCGGCGCACACCGTGTGCCTTGAGGCTTCCGGAATCAAACGTGTGCATGAGGGATACGCCCCGGTTGTTATTCCCTGATGACAAGGCCGTTAAAAACTGGTCTGCGCCGGAGTTTTTTCTGTTGCGATTTGGCGCCCGTCGTTTGCGGCAACGTTTTTCTCTATGTAGCGGCCACTGCTTGACTGGCGGGACCGTGCAGAAACTGCTGGAGACAGCCGGCCGCACACCGGGCGCCCTTCCGGCGCCAGATGTGCCAGCGGCTTCGCGGGCTGGTCCTTCGGTTCGACCCGAATCAATCCCATCATTCCGCCATCCTCATGCTCCAGCAGGTGGCAGTGATATACGAAGGTTCCGACGACATTGGGATCGCGGAAGTCCATGCGCAGCTTCACGCTGGGATATACGGAGCTCCTCCCGTCCCAGTAAGCCACGTTCACCGTATCGCGCAGGAATGGCTCGTCCACAGGCACTCCGTTCCATTCCATCAGCATGAAGTGAATCTGATGAACGTGAAACGCGTGCAGCTCCTGCGTCCGGTTTTCGATGATCCAGTCCTCCACATCCCCTTCGCGCGCCACGATGTTCGGAACCTTCGCGGCCGGATCGAATAGCGCGGGTTCTTGGCCTTCCACCGTAATGTAGAAATCGGTGGGGCTGTTCGGGTCGTTTGGATTTCGCGGCTTTTCGGAGAAATACAGCTTCCGCGTCCGCGTGGGCTTCACATTGCCGAGCCAGACGGACGTTGCCCTTGGGCGCGGCTCCGGATTCTCTGCCAAATGTAGGTGCGGCACCGGCGCGTCCTGCGACACGACGATCGTCGCGAGCGGACGCGTTGGATCGTTTTCACCCGCAGGGCCCGTATCAACGGTGCGCGTCACCAGGCTTGCGTTCGCGCCCTCCGGCAATCCCTTGAAGACGAATTCCGCGCGGCCAGCCGGCGGCATTACGATGTGGCTCTGCCAGAGAATGCGATTGCCTGCTAAGCCGTTTTCGTTGATCGGATTCCCATCGAGGGAGACCACTCCGACTGGCTGCGGCACGTTGTTGACGAGCAGTTGCAAATCCAGGTAGGTGATTGCCGAAGCATTCAAGACTCTCCAGAGCTGCCGCTCCCCCGGCCTTACCTTGATGACTCCCGGCGCGTATTCCGGATACGGAACAGGCACGAAGTTGATTGAGAGGTCCTTGGCCGGTTTCCCGCCTCCCGTTCCGGTGTTCAGTATGTCGCCTTCAGCATCGCGCAAAACGATCGGCGGAGGCACATTCCCGGATTGCACCGGCGCTGCGTTGGGATTGACCAGATCCTCGTCTCGAATGACAAAGACGCGCTCGGGCATCCCGGCGAGCAAAGTATTTGCCCGCTCGATTCCTTCGACGATCAAAGCCCCGGAAGCCCCCCCGAGCACCTGCGCCTTCGTGAAGCCGTGAACGTGCGGGTGATACCAATACAGCCCCGGGGGCTCATCCGGCGGAATCCGAAAGCGGTACTCAAACGGCCGCGCCCCCGGCTCGATCAACGTGTTCAGCACATCGTCCTGGTGGCAGACGGGCGGCACATCCAGGCCGTGGAAGTGGACGTTCGTCGATGCCGGCGTCATTTCAGCGCCCGCGCACTCGCCCGCCATTGGCATCTTGTGGCTGCCCGCCTTCACCATTCGAGGAGCGCCTGCTGAGGGGGCTTGTAGCGACAACCCTAGATCCGCGGGAACTTCATTCTTCAGCCGCAGGATCAGCAAATCTCCCGGCTTCACGCGAAGAGTCGGGGCCTCGCTGCCATCTTTGTAGATATAGCAGTAGCGCACCCCTCCGTTCGCATCGACGTCGCTGCGGAAGGTCAATTCGACGTCCAGCACCCCGCTCTGCGCGCTCAAGTCCTCCGGCTCGGGCACCGTACTGCCCGTCGCCGGTCGCGCGCAGGCTGCCGTTGAGGTTTTCTGTGCAATCGCAGGAAGTGGCCCGGCAATCAGCGCTGCGAATACGACTGCTAGGAGCCCCGGCACGCGCCGGGGGCGAAGACGAACCCAGCTAAGGAATTCCAGCCCAATCTTCGATCTTCGAATGTATGGCAAACCCACAGGCGCGTCCCAGGTCGTGTCGGGGAAGGCGATATTCTTGATGAGAGGGATGTGACGCCTGATGAACGCTCGATGAACATTTGTTAACGCGTCGGCGCACGGTCGGTGTCGTTCCTGCTCTCACTAGAGGGCGGCATTCGCTGGAAAAAACTTGCAATTCATCTTCGCTTCATTCTGCTGAAACGGATTCGGCCCTAGATTTCGCCGGCAATCTTTGCCGGGATGTGTCTATCGGCGGAGATGCAATTCGGTAGGAGTGTGTTTCGAGGGGAGGTCCTCGTATGTTCCAGCGCGGCGTCGTCTTTCTTCTCGTTGCTCTGCTTCTGAATGTGCCGCTCGTCTCAGCTGGCCCGGGCCACGACGATCACCATCCCGCGGGGCCCCCGACCACGACGCCAATCAAGCACCTCGTGGTCATCTTTGACGAAAACAATTCCTTCGATCATTACTTCGGCGCCTATCCCGTGGCTGCCAATCCCCCGGGCGAGCCCGAGTTCTTCGCTCGGCCTGACACTCCAACGGTGAACAATTTGACCTCTACGCTGCTCCAGCACAGTCCGGATCTTGCCGCCGCGCCTTTCCGTTTGGACCGCTCCGAAGCTGTCACTTGCGACAACGACAATCACTATACGGACGAACAGTCGGCCTACAACGGCGGCCTGCTAAACGAGTTCGCCGAGATTCTGAGCGGTACGGATGCCAGCAATCCGGGTATGAACTGCACGCCGAATCTTTCCATGGGCTACTACGACGGCAATACGGTAACGGCTCTGTGGAACTACGCGCAGCATTTCGCAATAAGCGACAACTTCTTCGCTTCAACTTTCGGCGTGACCGTGGTGGGTCATCTGAACCTTATTTCCGGTCAGACGCACGGTGCGGTCCCCGCGTCCGTTTCGGGGAAGGTATTTAACGGCACTGTGGTCGCTAACATCGACCCCACCGGGGATGACTGCTCGACCGGCAAGACGATCCAGATGACCAACCAGAACGTGGGAGATCTTCTGACCGCAAAGGGCATCACCTGGGGCTGGTTCTATGGGGACTGGACGCCCACAGGTTCCGTCAACGGCACGGTAACGTGCACCGCCGAATATGACGCGCACTATGCTCCGTTTCAGTACTTTGCATCGACCGTCAATCCCCACCACACGCCGCCTTCTTCCGTCGCAGCAATCGGCCAGAGCGATCAGGCCAAGCATCAGTATGCGATCACCGACTTCTGGAATGCCGTGGCCAATGGCAACATGCCGGCCGTCACGTTTCTGAAGCCGCCGCACGTCCAGAATGGACATCCTGCGGACTCAAGCCCGCTCGCCGAGCAAGATTTCCTCGTCGATACGATTAACCGTCTCGAGCTGTCGCCCTTCTGGAGGGACATGGCGATCATCATCACTTGGGACGATTCGGACGGCTGGTACGATCACGTCATGCCGCCCATCGTGAACCATTCGAGCGATCCCGCCAACGACACCCTGCTCGGCCCCGCCGGACTTTGCGGCGCCACGGCAGCCGGCGCCTTTCAGGATCGTTGCGGTTACGGCCCGCGTCTCCCGTTTATCGTTATATCTCCCTTCGCGAAAGAGAATTTCATCAGTCATACGTTGGCGGACCAGAGTTCGATCACTCGCTTCATTGAGGACAACTGGCAGCTCGGCCAGCTCGGCAACCAGTCTTTCGACGCCTTTGCCGATCCGATTCTGAATGTCTTCGACTTCGACGCGGGTAACGACCGCGCCTTTGATCGCATCCTGATTCTTGATCCGTCCTCGGGCGAGCCTCTCGGACCCAACCAGTAAGCTTGCCGTTGCTTCTGCCCGTTTCCACCGTGCCGGAAGCAGGAGAGCGTGTCTCCTTGTCCGCCTTGCTTCGTTCTGCATCCGCTCGTCAGCTTTCCAAAGTGGCTTCTCTTGTCTGTTCTTGGCGCTGCTGCTAGACTATCGCGGCAAGAGTTCAAGGCATGCTCCTGCCATTCTTCCTGTAGAAGGTTCTCAATGTCCGGACACTCGAAATGGGCCACAATCAAGCACAAGAAGGCGGCTACTGACGCTCGCCGCGGCAAGGTTTTTACCAAGCTAATCCGCGAGTTGACGATCGCGTCGCGCGTCGGCGGCGGTGATCCGAACACCAACCCTCGCCTTCGGACGGCCATCCTCGCCGCCAAGGCTGAGAACATGCCCAACGACAATATCGAGCGCGCTATCCAGCGCGGCACGGGACAGCTGGAGGGTGAATCGCTCGAGGAAGTGACGTTTGAGGGGTACGGCCCCGGGGGCGTGGGCGTCCTGGTCCAGGTCGTGACCAGCAATCGCAACCGCATCGTCAGCGAGATTCGCCATCTGATGTCCAAACACGGTGGCAACATGGCCGAGTCCGGCGCTGTCGGCTGGATGTTCCACCGCAAGGGCGACATCGTCGTTCCGAAAGAGCAAGCGGACGAAGATAAGATGATGGGCATCGTCCTCGACGCTGGCGCCGAAGATCTGCGCGATGACGGGTCCTCGTGGGAAGTCACCACGCCGCCCGAGGCGATGGAAAAAGTCCGCGAAGCGCTCACGAGCGCGGGGATAACTCCCACATCGGCCGAGGTGGCTTGGGTTCCCCAGAACTACATCAAGCTCACCGGCCAGCAGGCCCAGCAGATGTTGCGCATGGTCGAGGCGCTTGAGGATCACGACGACGTCCAGCACGTCTATGCGAACTTCGACATCGACGAAAAGGAAATCCAGGCGGCCGTTGCCGGATAGTTGCTTTCGCGTCCTGTTGCCAAGAAAAAGAGCTACCCCCTCGCTCCAGCCCGCACGTAAACTTATGCCGGTCAGCATGGCTCCCAATCCCATTCCACCCGGCTCAATGGGACGCAAGTTCCGTGTGCTGGGCGTGGACCCGGCGGTCTCCGGCGCGACCGGCTACGGCGTGATCGAGTTTGACGGCCCGCGCCCCAATCCGATGCACTTCGGGGTTTGGCGTCTCCCCTCGCGCATGACGTTTGCCGTACGCCTCCGCGAGATTCATTCATTGGTCTCCGGCCTTGTCGAGCAGTTTGCTCCCGACGCCGTCGCCGTCGAGTCTGTCTTCGCCGCGCTCAATGTCGGGACGGCATTGAAGCTTGCGGAAATGCGCGGAGTCGTGCTGCTCGCCGCCGCACAAGCGCAGATTCCGGCGCACAGTTACTCGCCGCGCGAGGTCAAGGCCAGCGTCGCGGGGTTTGGCGCCGCCTCCAAGCAGCAGATTCAGCACATGGTGAGGTCGCTGTTGAATCTGCCTCAAGTGCCCGAGCCTGCCGATGCCGCCGACGCTCTGGCCGTCGCGCTCTGCCATGCTCAAGCCTTGCGCGTGCGTGATCTTTTAACCCCGGTCACTTCTCAGCGGCCCCTTGCTTCTGCGGCGGCTGCCGGAGCGCGCATGGCGCGCGTCTTTCCCTCCCGCGCACGATGATTTTTCGTAAGAGCTTCTCGGTAGGTCTTGCCCTTCTCTTTTTCTCTGGGTTTGCGGCGTTGACGCGCGCGGCACGCCCTTTCCCGGATGGCGCAACGATCACTTTCCGCAAGGTGTTCAAGACGAGCTTTCCCGAGTTTACGGAGATCAAAGTGAACGAATCCGGATCGGGCACTTTCGACATCCGTCAGCTTGACGAGGACTCGAGCCCTCAGCCTTTTGAAGTCAGCGCTCCCCTTGCCCACAGAATCTTCGATCTTGCTGCGAGGCTTCGTAATTTCAACGGCATCGACCTCGAGATCCATCATCGGATCGCCAACCTTGGGCAGAAGACATTCCAGTACCAGCGCGGCAGTGAAATTCATGAGACCACTTTCAACTACACTCTCAACGAGAGTGCGAGCCAGCTTTTGGGAATCTTCGACGGCCTCGCCCGCCAGGAAGGGGACCTTTCGGATCTCGTGCGGGCGATGCGGTACGACAGACTGGGTGTGAACGACGTGCTCCTGCACGTCGAGGCCGACTACAACAAGAAGCTGCTCCCCGAGCCGGAGAACTTGCTCCCCTCGCTCGATCAGGTCGCTGCCGATTCACATTTCATTGACATCGCCCGGGGGCGTGCCCGGACGCTCGCTGGACGAATTCGATCTGGACACTAACCGCCTGCGAGATCTTTCTCGGGTATGTTTTCGGCGCCTTCGCCTTAGCGAGCGTCCATTTGCTGCAGACATTCGATGGACCGCATGAGGATCGTCTGATGCCGGTTCCACCCGAGCGGCTTGATCGGGAGTGTTGACTGCCATTAGCGGCAGCATCACTCACTCCATCGCCTTCACCATCCAGTAGGGAGATGCTGCGGCCTAGCGAAGAACGATTCCCGCGTAGCCGACGACCTGCTCGCGGTCGCCGTTGATATCGCCCGACGTGGCATACCGAACCAGTTCTGCCGTCGTTGCCCCTAGATCTCGCAGCGCGACCAGCATGGCCACGGTCGGCGCATACCCGCACATCGAGATCTCCTCATTGCGCACTGTATCGTAAAGTCCGCGCGGATCGAGCGCCAGAATTCTTGCGATGGCTCGCTCGTCCTTTTTGCGCGTGATTTCGTTGCTCTCGTAATGGTTCATATCCGAGCTGGCTACGAGGAGCACCGGCTCATCCTGCGCCGCGACCACCCGCGCGACTGCATGCCCCAACTCTTCGAGCACCGGGTATCGGTCCGTCCCGAGAACGACCGGCACAAATCGAAAATCATTCACGAGCCGCTGAAGGAACGGTATCTGCACTTCGAGCGAATGCTCGCTCTGGTGCGCCACGACATCTTCTCGCAGACGCGGGCACGCGCGCGCAAGTTCCCGAGCCAGCGCCGGGTCAATTGGGGCGTTTGCAAAGGGCGTCGCGAAGCTCCCATCCGTCAGAATGGCCATCGCCTCGCCTCGCGGGTAATGCCGCGGCCCCAGCAGAATGCAGCGCGGCGGGATCTCAATCGAGGAGTACACGGCGCCCGCAACATGCCCCGAATACATGTATCCGGCATGCGGCACCACGCACCCCCGCGCAGCTTTCTTGGCCTCTCCGCTCCGCACGTATTCGTCGATTTCCTGGGCGAGTTCCTGCGGGTCTGAAGGGTAGAACCGTCCTGCAACGGCTGGAGGGCGAACCATGGTTTCTAGAGCGAGGATTTGCGCAACTTCATTTGCATCCGCCGGTCAACAGCGCCACTGCAAGATCAACTCGACTTCGACGGCTTCCCTCTAACCTTAATCGCCACCGTGTTCTGAGGGTTGTAAAGGATTCGCACCTTGTCACCGGACTGATATCCGCCCTGATCAAAGATCCGCTGCATTTTGTCCTGAATTTTCGGCGAGAAGGTGAACGTGTGAATGGCGCGCTCGTTTTCCTGCTCGCGCACGATGATCGTACGTGCGTCTGCGTGAATCACTTCGGCCTTCATCCAGACCGACTTGCTTGGCCTTTGCTTGACTACGACGGGCGCCGATGTGCTCACCTGCGCGTACGCAGGTCCCGCAGCCCACACAAGCCCCAAAAGGGAAGCGGCGGCCGCGGCAAAAACCCTAGAGCTCTTCATCGAAGGAAATCTTGAGCGACTTCAGGAACTTGATGTCCTGCGGCGTGATCTCGATCTTCGAGGTGGACTGCTCCTCCTCGAGCACCTCTTCGTCAACGCGAATGTGGAGCGACTCCAGGAAGCGCCGGTCCTGCGAGGTCATCTTGGAATCCTGGCCCGTGCGCCGCGCGAGCCCGATCGTCGCGTCAAGCTTCAGCACGATGTCGAAGCCCGCCGCGCGAACTGCGGAAATCGCTTCGGCGATGCGCTCGGATTCGGACACGGTGTCGTTGATGGCGTGTCCCAGTTCTCGCAGCAACTGCTTCATCCTGTCGTCGAGTTGCAAGGGCGTCACCTCCTGTGAAACCCTTCCTACAGCAATTCTAGGGCGTCCGCAAGCACGAAACAAGCTCTTGCCGAGATGCCCCGCCCGCCGGGTTACCTGTCCCGCCGCGCAGGAGGATGGCGTTGTTGCCAGCGCAGCCTTGCCGTTACAAGCCGGATTTCGTCGAACGTGATCTCGGGCGGCAATGCGTCCTTAAGAGGCCTGAGTCGCTCCGGGCCCAGACGCATACACGCTTCTTCGACACTTGCCAATTTCGGATGACTGATCCACTTAGATTGAAATTCCAGTTTTCCGCATTGGACCAGATCGGCGACCATGGATACAACGGTCGAAACCCGCCGCCCCCGGATCCTCGCGATTTCGTCGAAACTGTGCCCTTCCGAGAGCAAACGCATGGTTTCCTCAGCTGTTTTGGAGTTCTTTGTGGGAACGCTCGTTTCCCGCGCCCTGCTGCGGAAAGTCTTTAGCGCATGAAGAATCTGGCGGCCGTACTGCTCGGTCTTGCGTTCGCCGAATCCCGAGACGCGCAGGAGCTCGGGAAGCGACTTCGGACGTGCGCGGCAGAGTTCATCCAAAGATGTGTCGTGCATGATGACAAAAGCAGGAATCCCATTTTCCTTTGCCGTGGCTCGCCGCCACTCTCGGAGGTACTCGCGCAGCTCCGGATCTGCGCCTGCTTCACCGTTCCTTTCCTGCCGGGCGCTTTCCGAAGATTCACTTCGCTGGCTCTGAGGGGCCTCAGTCGCCTTGGTTAGCCAGTCGGGTTCGCCGCTGCACACGTCGCAGGCTGAACACGACGACCATTTCGGAGACTCTCCAAAATGAGTACAAATCTCGTGATGGCGGCACTTCTCTGGCTGAACGAAGCTTCGGATTTCGTCGAGGCGCTGCCATGCGTGCTTCTGCTCCGACTCGTCACTGATCTTCTTGATGAAATGGACCAGAATGGCCGTGTCCTGCTTCCGCCATAAGAGGATGCAATCCGCCGGCGCGCCGTCGCGTCCGGCGCGGCCTGCCTCCTGATAGTACTGTTCGATTGATTTCGGCAGTGAAAGATGGATCACGGCCCGGACGGCGGTTTTGTTGATCCCCAGTCCGAAGGCGACCGTACCGACGAGCACGGACACTTCGTCCGACATCCACCGCTCCTGATTTTGTTTTCGACTGGCGGCGTCCATTTTCCCGTGGTATCCGATCGCGGCTATCCCCTCTCCCTGCAGGAGATCCACCGTCTCCTCTACTCTTGCGATTGTGGGTGAGTACACAATGACGCTGCTTCCGGCATGTTTTCGCAACGCAGTGATCAACAAGTCCTGCTGGGCGCGGGCATCGCATTCCTTCACGATGTACCGCAGGTTGGGCCTATGAAAGCTGGCTATGTACTTGTCCGGATCGCGCAGTTGGAGCTGGTCAATGATGTCGTGGCGCACTCGCTGCGTCGCGCTGGCAGTGAATGCCGCGATTGGGCATGTGGAAAGATTCTGCCGCAATCGGCTCAACTGCCGGTAGTCGGGTCGAAACTCGTGCCCCCATTCCGATATGCAATGGGCTTCATCGATAGCGAACAGTGCGATGGGCACCTTCTTGAGCCACGTAATGGTCTCCTCCAGCGCGAGACGCTCCGGCGAGACGTACAGCAAGCGGTATCGCCCCATGCATGCGCCTTGGATCACCGAAGCCCTTTCAGGGCGGCTGAGAGAGCTATTGAGTGCAGCCGCTTCGATTCCCATTTGCGCAAGCTGCGCTACTTGATCCTGCATCAATGCAATCAGAGGAGAAATCACGACGACGGTCTTTCCCGGTAGCATGGCCGCCGGAAGCTGATAACAGAGAGATTTGCCTCCGCCGGTGGGCATAACCACGCAGGCGTCTCGGCCTCCGAGCAAACTCTCGACGACCTTTTGTTGCAAGGGACGAAACGAGTCATATCCCCAGTAGCGGCGCAAAGCGGCGAGAAGGACTGCTTCGGTGTGCATGCGCGGAGTATAGAACGTGCGCCGAGACCCGTCGATCCGGGGAAATACCGTTGGTCTGCCCTTGGGCAGTCCGTTGAACTACTGAAATTGTTTAACGAAAATCGCAGGGCTTGCCATTTGCTGGATAACTTCTAGAATTGTTCCATGCCCGCGAACCTGCTCCCGGCCCTCATTCGTTCCGCGGCTGTCACCCTGCGCGCCTTCTGGCGCGTCGCGCGGCAGCTCTTCCACGAAGCCACCGGAGCCCTTTTCGCAGTTTTTGCGGCCTACGCCGTGTTTGCGGCCTGGCGACAATGGAGGTATCACCCCGCGCAATGGCAGTGGATCGTGGGCCTCGCCATCGTCTATGCCATAATGATGGCCGCTTTCTCCTTCGGAGCGTTTCGCCGCGCCCGACGCGTCCGTTGAGCCCCGCGAATCTCGCTCCGGCTCCGTTGCCATGAAAGAAGACCTCAGCAAACGGTCCGAAGCGTCCGCCCGGAAATCCGCCTCGCCCACAGGCCTGCCGATGGAATCGGTCGTTCAACCGGACGATCTGGCCGGTTGGGACGCTGAGCGCGACCTCGGATACCCCGGCCAATTTCCCTTCACTCGCGGCATCTACCCCACGATGTATCGCGGCCGCCTCTGGACCATGCGCCAGTACGCCGGCTTCGGCACCGCAGTTGAATCGAACCAGCGCTACCGCTACCTCCTCGATAGAGGCCAGACGGGCCTCTCCGTCGCCTTCGACCTGCCCACGCAAATCGGCATGGATTCCGACCACCCGCTCGCGCAGGGCGAAGTCGGCAAATCCGGTGTCGCGATTGATTCGCTCGATGACATGCTCACACTCTTCGACGGCATCCCGCTCGAGCGCGTCTCCACTTCGATGACCATCAACTCGACTGCCGCGATTTTGCTCGCGCTCTACGTCGCCGTCGCCAAGAAGCAGGGCGCAAACCTCGCGCGGCTTTCGGGCACCGTGCAAAACGACATCCTGAAGGAATACATCGCACGCGGCACCTACATTTACCCCGTGCGCCCCGCGATGCGCATTGTCACCGACGTTTTCGCCTGGTGCAGCCGCGAGCTGCCCAGTTGGAACGCGATCTCCATCTCCGGCTATCACATTCGCGAAGCCGGCTCGACCGACGTCCAGGAAGTCGCGTTCACCCTCGCGAACGCCATCGCCTATGTTCAATCCGCCGTCGCTGCCGGCCTGCAAGTGGACGAATTCGCGCCGCAGCTATCCTTCTTCTTCAACTCGCACAACGAATTCCTGATGCAGATCGCCAAGTTCCGCGCCGCGCGCCGTCTCTGGGCTCGCATCATGCGTGACCGCTTCGGCGCGAAGGACCCGCGTTCGATGATGCTCCGCTTCCACGTGCAGACGGCCGGCTCGTCGCTCACCGCACAGCAGCCGGAAAACAATCTCGCGCGCGTCGCTCTGCAATCTCTTGCCGCTGTGCTCGGCGGCTGCCAGTCGCTTCACTCCAACGCCCTCGACGAAGCGCTGGCGCTCCCCACGGAACGCGCTGCCCTGCTCGCCCTGCGTACCCAGCAGATTATCGCCGCGGAGACCGGCGTCGCGAACACTATGGACGCTGTCGCCGGCTCCTACGCCATCGAAAAGCTCACGAATGAAATCGAAACCGGCGCGCAGGACTACCTCTCGAAAATCGACGCGATGGGCGGCACCCTCCGCGCGATAGAAACCGGCTACATCCAGCGCGAAATCCAGAAGTCGGCCTACGAATATCAGCAGGCCATCGAGCGCGGCGAGCAAATCGTCGTCGGCGTGAACAAGTTTCAAGTCAAGGAAGAGCAGCCGATTCCCATTCTTCGCATCGATCCCGAAATTGAGCGCTCGCAGATCGCGCGCCTCCAGTCACTCCGCGCCCGTCGTGACGCTGCCGAATCCCGCGCGGCCCTCGAAGAGGTCGAGCGCCGCGCCCGCGGGACCGAGAACCTCATGCCCGCGATCCTTGCGGCCGTCGAAGCCTATGCTACCGTCGGCGAGATTTCGGACGCCCTTCGCCGGGTCTTCGGCGAATACCAGGAATCCGTTGTAATTTGACAATCCGACAAGGGTTTTTCTTCTCTGCGTTCTCTGTGCCTTCTCTGTGTCCTCTGTGTTAAGTTTTTTCCTCTTCATGCCACGTAAAGCCATCCCCAGCCAGCAACTCCCCTGGCCCCGCCGCGTCCTCACTCCCGCCGAAGCGGTGAAATTCATCAATGCCCTCGGCTACTGCATGTTGTTTCCCGTGGCAAACATTCCGCTCCCCTCGCTCTATTGCGCTGTCACCGGCCGCTCTCCGGACGAAGACCTCTACTTCGACAAATACTTCGCCATGATTTGGCGATGGAAGGACGACCTCCCGCGCCGCCGCCGCGCACTCTACGCGAAGTATTTTCGTGGCCGTGGCACGCTCATCTCCCTCGAGCAGCTTCAATATTTCCTCTCGATGCGCGAGGCAGCCGTCGCGCCATCCGATCATGAGCGCCTCTATGCCGAGGGCCGCATCACCAACGACGCGCGCGTCATCTGGCAAGCCCTCGACGAACACGGCCCGCTCGCCACGCTCGAATTGCGCCACACCTGCAAGATGGAGACGACCGCAGGCAACATCCGCTTCAAACGCGCCATGCTCGATCTCCAGCGCTCCCTCCTCGTCACCCACTTCGGCTCCGAGCAGGAGACCGGCGCGTGGGCCTCCGGCCGCTTCGAACTGACCTGCCGCGCCTTTCCCGAGCAGACCGCGGAAGCCTCCAAGATTTCGCCGGAAGACGCGCGCGCGAGGCTCGCGGCAAAGTATATTGAGTGGCGGCCCGGCGCACCGGCCGCACTGCTGGCCCGGCTGTTCGGCTGGTCGAAAGACGACGCGATCAAGGCGCACAGCGCTGCGCAGCGCCAGCCTCAAACGAAGATGAAGGAAAGGCGAAAATGAGATTGATCCTCGCATCCGCGTCGCCGCGACGCGCTGAAATTCTCCACAACGCCAATATCGGCTTCGAGGTGCGTACGGCGCTCGTGGACGAATCGCGCCGCGCCGCCGAATCGCCCGCGGATTATGTCCGCCGCCTCGCTCTCGAAAAGGCGAGCGCGGCCATGAATGCGAAAAAGGACGACGGCGATTGCCTGTACCTCGGCGCGGATACGATTGTCCTTGCGGACGGTGAAGTCCTCGGCAAGCCGGAATCGGATGAAGAAGCGCGCATGATGCTCCGCCGCTTGAGCGGCGCCGTGCACGAAGTGCACACCGGCGTCGCACTCCTCCGCCGGCCGGTTCCCGCCGAACGCGTCATTGTCGAGACGACGCGCGTTCACTTCGCGCAGCTCTCGGAAGAGGATATTGACAGCTATCTGGCAAGCGGCGAGCCGTTCGACAAGGCCGGCGCCTATGCCATTCAAGGCATCGCCGGGCGCTACATTGATCGGATTGAAGGCTGCTACTTTAACGTGGTCGGCTTGCCTCTGGCGCGCATCTGGTCCCTCATGCGCGAACTTGGCTGGGAGCAGTCCTAGCGGATTCCTCGAAGTGTCTCCCGGTGGAAGGGCGGGGTTTCAACCCCGCCGTAAGTCGACACCCAATCACAGGGGTTTTAACCCCTGAGCCCGAAAAACAAAACGGCGGCCCCGAGAAATCGGAACCGCCGTCTTCAAATCTGCGGATGTCGAAAAGCTTCGTTACTTCTGCTCGGTTGTCGTCGAAGCAGGAGGATTGGCCGCCGGTGGATTCGCAGGCTGGCTGGTCTGCTGCGGCTGATCGCCGCGCATTCCTTCCTTGAATTCGCGCACGCCCTGTCCGAGGCCCCTCATCACCTCGGGAATCTTGCGTCCCCCGAAAAGAACGAGGATGACCACCGCGATAATCAACAAATGCATGGGGCTGTCCCACATAGGGTACCTACCTTTCGCGCCCGGACTCACCACTACCGGGCCCCCGCCACGCAACTTCAGCCTCTAGAGTATAACACGCTCGTCCCCCGCGCGGCGCGTAACGCCCTGCCGGTCAAGGTATTCGAGCAGCGGGATCGCATATTTCCGGCTGATCCCCGCGAGGTCCTTGAACGCGATGATCGTCAGCCGCTCCCCGTGCTCCTTGCGGTACTTGGCGAGCATGTCCCGCAGCCCCGTGATCGCCGTGCCGTGGAACACCAGGTCATCCGCCATCTTGATCAGCACCTTTTCGCGCAGCAGCATCTGGAGGATCTTCTGCGCGCGGGCCGTCTCCACCGGCAATTTCCCCAGCACGGCGGGGACGCTCGGCACTGTCAATCCCGCGCGCTGAAACTCTTTCTCGATCAGTTCCTTCGCCCGCGCCTCCTCCGGCGAAAGAGCAATTTCCCGCCCCGCGCGTTGCACCAGATCGCCCGAGATCGTCACTGCCATTTGCGCGACCAAATCGCCGAGCGCCGCGTCAAACACATCCTGACGCGCGTTGCCGGCCCGCCCGCGCAAATCCTGTTTCGGTATCCCCGGCAGCAGCGGGTTCGCTTTGTGGAATTCGTCTACCGCCGTGCGCATCGCCGCTGCGCATTCTTTGATTGCTTCCTCAGACGCCGCTGTAAACGGCTGCTCGCTCAGAATCCTCAGCTTCCTCTTTGCAACAAGGTCTTTCGCTGCTGTCCGTGCCTCGGATTCAATCCAGCCCGTCCTGGCGATGATCTCCTCGAGCGTCAGGCCTCGCGGCGTTGATTCGGCAAGGGCCAAAAGTGTCTCTTCGCGGTTGCCCGCGGCGACGGTTTCAAGGAAAGCCGCCGCGCCCGTTTCGCTCCGCTTGTGCCGCCGTGCGCGCACATCAATAACAACGCCTCCGCCGATTGTCACGACCGGCGAAAACTGGCGCAGGATGAATCGGTCGCCCGGCAGCAGCAGCGTTTCGTCGTCCAGGCGCAATTGCGCGAGCGCCGACTCTCCCGGCGCGAGTTCGTTGCCGTTCAGTAGGACGATTTCCGCGATTCTCTCCGCGGACCCCTGATGAAAATGAGCCTGCGCCCGGTTCCGCAAGGGCCGCGCCGAAGGCAGCAGGGTGATACGCGCGTCGAGCCGTCGCGTGGCCTGAAACGCGCCGGGCGGCCCGAGAACCATTCCCCGCTTGATGTCTCCGTGCTCAATCCCCGCAAGATTCACGGCCGTCCTCTGCCCGGCCACGGCCCGCTCGATCGCCTTCCCGCCGGAGTGCAGTCCGCGCACGCGCAGCTTCTTGTGCGTTGGGTACAGCTCGACTTCGTCCTTCGCGCCAACCGAGCCCGAAATAAGCGTCCCGGTGACAACCGTACCGAAGCCCTTGGTCGCGAATGACCGGTCAATCGGCAGCCGGAAATGCCGCGTGGCGTCCTTTGCGGGCGCCGCCTTTGCCGTTTCGAGAAGAGCCTGCTTCAGTGCGTCCAGTCCCTTCCCAGTCCGCGCGCTGACGGGCACGATGGGAGCGCCTTCCAGAAACGATCCTCGGACAAACTCCTCGATTTCCAGCCGCACCAGGCCGAGCACATCCTCGTCAACGAGGTCCGACTTCGTGATCACCACAAGCCCGCGCTGGATTCCAAGGAGGCGGCAAATGTCGAAGTGCTCCCGCGTCTGCGGCATGATGGATTCATCCGCCGCGACAATGAGCAAAACGATGTCGATCCCGCCCGCCCCCGCGAGCATATTCCGCACGAACCGCTCGTGCCCCGGAACATCCACGAAACCAAGGCGAACGTCCCCTAGATCGAGAAACGCAAATCCGAGGTCAATTGTGATCCCGCGCCGCTTTTCTTCTTCTAGGCGGTCAGGATTTGTACCGGTCAGCGCCTCGACTAGTGAGGATTTCCCGTGGTCAATGTGCCCGGCCGTGCCAACGATGACATGCTTCACGTTTTCCATTCCGGACGATGCTATCGGAGCAGCCGAGGATGGTCAAACGACACCATCATCGGCGCAATCCATCCACCTTGTCATTCCGATGACCGAGCAGCCCGATTTCTGCGCCTCATATCTCGGTCCGCGCAGAAATCGAGTGCATTAGCAAGCAAGGGCTCCCGGGTCGACGGTGAGTCGAGCCCGGGAGAATAGTCGAGGAATCTCGGCACCTGCCCGCCGGGGCGGGCCGGAACGGCGGGAACCGGAATCGTTCTCGGGGTCCAGAAAGGGAGGCTATCGCTCGGTCCGGCCAGCGGATGCGATCTCTTGGGCGATCGCGAGCGCAGCCTTACGCGGGTCTGCCGCCTCCATAATTGGGCGCCCCACGACCAGATAATTCGCCCCGTTGCGGATCGCGAACGCCGGCGTCGCAATGCGCGACTGGTCATCCGCAGACCCCCTTGCTGGCCGCACCCCGGGAACCACAATCAGGAACCTTGGCCCGCACGCCCGGCGTATTGCATGAGCCTCATGCGCCGACGCCACGACTCCATCCAGCCCTGCCTTCTTCGCAAGTCGCGCTAGCGCGAGCGCGCGAGATCCCGGCGATCCCGCCATTCCCACTTCTCGTAGCGCGCTCCGGTCCATGCTGGTAAGAATCGTCACGCCCAAGAGCGCCGGGCGCCGTTTCCGTCCGGCAAGCGCCTCCCGAGCTGCGCGCATCATCGCCCCGCCCCCGGAAGTGTGGAGCGTCATCATGCGTACCCCCGGCAGACGTGCAGCGGCAACGACCGCTCTTGCGACGGTATTCGGTATGTCGTGAAACTTCAGGTCGAGGAAGATGCCAAAGCCAAGGCCCGCGAGCTTTTCAACGGCTCGCGGGCCCTCGGCTGTAAAGAGTTGGCTTCCTACTTTGAAGCGCCCTGCTGCACCCCGAAGCCGCCGTGCCAATGCGCAGGCCGGCCCCAGGCGGTCAACATCCAGGGCTACGATTAGTTGCGATGATCCGGGGACGGACGTGAGGGCACCTCAAGAAGCTCCAGGCGAACCCTGGCAAGGCCATGCTGGTCGAAGCCAAGCTGCCGTGCCACCTGGTAGGAGACGTCCAGCTCGCGTCCCTCGATGTACGGGCCTCGGTCGTTGATACGAACCACCTGGCTGCGGTTGTTCTTCTCGTTCACCACCCGGACGATGGAGCCCAGGGGCAGTGTGGGGTGGGCGGCCGTGAGGGCATACATGTCGTAGGTCTCGCCCGTTGCTGTGGGCAGGCCGTCAAAATCCTCGCCGTACCAACTTGTAGTGCACTCCCAGATGGCCAGCGGCTTCCGCTGGTCTGCCTGGGGCTTGGGGGTCGACGCGGTGGTCAATGCTGGGCTGGTGGTAGCTCGGGGTGGGTTGATCATCCTCCCCGCCGACGCCGGATTGATCGAGGGCGTAAGGACAAGCATCCCCACTCCTAAAAACACCGACTGTAGAGTTACAAGCTTCTTAGCTCGCATGGCACCTAACCTCATTGAAATCAGTATATTTTACCTTTTTGAAGCTCCCCAAGGCAACCGCTTTACGCCTTGAAAGAGCCTCGTAACTTACTGATTTCAAATAGATTTTCTTCTTTGCACCACTTTTCCAGTCCACCCACGAGCCTCTCAGAGGCCCTCGGGTCTATGAAATGAGCGGTGCCGACTTCTACTGCTGAGGCCCCGGCAGCCATGTACTCGGCTACATCGGAAGGACTTGTGATTCCACCAAGCCCCACGATCGGGATTGAAACCCCCCGACCAGCCTCGTAAACCAACCTCACTGTTATAGGTTTCACGCACGCGCCCGACAACCCGCCCTTTGTACTACCGAGACGGGACTGCCGGGTGTGTGGGTCTATACACAGTGCGGGGTAGGTGTTCGCGACAACCAGAGCGTCGGCTCCCTCGGATTCGGAAGCTTTCGCAGTAAGTCCAATGTTACCAACGAGCGGAGAAAGCTTCACCCAGAGAGGCCTCTTGGCGGCCTTCCGAGCGGCTCGGACTACCTCGGCCGTCAAGGTTGGGTCGGTACCAAACTCGGCTCCCCCGTGGTCCACATTGGGGCAGGAGATGTTCAGTTCATAGGCCGCGAGGCCTTCGGAATCCTCCAAGATCCGAATCACCTGGACGTATTCGCCAATCGTTCGCCCAAAGACATTCGCTATGATCGCCGTGTCGTACCGCCGGAGTTGCGGAAGCTTCTCAGCGACGAACGCGCGTACGCCGATGTTTTGCAACCCGATTGCGTTCACCATTCCGCTCGACGTTTCGCACATTCGCGGCGAAGGAGCGCCCTCCATCGGCTCGAGCGAGAGTCCCTTGACCGCAATTCCGCCCAGGCGATTCAGATCGACGATCTGCGAAAACTCGACGCCGTATCCGAACGTCCCGCTTGCGGCAATAATTGGATTTTTGAGGTGAAGGGTACTGACGCTGACTCGGAGGTCAACCCCCGAGGGCCGTTCCACGATCCGCGCCGGCTCGGGCGAACTCACTGGCGATAGTCTAGCACGGCGGTCAAGTTTCTCGGCTGTAGCCCCGGATTCCGCCGCTGCGAACTCTCCGCCGTCTGTGCTAGGATGAAGCGCCCGATGCGCGTCATCGAAAAACGGCAACTGCTCTCTGCCGAAGAAATTGGCCGGACGCTTCAGAGGCTGGCGCATGAAATCGTTGAAAAGACGGGCGGGGCGAAAGATCTGGCACTGATCGGGGTCCGGCGCCGCGGCGTGCCTCTCGCCGAGCGCCTCGCGCAGTTGATTCGCACCTTTGCAAAGACGGATGTCCCTGTGGGCACCTTGGACATCACGCTCTACCGCGATGACCTCTCGACAATCGGCCCGCACCCCGTGGTGCAGGCCACAGAGATCGGCTTTCCCGTGGACGATCGTGACCTCGTTGTGGTGGACGATGTCCTCTACACTGGCAGGACCATCCGCGCCGCGATGAACGGCCTGTTCGATCTCGGCCGCCCTCGCCGGATTCGCCTGTGCGTTCTGATCGATCGCGGACACCGCGAGCTGCCCGTGGAAGCAAGCTTCGTCGGTCGGAAAGTCGAGACGATCGAGAGTGAAATCGTTGAAGTCCGCTTGAAGGAAATTGACGACGAAGAACGCGTCGTTCTTGTGGAACAAGTGCCGTAGGGGCGCTGCCCCGGACTGAGCGATGTAAGCGAAGTCTTGCTGCGCCCAAATGCTTGGGAGTCGTTCGGAGGCGGTATCTAAAGGGAAAAAGTGCTCCAACCCCTGTCACACTTGCTCGGAATTGAAGACCTCACCCGCGAGCAAATCTCTTTTATTCTCGATCAGGCGAAACCCTTTCAGGAATTCCAGCGATATCCCCTGAAGAAGCTGGCCACTTTGCGCGGCAAGACCGTCGCTGTCGCCTTCTTCGAGTCATCCACGCGCACGCGTATCAGCTTTACCACCGCTGCCTCCCGCCTCGGCGCGGATACCATGGCGCTTCAGGCCGAATCCTCCAGCCTCAAGAAGGGCGAATCGCTGATTGACACCGTCCGCACGCTCGAAGCCATGCGCCCTGACGCAATCGTGATCCGGCACGCCTCATCCGGAGCCCCCGAATTCGTCTCCCAGCGCCTCGAAATCCCGGTGCTCAATGCTGGCGATGGCACGCATGAACATCCCACGCAGGCTCTTCTCGATGCCCTCACCATCCGCGACCGCAAAGGCAAGCTCGAAGGCTGGAACGTCACCATCCTCGGCGACATTCTGCACAGCCGCGTAGCCCGCTCGAACATTCATCTGCTCAGCAAGTTTGGCGCGCGCATCACGATGTGCGGCCCTGCGATGTGGGTCCCCCGCGAATTGACGAACCTCGCGCCCGACCTGCACATCACGCACCGCGTCGAAGAGGCCCTTGAGGGCGCCGATGTCGTCATGGTCCTCCGAGTCCAGACTGAGCGCATCCACGAGCCCTCGCTCGCTGCCGATGAATACATCTTCGGCTACCAGCTCACGCCGAAGCGCCTGCGCCTTGCGAAGCCGGACGCTCTTGTGATGCATCCCGGCCCCATCGTTCGCGGCCTGGAAATCGATTCCACCGTTGCCGATGGCCCGCAATCCGCCGTCCTCGAGCAGGTGACCAACGGCCTCGCCGTGCGCATGGCCCTGCTCTACCATTTCGTCAGCCGCGCGCCCGTGGACGCGCCTCATCCAGCGAAGGAATGACCGCATGCTCCTGATCAAAAACGGCCGCGTCCTCGATCCCGCAAGCAAGACCGATGCGGCGCTCGACGTCTTGCTCGACGGCGAAAAAATCTCGAAGGTCGGCGCGAACCTTTCCGCGCCCGGCGCCGAGATCTTCGACGCCAGGGGCCTCGTCGTCGCGCCCGGCTTCATTGATCTTCACTGCCACCTGCGCGAGCCCGGCCAGGAGCTGTCGGAGACCATCGAGACCGGCACGCGCGCGGCCGCCCGCGGCGGCTTCACCGCCGTCTGCTGCATGCCCAACACGCAGCCCGTGAACGACAACGCCTCCGTCACGCGCGGCATCGTCGAGCGCGCCGCTGCCTCAGGTGCTGTGCGCGTCTGGCCGATTGGCGCGGTCTCCGTCGGCAGCAAAGGAGAAGCGCTCGCCGAAATCGCTGCCATGAAAGGCGCCGGCATCGTCGCCGTCAGCGACGACGGCAAGCCCATCGCCACCGCACGCCTCATGCGCCAGGCGATGGATTATTGCAATTCGCTCGGCCTGCCGGTCATTGATCACTGCGAGGACCCGTCGCTCTTCGCCGGCGGCGTCATGCGCGAAGGGCCAACTTCCCTGCGCCTCGGCCTGCAGGGAATTCCCGCGCAGTCCGAATCCATCTGCGTCGGCCGCGATGTCGAGGTCGCCGCACTCACCGGCGCGCGCCTCCACATTGCGCACACGTCCACGCGCGGCGCGCTCGAATATGTTCGCTGGGCGAAAAAGCAGGGTCTGCGTGTGACCTGCGAAGTCACGCCGCACCATTTCACACTCACCGACGAAGACGTCCGCTACGACACGAACTACAAAATGAATCCGCCGCTCGCTTCTTGCGCAGATCGCGACGCCCTCATAGCAGGCCTTGCCGACGGCAGCGTGGACGCCATCGCCACCGACCACGCCCCTCATCATCCCGCGAGCAAAGATGTCGAATTCGACAAGGCGCCCTTCGGCATCACCGGCTTCGAGACCGCGCTCGCCCTCGGCCTCAGCGAACTCGTCCACACCAACAAGCTCTCGCTGATGCGCCTCGTCGAGCTTTTCACCACGGGCCCCGCGCGCGTCCTTGGAATGGAGCGAAAAATCGCCGCTGGCGAGCCTGCCGATCTCACCATCTTCTCAACGGATCGCGAGTGGACTTTCCGCGCCGCCGAATCGCCGAGCAAGTCGCGCAACACCCCATTCGACGGCCGCGCTTTTCGCGGCGCGCCGATGGCCACCGTCGTCGCCGGCCGCATCGCGTTTCGCCGATAGCCCAGAGCCGAGAGGCAAGCGATGGATTCTCCACAACCTCCTGAGCGAGCCAGCGTCCGGGATTTCCTAGCTGCGGAGCAGAGCTTCCTCGCTTGGATTCGCACCGGCCTTGCGCTGATGGGTTTCGGCTTTGTGGTCGCGCGGTTCGGCCTGTTCCTTCAGGAGCTCCGCCTCGCCGAGCCGCAGCTTTCCAACCGATCCCACGGCGTCTCGATCTGGTCCGGCACGGCAATGATCGGTCTCGGCGTCGCAATAAACATTGTTTCCTCTTGGCGGCACATCCAGCTCGTCAGGCAGCTCAATCGCGGTGCGACCGATTTCAACAAACCTTCCACAATGGGCTTGACCGTCGCATTGATTCTCGCCGTCGTTGGGTTGGCAATGGCGGCCTATCTCATTTCGTTCTGACCCGCACGCGTAATACTCTGCAAATCTCAGGAGGCGCCAATGTCGTCAGGCTCAGATAACGGTTTCGTTTCGAAGCCCGGTCTTCATTCAGTGGATGAGACAGTGGCCAAATTGAAGGGAATCCTGCAGGCAAAGGGCGTCACGCTTTTCGCCCTCGTTGACCATAGCGGCGAAGCGGAAAAGGTTGGCATGAAGATGCCGCCCACCAAGCTCCTGATCTTCGGCAGTCCCAAGGCGGGCACGCCGCTGATGCTCGCCTCTCCCAGCATCGCCATTGATCTGCCTCTAAAGATCTTGGTCTGGGAGGACGCGAGCGGAAAAATCTGGCTCTCCTACAATTCCGCGGCGTATCTCAAGTCGCGCCACAATCTCCCGGATGAATTTCTCCCGGTCCTATCCGGCGTCGAAGCCCTCGCCATCGCCGCCGCGGCATGAGATGGTCTTCCTCCGGCCGAATTTCGACTTTCGTTTGTCCGACGTTGTTAATGCGCGGCAGGCTCTGTTACAGGACGGTTTCCAGGGGGTCGGAGCTTCAGTTTACCCTGAGCTTCGAAGGGCTCCGACATTCGAGGCTACCAAGAGACCGGGGCTTTAGCCCCTGAAGCTCCGTGCCTCCGCGTCTCTGTGGCTAATCTTGCTCGTTAGTGCGCTGCAGGCTCTGCGGCAGGATGCATCCCATGTTGCGGCACTTCGTGGACGCCGCGCGGCGGCGGCTCCTGATGGAATCGGAAGAGCTGATTGAGCGGCCCCGCGCCCTTGCCGATCTGATACGACTTCTCGATCGCTTTTGTGACGTACGCCTTCGCCAGAATCACCGCGTCCTTCAAATGCTGGCCGCACGCAAGCTGCGCCGCGATGGCCGACGAAAACGTGCAGCCCGACCCGTGCGTGTTCGGGCTTTTCACATGCTCGCCGCCGAATATCTCCACCTCTGTCCCCTGGCAAAGCACGTCCGTCGGTTTCTCCAGATGCCCGCCGGTCACGATCACGGCGCGCGCGCCCATTTCCAGCAGCTTTTGCCCCGCCGCCTTCATCCCATTCAGGTCCTTCACTTCGAGACCCGTCAAGAACTCAGCTTCCGGTATGTTCGGCGTAATCACGCTTGCGCGCTTTAATAGCTCGTCGCGCACGAACTTCAACCCTGCGGCGTCGAGCAATTCGGCGTTTCCGGCCGTCGGGCGCGAAACGGGATCGAGAACCACATGCTCAAATTTGTGGGTGTCGAGAAAATCTGAGACGACCGATGCATTCGCGCGGTTTGCAAGCATTCCGATCTTCACTCCCGCAATCGCCACATC
>Ga0187769_10000177_pt1 | contig 34919 bp, 28 predicted proteins | sample 0116_SJ02_MP02_1_FD_133140 | JGI IMG/M metagenome (GOLD analysis project Ga0187769, IMG submission 133140) | Tropical peat soil microbial communities from peatlands in Department of Meta, Colombia - 0116_SJ02_MP02_10_MG | ecosystem: Environmental > Terrestrial > Soil > Wetlands > Peat | place...
CACTCACACCGATGCGCCGCGGCCAGCTCCCGAACGACCGCTGCCGGCACGCCACCCGCGTGTACCGCCTAGAAAGATCGAGCGGCCGCAACGCTTCCCCCCGCGGGATCACCCCATCAAACATCTCGTCGCCGATCCGGAGCCAACCCGGATCGAGGACCAAAGTAAGCCCGGGCGCCCGCGCGCAAAGCCAAACGCGCACACACCCGCCGCCCACGCGGGGCCGACGTTAACCCCGGGAGGCACTTGACAGGCCAACGCCGGATAAGTAAGCGGTCGTCACGACGTCCAAACGGCACAAGGTCGGATCTCGCGCTAAGCGCTCGTGGAGAATAGGTCCGCGACCGCGCGACGTTACCTATGCTAAATCGCCGGGGCGTCACGAGCGGCATCGCCCTATGACGCCGGTCGAAGCTGTACCCCCCTGTGACGCCGGTTGAGAATTGATCCTGCCTGCAGGCGGAGTTCATCGTGTGCCTCAAGGTCTTGAGTGCCTCGCATGGCCGCGAAGCTCACGGCAGGCCAGCGAAGGAGCCAGGCCGCATCCGGCTGCGGTCCGGCGCGAGGTCGGTGCCCGGGGTCAGGATTGACGGCCCGGCGGTCGTGATCGTGCCGTGAGCAGACTGGCTGCAGCTTCGGTCGGTTGCGGGCGAGGTGCCGCACGGCACCGCGGAGAAGGCCAGGAGGTCGCCGAAGAACGGCGAGCCCGGGTTAGTGTCGATCGCAGCCCCGACGATCTCTCCTTGCGAGTTGATGCCTTCGGCTTGGAGGATGGCGAACGAGCCGGGGGTGGTCAGGCGCTCGATCGCGGGGTTGTTCAGGTCGGTCATCGTTCCGTTCTGCCAGAGGAAGGCGTCGCAGGTGTTGTTCTCGTCGCATGACTCCCCGACCACCTGCCCGGCGTTGTTGATGCCGTAGGCGTAGGCCGAACACATCGCCGGGCAGCCGTCACCGGGCAGAGTGCCGAGGTCGGTCATGATGCCGTCCTGCCACAGGAAGCTATGCGTGGTCCCGGTGAAGTTGCCGGTTTGCGGGTCGAATGAGTCATGCGGGAGGTCGGACCACCCGACGACTTGGCCTCGGTCGTTTATCGCGGTGGCGAGGTTGTCGTAGGTTCCCCCCAGGCTCCCCAGGTTGATCGGCGGAGCGTTCTCGTTCTGCCACAGCAGGGCGTGCTCGAGGGGGCCGGTTGCCGGGGTCGTGCAGAACCCAGAACCGCCGACTACCTGGCCTTGGTCGTTGATCGCGCTGGCGAGTCCGACGGTGTCGCCGGGCCACACCGGCAGCTGGTGCACTTCGCTGTAAGTTGGTCCCCAGAGGACGGGCTTCCAGTCGGTGACCTGGTTCAGGGTGATGGTCTGGTCGGTGAGGCTGTCGTAGAACTTGCTCGTTAGGCAAGTTGTGTTTGGGTCTGGGTTGCGGGTCTCGGCCATGCCGGCCATCTGGCCCTTGTCGTTGGCGCCGCCGAATCCCGCCTCGTTGTTGCCGCTTCGTTGATGCCGGCGGCGGCGATCGAGCTCAGGTTGGGGTTTGGGCTCAGCGTGTCCAGAATGGTCACGGCGTAGCCCGATGGCGTGCTGGCTCCCGCTGCGGCCGTTGCGGGGCAGGCCGCCGCGATCGCAAGGAGGACGAGTCCGCTGGCCAGCCAGGTTCCGCCACGCGCGCCAAGCCAACGCCAGGCCGGATGCCGGCGGCGCGGTCTCATCGGCGACATCATTGTCAACCCCATCTCGATCCCTCCTCGGCTTCGCTTTGCGCGCGGTGGAGCGCGCGAATAATCGATACCGAGCGAGCGGCACCGCTACGATGCGACCCGCTCGACGCGCAGGAATGTGCCCGCAGGTTGTTGCAAAGCGGTTGCAAGTCGGCAACAAGGTTGGGCTGGACGGGTCTCGTCCAGCACCGGTCCCTAGCGGACCCAGAGCTGGTCGAGCAAGACGCCCTGCTGGAAGCTGTACTGGTAGTCGCCGACGCGCGCTGAGACGAAGTCGATCTCGCTCGGCGTGGTCAGCGGGACGGCCGGCGCGTCATCGGTCGCGGTGCGATCGGCTTGCGCCCATAGCACGGCCGCGTCGGGAGAGTTGTTGCTCTCGGCGGCCAGCGCGCTGTTCATCTGGGCGTCGAGCTTGGGGTCGCAGAACTCCGATCCGTTTGGGTTGGCCGGTGAGTGCGCCACGAAATACTGGCAGCCGAAGTTTGATTCGAGGATTTGGGAAGCGGACGGGTAGGTCGGAAAGAGCTCGCCGATTGCGGCCTGCACCCTCGTGCGCGAGTCCGCGAACCGCCCGCCGGCCGTGATGCTGTTCCCGAGATTGACCACTCGGGTGGGATATCCGAGCCGGTCGAATAGTGAGGTGAGGTACGCGTACGCCGTGGTGTAGTCCGTTTGGGATGGCCCGAGGTCCCAGATCGTGATCGGCGTCCCGCGGGTGGAGGAGGCGGCGATCAGGCGCTCAGCCTTGGCGAGGTCGGGCGCGTTCCAGACGCCGGCCGCGTTGGGGTCGAGCGTGTACGGGCAGTAGCGGCGATAGCCGGGGAGGCCGGGTGGGAGCAGCTGGCAGGTCGGCTGGGTTCCCTGGCCGAGGAGCCGTGCGATTTCCCCTCGGCCGACGGCGTAGTTGATCGCCTGGCGAACCCGGACGTCGTTGAATGGGGCGACCCTCGTGTTGAGGATGAGGCCGTCCATGCCGACCGACGGGTTGACGTAGAGCTGGCTGGCGAACCGTGTCTGCACCTCCGCGAGGCGGTCGGGCGGGACGCCGTCGTACTCGTAGTCGGCGCTGCCGTTCTCGACGTCGGTGATCTCGGCCTCCGGGCTGAGGGTTCGGCGGAAGACGATCCGGTCGGGGTAGCCATCGGGCCGCGCCGCGTGCGACCACTGGTGAAAGTAAGGGTTGCGCACGAGCACACCCTCAAGCGGGGTAAAGCTCGCCCACTCGTACGGGCCCGTGGCGGGAATCGGGTGAAGGCCAACGTCATGATCGGGCGTGCCGTCCGGCACCGCCTCAGCGTCCTGGAGCGAGAGCCGGGCGAGAAACTCGGGGTCAGGCGCGACCAGGTGAAAGGTGACCGTGTTCGCGGCGTCGTCGACGACCACGCCCCTGGACAGGTCGCAGTGGCTGGGGTGAGCGGCGCACGCGGCTCCGCCGACGACGTCGGCGAACGGGCCGGACGGCCACACCAACTCGCCGCCGGGCGCGCCGGCGCTGAAGAAGGTGAGCTCGCGCTGGAGCGCGCGACGGAAGTCCTCCGGCCTGACCAGCTCGCCGTTTGAGTAGCGGATCCCGCGTCGCAGCTGGAACGTGTAGGTGAGGCCGCCGTCGGTCGGTGTCGGCAGCGAGACCGCCAGGTCCGGCACCACCTCGAGCGACCCGCTGCCGCCCACCCGCTGGTATGCGGTCAGGCCGTCGTTGGTCAAGTCGAGCCCGGGGATACCAACCGAGAAGACGGGGTCAAGCGACGTGACCCAGGCCTGAACCAGCACGGTCAGGGTTCCGCCCCGGTGGCTCGCAGCCGTCGGCTGGGAGCCGACCCACACCAGGCCGCGCGCAAAGGCGAGTCCCTGCGGCTGGTTGCCGACCGTGACCCTCTGCGCCACCGCGTCGGTGGCGGGATCGATCCGCGAGACCGCGCCCGCGTACGGGCTCGCGACCCACAAGGAGCCGCGGCCGAGCGTGATCGCGCCGGCGCCATTCCCGACCTCGATCGTCGCGTCCACGGCGTCGGCCGCTGGGTCGATCCGCGAGACCGTCCCGTCCAGACTGTTGGTAACCCACACAGACCCGAAGCCGACGGCGATCGCGCTCGGCCCGCTGCCGACATTGATCGTTTCGATGACCTGGTCGGCCGTGGGGTCCACGCGCAGCACCCGGTCGCCGGCCTCGTCGCTGACCCACACGCTGCCTGCACCGACAGCGACGTCGGTCGCGCCAGCGCCGCCCAGGCTGACCGTGTCGGTCACCGCGCCCGTGACCGCGTCGATCCGACTGAGCGTGCCGTCGCTCGAGTTGGCGACCCACACCGAGCCGTAGCCCACGGCCACTCCGACGGGCGCGTTGCCGACGGGGATCGTCTCGACGACTCGGTTGACCGTCGGGTCGATCCGGGCCACGCTCTGCCCGTAGTTGTTGGTCACCCACACCGCGCCGGCCCCGACCGCGATCCCGCTGGGCGTCGTCCCGGCCTGGATGGTCTGGGCCACCGCGCCGGTGGACGGGTCGACCCGCGACACCGTGCCCTGGTTGTAGTCGGCCACCCACACCGCTCCGTCGCCGGCCGCGAGCACCGAGGGCGAGGCTCCCAGCGGCACCACCGCGCGGATCGCGCCGCCCGACAGGCTGATCGCACCGACCGCGTCGCCCGGGATGACCGATGGCCGGGCGCGACCCCCGCTGGAGGCCACCACCACACCCGCGACCACGAGCGCCACGATCAGCGCGCCGACCGCCACGGCAAGCGAGCGACGGCCAGCGCGCACGGCCTCACGGGACGGCGCGGGCGAGACGGCCTCTGGCGGGACGGAAGCCGGGCGCGCGCCGGCCAGATCCAGCGCGGGGTCGCGGGCGAGGACAGCGAGCTCGAGCTGCCTGAGGCCCCGGCCGGGCTCGAGCCCCAGCTCCTCGGACAGGCGCCGGCGGAACTCCTGGTAGACCTCCAGCGCCTCGGCCTGCCGCCCCGACCGGTACAGCGCGAGCATCAGCTGGCCGCGCAGCCGCTCCCGCAGCGGGTAGCGCTCGATCAGATCGCGTAGCTCAGCCACGAGCTCGCGTGACTGGCCGAGCGCCAGGTCGGCCAGCACGCGCTCCTCGACCGCGGCGAGGCGACGCTCCTCGAGCTGGGCGATCGCCGCCTGCGCGAACGGCGCGTAGGCGAAATCGGCCAGCGGCGGGCCTCGCCACAATCCCAGCGCCTCGCGCAGGAGTTCCGCCGCCTCGCCGGGCTCCCCGGCCGCCAGCGTCTCGCGGCCCCGCTCCGCCAGCTCCGAGAACCGCTCGAGGTCAAGTTCCCCCGGGCCGACGCGCAGCACGTACCCATGCCCCTGCGTCACCACGCCGCCGGCCGGCCCCGAGCCGTTGCCGCCCAGCGCCTTGCGCAGCCGCGAGACATAGGCCTGCAACGTCCGCACCGCGCTCGCCGGCGGTGACTCTCCCCACAGCTCGTCGATCAGCCGGTCCGCCGAGACGACCTCATTGCGATGCAACAGCAAGATCGCCAAAAGCGCCCGCGGCTTCTCGCCCCCCAGACCCACGTCCCTACCATCGTCGTAGACCTCAAGCCGGCCGAGGATCCGGTAGTCCATTGCGCTCTGTCCCGTACTCCCACGCCGGGGCGAGAAGTCCACCTCGGCCCTGGCCCGCGGCGCCCGATCGCCCGTCCGGCAACCCATTGTCGCCGGTTTGCAACCGATCTGCAACGCCCCCCGCGCAACATGTCCTCGCTAAACATGAGCCCGGACCTCGCGCCACAAGACCGAACTGCTGGAGGCAAGCCATGGTGTGCCGCCTTTCTCATCTCCTGACCCCCCGGCGTAACGGATTCGCGCTGATCCCCGCGTTAGCGGCGGTTGCCGTCTTGGCCGCACCCGCGGCGTCGGCCTCGGCCGCATCGCCACTCACCGGGGAGACGCTGGCCGGCACCGCCACGACCACCAACGGAGGTGGACGCGCAATCCCGAGCTGCATCAACCACGGTCTGGCCGGCGCCAGCGCGACTTTCAACGCCTCCGGCGAGGCCACCGGCCCCTATCCCGGCTCGTTCGTGGAGAACCAAGGTTCTGCGAGCCTGTCCGAGACCGTGATGCATAACCAGCTCTCGGCGGACAGCATCTCGGTCCCGTTCACGATCACAACGGGCGCCACCACGATCACGGGCACAATCAGCCACTCCCAATTCTCCCGCTACCCCAACTTGAACGGCTTCGGGTTCCTTTGCGCCGGGGCCACCGTCGTGGGCCTCAGCGTGAACACGACCGCCACCTATACGGCCACGATCCAGGCACCCGGGCAAACCCCCCAGGCCATCAGCGGACAGGCGCAGGTGTTCGGCAGCCTCTACACCCAGCCGGGCGCCCAGACGAGCCTTACCGCTAGCTTCACCGGATAAGGCCGCTGCGTCGGACCGCAGCGCCTACGCCTTCTCGCTCGGTTCGTGACAGACCGGATCGGCCAGGCGCCCACGCGGCGAGCGCTTCCGCGATTCGTCGCCTAAAGGCAACGGCTACCACCGCCGAAAGCGGCCACAACGCTTGTGGGCTTTGCGACGTCGTAGCCCGGCGGACCGCGGACGCAGCTCCCGCTCTCGGACACGCCCGGGCATGACGTCATGCCCGCGTCCGATGCCCGCACGAGCACGACTCCCGGACTCAACCGCACATCGCGACGCACCTGCCCGTCGCCCCGAACACGGCGGGTAGGCCAACGGTCGCCACCACGCGGCGGCTTGCCTGCCGTCCGCACAAGCCACCTCTCGTGCCAGCCGGGCAACGAGTCGTGCCGATAGAAGAACACAGGTGTCGCGTCACTCCGTCTCCGTTCGGTCGCGACCCGAAGTCTGGAAGACCGCGAATTGCGGCCCTGCGGCAAGGGCGCGCCCTCGACCGAGACGGGCGCCTGCTCCGCCAGATTAAGCAAGCAATACCGGCATCGATCCGAAACGACCGCTCCGGCATGGAAGCAGCGACGGTTCCAGGTGGCCGCCGCGGCCACCCGCGCCGCCGCAACCGACCAACAAGATGAGCCACGCTGGTTGGGGCGCCGAACGGACTCTCACGATCCGGTCAAGCAACGGCCGTGTGCATATGTACGCCACCGGGTGCGAACAGGTCGAGCGCACGAGTGCAATGCGCGAACCCCAGTCGTCAGCGATCGGGGTTGGTCGGCGATCGCTTTTGACAGCCGCACAGGCGCAGAGCGCGCTACCGCAATGGCGACCAAACGCAATCTCGCGACGACGCGGTGCTAACCGGCAGCGAGCAAGCGGACCGGTCCCGCACCCGCCGTCGCCCCGACGTCTGCCGCGTGAATGCGATCCCGCGGCCTCTCGTGACGGCGTCGCTGCAATGCCACGCACTCAGCCGTCGGGCCGCGGGCGGGCGGACGACTGCATAGCCCTAACGATGCGCAAGTCGAACCGCGCGAGGTCGACGTCGGACGCCGCGCTATTGCTGTAGAGCATCTGACTACTCGTTCGCCACGGAAGGAGTAGCGCGCGCTTGCTCGGGTCCAGCTAACGTCGAACCCTCCTTCGGACGGAAGCAGAAGCGCGACGAACCCCGACCCGCGCTTCTCCTCCATCGCCCTTGCGGCAAGGGCGATTAAACGGCGCTTCTGCATGTTCCGTGGGTGAGGTGAGCGCGGTCGCTGGGTAGCGCGGCCGTCGTCGTCTGATCAAGCAGCGCCTCGATGTGGGCGTCCGGCGCGAGACGTTTGGGCTGCTCGTCCGGGGTTGGCGCTGTTTGACAGCCGCCGCCGGTCGCGCTTTGAGGCATCCAGGTCGGGGCGCTGGGAGCGCCCGACCTCCGGGCAGGAGGGGGTGCGCACGCCGCGCGCCTTACGGTTCCGGCTTCTCACAGTCAGGAACCACAGGAAAGGGCGGTAGCGGCGTGCGCAGGAAGAGCGTATGGAAGAAGCTGCTCGGGTTGCACCGAGCAGTGGTCGAGGGCGTCGAGGTTGAGGACGACGGCGCGGTGGTCGTGTCGGTCCGTCCGAAGGCGCGGGAACGGGATCGCTGCCCGCGCTGCCGTCGCCGCTGCCCGGGGTATGACTGGGGCGAGGGACGCCGGCGCTGGCGGGCGCTGGATCTCGGCACCACCTTCGCCTATCTGGAGGGGTGGGCGCCGCGGGTCAACTGCCGCGAGCACGGCGTGGTCGTTGCGGCGGTGCCGTGGGCACGGCACGACTCGAGCTTCACCAGAGCGTTCGAAGATCAGGTCGCGTGGCTGGCGGTTCACACCAACAAGAGCGCGGTCGCCGAGCTGATGCGGATCGCGTGGCGAACGGTCGGCTGGATCTGCGACCGGGTGATGGCCGAGCAGCTCGCCGGCCGCGACCTGTTCGCTGGCCTTGAGCGGATCGGGATCGACGAGATCTCGATCCGCAAAGGCCAGCGCTACCTCACCGTCGTCGTCGACCATGACACCGGCCGGCTGGTATGGGCGGCCGCCGGCCGCGACAAGCAGACGGTTACGAAGTTCCTGGATCTACTGGGAGAACACCGCTGCAAGCAGCTGCGGCTCATCTCCTGCGACATGGCCTCGTGGATCACCATCCCACTCGCCGAGCGCTGCCCGGACGCGACCGTCTGCTACGACCCGTTCCACCTGATCAAACTCGCGACCGACGCGCTCGATGACATCCGCCGCGAGGTATGGAACGAGGCCCGCCGCGCCGGCCAGCGCCAGCTCGCCGCCGAGCTCAAAGGCGCCCGGTTCGCGCTGTGGAAGAACCCCGGCAACCTGACTGAGCAACAACAGCTCAAGCTCGCCCGGATCCAGAAGCTCAACCAGCGGCTGTACCGCGCCTACCTACTCGCCCAACAGCTCCGCCAGATCTACCGCGTCGGCTTCGACCAGGCGATCGCGCTGCTCGACGCCTGGCTGAAGTGGGCACGCCGATGCCGACTCGAGCCGTTCGTGAAACTCGCCCGCACGATCACCGAGCAGCGTGAGGGGATCGAGGCCGCGATCCGGCACAGCCTCTCGAACGCACGCGTCGAGCAAGTGAATACCCAGCTGCGGCTGATCGTCCGCCGCGCGTTCGGCTTCCACTCCTACCAAGCCGCGATCAGCCTCGCGATGCTCGCCCTCGCCGGCCTGTGCCCGTCACTCCCCGGCCGGTGACCCCACCCACGGTTCCTGCAGGAGACGCGATTAAACGGTCACGTCCCGCGAGGCGCGCGACTGGGTGGCCTGCGTGGACCGTCGGCTCCGTGAGAGCCGCGCCGCCAGCGACCGCTTGCTGAGATCCTGCTAATCCGACCTGGGGTTCGTGCACGCTTCCCGCGCGGAGCGGGACTGTCGGCGCCGGCTTCGCGGTGCCCGTGGCAGTCGCGGAGCAGGTCTCGGCGGTGGCCGACGCTGCTGCCGGTTCACGCCTTAAGGAGGAGCGTGCCGACGGCGTGCATCGTGACTGCTCTCTCGCGGATCGAGCAGTCCGCCCGGGTCGGCGGCGGATGCTCGCAATCGTCCGATCCGGAAGCCTCAGGAGGCCCGAACGGGCGTTGGTCGGCTGCCGTGTTGCCGGAGAAGGGACAAGACTGACTGCTAGCCGACCGGAGAGACTTCAGCAAATGCCGCGCGTCTCGCGGTGTGCCGCTCGGCCCCGGCGAAGGGGAAGTCAGCACGGACAGGCTCGTCCGGAGTAGCGGATGTCGTCCTTTTCGACCGTCTGCTCTCGGTGTGAGGATGTGCTCGCGTTCGTGGCGGAGCAGGAGGAGTGCGTGTTGGTTCGTCGTTGTCGCCGGCGCTAACGGCGACGTCGTGATGAATACGTAGGTTCATGTCCTGGGGCTTTCGCTTCGCTTGGCGGAGGGCACTTGCGGATACTGCCGGCCAGCCATTTGTCGCCGCCGGTCCACGGGGGGACCGACGAGGGTCCGGCGGTGGCTGCTGCTCGTGGTATCAGGCTGTTTGCTGACGCTCACTCGTCTCGCAAGCGTCTTCGGGTGATCCAAGTGCGCTTCGGGTTCGGCGTCGGTCTCGGGTGAAGCCTCGGGCCGACGGTTGGTTTGGCGCATGACGGTCGGTCTGGTCGTGTCATTTATCGTGGGTGTTGGGTGGCGAGCTGCTCGATCAGCTCGGCGACAGCGGGTGCTTGGTCTTCTTGGAGGAAGTGGCGGGCCGGTAACGCGGCGAGGTATCGGAGCCCGGTGGCGGCTAGCGCTTTCATGCCGTATCGGCGTAGTGGGAGCGCGGGGTCGAGTGCACCCCAGATGACCTGCACGGGATAAGGATTCGTCGCGCTGTTGACGAGGGCGGTGTAGTCGCGAGGTCCGCCGTCGACACGGCCGAGGGCGCGCATGATCCGCAGGTATGCGGAGCCACCGTCGTCGCCGAGAGCGAGGACGCGGTACGCGTCAAGCTCGGCGGCTGGCACGCCGGAGGCGTCAAGGATGCCGACGCGCAGCATGAGTTGGCGCCATACCCATGGGGAGCGTCCCCATGCCGGCACGCGGTCGGCCACGCGTGCCATCAGTTCGCCGGGAAACGGGATCGTGGGTGGCTGTATGAGCGTGTTGAGGATGGTGAGTGAGCTGATGCGGTCGTGGCGCCGTTCGGCGAGCTCGAAGCCGATGGGTCCGCCGGCGTCATGGACCACGAGGTGGAACCGTTGCAGTCCGAGCGCATCAACGGCAGCGGCGGCGAACCTTCCCAGCCCTCTTATGCTGTAGTCAAAGCCTTCCGGCCGAGCCGAGAGGCCGAGGCCGGGGAGGTCGAAGGACAGCGCCCGAAAGCCTCGCCGGGCGAGCTCGGCGATGACCTTACGGTAGAGAAAGGACGAGGCTGGGAGGCCGTGCATCAAGAGGACGTTCTCGCCCGCTCCGTCGTGTCGAGCGAAGGTGCGGAGCCCGGCCGCTTCGAAGAATGCGCCGGCGTCGCGATGCGCCTCGATCACCCGCGCGACGTCATTCATTGCCGCGCACTCCGCTCGCGCGCCTACGGGGCTTTCTGAACGGGCCAGTCGTCCTTGGCTGACCACGCCCAGCCGGCTTTCTTTAACCGTGCTTCGAGATCGCTCAGGCACCGGCCTGACAGGAAGTGCCCGATCGTGCAGTTCTGGCCGTCGGGAGCGGTCAGACCCATGTTGGTGTCCTGGGTCGCCTGCGCGCTCGATGGGTCCTGCGGCAGGGGGAGGAACGGGTTGGTCGATTGCGGGCACGGTGCCCCTTGGGTGACGCTGTTCGCGCTGATCGCGCCCTTCCAGTTGTCGTTCTGTCCCTTCTCTCGGATCACCAGCATGTTCGGCGCCGCCGTCGTCTGCAGGCCGCTGCGCAGCAGGTTCCACCCATTTGCCTTCGCGGCCGCGGCTATCTGCTGGATCTGAGCCTGGGTCGCAGACTGCGGCCACAGCACGAGGGTGGCGCTGCCGTCGGGGCTGATGTGGATCTGGCCATTACCGATCTGGGAGTTGTTGACCGAGCCGACGGCGTCGATCTGCTTGGTCGCTCCATAGATCACGAAGCTGTAGAACTCGACGTTGAAGTTGTTCGACTGGTTCAGGGTGGATGCGGTTGCCCCGCGATAGTCCGGGAAGCTCGGCACCTGCGGCACATGGACGAGCGAGACGGCATCGTTGGGAAGGTTCGCCATCACATATCCGCCGCAGGCATCCGGCGGGTTCCCGGCCGGCGGCGCTGACTCCACATCCGCATAGGGCGCCTTGGATGCGTTGTTGCGATAGAACTGCACCTCGCTCGGCACCGGGGACGGCGGAAACTCGGCGCCGATCGTGCCGCTGACCGCGCCACTTTGCAGCAGGTACTTCGGAAGGTGCTTGAGGTCCGCCGTCGTCGGCCGGGGCGCGTGCACGAACGTGATGAACGGCTTGTACGTCTGCGGGTTGAACCACAGTCGCTTGGGAAGCTGGCTCTGTGAACCGCAGTCCCCGGCCGGATTCGCGGTCACCTGACCGGTCGACGCGTTCGTCAGGAACGCTTGGATAACCGGATACGGTGTGTGCGTCGGACCGCGGTAGCCGAACCGGTCATAGTTGCCCAGGCCGTCATTGCTGTAAGACCAGTAGCTGCGCGACACGATCGAGACGCCCTCGGTGCTGCCCACCTTGGGAAGCAGCGCGACGTTCTCGCCCTGCTGCTGCATGCTTGAGATGACGCTCTGCGGCGTCGTCGCCGGCATGAAATAGATGTGATAGTGCCGCTGCGGCGCCAGCACCGGATTGCCGTCCACGAACGGGTTGGTCGAGCCCGAATCAGCTTTGAGCTTCGCGTCCGAGAACTTGAACAGCGGCACGCCGCTGGTGTTATAGACGTACCAGGCCATCCACTGGGAGTACGGGAAGTCGCCCGTGACCTCGTAGGCCCAGCTCTGGGTCGTGCTGTTGAGCTTGATCGCCGCGAGGCTGTACCCAGCCGAGAAACTGCCCTGGATTGGGTAAAAGGCTGCCTTCTCAGTGACCATCACCTGGGGACAAGTGTTGCCGCTCACCGATGTATTTGCGCTGGTCGAGACGGCCGCCACGGATGTAGCCGTGGGGGAGCCGGCACTCGTCGTCTCGGCCACGGACCGAGCCGTCGAGCTCGCCGCAGCGGTCGACGCGTGGGACTTCGAGCCGCCACAGCCAGACCCAAGAAGCACGACCACCGCACCCAGCGCCAGCACCCGAAGGGCGAGAAGCCTGCGCCCGACCTCGCCGCGGGAGCTCGAGGTGACTGCCGCGGCCGTGTGCACCTCATGCAAAGGTGACCAGTTCGTGGCCTCCTGTGCGACGATCAGCGACGCCTCATCGCGCCGTGCGACTTTGCGTGGCACAGTTCTCTCCTTTTGAAGCTGAGGCCGTCGATGCGACGACATTTCCCGCCGTCAGCTTGCATTACCCAAGCGTGGATTTGGAGACCAAGCCCGGATGATCACCCGGGTGATTCGACCCACTCAAACTGCTGCTCACCCGGAACGCCGAGTAATCGAAGGCGGGTAGAGGGACGGGCGCCCCACGCCGATCTCGGCCCGGAGTTATCCATCCTGGCCGACAAGCCGGGACGAGCGCCGGACGGCTATCTCCAGACCGGCCGCCAGGACCCGCCGCGGCCGCGCGCGCTCGACGGCTATGTTCTTGGACCGGCGAGCATGCAGGCGCGCCGCTCCTGGGGCAGCGTGCTGATGTCTTCGAGATGCGTGAGGATTTCAGTCGTCGCGTGCTCCGCAAGGCCTGCCCGCTCGCAGGTCACAGGATCCGCGGGACGTCGCTCGCGACGGTGTGCGTGAGCTCGCGCAGCCGACGACCTGGCACCTCTTATCCGCGGTCGACTGGAGCGCGTCGAACGCACAGGCCAGGAAGCATGCGGCCGCCCGGCGACGTGGTTCCAGTTCGCCGCCGCCGGGTCGATCATCGAGCCGGGTGAAGGGACGACGTATCCGGCAACGGCGCAGACGCGAAGAACATCCAGCCGAGCACTCGTCTCGGGACGGGCTCGCGTCGCGTCATCGGGTACCTCGACCGCCCGCATCCCGAGTCCGCGGAGTCGATCCCGACGGTCTGCTGGTTGGAGTTGTTCGGTGGAAGTGCTTCTCGTGACGCCCCGCTTGCAGTCCGCATCCGAGATCACTTGCGTCTCTTGGCGGTCGGAACGATGAACACGCGCTCACACGCGGCTGCCGCTCGCTCCTCCTGGTCGAGCGCCGCGACGTATCGGCGATAGCACTCAGCACTGCAGGGACGATCTGCGGCCAGCCACTCGTTCCACGAGCGCGTCACACCCTGCGCGCAACGCCGCCACTGCCGCCACTCAAGTGTTTGGCACCCAGGTGTGTCCTCGCCCAGGCGTCCGTCGCCCCGGAAGGCACCGCGCGGGGGCTCGTGCTGCTGCCTCACCGAAGGCGGCGACGCGCATCGCGTCGCGGTGGCGAACGAGGCTAGCTGGAGGTCGTTTGCGCCGGAGCTTCCCGCGGAGGCGATCAGCCCGCACGCTGCGACGCAATTCAGGGTAAAGATGCAAAGCACCCATCCGGGATAGTTGGCAAATCATGACTAGCTGCGCGATCGCGCTCATAACAAGCGTGGTCACCGCCGCCCAGCGCCACCGTCGATCGTCGCGGCGTGCCCGCATGCCTACGAAGATCGCGACAATGCCGACGCAGATCGCGATCCAGCCTCGGGTGTGGAGGCTGCCCGCGAGGTAGTGGATGCCGGTACCAAGGTCGGCGTGGGCGACGACGGTCAGCCCCTCGACAGAGCTCCAGAGCCCGAGGGCCAGCAGCATGACTGCGGCGCGGGTAACCCACCGATCGGCGTGCTCGGCGACGCAGGAGCTGGATCTTTGCCGCCGATCTCCCGACTGTCGATATAGGTTACGTGCTCGCTGGTCGGCCATCGCACGTTCAAATTTCTGGGCGATTAGCCGCCGGCACGCCGCGCTTATAGGACCTTGCGGTACCACCGCGCCGCGCTCCCTGCCGGGCAGTTCTCGATGACACCAACCGTCTCGTATCCCAGCCGCTCGTAGAGACCGCGCGCGAGCAGGTCGTAGGCATGGAACACGACGAGAGTGCAGCCTCTGCGCCGCGCCTCGGCCTCAGCTCCGGCCATGAGCGCGCGGGCCAGTCCGCGACCCCGCAGCGACTCCTCGACCCACATCGCCTGCAGTTCGCAATAGCCGCCCCAGACGATGCCGGAGACGCCAGCCACGATCCGACCGTCATCCCGCCGGGCGAAGATCGCGAACTCCTGCTCCCCGCCGACTCCGGCAGCCGCTGCTGCGGCTGCCGCCACGTGCGCTTCGAGCAACGCAACATCAGCCGCGGCGGGTGAGTCCTCGACGACGAGCTCGGGCAACCCACCCGCCTTTGCCGGCACTTCTGGTCGCACCGCGGCGATGACCTGGGGTCAGGTTCCGAGGATCTTGGCCTTGGCGGCCGCGAACTCTTCGTCGGTCAAGGTGCCGTTGGCGTGCAGCTCCCCTAGACGTTGAAGCTCGTCGTAGTCGATCGTCGGGCTCGCCTCGGCAGGCGCAGGCGCTGCCGCCGGCGCTGCTTCCGGCGGCGGCTCGTCGTATCCGCCGCTCTCGTAATCCTCCTCACCGCCACCGTGCCTGCCCGCGGCGTACGCCGCGCCTCCAACGAGCAGCGCGGTCCGGCGGCGAGCGCGTCGACGAACAAATCCCATTGTGTCCTCCTGATCGTGGAACGGTTTGACATCACGGCCCGGTGATTTTGCCGGCACCGTGTCCCTGCTACTGATGTGCACTTGACGGAGCACTTCGTCATCGTGCGAAACGGTCGAAACGTGACAGGTGAGCCCATCGGCCCTCCCGGCTGCGCGCCGGGTGTACCGCACCCGCAACCTCTCGCGGGTCCCGACTCGTAAAGCGTCCGGAAGCACCCACACCGACGTAGCCCAGCTCGAAGACGGCCACCTCCAGGGATCCAGCGTGTGGACGATGGTCCCGTGCAGGTGGGCGCGGAAGGTGACCGCGATCGCGTTGATCACTGCACGCGGTTCGAGGGGGAGGTCGGCGAGCGCATCGACGGTCGGCCGTTCGTAGCGTCCGAGATCCACCCTGGCGAGCGTGACCGGTGGCCCCACGGGCGGCCAGCCGGCGAGGACCTCAGCTTCGGTCGGGCTGTTGACCGGACCTGGGACGGCGGCGTCGAGCAGCGGCTGGAAATCGATCGCATAGAGCTGGCGCCAACGCTCGATGGCACGCCGGCCGATCGCGCGCTGTCTGACATCCGCATCGGGTATCAAAAGCGGACGAGCCATCAACTCGAGGGTGTGCGGAATGAGCCGCCCGCCTGGCTTCAGCAGGCGCCGCCGGCATCCAGCGTCGTCTCAAGGATCTCTTCCTCGAACGGCTCGTTGCCGATGAGCTCGGCCACCAGGACGTCTGCCCGCTCGGGCAGCTCGATCTCTCTGGACCACCCGCGAATCAGGGTTACCCGATCCTGGACCCCGTTCTCCGCGAAGACGCGCTCGGCGACGTCGGCGATGTCGCTCGCCTCGACGGCGTAGACGTGACGCGCGCCCGCCCGCGCCGCCGCGATCGCGAGCACGCCGCTTCCCGTGCCGATGTCGAGCACGACGTCGCTTGGTCCTACCGCCTCGCACAGCGCGGCGATGTAATCACTCGTCCGGCGATCGTCGTGGAGCATGCGCGCATGCTCCACCGGATCGGCCCAGCCCCTGGTTGGCCCGCCGTCGGCATCGGTCGGAGCGAGTGCGCCCTCCTCGATCAGCATGTTGATCACGCTCAAGGTGGGCACGAAATCGGTCGCGCCGTTGCTCCCGTTCTCGAGTCGTTCGGTGGCCGCTCTGAGGCTGAGCGGGCGGGCGAACATCGACAACGTCGCGAACCCCCGCGGGCCGATGTCGACGATGGTCCCGTCTGGCGCGTCGAGGAGCACGTGCCCGCTAGAGTCCAGGCGCGTCCTGATGCCCGGCGCGAGCCGAACCGGCGTGTCCGGCGATAGGTGATTGCCGACCACAGTCTTGAACTCTCAAGACGTTGTCATTCAGGCGGGTGACCGATCACTTCGGTCCTTAGACATTCGCATCTGACAGTCCCGCGGCGGCCGCCTCACGGTCCTCCTCGACCGCGGCGATGAGCGCTTGGATCGGAATCCGTCCCGTGCTGATCAGCTCTCCGCCGGATCGGCGAATTGCCGACGCGAGCGGACCGGCCCAGGTGTTCTCCCACACGAGCACAGCCGCCGTGCTCCCGGGTTCCAACTCGGCTCCCACCCGCTCGATGTCGTCTGCCGCGAGCAGCAGGGACACCTCCGCCTCCAGCGATCGCAACTCTCCGACTTCGCTCTCGTCCTGCTCGCGCAGCTCGGCTACCTCGACGGTGCCGTCCGTGTCCTTGGTGACGATCGCGAGATCGAGCACCCGTACCGTGCCGCCGTCCATCAGCTTCTTGAGCTCATCGGCCATCGCGCCCGAGAAGTCTGCCTTCTCAGCGGGAAAACCGACCACCATGTAGTCGACCGGCCCGAGCTGGTCAAGGTCGATATCAGGCATGTGCATCCTCCTTCTGACGCGTATCGCGCCTTCCGTTGGTTATGTCGAGCTCAGCTCCACGATTCCAAACACCAGGACGGCCAGCCCGATTACCGCGGTTGTCGGCCCGACGATAACCGGCCAGTGGGCGAACAGCCAATCCCCCGCGGGGCGCACGACGCCATCGGCCCGTTCGCCCATCACCGCGAACACGACCGCGATCGCGATCAGCGGCAGCCCATAGACAACGCAATACAGCAGCAACAGGAACAGCTGACCGGCGTCCGAGACTCCGGAACCAACGATCAAGGCGATCGCAGCGAAATACGGAAACGCCGTCAACAGCTCGAGCCCCCCAATCCCCGCGCCGATCAGGCCGGCTGATCCGTGGGAGCGCCCGTGATCCTCGGCAGGCTGGGCGTTCGCGAGCGCGCGCCGGCGCATCCACACCAGGATCCCGCCGGCGCTGAGCACCAGTCCGGCGGTGGTGATCAGCGCGTATTTGACGGTCGCGCCCGGCTTGGGCAAGAGGGAGAGGATCAGGTCGCCCAAGCCGAGCACGAGCGCCAAGCCGACCAGGAACGTCACTGTCAACGCGGCGAGCGTGAACGCCGCCGTGCGACGCCGCGGATGCTGGCCCGTCCCGACGAACAGCTCTCCGCCGATCAGCGTCCGGTTGATGCAATCGGGCAGCGCGATCGCCACGACGGTGATGGCCAGCTTCACCACGATCAACCAGCACGGTGTGACCGACGGGCCCGACCACAGATCGTCAATGCTTGAACGTCGCTACCTCCTCCGGCGCGCGGTCCGGCAGCGGCGAGGTCAGCGCCTCGAGCGAAGTGGTCTGCTTGCGCACCGCGGCGAGGAACAGGTCGGCCATGTCGCGGGACATTCCCGCCCTGACCACCACCCTCAGCACCGACAGGTCCTCCCGGTTCTCAGGGAACGTGTACGCGGGCACAAGCCAACCGTTCTCGCGCAGGCGAGCAGAGACGTCGAACACTGTGTAGTTCTCGACCTCCGGCTTGAGCGTGAACGCGAACACGGGCAGGTCGCTGCCGTCGGTGAGCAACCGGTACGGCCCGATCGCGGCGATCTCCCTCGCGATATGCTGGGCAACGCGACTCGAGCCTTGCTGAACCGCCCGGTAGCCCTCGGCGCCGAGGGAGACGAACATGTAGTACTGCGCGATCACCTCGCTGCCCGGGCGTGAGAAGTTCAGAGCGAACGTCGGCATGCTCCCCCCCAGGTAGTTGACGTCGAACACCAGGTCGCGCGGCAGCGCCTCCTTATCGCGCCAGATCGCCCACCCCACACCGGGATACACCAACCCGTACTTGTGCCCCGACGCGTTGATCGACTGGACCCGCGGCAGCCGGAAGTCCCATACGAGGTCGGGCTGCACGAACGGGGCGACGAACCCGCCCGAGGCGCCGTCGACGTGAACCGGGACGTCCGGGCCGCCGCCGGCGGCGAGCCGATCGAGCGCCGCGCAGATCTCGCCGATCGGTTCATAGCTGCCGTCGAACGTGGAGCCCAGCACGGCCACGACGCCGATCGTGTTCTCGTCACACCGGGCGGCGGCCTCCTTGGCCCCGAGGTGAAGCCGGTCCCCCTCCATCGGGACGAGGCGCGGCTCGACATCCCAATAGCGGCAGAACTTCTCCCAGCACACTTGGACGTTGACGCCGGTCACCAGGTTGGGACGGTCGGTCGGTTTGCCGGCCGCCTTCATCCGCTCGCGCCAGCGCCACTTCAGCGCCAGACCGCCCAGCATCGCCGCCTCGCTCGAGCCTGTCGTCGAGCAGCCGGTGACGTCGCCCTCACCGGGTGCGTGCCACAGCCGCCCGATGATGTTCACGCACCGTCGCTCGATCTCGGCGGTCTGCGGATACTCGTCCTTGTCGATCATGTTCTTATCCGCCGTCTTCGCCATCAGCGCAGCGGCCGGCGGCGGCATCCAGGTCGTTACGAACGTCGCCAGGTTCAGGCGCGCGCTGCCGTCGAGCAACAGCTCGTTGGAAATCAGGTCGTAGGCGACCTCGGTGCCGGTGCCACGCTCGAACAGCTCGTCATGGCACAGGTCCTGTATCCGCTGCTCGAATACGAGCGCGCCTTCGCCTGGGCCGTCAACTTTGGTCTTTACGCTCATCGGGTCGTCTCCTGCTAGGTCGGGTGGTGAGGTGAGGCCTGGTTTCGCTGAGGGGTGAAAGTGGAGAATTGTCAGCGCCTACGACCGGGCGAGCTTTCCCACTGCCGTATCAGCGCCATCATCAGGAGCGTCTCGCCCGGCACCGCTCAGAACCGCCTGCGGTCTCGACGACGCTCCCGTCGCCGCACGCCACAGACCGACACCGGCGACAGCGGCCGTCCGAACGGGTCGATGAACAGCGTGACGGGCCCCGCCTGCCCAGGGACGGCTCCCTCCAGGGCCTCGATCGAGTAGGAGAGCCGGCCGTTCTCGAGTCGCGGTTCCCGGATGACCACCACTGCATCCTCCGGGACCTCGTCGCCGGGCTGCAGAAACGCGAGCACCGCGTTGGGGGGATCGTCCTTGAAGCTGTTGGCTCCTTCGCCCCAAAGGTCGACGAAGTCCGAAGTGGCCATGTGCCCGACGACCCGCTGGGGTCGATCGGAGAAATACAGGGTCGACGGCGTGACCCCCGTCAGCGTCAGGGTCGTGCCGTCACTGGTGACGCCCTGGGCCGTCTGGACGAACATCGACTGCTCAGCTTCGAGCTCTTCGATCATCTGCTTGTCAGTCATCTCCGGTTTCCTTCCGGTGGTTCGGGAGGTGGATGGATCGCACACTCGGACGATGTTCCGAGGTCAGACGGTCAACGCCACCTTCGTCGGCGACTTCACCTTGAACGGCTGGAGCCGGTCCTCTCCCCGGCCGACGACCCCGTAGCTCGATTCAGGCACCTCGTTCCAGGCCCCGGGAAGGTCGCCCATCGGCTCCGAGACGACCAGCCGGGCGTCCGCTGAGACCTCGTGCAGAATCTCGCGCTCGGGATACAGGTCGCGAAGCGTGGGGACGTCTTTGGTGAAGAACAGCGACCGGGACTTGCCTTCGCTCGAGTAGCGGAAGGTCCACATGCGCTCCCCGTCGGTGGTGGCGATCGTGCCCTGGAACGGGTACCTGACGCCCCTCCGCTGCCCGACTGACTCGACCAGCCCGATCGTCCGCGCGACCGCGTCCGGCGGGTCGTCCTCGAGCCCGAAGGTCAGCGCGAGGTAGAACAGGATCTCGGTGTCGGCCTGGCCCTTGATTTCCGGATAGAGCGACTCGTCGATCGCGAGCACGAGGTCGCGCTTAACCGTCGCCAGCTCCGCGACGTAGCCGTTGTGCATGAACAGCCAGCGGCCGTGGCGGAACGGATGACAGTTGGTCTGCTGGACGGCCGAGCCGATCGCCGCCCGGATGTGCGCTAAGAAATGGCCGGAGGTGATGTGACCGGCAAGCTCGCGCAGGTTGGCGTCGTTCCACGCCGGCTCGATGCTGTGGAACACGCCGGGCTCGGGCATCGCGTCATACCAGCCGATCCCGAAGCCATCGCCGTTGGTGGGCTCGGCGCCCATCGACGAGTGCAGGCTCTGATCGATCAGCGAGTGCGCGGGCGTGTACAACGCCCTACTCAGCAGGATCGGCGAACCCGAGTAGGCAAGCCAGCGACACATCACTCTGTCCTTTCACGGTTGTAGGTGACCCGACCACGGTGGATCACGCCGTGGACGAACAGGCAGTCCACGTCAGACTCCGCTCTGGGCCTCGATGCGGCCGGACTTGACCGCCTCAGCTAGCGCGATGTAGTCGCGCTCGTTTTGCTCCGCGTACGCCTCGGAGAACTCCAGGATCGCGCGGTCGAACCTGTCGCTGTTCCCGAGATAGGACGCAATCGCGATCCGGTCGCCGCTGCGGGCGTGCGCCCGGGCGAGCGTCCAGCCGCACAACGTCCCGTACGTGGCCATGCCCTTAGGGACCATCTGCTCGATCTCCGCCGAGCCCTTCCAGTCCTTGAGCTGACGGCCGTAGAAGTCACGCGGCTTCTCATCCAGTCCCGACCTGACGTGGAGCCAGCCGAGGAAGATGTCGCTCGTGGCCTGCATCAGCCGCTGCCCGGTGACGACCCGTTCCCCGTGGTTTGAGAACTCGCTCGGCCCGAGGATCTTTTCCATCACCGAGGCCTCGGCCTCCTTCATCTGCAAGAACAGCGGGTCCTCATCTCGGCCAAGGAGCAGCGCGATCCACGCCCGGGTACCGACACTCCCGACCCCCACCACCTTGCGCGCGAAGTCGGTCAGCCTGAACTGCTCGAGCAGGACCCGGCGGTCGAACTCGAGCGTCTGCCGGTAGCCGCGCAGCAGCTGGTGCAGCGCCTCGAACATCTCCTCGCGCTCCTGACCGGGCGCGAGCTGCTCGATCGGCACGATCAGCGGCGACTGATCAACGATCCGCACCTCCCCGTTGACCGACTCCGTGAGCTTGGAGAACGCGGTCATGCTGTCCTTGGTCCGCGCCTTCGCGAGCGCCTGCTCGGTCCGCTGCACAAGCTTCTGCTTGAACTGCGGCGCGAGCTCCTCGATCAGGCTCTCGATCTCCAAGCGCGAGTACCACACGTCGAGGTCGCTCATCGAAGCGAACTCCGCCATCGCGGTGCGATAGCGCGCGACGGTGTCGAGCACGATCCGCTCCTCGTCCTTGGCGCGGTAGCCGTTGTCGCGCGCGGCGATCAGCATGCTCACGGCCAGGCGCTTGACGTCCCACTCCCACGGCCCGGGAAGCGTCTCGTCGAAATCGTTGACATCGAACACCAGCCGCCGCTCGGGTGAGGCGAACACGCCGAAGTTCGACAGGTGCGCATCCCCGCAGCACTGCACCGTCAGCCCCGACCGCGGCGTCGGCCCGAGATCGTGGGCCATGATCATCGCCGCCCCGCGATAGAACGTGAACGGCGAAACCAGCATCCGGCCGTAGCGGATCGGCACCAGCTCCGGCACCCGCGTCGCGGCCTGACGCTCGAGCAGCTCGACCGGATCGGCCCGCATCGGCGGCGGATCGAAGATGGCGTGGCTAGAGCGCGGGACCTCCGCCCGCGCCGCCTTGCCGCGGGCGATCCGCTCGGCCACCGACAGATGCGGCACGGCCGCGGTGGTGCGCTTTTTCGATGCCCTCGGCGTGGGACGTTCAGGTTTGGATGTAGTCGTCGTCATGTCTGTTCGATCCTCAATCCGCTGCCCATAGGCCAGCCGTCACGCCGCCCCCGCCGCTCGTGCCGCCGCCCGCTCGGTGGGGGCGATCAGGGCGCCGACGATCCACAGGATCGGCAGGACGAAGCCGATCCAGAACAGCCAGTAATGGCCCTTACGGAACGTCGCGAGCCCCAGGAAGACCCAACACAGGATGCCCAACAGAATCCAGAGAAACTCCATGGTTCACGGTCCCTTCAGACGCGCACGGTGTCAGATGTCGACGACACCGGCTAGAGGTGTAAGTGCAATGGCCCGACCGACACACCGCGGTCAAGCCAGAGAAGTAAACGTTGGCGAGTTCGTAACTCGCGGGCATGGCGGCAAGGGGGCTGATGTTTCCTGCGACGTATAGGCGGTGAGGCGCGATTACATTCGGCTGGTTAGCTTGCCAGGTACGCATTGCGCTGTAAAGACGGCGAACGCCGTATCACCCGGGTGATTGGCTTAGCAGGCAACACGTCGTGCTGGGAGCTCAGAGACATCATCCGGCCCCGTCGACCCATGCCCGAATAGTTCGGCGCGGTGTCTGGGTGTCGCTATGCCTGGGTGAGGTGATTGCGGGGACGGGCGCCGTGCCTGCAGCGGGGCATCGTGAGCGGATCGTCGGGTCGGCGTGACGTACGCGTGCTGCTCCCTCACCCGAGCAGCGCGATTGTGTGAGGTCAGGGGCGGTCGTCGGCGCGGGGCGTGGCACGGAGTTGCTCGATTTCCGCTCTGAGCGCCTGTAGCTCGAGGGTGAGCTGGTCGAGCTTGTGCACGACCGGATCCTCTTCGGTGGCTCGTCGCCGGGTCTCTGCCCGGGATACGAAGCCGCTGGTGATCGCGGCGGTGATTACGGAGAGGAGGGACAGGCCTCCGAGCATGAGGAAGCCGGCGATGATCTTTCCCGCCGTTTGGTCGGGGACGATGTCTCCGTAGCCGACCGTGGTCACGGTTTCGATTGCCCACCAGATGCCCAGCCAGACACTGTGGAATGTCTTGGGATCGATGAGCCGTTCGAGCGCGCCGAAGACGACGACTGCGATCGTCCAGAACGCGGCGATCAGATATGCGGCGTCGCGCGGGCGCAAGCCTTTTCGTCCGAGCGCCCGGTCGAGCCACGCTTCGGATCGATTGATCGGCGAGTGCGACGTCATCGGTCGCGCTCCGGTTGGCCACGAGCCTGGTGGGTCAAGGTGCTCTCAGTACGCCGGCTGGCGCCGATCGTGGACGAGGTAGGCGGTCAGCAGGGCCAGGGGAAAGAAGACGAGGCTGAAGATGAAGTAGCCGATGAAGCTATGCCCCTTGCGGCGCGCCACCCGCGCGGGCCAGAACGCAAGCGCGATCCAGATGACCAGGAAGGCGACGCCCAGAAGCACCCAGCCGAAGGTTGAAACTGCAAACACGATGAACACGAGGTTGATCCTCCTGTAGTGGGGTTTGGATGGCGGTCCTCATCAGCTGACCAGCCCGATGATTCCTTTGATGATGAGCAGTGCGCCGAGGACGGCGAAGCCTCGTACCGCGAAGATGTGTGCGTGTCGGCTGACCCAGAGCTTGGCTCGGTCGATCGCGCGTGGCGTCCATTCCGGTGCGACCAGGAACGAGGCGAGCGGGACCTCGAGCAGCCACAGCATCACGAGGTTGAAGCCGATCACGATCAGGACCGTCACGGTGGTGGAGTACTTGAGCTTGTGGATCTGGTCGAGGCCGGCCAGGTAGGAGGCGCCTGGGAGTGTGAGTAGCGCGCCGATGACGAACGTGGTTCGCGGGGATCCTTTGCTGAGCTCTTGCTGCCAGCGCGGCGGGCCTTTGTCGGGTTTTGCCGCCTTGCGTTCACGGCGGCGTTCTCGGATCCGTTCGTGGCGTCCGGTGTAGAGCACGAACGAGATGGCCAGCGCGATCGCTCCCAGCCCGATGTCAACGGCTGGGCTGATCGTGTTCTCGGTGGTGTTGGTCGCGCTCGAGTTGGAGAGTGAGAACACGATCACGAGCCCGAGTGTGATGCTCGTCATGTACGCGCCGAGGAGGTAGCCCAGCATCAGCTTTGCCGGCTTGTCGAGCAGCAGCATCACCGTGGTGGCGGCGACCAGCGTGGGGTTCAGCGAAGCCGTCAGCGATAGGAGGATGACCTGGCTCATCGGCCTCGATCGACACTCTTTGGCCAGGGCAGGGCAAGGGTCAGGACCGTGCCCCAGCCGGGCTCAAACCCTTGACCATCGTCTGAGATGCGAACGACCAGCGAGCCGTGGTTGTGGAGGAGGCGGAGCACGACCCTGGCTGCATCGCCGGCGTGTATTACGACGTTCTGGATCGCCTCCGAGCAGGCGAAGTACACGGCCTCGTCGGCTTCCTCGGCGGCGCGCGGCGCGGTCCCTACGAGGCGCAGGCCGAAGGCCGCCCGCGCCGCCTGGGCGCGCAGCGCCACTGCGAGGCCGAAGTCGGCGAGCACCGGCGGATAGATCCCGCGGGCGATGCTCCGGACCGAGTCCAGCGCAGCCTGCCCGCGAGCTTCGATCGCCGCAAGCGCATGCGCGAAGGCAGGCGGAGTTTCCGGGTCTTGCTGCGCGAGTGCGAGCTTGACGATCAGCGCGACCAGTTCGCTCTGGACGCCGTCGTGGAGGTCGCGCTCGAGCCGACGCCGCTCGCTCGCACCGCCCAGAGCAACTCGCGCTCGCCCGGTCCGCACGCTTCGGACCGATGCCGAGCCGCCCGGAGGCGAGCCGGCCGGTCGGAGCGAGCGAACCTGCCCGGAAATGGGAGAGGCGTCGTGCACCGGCGTGTTCGCTCGGATGGGCGTCTGGTCGCCTACAGCGGCCACGGATCTGCACATTTCTACTGACACTCGCGTAGTTTCTACGGAAGTCGCGTGGTTGCCGTCGGATGTCCCTCGGGCTTGACCCGCGATCATGGCGGTTGATTTCCAACGAGTCATCAATTCGGACTAATGTTCACCCGGGTGATTGGCGCCCACCCGGCTGATTGGGGCCACGCCCGCCGCGCAATGAGTTCAGGGACCGAAGAAACAGGTCGCCCGGGCCTCCGGGTGATCGAACCGAAGCTGATGCCACCCCGGGTTCACCCGGGTATGTTGAGGCGGGGCCGCCTGCTCGCAGCGCTCGATGGCGAAGGCGGGACCCCGTTGACGGTGCTCAATGCGGCCGCTGGGTACGGCAAGACGACGTTGGTGCGCTCGTGGTGTATCGAGCGTCCCGAGGCGGTCATCTGGATCACGCTCGACCCCGCCGACGACGATCCGGCGCGGCTGTGGACGCACCTCGCGACGGGCGTCGAGCGGCTCGGTCAGGGGCTTGGCCGCGGTGCCCTGGCGGCGCTGGGTACTCGTGGTGCCCCGGCCGAGGCCGCGGTCGATGAGTTGATGAACGGCCTCGTCAGGCACGGGCGCTCGGTGACGGTCGTTGTGGATGACCTGCACACCGTCGGGAGCGACGCTTCGCTGCGATCGATTCGGCACGCGATCGAGCGGCTCCCTGCGAACGTGCGCGTGCTCGCCTCGACGCGGTCTGACCCGTCGATCGGTCTCGCGCGGCTGCGGGCGAGAAGATCGCTCGTCGAGATCCGCGCCCGCGAGCTGGCGTTCACCGTCGAGGAAGCCGCGCAGCTGCTCGCCCACGAACGGATCGCGTTATCCGGCGACAACGTCGGGTTGCTCGTCGAGCGCACCGAGGGTTGGCCGGCCGGGCTGTACCTGGCGGCGCTGTGGCTGCGCGACCTCGACGACCCCAACCGAGAGGTCAGGGCGTTCGCCGGCAGCACGCGCGCGGTCGGCGACTATCTGACCGACGAGGTCCTCACCGCCCTCGCGCCCGACCGAAGGGACTTCCTGCTCCGCACCTCGGTGTTGGGGCGCTTCACGCCCGAGTTGTGCGACGCGGTGCTCGGGCGCAGCGACTCGGCCGCGGTGCTGGGGGAGCTCGCGGCCTCGAACATGTTTCTGGTCGCTCTGGACGCGCGCGGGGAGTGGTACCGCTATCACCACCTGTTCGGCGAGGTGCTGCAGCTCGAGATCGGCGCCGAAGCCGCGCCCGAGCTACGCCGCCGTGCAGCGACATGGTGTACCGCGCACGGGCTCGTCGAGGACGCGATCGAATACGCCGCCGCGGCCGGAGACGCGGAGATGGTCGCCGAGCTGCTCCTCGAGCACCACCTCCAGTTCATCTGGGGCGGACGGCTTGAACAGCTCCTCGGCTGGATACGGTGGCTACCCTCCGAGCTGCTCGTCAGCCATCCGCTGCTGCCGGCCTCCGCCGCCGCGGCCACGGCCGCACTCGCACGCCCCGAGGCCGAGGTACAACGCCTGCTGGCGGTGGCCGAGCAGGCCCGCCGTCGGCGGCCGGAGCTGTGGTCGCCGTATGTCGAGGCGGGGGTCGAGGTCACGCGCGCGGAGGCGATCCAGCGTGGCGACGTGGCCGCGGCCGTCGAGCACGCTCGTCGGGCGGTGGCGGCGGCTTGGGCCGGCGCCGACATGCTCACCGTCGGCGTGCTCGCGAGCCTGTCGCAGGCCCTGTTCTTCGCCGGCGATCTCGACCAGTCGCGAAAAGTCGCCGTGGACGCGGTCGAGCGCCCTGACGCGCCGGACGTCACGGACGGCTACGTCGCCGCGCTCGGGCTGCTCGCGCTGATCGACGCCGAGCAGGGCCGGAGCGAGAGCGCGGAGGCGTGGGCACGTCAGGCGATCGCCTTCGCCCAGCAGCGATTCCAAGCCAATTTCTGGGTCGCCTCCCTGGCGCATCTCGGGCTCGCACTGGTATGTGCATCGACGGACCGTCTCGACGAGGCCGAACGCGAAGCTCTCCGCGGCGAGCGCCTACGCCGCACCGCGCAGCCAACCGTTGGACACGCTCATGCGCTGCTCGTGCTCGCTCAGGTCCGTGTCGCGCGATCGCGGCTATCTCGTGGCGCCCGCGACCTGCAGCGCGCGCAAAGGCTGATCGCAGGGTTTCCCGATCCCGGGCGGCTCCCTGTGATCGCGGCCGCGGTCGAGCACAGCCTCGCCGCCACCCAAGCGACTGCCGGCAACCGCGAGCCGATCGAGGAACCGAGCCCTGCCGAGCTCGCCGTTCTCCGAGGTCTTGCCGCCGGACTCTCGCGCCGCGAGATCGGCACGCAGCTGTACATCTCGCTGAACACCGTCAAGAGCCACACCCGGGAGCTGTACCGCAAGCTGGGTGCAACCTCGAAGGCTGAAGCGGTCGCCCGCGCCGAGGGGCTCGGCCTGCTCGAGCCAAGCGAATCACCCGGGTGATCCTTCCCCGCGGCGGCTCAAACCGCCGCCACCGCCGGGCATGCTAGAGCCCGAATGTCGCCGCAGGTCTACCGCCTGGTCGTCAACGGGGAGCTAGGGCCCCGCTACGCGTCCGCGTTCACAGGAATGACGGTCTCATCCGCCAGTGGGAAGACGGAGATCACCGGCGCGATCATCGACCAGTCGCACCTACACGGGTTGCTCCAACGGATCGGCAGCCTCGGCCTGACGCTCTACAGCGTCACTCCGCTGGACGACGGCAACGGCGAGTCCGGCCTCCACGGCGACCCGGCGGCAAGCTCATGACGACGACGGCCCAAGCCAACCCGTCGGGCCCAGCCGGCGCCGCCCCGGCGGAAATGTCCGCCGAACAGGCCGACGCGACGATCCGCAGCAAACAGTACGTCGCGCTGCTCGTCGTGGTCGCGGTCATCGGCGTGATCGTGTCGCTCGCGGCGTGGTGTTTCCTCGAGGGGATCCACCAAATCCAGCAAGAGCTGTACACGCACCTCCCGCACGCGGTCGGCTACCAGAATGGACCGCCGAAATGGTGGCCTCTCCCGGTCCTCGCGATCGGCGCGCTGATCACGGCCGTCGCGATCGCGCGGCTCCCGGGCAACGGGGGCCACATCCCCGCGGAGGGCCTGTCGGCCGGCGGCCCTTCCGGCCCGCGCGTCCTCCCGGGAGTGATCCTGGCCGGCGTGGCGACGATCGGGTTCGGGCTGGTGCTCGGCCCGGAGGCTCCGCTGATCGCGATCGGGGCGGGACTGGCGGCGCTGACGATCAGCCTGGCCCGCCGCGACACGCCCCCGCAGGCGCTGATGGTGGTCGCCGCCGCCGGCAGCTTCTCCGCGCTCTCGTTCATCTTCGCCTCGCCGCTGATCGCCGCGGTCATCCTGATCGAAGCGACCGGGCTCGGCGGCCCCAAGCTCCGCGTCGTGCTGATCCCCGGGCTGTTGGCCGCCGGGATCGGAACGCTCGTCTCGCTCGGCATGGGGCACTTCACCGGACTGAGCACCAGCGCGTACGCGCTCGGCCCACTTCAGCTGTCAACGGCACCCCGCCCGACGGTCGGCGCGTTCGGCTGGACGATCGCCCTCGCGATCGCGATCGGCGTCGTGACCAGCTTCATCATGCGCGGCGGGCGCCTGACGTACCGTTTCGTCTCCCGCCGCCAGCTCCTCATGCTCCTGCCCGCGATCGGACTGATCATCGGCGGGCTCGCGATCGCGTTCACACAAGCAACGGGCAAAAGCTTCGACGAGGTCCTGTTCTCCGGCCAGAACCAGCTCCCCGGACTCGTCAGCCAGGCCGGAACCTGGTCGCTCGCCGCACTCACCTGGCTGCTCGTGTTCAAGGGCCTCGCCTACGGCCTCTCACTCGGCAGCTACCGCGGCGGCCCCACCTTCCCCGCGCTATTCCTCGGCGCCGCCGCCGGGATCATGGCCTCCCACCTACCAGGATTCCCGATCCAGGCCGCCGTCGCGGTCGGCATGGGCGCAGCCGTCGTCACGGTGCTCCGGCTACCGCTATCCGCCGTAGTCCTCGCGACGCTGCTCACGAGCCACGCCGGGGCCAACGTCGAGCCGCTGATCATCGTCGGCGTCGTCGTCGCCTACATCATCACCCTGCTGCTATCGCGAGCGCCGAAGCCAACCCCCGTCGCGGCACCCCGATCCGCCCCGACGCCCACGCTCGCGCCCAGCTCACCCCGCTAATGGTGTCGGGCGCACTCAGTCGTATACCGATCTGTCTCCGGCCTCGCCAGCCGCCGGTGGCGGTCACCGTCGGCGCCGCTTCCTCACCAGCGAGCGGCCAGACATGAATCGCCGGCGCTGGATGGCGCTCTGCTTCGCCCTCGGGTCGCTCTGCTTCTTCATCGGCCCGTTCCCCGGGGTACGCAAACCTCGTCGGCGACTCGGCCGACGCCGTCACCTTCTTCGCCGGCTCGATCCTGTTCACGGCCGGCGGAGCGCTTCAAAGCTGGCTCGCGTGGCCGGAGCGGCATCAGCCCGGCGCCGGCCGCCCGGCCTGGTGGGCCGCAGTCATCCAGTCCGCCGGCACGCTGTTCTTCAACGTAACCACCTACCAGGCCATGCACACCGCCCTGACGAGCCCCGAATACAACAAGCTCGTCTGGCGGCCCGACTGGTGCGGCTCGATCTGCTTCCTGGTCTCGGGTGCGATCGCCTACCGCGCGTCACCGAGGCATGGTTGGCTACCCGCCCGCGAGGGTGCGGGATGGTGGCAGCCCGCCGTCAACCTGCTCGGCTGCATCTTCTTCGGAATCTCGGCGGTCGCCGGCTACGTCGTCCCCTCGACCGGCTCAATGCTCTCCCAGGCCGCGTGCAACTGGAACACCTCGCTGGGCGCCGCGTGCTTCCTGGCCTGCGCGCTCGACACCTTGCACACCGGCGAGGCCTCGAAGATGCCACGACTTCGCCGGCTTCACGAGCTCGAGCACGCTCTTGAGCGCGACGTCGGACGGGTCTGTGACCCAAGCTCGTCAGCAGATGCGACGATCGCTCTCTCGAAGAATGCGCGCTGGCTCCCGCGTTCGGACACGCGGGCTTGCTCGATCTCGATTGCCGAGCTCGCACTGGCCGCACGATCGGCGAGCTGGTGACGCATGCCGACCGTCTCACACGTGTTCACGCTCCGCGATTGTGCGGCTGGCGTCACTCGAGCTCTTAGCGTTCGGGCCAGCGCAACGACCGGCTCGAGGCTCTGTGGGTGTTCGAGCCGCCGGCCATCGTTCTGATGGTCTGTCGCGCTTCCGCAGCGCGGATTCGATTCGCGGGATCGATGGTTTGTGCGTGGCTGGCGTCACCTGCTTGGGTGGCGGCGATGTGATGCGGCGGCGGTTGGATCGGTCGGGCGATCGTGGCCCGGGGCGGGAAGCTCCGGCCCGAAACGGGAGTCCGGCGTGAGCAGCGATCTGGTCGACATCTTCCTGCTGTCCCTGGTGGCGATGTTCAACCCGACGCTGCTCGCCGCGGTGACGATCATGATGCTGATGCCGAGTCCGAAGCGGCTGATGCTCGGCTACCTGCTCGGCGCGTACACGACCAGCGTCACGTGCGGGTGCGTGATCGTGTTCGCGCTGAACGGCTCGTCGAGCGAGACGAGCAGTGCCAAGCACACGATCAGCCCGGCCGAGGACATCGTCGTCGGGCTGCTCAGCCTGGCGCTCGCGTGGGCACTGCGGACCGGGCGCGACCAGCCCTTCCAGGCCCGCCGGCGGCAGAAGAAGGAGGCCAAGGTGGCCGCCAAGCGCGAGGCCGGCAAGCCGACCGAGTCGCTGCCGCTGCGGATGCTGGGCAAGGGCGATCCAAAGGTGACGTTCCTCGTGGGAGCCGTGTTGAGCTTCCCCGGCGCCTCATTCCTCGCCGCGATGGATCACATCCACAAGCTCAAGGCGGGAACCGCCGCGAGCGTGCTGCTGATCCTGTACTTCTGCCTCATGCAGCAGATCATTCTCGAGCTGCCGCTGCTGGGGTACGTGTTCGCCCCCGACAGCACGAGGGACAGAGTCGATCGGTTCAAAGCCTGGATGGCGCGCCGAGGCCGCACCGTGGCGGTGATCGGCGCCGCCGTGATCGGCCTCTGGCTCCTCATCAGCGGCGTCGTCGCGTTGATCTAGGGTTCTGGTCGCCAGCACCCGAGAGGGCCGACGGTTTCCCACAGGGACCCCGCTTTCTCGCGGCGACGAGCATCCGGTCAGCAGCGGTGAGTGCCCTGCCTTGCGCGGTCAGCGGTCAGGAGGGAAGCCGTCCAAGCCGTCCCGCCCGGCGGGTCCGACGCCACTCACGGGCCTCGCGCACGGCGCAGCAGGGACCGTCCCAGCGCGAGCGAAATACCAGCGGTGGGGCGAACGCGGTACTCGGCTCGAACCGCCGGGCGGGGAATTGCAGGATTGCTGCTGACGATTGCGTTAGAGCGGCGGTCGGCGGGAGCGTACGGGGCAGGCTCGTACTAAGCCTGGATCCACCGGGTTGGTAGGCCGGTTCCGTCCGGCCGGGAAAGAAGAATGACCTCCTGTGCAGGGCTTTAACGGCTGAAGACAGCAGCCGGGGCCTGCGGACAGGAGGTCCCCTTCGAGGTGCATGATGACGAGCCGGTCGGACTGGACGGTCTGGGGGTCTGCTTCGACGACGAGCGGGCCGTTTCGGACGCGGGCGTGGTACTGATCGCGACGCTCGCCAAACGGTTGGGGATCGAGGCGTTGGCGGGCCGGCTGGTGCGGTTGCGGCGGGACCGGCCGGGCGCGGCGAACGCGGGGCGCAAGGTGATGGCGCTGGTGTTCGCGATGGTGGTGGGCGCGGACAGCATCGACGACTGCGAGGTGCTGCGGGCCGGCAAGACGCGGCGGCTGTTGGGCGGTTGGATGCCGGCGCCCTCGACACTGGGGACGTTTCTGCGCGCGTTCACCTTTGGGCATGTGCGTCAGCTCAATGCGCTGCTCGGGGTGGCGTTGGTGCGCGCGTGGCGGGCTGGCGCCGGTCCTGGCGACGGGCGGCTGGTGATTGATGTGGACAGTTTCGTTGGCGAGGTGTGCGGCAGGCTCAAGCAGGGCGCTGCCTACGGTTACACGAAGGTGTTGGGGTATCACCCGATCCTCGCCACCCGCGCTGACACCCGCGAGGTGTTGCACATCCGCCTACGCAAGGGGTCAGCGAACACGCAGAAGGGGATGCTGCGCTTCACCGACGAGTTGATCGCCCGCGTCACTCGCGCGGGCGCCACCGGCGTGAAGCTGCTGCGCGCTGACTCGGGTTTCTGGAACACCAAGGTGTTCAAGCGGCTCGAGCAGGCCGGCTGGCAGTACTCGATCGGAGTGCGCATGCAGAAGGGGATTCGAGCGGCGGTCGAGCAGATCGAGGAGAGCGCTTGGCAGAGGATCGAGGACTACCCCAAGGAGGGCGAGGCGCAGATCGCCGAGACCACCTGCAGCGGCCGGCGGCTGATCGTTCGCCGCACCCGGTTGGTTGGCCCGCAGGCGCAACTGTGGCCGGACTGGCGTCACTTCGCGTTTCTCACCAACCGCACCGAGGACATCACCGTTGTGGAGGCCGAGCATCGTGACCATGCCGTCGTTGAGCAGGTCATTGTCGATCTCAAGGATCAGGCGCTTGTGCACTTCCCATCGGGACAGTTCAACGCCAACGGCGCCTGGACGGTGCTCGGCGCGCTCGCGCACAACCTACTGCGCTGGACCCAGCTGATCGGCCTGCCCAACAGCACCGTCCGCGCCGCCCGCACCCTGCGCCGCCGGCTGATCACGATCGCCGGGCGACTGACCCGCCACGGCCGAGCCTGGACGCTCCACCTCCCCGCCCGCTGGCCCTGGCAAGGTGACTACCTCGCAGCGCTCGCCCGCATCCGCGCGCTCCCAGCCGCCTGACCACCGCCCGCGGCAACCTCACCCAAGATCAGCACACAGCTCGCGCTCACGGCGCGGTCAACCATGCGCGCGGAACGCCCCAAGCGGCTCTCCGGAACCGTCCCACCCGCCCCGGACCAGCCAGAAACGCTGCCGACCCCCGTCAACGACCGCATCAGCGGACCCGGCGGCCGGTTTCAAGCGCTTCTGCCCACCGGATCGGTGGATCCGGGCTAAGGAGCGCGCGGATTGGGACGGTCGAAACGTTCCGTTCATCGACGCACCCCCGCGCACCACTGCATACGATTTCCCGCACTCGAAATCGCGCTCGGATTCCCGGCGACGGCTGCATCGAGAACCTTTGTGATTTCCGCACCGCGCGTTCCTCGGAGGAGCAGGTTGCGCCGGGCGGTCCCCGCCTGGTCCGCTTGTAGCAGCGCTAGGCGGGTGTTCCCGCGCGCGTGGCGGCTGTCGCCGGCGCGCCGCGTGCGTCAGGGAATTCGGCGGCGGTCTGGCGGCGCAGCACTTCGGTGCCGAACAGCGCGAGCGCCAGGAACACGATGATTCCGGCAAGCCGGTGGAAGGCCGGGATCGGGCCCCAGACGAACAGCAGCGCCATCACGACGGTGACGATCACGAACGTGAGCACCGGCTGGTCGCGCAGGAACGGCGCGATCGCGCGCCGTGCGCGAACCGCCCAGCTCGCCGGGCCGGCGAACCAGCCGGCGAGGATCAGCGGGATGCCGACGAACACGAACGCACCGGCGATCTCGGTCAGCATCGCGGTCGCGATCGACACGACCGCATTGCCGGCGGGCTTGTTCGCATCGACCTTGACGAGCGAGTTGACGATGGCCGGCTGGAGGATCGCGCGGGCGGCGAGCACGAGAACGCCGGCGACCGTGATCGCAAGGCCGACGTTCATCAGCGTGCGCCGCCGGCGCCCCCGCGCGAGGTAGATCGCAAAGGCGTACAGCAGCGGCACGATGATCGTCAACAGCAGCGCGAGACTCTTCAGCGCCCTTCCCCCGGTCTGGACATACCCGAGATCTGTCGACTTCATGATCTTCAGCTGCGCCACGTTCGGCGGAAGCTTGGTCGCCAGGTTCGGCAGCCCGATCCGGTTCGTGATGTCGGTGACGAGTGCCGCGAGGTTGAGCGTCACCTCGCCGTGGCCGTTGATCTGCACGTTTCCGCGTCCGCCGTTGACGATGTTCACCAGCGCCTGATCCGCGACGCGGTTCGCGTCCTTCCACGCCGTCTGAACGCTCTGGTCGTTGAGCGCGCGCTGCGTGGCCGTGACCGCGAAGTTCTGTGCCGCAGCCGCAAGCGGCGCGGCCAGCGGCTGTAGCAGCGGCGGCAGGATGGCCTTCAGCCTGGAGCCGTTCACGTTCGCGTGCAGCTGGTCCGCGATGTAGTTGGACAGCCCGGTCTTGACGTCGTTGTTCTCGAGCAGCTGGGCGCTCGTGTTGGACCAGTTGTCGGGATTGAGCAGCTGGCGGTTGGCCCAGACCGCGAAGATCCCCAGCACCCCGAGCACAGTCGTGCCCCAGATCAACACCAGCACCAGGATCCGCCGGCCACGGCTCGGCGAAACCCCAGCAGCCGATCCCTGCTCGCTCGCCACGGTCTGCTCGTCCGACCCCGCCTCCAGCGCCGGCGTCTCCGCTTCTGCGCCGGTCGCGCCCGACCGCAACTCTCCTTCGCTCGGACTCGCTACGCCACTGCCAACGCTCGCTTCCGGCGTGGTCTCGTCACGGTCAGCGCTGTCTTCGACCATCAGACACCACGCTCACGCGCGCCGCGCCCACAAGCCTGAGCGCCCACCCCACACCCCACGCCAGCCGCGGGGAGAGGCGCGTCACGCTCAGCCAAGTGGACTGCGAGACAACGACTGATCGGCTCGCCCATCACAGCCGATCAGCTTGGCGCAAGCCGCCGGCGACGCCATCGCCCGAAACGGGTGAAAGAAGCCCCCGCCGAAACACCCGACCTCGACCAGCCCGGATGCCGGGAGGGCTCTCGGGCGGGCTCGCACCTCGCGGTGTCCCGATTGACGTCAGACCCGGGTCGTAGGGTCGGCGGGAGGCTTCCGTGGCCGCACGGCACGTGCTGGCCCGACTGGCTGGGGTTGCCTCCCGCCGCCGCCTCGAACCGTGCGTGCGGTTGTCGAGATAGAAGTCAGGCGCGCGCGCCGCGTGGAGAATGCTCCAACTGGCCACGTTTCCTGAAGCCCCTCTACGATCCCGGACGGTCGGATTTCCCGAGTCCGGTTCTGGCCTCGGTTCTGCATGCCATTTCTCAGGGCGGGCCTTCCCCCAGCGCGCGAAACTGCGGTGCTGGCGCACCCTTCGCCCCGACGCGGTGG
>Ga0187769_10000178_pt1 | contig 34705 bp, 26 predicted proteins | sample 0116_SJ02_MP02_1_FD_133140 | JGI IMG/M metagenome (GOLD analysis project Ga0187769, IMG submission 133140) | Tropical peat soil microbial communities from peatlands in Department of Meta, Colombia - 0116_SJ02_MP02_10_MG | ecosystem: Environmental > Terrestrial > Soil > Wetlands > Peat | place...
ATTCTCCAAGGCCTTCGGATCATTGAGGGCTCCGCCTTCGTCGCCGCGCCGCTGGGCGGGATGACCCTAGCCCAGTTGGGCGCCGACGTGATTCGCTTCGACCCGGTCGGCGGCGGCCTGGATCGTGGGCGCTGGCCCGTGACCGCCGAGGGCAAGAGCCTGTTCTGGGCGGGACTGAACAAGGGCAAGCGTTCGATTCAAGTCGACCTCACGAGTGACGCCGGCCGCGAACTCGTCACCGCGCTGGTCACCGCTCCCGGTCCCGATGCGGGCCTGTTCCTGACCAACTTTCCCGCGCGCGGCTTCCTTGACTACGAGCGCCTGGCGAACCGCCGTCCCGACCTGATCATGGTGAACATCGTCGGCAACCACGACGGCTCCTCGGCCGTCGACTACACCATCAATCCGGCAACCGGTTTTCCATGGGCGACGGGCCCGCGCCACCTGTCGGTGCCGTTCAATCACCTGCTGCCGGCCTGGGACGCCATCACCGGCGCGCTGGCAACAACCGCCCTGCTTGCCGCCGAGCGAGCGCGCTCGCGGACCGGTGTCGGTGACTGTGTCCGGATCGCCCTCTCGGACGTGGCCTTCTGGATGGTCGGCAACCTCGGCAAGATCGCCGAGGTCCAGATCAGCCGGCACGAGCGGCTGAAGGACGGCAACTACCTGTACGGCGCGTTCGGCCGCGACTTCTCGACGAAGGACGGCCATCGCGTCATGATCGTGGCCTTGACCCTGCGCCAATGGCGAAGTCTCGTCGAGGCGACCGGACTCGAGCCGGCGCTAAACGCGATTTCAAGCGTTCTGGACGTGGATCTGGACGACGAGGGTGGCCGGTTCGCGGCGCGTGAGTTGATCGGAGCCACGCTCAAGCCGTGGGTGCTCGCTCGCACGCTCGACGAGTTGCGGGATATCTTCGATCGCCACGGCGTCGCGTGGGGCCCGTATCAAACGTTCACCGAATTGGTTGAGCGCGATCCACGCTGCTCGACCGACAACCCGATGTTCTCGCTCGTCGAGCAGCCTGACGTCGGAACGTACCTGATGCCAGGGTCGCCGCTCGCATTCTCGAGCGCGGAACGGCTGCCGGCGGTGCGGGCGCCGCTGCTGGGCGAGCACACCGACGAGGTGCTGGCCGGCGTGCTGGGCCTCACGGACCACGAGATCGGACGATTGCACGACGACGGTGTGGTGGCTGGCCCGACGCGCGCGCAGGCCGCAGGTACATGAGCCTGTCGGTGGCAAAGGGCACAATCGGTATTAAGCCGAACTTTGCAGGTGCATTCCCGCTGTACCCTTTTTGGTCCGGCTCCGAGCGCAGTCGGACGGGCCATCGAAAGCGAGTGCGCATACCTGGCTGTCCGTTGACAAAAAGGGTCCAGCAGCGCGCGCTGCTGATGCGGATTAGCGCCAATACGTGGTCCCTGTTTACGGCTGCCCGCGGACTGCTGTCTCCTGCCTAAATCTGAGTTCCGAGGAGCGCCCCGCCCATGGCTGTTTCGACCGCGGTTAAGTACGTATACGGCTTCGACGAAGGCTCGCGCGAGATGCGAGAGCTGCTCGGCGGCAAAGGCGCGGGCGTGGCCGAGATGACGCGCGTGTTGGGCCCCGACCTCGTCCCGGCAGGCTTCACGATCACGACCGAGGCCTGCGTTGGCTACATGAACAGCGGACGGACGTATCCGGAGGGCCTCCAGGACCAGATCGACGAGGCGCTCGAGCGCCTGGAGCAGCGCACCGGCAGGCGGTTGGGAGATCCGCACGATCCGCTGCTCGTATCGGTCCGGTCGGGAGCGCGCGAGTCGATGCCCGGAATGCTCGACACTGTTCTCAACCTCGGCCTCAGTGACGCATCGGTACTCGGGCTGGCGCGCGCGACGAACAACGAGCGGTTCGCCTGGGATTCGTATCGACGCCTGGTGCAGATGTTTGCCAACGTCGTCCGCGGGGTGCCGGGCGAACGGCTCCAGACCGTCATTGCCGACGTTAAGGCCGACCGGGGCGTCAGGCTCGACACCGAACTGACGGCAGGCGATCTGCGCCGGCTCGTGGAACGGTTCAAAGTGCTCATCGTCGAAGCGACCGGCGAGCCGTTTCCGCAGGACCCGCTCGAGCAGTTGCGCGACGCGGTGCGCGCGGTGTTCGATTCGTGGCAGGGGGAACGAGCCGTTCAGTACCGTCGGATCAACCGGATCCCGGATGAGTGGGGCACTGCCGTCAACGTTCAGCAGATGGTGTTCGGCAACAAGGGCGATACGTCCGGTTCGGGGGTGGCGTTCTCGCGTGACGAGATCACCGGTGCCCCCGAGCCGTCAGGTGACTTTCTCGCCAACGCTCAGGGTGAGGATGTTGTCAGCGGTACGCGCACCCCGAAGGATCTGAAAGAGCTCGCCGAGCTGATGCCCGACGCGCACGCGGAATTGATCGAGATCCTCCGGACGCTCGAGTGTCATTACCACGACATGCAGGACACGGAATTCACGATCGAGGAGGGGCGGCTCTACATGCTGCAGACGCGCAACGCGAAGCGCCCCGCTCAGGCGGCGCTGCGGTTCGCGTGCGATGCGGTCGACGAGGGACTGCTCAGCGAGGCGCAGGCGCTCAGGACCCTCGACGCCGCCTCCCTCGAGGCGCTTCTGCACCCGACCTTCGATCCCTCGGCCGAGTACGACGTGATAGCTCGCGGGGTCGGCGCCTCACCGGGGGCGGCGCAGGGGGCGGTTGTCCTCAGTGCCGGCGCCGCGGTCGCCGCGGCGCAAGAGGGGCAAGCCGTCATCCTCGTCCGCCCGTTCACGGAGGCTGACGACGTCGCCGGCTTTCATGCCGCTCGGGGCATTCTCACCTCTGAGGGCGGCAAGGCATCGCACGCGGCACTGGTGGCGCGCGGCATGGGCCGGCCCTGCGTCGTAGGCGCCTCGGCGCTCGACATCGACCTCTCCGCCCGCGAGGTTCGAGTCAACGGTCACACGATCCGCGAGGGCGAGCACATCTCCATCGACGGAACGACCGGCGCGATCACGACCGATCGCGTCCCTCTCGTCGATGCCCAGATGACCGAGCAATTCAAACGCGTTCTCGGTTGGGCCGACGCAGCACGCCGGCTCGGCGTGCGCACCAATGCCGACACGCCCGAGGACGCCAATCGGGCTCGAGAGTTCGGGGCCGAAGGCATCGGCCTGTGCCGAACCGAGCACATGTTCATGGCCGCAGATCGGGTGCCGAAGATGCGCGCGATGATCCTCGCTGACACACTCGCCGAGCGGCGCGCCGCCCTGGATGAATTGCTACCGCTCCAGCAGGCCGACTTCGAGGGCATCTTCGAGGCGATGGCGGGGCTTCCGGTCACCGTCCGCCTGCTGGACCCGCCGCTGCACGAGTTCCTGCACTCCCCGATCGAGCTCAGTATCGAGCTCGAGCGCGCGCGGTCGAGGACCGATGCGCCCGACGAAGAGTGCCAGCGCCTAGAGCGGCTGCTCGAGCGGGTGATGGCCCACCAGGAAACCAACCCCATGCTCGGGACGCGCGGTTGCCGGCTCGGCCTCCTGTACCCCGAGATCTACGAGATGCAGGTCCGCGCCATCGCACGCGCCGCGGTCGCGGTCCGACACCGTCTGGGGTCGTTACCGCAGATCGAGATCATGGTGCCCTTGGTTGACTACGAGCAAGAGCTCGCGCACGTGAGATCGGCGATCGAGCGGGTCATGGAATCCGAGGGACTGTGCGCCGCGGAGTACGCGGTCGGCACGATGATCGAGCTGCCGCGCGCGTGCCTGCTCGCCGACCGGATCGCTGAAACCGCCGATTTCTTCTCGTTCGGCACCAACGACCTGACCCAGACCGGACTCGGGTTCTCCCGCGACGACATCGAGAGCAGCATCCTCAGCCGCTACATCGACCTCGGATTGCTCGACCGCTCCCCGTTCGAGACCCTCGACATCCCGGGGATTGGGCAGCTGCTGCGCATGGGCGCGTGGCTGGGCCGGAAAACCAAACCGTGGCTCAAACTCGGCGTTTGCGGGGAGCACGGCGGGGACCCGGACTCGATCGCGTTCTTCCACAGCTCCGGCATCGATTACGTGTCGTGCTCGCCGTACCGCGTCCCCGTCGCGAGAGTTGCGGCCGCACAAGCAGCGGTCGCCGAGGCGACAGCCGCGGGGGCCGGCGCCTAGGACGAGTGACTGTGAAATAGCTCCGCGTGGCGCAGTGCCGACGCGGCGCTGATGACTACAGCTGCCGGCAGGCACGTTCGGGACCACCACGAGCGGCCAGACAACGAGCCTCGGCTCATCCTCGCGACCGGCCGGTAGCTTTCAGTCTGAGTGGGTGCACTCAGGTAGCTGTTGCATCGAAGGATCCAAGATGGACGTGGTCGCCGACCTGCGGTACACGCGGAGCTGAGCCGTCGTTCGTTCCTTCTCTGCGACCACGCGTTCAAAATTCGCATCGGGTTAGCAGCGAGCCGTGATCGACGTGGACCACGACGAGGAACTCCCTCTGTACGTACCGGAGTATCTGAACAACGTCGTCCAGCCCGGCCATGGGTATCACCCGGCCAATCGCCGACGCCGACGCCCGGAGGCGCTCGACGACACGGACGATGTCGAACCGTCGTCGCGTCGTGGTCACCTTCTAGGCTGACCGGCATGAGTGAGTTCTCCGTGCGGGCGACCGCGTTGTTGCGGCGGCTTGAGACGGGCCGCACGGACCCGTTGGCGCAGTCGGAACTGAGCGAGTTGCGGTCGCTGTGGCGCACGCTGTCCGCTGAAGAGCGCGATCAGGCAGCGCCGCTGGCCTCGGCGCTATCGGCTGCTCAGTCCAGCGAGCCGCGGCAGATCTCGATGGTCGAGGAGGACACAGCGGCGCGGAGGGCGCTCGCCGGTCTCGATCGGATCGACGGGCTCGACGACACCATCGATCGCCCTTACCACGGCCCACGCGACCCAGATGCCCTGCTCGCGCACTTCGGTCTCGACGCCTTCCGGCCGGGACAACGCGACGCGGTCGCGGCCGTGCTTGCCGGCCGCGACAGCCTGGTGGTGATGCCGACCGGCGGCGGCAAGAGCCTCTGCTACCAACTGCCCGGCATCGCCTCGGCCGATCTGACGGTCATCGTCTCACCGCTGATCGCGCTGATGGCCGACCAGTACCGGCGTCTGCTCCGGGGCGGCCATCCCGCGGCGATGATCGCCTCGGGCATGGACGGCGGCACGGTGACCCGGGCGCTGGCGGATGTGCGCGGCGGCCGCAGCCGTATCGTGCTGTGCTCGCCGGAGCGGTTCGCGTCGGCGTCGTTCATGGAGGCGCTGGCCGCGCGCCGGGTGGCCCTGTTCGCGGTCGACGAGGCCCACTGCGTGTCCGAGTGGGGCCACGATTTCCGCCCCGACTACCTGCGGCTCCGCAGCGTCATCGATCGGGTTGGCTCTCCGACCGTGATGGCCTGCACCGCGACCGCGACCGAGGAGGTGGCCGATGAGATCGTCACACGGCTCGGCCTGCGGGACCCGTTCGTCCTGCGGGCGGGGTTCGACCGGCCCAACCTGTCGTTTGACGTGATTGGGGTCGACGGGGCGGGCGCCAGGGCACGGAAGGGAGCGCTCCTGTCGCTGGCACTGTCGGACACGTCGATGCGTCCCGCAATCGTCTACTGCGGGACCCGGCGCGACGTGGAGGAGGTGACCGAGCTGCTGCGGTCAGAGCGACTGCTCGCGGTCGGATACCACGCCGGCATGGCCCCCGACGAGCGGGCCTCGGCTCAGCACCGCTTCATGACTGGAGACGCCGAGATCGTCGTCGCCACCAACGCCTTCGGGATGGGCGTTGACAAGGCCGACGTTCGCGCCGTGATCCACTGGGCGATACCCACCAGCGTCGAGGGCTACTACCAGGAGGTCGGCCGCGCGGGCCGTGACGGTGCGCCCGCGCGCGCGATCCTGCTGTCGAGCCGTTCCGACCTCGGCCGGCTGATCAACTTCATCAAACGTGACGCGATCGAGCCGAGCGACGTGCTTGCCTTCGTCCGCCGGCTCGAGTCGCGCGCCCCCCGCGACACACTCGAGCTCGACCCGTTATCCGACGACCGGGAACGAATCTGCCTCGGAATCGCCGAGCGCGCCGGCTACTGTCGATTGGAGCCCGCTCGTGGCGGCCGTTTGGCCGTGACGTTGACCGGCGCCGGCACGACCGTCCGGCTCACCGTGATCTGCCGCGAGGCCCGCGACCGAGCGTGGCGCCACTACCACGCGGTCCAGGCCTTCGCGTGCGCGCCCGATACCTGCCGCCGCCGCACCCTGCTCGACCACTTCGGCGACCACCGCCCCGGCGCACCGACCGGCCGTTGCTGCGACATCTGTGACCCCGACACGATCGGTCTCCCAGAGCCAACGACCCTCGCTCCCGCACGGCGATCCCCACGCCGCCACCACGCCGCGGTCGGCGGCTCGGTTCCGGAGGCGCCGGCGCGACCGGCCGACGAGGCGCTGTTCGCCGCGCTGCGTGAGTGGCGGCTGCGCGCGGCGGACGGCAAGCCCGCGTTCACCGTTGCCCACGACCGCACCCTGACCGCGATCGCAGCCACTCGCCCGAACTCACTCGACTCGCTCGCGCGGATCAGGGGCGTCGGCCCTACGTTCATCGAACGCCACGGCGCCGACATTCTCGCGCTTCTCGCCACCAGCGCCGCGGGCGAGACCAATCGCAACGGTCACTAAATAGCCCGCTAGTCAGGGCGGATCGGAAGGACGTCCCGGGGAACGTCTCCGCGGCGGTGTTTCGGGTCAAGTTGGCTTGGGTAAGCGGGGTCGTAGTCCGAGAGGAGAGGTAAACCCATGCGGTCAGCAAAGGTCATGGCCGCCCGCGTGATTGCGGTCATCGCCGTCGTCGTGACGACCGGCGTCCTCGTGGCCACACAGTCGGTAGCGTCGACACCAGGTGCCTCCGCCCCGGACGGGCCGGGTGCTCAGTCGTACCTTGACCTGGCTCGCAAGGATTGCTTCGGCACCGCGCGCAACACGACCTCGAAGGTGTGGTTCACCGTTGCCGACGGCGTCCTCTCCGACACGTTCAGTCCGTCAATCGAAAACAGCAACGTTAACACGCTCCAGTACATCGTGACCGACGGGCGGTCGTTCACCGACATGCAAGAGCGTGATATGACCTACACGATCGGCTCCCCCGACCGCAGCGGCATGGTATGCCAGGTCACGAGCGGCGACCCGAAACACGGCTTCGCCCTCGTCACCGACTACCTGACGGATCCGGCCCGAGACAGCGTGGTCATGCACACGACGCTCGAGCCGCTCCGTGGGACGGCGTCCGCCAGCCTGCGCAACCTGAAGGTCTATGTGCGTTACGACGCGTAGATCGACAACACCGGCGGGGGCGGACCGACAAACGCACTTCCGAACAACGCCGTTATCGACCCGGCCACCGGTGCGCTGGTCGCCTCCGACACCACCGCCCCCACCGGTCCGTGGGCCGCACAGGTTGTTGGCGCACTAACCGCCGACCGCCGATTCGAGCGCGCCTCGAGTGGCTTCGTCGGCACCCCCACCGACGGCCTGACCCAGCTGGACACCTACCACCGGCTGCGCAACGTCTACAACTCAGCCACAGACGGCAACGTCGTGCAGACTGCGCAGATTGAGGACCCGATGCGCCCGTTCACACTCGCGCTCGGATTCGCTCCGACGGCCAAGGAAGCCATCGCCACGGCGGAACGGAGCGCGACCACGCCTTACAGCGCGGCGCTCCACGCGTACGTGGACGGCTGGCACAGCTACGACGCAACGCTGCACACCCCTCCACAGGCCGACGCCCGCTCCTACTGGCTCGCGGCCAACGTGATGAAGTCCGCCGAGGACAAGACCAATCTGGGCGCTTTCGTAGCGGCGCCGGCCGACCCGTGGGGACAGTCGATGCTGGCGGTCAAACTCACGCCGGCTACACGTACCGCTCGGTTTTTGCGCGCGACAGCTACGAGACGTTCACCGGACTGCTCGCCGACGGCGACCTCGCCACCGCTCGGCAGATGGTCAAGTTCCGGTTCGACCGGGCCCAGCAGCCAAACGGGAGCTTCCCGCGCGACTCCGAGCTCGACGGGTCGGTCGCTCCCGACACCTACGGCCTTTGCGAGATCGACGAGGACGCCTACCCGCTGCTGATGGCGTGGGACGCCGGCTTCGCGGGCGATAAGTCTTTCTACGAACAACACCTCCGGCCTGACGCCGACTTCATCGTCGCCCACGGGCCCATGTACGGCAAGGACCGTTGGGAGGAGCACATCGCATACTCGCCATCGACGATCGCAGCGGAGATCGCAGGGCTCACCGCCGCCGCCCACCTCGCCCAAGCCGCCGGCGACTCCACCCGGGCGCTGCTCTACCAAGCCACCGCTGACGACTACCAGCGCAACGTGAAGTCCTGGACTGTCACCGACACTGGCCGTACGGCGACCATCGCTACTTCATCCGTCTCTCGCCAACCGGTGACCCCAACGCCGCCGAGACCTACAACCTCAACAACGGCAGCCTGAACAACGTCGACCAGCGGCGCGTGGTGGACGCCGGGTTCCTTGAGCTGACCAGACTCGGCGAGCTGCCCGCGAATGACCCCGACGTCACCGCTTCGCTCAAGGTCGTCGACTCGATCCTTGAGAGTCAAACGCCATCCGGCCCCAGTTGGCATCGCTACGGCGTCCAGGCCAGCGGCTCGACCGACGGCTACGGAGACTGCTACCAGCCCGGCCCGACTACCTGCTCTCCCAGCGGCGCGCCGTCCTACAACGGCGTCGGGACCGGCCACCTGTGGCCGCTCCTCGACGGCGAGCGCGCCGAACAGGAGCTGTAGACCGGCGACCGCGCCGGCGCCGAGAACCTGGCGGCCACGATGCAGCGCATGTCTTGGGGCATCGGCCTGATGCCCGAGCAGGTCTGGGAGGATCCGGACATCCCGGCCGCGCCCTACGGCTCGAACCCGGCTACCGCATCGATTGGATTCCTCGACGGCAAGGCCGCGGGCTCGGCGACGCCGCTCATCTGGACCGAGGGCCAGTACGTGCGGCTTATCCGCGATCTCCAGACCGGCACGCTCACAGACCAACCTGCGATCACGAAGGCCCGCTACATCACCAACGGGCCCCCGACCAGCCTGCCGGTGACGATCAGCTCTCCGACCAGCGGCGCAACCGTGAGCGCCCCCACAACCGTTACCGGAACGACCGTCCCCTGGAGCCTGGGTCATCATCTCAACCGCCCAGACGGCATCCGCAAGTGACAGCACCGCCATCGTGGCCACCTCGGCCCCGAACGGCCGGTTCTCAGCGACCGTGCCGACCGCGCCTGGCAGCGACGTGATCAGCGTCGCCGCCAGCGCGGGCTCGCGCTCCTCGGGGTAGCGCAGGAGACCGTATCCGCCGGTTAGCGCCACCGGTTACGTCACGAGCTGCGACACGCAGCCGCCAGCCGGCGAATCGCGAGCCGCCTTCCCCCCCGGCGATGAGCTACGCATTGATAGGGCTGACGGCGACGATATTGCTCGTGAACGCGTTGGCGACGAGCGAATACAGAAATTCCCCGCGTGGACCGACGGGGGAATTGACGAGCAGGACCAGCTCCATCTCGTCCGGCAGGTAGAACAGGACGGCCTGCTCCATCTGACCGGCGGAGTCGTCCCACATCCCGTTCTTGGCGTAGTAGGTGCCCATTGGCGTCGAGGCCGTCCAGTCCACGCCGAAGCCTGCATCGAGCATCGACTGCGCCTGCGCCGTGCTCATGATCGTGCCGCTGCGCCTGAACGTTCCCATCACTGCGAGCACCTCGTCGACTGCCATGTGCCAGCCCGCACCACCCGCCATCGTGGTCAGATTCCCGGAATTCCAGCCGGGGACGGACACTGGGAACGAGTAGGCAAGCGCGTCGGCCGGCTCGTGGGTCAGGGTCGGACCGTGGACGCCCGAGGGTGCGAACACCTCGTCCGCGACGTAGAGCTGATAGACGGACAGGGTGATGAAGTCCCACACGAGGTCGTTGAACCAGTTCAGCCCGAACAGCGGCGGCAGCGAGAAGTCGACCGGAATGTTCTCGTTGACCGTCGCGAGCAGAACCCGGCACAGCCCGAAGTTCATGTTCTGGTACCAGTACTGCCCCAGGTGAGTGGTGCCGGCGGCGATCTGAGCCTTCATGAACTCAAAGTCAGATGCGGAGGAGCTGACGCCGTAGTCCAAGCCCGAGGTGTGCGTCATCAGATTGGCGAACGTGATTTCGTCAACGTTCGGTCCCTTGGACCAGTACGCAGGCAGGAAGTCGATGATCTTCGCGTCGTAGGGAACCCCCGCTCGGTCGAGCGTCCTCGTCATCGCGATCGCGGTCATCTGCTTGCTCAGGCTGGCGACGTGCATGCGCACGTCGGGAGTCCATCCCTCCCCTCCGTCCTTCGGTTCCTTGGCCCAGTTGTAGTCGAGCGTGCGAATCGTCTGGCCATAGTCGTTCAGGCGCATCGAATAGCCGGCGACCTCAACGTTGAGCGCCGACTCGAGCGCTTGGACAAACCCGTCGACGTCGAGCACGTAGCGGACCACCGGGGTTGGCGGGCCCGGGAAGAGTGGCCGTTCTGGTGAGTCGGGAAGGTCAAGACGCCCGCGGTCTGAGCTGACGCGCTCGACATTTGCCGGGCGCATCTCGTGGGCGAGCAGCTTGGCCACGGGGACGTCCACGCCATGGATGCGTTTGAGTGCCGCTGCGAGCTCTTCGTCGTCGGTCCGCTTCGGTTCGGTCATAGCCCCTCCCTTTGACGTTCGCGGGGCCACCCGAGATCGCCTGCACGCGAGATGACACCCGCCCCAATTGAGGTAAAGAGCTTCGACGCGGCTTCCTGATACATCGGGAGCCTCCCAGGTCTTCTAGGAATCGCACGTAAAGCGCTCTCGCCGTAGCCGTTCGCGCGTCGCCCTGATCAGATCAGCGTCACCCGTTAACCAGTTGATCTCTTGTAGCCGCCGGAGAGCGTCTCCCTTCATGCCCTCGCTCGGGTGGGGGCCAACTTCCGGAATCGGTCATCCGCGCGAGAGCGTGCAGCACGTGAGATTCATCCAGCCGGGCGATCTCCGAATCGGGTATGAGTAGCCCGGGGGGTCCGCACCGGCGACCTTCGGGTTATGAGCCGTCCCGGATACGTGTCGGTCCATCCGGGCGACTCCCGCGGATGTGCCGTCGCGTCCGACACTCAGGATCGCGTGATAGTGCGTGGTCCTCATTCATGTCGATGCATGCGGCTGGATTCGTTTGAAATCTGTTTGACGCAGGGCTCAGTGGCTGGTCGCGCCCACCTTCACGGTCATGGGTCCGCTCGGCGCCACCGGCATCGCTTTGATTGGGGCCTCGACGCGGGCACGAGTCTCTTCGGGGAGGGCAGCTGATCCCCCGCCGCTCTCTGAAGGCGGGACGTCGCGGTCGACTAGTCCGGCTCGCAGCGTCCTTTGCGTAGGCCCAACCCCGAGCGGGGCGCCAACGCATCTCGCCAAGGGACGGTGGACCGGGCATCGACCTGTCGCTCATCCCCAGCGCCTCGCTCACCCACTCGCGGGAGAGCGGGTGAGAGGTGGCCTCGGCGAATTCGCCCCCGCCGCGGCCCCGTCCCATTCAAACGGGTTCCCTGGCTCGGAGAAGCAGGACACAGCCGCCTCGGTGTAGCTCGGCGTGATCGGCCATTGATAACAAAGCAATTTCGAGTTCCGGGACGAGCGGCTGATCGATGCTGGGGTCGAGTGGAGCTACGAGGGAGCGGGTCCGCGGCGGCTGCCCAAGCCACCCTCAACGACTTCCTCGGCTCCGACGTGGACCTCGTCATGGCGAGCACCGTCCTGCGAGACGTCGTCGCCAGCTCCCATCGAAATTCGGTCTGACTGGGGAGCAAAAATCCCCTCGTGGGTCAACGATCGTCTGTTGCTGCCGCGCGTCGATGCGTCTTGGCCAGACGCGTAGCGACGGTACCACCTCGCGCGACCAATAGATCAGCGAGATCATCGGACCGACCTTCGTGATCTCGAAGCCACCGGCGTATTGCTGGCGCAGGGCGGTGGGCTGGACGACAGCTGACGTCTCAGAGTGGTCCGGCAGGCCCGGTACAACTGCCTGATGGCGAGCGGTCGTCGGCGGTGACCCAAGCAAGCGTCGTCCAGCATCGCAGCGGCCTCTGGGTTACGGAGGTGCAGGATTGGGGGTACGAGATCCGCACACCTCCTGACGCCGGCGTCGTCGAGGGACAGCTCGTCGTGGCAGCTCGGCGTCGCGCCGAGTTCGGTTTGCCGGAGGTCGAGATAACGATCCGAGAGCTCTGGCTCCCCGGCCGCGACCCTGACCGCTTGTCGCCAGTCCTGGAGGGATGCTATCTGCACAGCCACTCCTGGCACGCCCAGTTCGATCCGGCCCGAGGTGACGTCGCGGCTGAGCGGCTGGATCTCGACCGAAGCAAGGCCAGATCGCTGTGGCTGCACCGCCATCCGCTCGGCCAGCCGAACGAGGTTAAGGACCCGGTCGACAACGAGTCCTTGTTTGACTGGCTGCATCGCGTCGAGCGGCTCCTCTACGAAGCCTGGTCAGCCGGCGACGACTAACGGGACGAACGCGCCTAACGATACCAACGAGACGGTCCTGCTATCCTACGTGCGCCATGACTGACTCCACGCCCTATCTGACCGTGTCTGAGGTCGCCCGCGAACTCCGTATGAGTGATGACGGAGTGCGCAAGCTCGTTCGCAAGGGCAGGCTCAAGGCGCTGCGACTATCTGAGCGCAAGACGATGATTCCGCGCGCCGCTCTTCGCGCCTACCAGCGCCAGCTCAGCGGTCAAGCCGAAGCTCGATTCGAGATGCCGGAGCTCGGCGATCCCGTCGAGCTGGCACGGCGATTCGAGCAGTCGACGGGATACTCGCCCGAGGCGTGGCTTCTCGCCTGGAAGCATGATGAGCTCGAAGACAGCGGGGAGAACATGGAGCTGATGGTCCAGGCAAGCGCGCTGCGCGCGGCGCTTGCTGGCGGCCGGGAGCAACGACCGAGGCTCATCATCGGTAAGTCCGCGTAGGCGGCAACTTTCCGGCGAGCCGGGACCGGGAAGGCTACGCCACACTCGGGCGCACACGCAGGCGATCGATGACCGCAGCTGGAGAGCACCGTCGATCAGGTCCGCGGTGCCACGGTTATGCAGTGGGAAGATGTCGGCCTCGAGCGATTGCAACAGCGATTCCGGCGGTGTGTCGTAGGAGCCAAGAATCGCCTGGCTACCGATGACGACGAACTCGCTCGCGCCCGTCACGGAGGACGCCGCAGCGACGACCTGGTCGAACTCGTGGACGCGCAGGTACACCACCTCTCGCAGGATTCGCTGGCGCTCTGGCTCGCTTAGGAGTCCGGCGAACGGAGAGTTCTGCTGTAGGTCATCGCTCTCCGGAGATTTCGCCGTCAGCGGGTTGGGACGGCGGCCAGTCGGGCGATGCCGACACGCCGTGCTCGCTACGCTGGCGGGCCGATGCCTCCCAGCGGAGCGACACGTGGCCAAGCCGAAGCGCAAGCGTAGGGGTGGGTCGCAGCGTCGTCCCGGCGGACGGCCGCCCCGTGGCCGTCCGGGGGCTGCCGCTTTGGAGCCGGACGCCGAGCTCGAGCACGCGATCGAGGAGATGCAGCGTCGCGCCGCCGAGGCGCAATCGCCGGAGACTCGGCCCGGGCGCGTCGCAGCGCTGATGGTCGAGGATTTCGAGGGCCTCCCTTCTCCTGTTGGCTTTGCGCAGCTTCTGGCGGAGCAGGACCCTGAGCGGGCGCGGGCGGTCGCCGCCGAGGTCGCCCGCCTCGCTCCCGCCAGCCTCACCGCGCTGACTTTCGCCGCCGAGGTCGCGCGCGTCGTCGACGATCAGGCCGAGCGCGCAACCAACCTGCTTGAGCAGGCGATCGAGGCCGAGCGTGAACCGGACGGCGCCGTCGAGCTGGCGCGCCACCTGATCGCCGCGGGTCTCGCGCTCGAGGCGCTCGAGCTCATCGAGCTGGCGCTGCTCGACGAGCCCGACGACACAGACGCGCAAGAGATCTGGGCGGCCGCGCTGGAGAGCATCCACGCTCGCGCTACCGCCGGCCAGAAGCTCGACCGCTACGAGCGCCAGCTCCTCGAACGGTTCGCCAGCCGCGAGTCGCTCTACAGGCTGCGTGACCGACTGGTGGCATTCGTCGACGATCGGCCGGAGCTCAGCCAGCATGTCGCCTCGGCGATGCGGGAATGGCTCGAGGAGCTGGCCGACGCCGGGCTGATCGATCCCGGCGAGCTGGCGGAGGGCGGCGGCGAGCTGATCTTCGAGCGCTACGAGGGCCTGATGCGGCTCGCGATCGAGCGCGCGTGGCTGCGGGACTCCGAAGCGGACGCCAGCGAGCTCTGGCAGGATGGCCCGGATCAGAACGAGGAGTCGACGGCACCGCTCGCGCTGCTGGCGGCCGACCCCGACACGCCGCCGGACATCGTGTACGCGGCCAACCGCTGGCAGGACACCTGCATGTACGGACTCTGGCAGGTCGTAGAACCGGCAGCATCGCCGGGCGTGTGGCTGACCGACATCGTGACCGGCGCTCGCCGCTACACGGCTGTCCCGCCCGAGCAGCTCGAGCAGGCCGGGAAGTGGAGCGTGTTCCTATGCGCGCTGGTCGCGATCGATGGGACTTGGCGGACGACTGGCGCGGTGCTCCACATGCGGCCGGCCGAGGGCGATCTGGCAGCCGAGTCCGTTCACCTCACCAGGATCGAGATCGAGCGATCGGTGAGCGGCAAGCGCGCACGCCGCAGCTCCGGCCGGCCTCGCGAGCCCGAGCCGCACGGCGTGCTCGTCGAGCGCCGCGAACCGTACGATCCGCTGCACGCTGCGCTGATCAGCGTGCTAATCGCCGACCTAATGCCAACGATCGCCAGCGAGCTGTGGCGGCGGCGCAAGGCCGGCCCCACGCTCACCAACACCGACGGCGACCGCCTCAAGCTGATCACTGCGCTCGTCACCGTCAAGGACCGAGCGGCCGCCACGGAGCGGCTGGCCGCCCATCCCGACTTCACGACCGAGGACGACGGCACCCTCACCTGGTGGGGGCGCGAGCTGAGCCAGATGGAGCGCCAGAGCATGCTGGCACAGCTGCGGGCGAAGTTCGGTGAGGACGAGCCGATCGACAACCCCGACGAGACGCCACGGTGGCTGCGTGGCCGGCTGCGGGCACACGCCGGCGGCGTCGAGATCGAGGTGAACTCCGAGGCGCGCTTCGAAGCATTGCTCGACGTGCTCGAGGCACTGGAGCTCGAGCCCGAGCTGACCCGCCGCTCGGCGATCGACCCGCCGATGGACATGCCCCCGATCCAGCTCGGCGGTCCCGCTCCGTTCGGAGCCTCGCAGCAGGCGATCGACGCCTGGGTCGAGCACTGGCCCGACGAGCGCGTGCCGGCGGTCGGCGGGCACACGCCGCGTGCCGCGACCAGTCGCGAGCGCGAGCGCCCACGGCTGGAGGCGCTCCTGCGCGAGTTCGAGCACGACGCCTGGCTGCTCACGCGCGACGGGCGACCGGCCCCGGACGTCGATCGCCTTCGAACCGAGCTGGGGATGGAGCGCTGGTGGGAGCCGGCGCGCGCGGTCAGTCGCTGAGCGCCCGGCGCTCGGCGGCAGCCGCCAGCCGGGCATAGGTTGGGCCAAGGACGGCGGCCAGGTCGACCGTTTCCAGGCCCGCCTCGAGCGACAGTGACCCGAGCCGGCGCAGGAGCGCATCGGGACCCTCGGCGGCGAACGGGCTCACATGAAGCCCCGCCAGTTCGGGCCCTGCGCACCAGAAGCGATCGAGGGTCTCCGGCAGCGGCTCAGGCTCGTCTGCTTGAGCCCCAGATGCGACCTCTACCGCGTGCGCTCGCGCCCGTGTAGCCTTCGCTCGCCGCGACCGCAGGCGCTCCAGCAGCTCCTCCTCCGTGCGCCCACGCAGCGTGAACAGCGCGAACGGCTCCTCATCGAGCCGCTCGGCGAGCACGTAGTAGACGGCGGCGGTGTGCTTGCACGGATTGGCTGCGTCCGGGCAGGTGCAGCTCGCGCGAAGCTCCTCGTAGGAGGACGGAAGCAGCGACAGCTTCACATCGGCCAGCACCTCCTCGATGTCCGGGGGCATCTCGCCCGCGAGCAGTGTGGCGAGTGTCAGCGCCCGGGCGGCGATCGCCTTCTCCGCGCGCCGCCACTGGTGCTCGGAAAACGGCTGCGGGCGGATCCGCACCCGGTAGGGCGTGAAGCGGGAGCCCTGCACCTTGGCCAGCGCGATCCCCGGTTCGACGTCCAGCTCGGACACCTGGCCGCTGCGGGCGTACGCGAGCCCGCGCTCAAGGCGCGAGCCGATCCCGAACGACTCCAGCAACGCAATGAACCGTCGCGACCACCAGCTGGCGCCGACCTGGTCATCCACGGTACGGAGCACGACGCCGCTCTCCGCCGGCAACGGTCGCGTCGCAAGGCCGCGGACGCGTTCCGCCCGGCTGGGCGTCATGCCGCCACCACCGCGCCGCCGCTCAGCGCGACTAGCTCGCGTAGCTGGGCGGTGTCGAGCTCGGTCAGCCACACCTCACCTGAGCCGACGATCTGCTCGGCGAGATCCTTCTTCTCTGCGATCAACTGGTCGATCCTTTCTTCGAGCGTGCCGACGCAGGTGAGCTTGCGGACCTGGACGTTTTTGCGCTGCCCAATCCTGAAGGCGCGGTCGGTCGCCTGGTCCTCGACCGCCGGGTTCCACCAGCGGTCGAAGTGGACCACGTGGTTGGCGGCAGTGAGGTTCAACCCCGTGCCGCCGGCCTTCAGCGACAGCACGAACAGGGAAGGACCGTCCGGCGATTGGAACCGCTGCACCATCTGGTCGCGGCTCGCCTTCGGCGTGCCGCCGTGCAGAAACAGGACCTCCCGGCCGAGCCGCTCCTGGAGATGCCCGCGCAACAGGTGACCGAACTCCGCGAACTGGGTGAAGCACAGCGCCTTGTCTCCCTCGGCGAGCGCCTCCTCGACGATCTCCTCGAGCCGCGCGAGCTTGCCCGAGCGGTCCTCCAGGCGCGAGTGGTCTTTCAACAGGTGCGCCGGGTGGTTACAGACCTGCTTGAGCTTCATCAGCGCCTGCAGCACGACGCCCGATCGCTCGATGCCTTCGGCGTGCTCGATCCGCTCGAGCATCTCGTCGACGACCGCCTGATAGAGCGTCGCCTGCTCCTTCGTAAGATGGCAGTCGACCCGCATCTCGATCTTTTCGGGCAGGTCGTCGATGACCTCCTTGTCGGTCTTGAGCCGCCTGAGGATGAAGGGACCCGTGGCGTGGCGAAGGCGCTTGGCGGCCGTGCCGTCGCGCCAGCGCTCGATCGGGGTCGCGAACCGCTCGCGGAAACCTGCCACCGAGCCGAGCAGGCCCGGGTTGAGGAAGTCGATGATCGAGTGCAGCTCCGAGAGCCGATTCTCGACCGGCGTTCCCGTCAGCGCGACACGGTGGCGAGCATTCAATCCGCGGATCGCACGCGTTTGTTTGTTCTCGCGCGTCTTGATGTTCTGCGCCTCGTCGAGCACGATCCGCTCCCACGCGACCGCTTCGAGCGTCTCGCGGTCACGCAGCGCGAGCGCATAGGTCGTGACCACCATGTCGCTGCGCTTGGCCCTGCGCGCAAACGCCTGGCCCTTCACGCGGCCGGGGCCGTAGTGGACGTGGACCTCGAGGCTGGGCGCGAACCGCTGCGCCTCACGCCGCCAGTTCTCGGAGACCGACACCGGGCAGATCAAGAGCGTCGGGCCGGGCTTCTTTCGCCTGAGGCTGCTGTCGCCGTCGCGGCCGGCGCCGTTCGCTTGCTGCTCGCGCTCAGCCAGGAGGAGCGCGAGCGTCTGGGGCGTCTTACCAAGTCCCATGTCGTCCGCCAGGCACGCGCCGAGCCCGAGCTGCGAGAGAAAGCACAGCCAGGCAAGACCCCTCTGCTGGTAGGGGCGCAGCTCGCCGTTGAACGTCGCCGGCGTGGCGACCGCCTGGAAGCGGCGATCCCCCGTAAAGGCGAGCAGCCCCGCCAGCCAGCCCTCGGCCTCGATCTCGATCTCGGGCAGCGGCTCATCGTTTTTAGCGCCGCCGCCGGCAACCAGCCCTTCGCGGAGCAGCTCGGCGGCGGACGCCCGGCCCCGCAGCTGGCGACCCTTGAAGAACCGCAGCGCCATCTCGACGTCGTCGGCGCGTAGCGCGATCCACCGACCGCGTGCCTTGACCAGGGGCAGCTTCAGATCCGCCAACGCCTCAAGCTCGTCCAGTGTCAGGGTGGTGTCGCCGATCGCCACCTTCCACTCGTACGCGCAGACACCATCGACGCCGAACAGCCCGGAGCCCTCCTCCCACTCTTGCACGGGCCTCGCGCTCAGCTTGACTTGCAACCGCTGGCGCCACCACGGCGGTGTGATCACCGCGAAGCCGGCCTGCTCGAGCAACGGAACCGCCTCGCGCAGGAACCGGAATGCCTGCACTGCCGTCAGCTCGATTGCGGTTGGCGCCGGCTCCTGCAGCGCCGGGGCTAGGTCGGGCCACAGCCGCAGCGCGTGTCCGAGCCCGCCGAGCAGCCGCTCCTGCGGATTCTCCAGCATCCGCCCCAGCGCCTCGAGCCGCTCGCTGTGCGCCCACACGTCGGCGGCCGGGACAAGCACGCTCGGATCGTCCTTGTGCTGGAGCAGGAACTCGACCCGCCACTCGTCCCGGCCAGGCACGTCACCGCTCTCGGCAGGCGGAGCCGGAAGCGGCGGGTGCCCGTTCGTGAGCGCGAGGGCGTCCTCCTCCTGGCCATCCGCCGGCGCGGCGGCCTCCTCTTCCCCTCCCGGCGGCACGAGTCGGAAGCACGTGCGGAACATCCGCCGTGCCGCGTAGCTGCGGCCGGCCTCCCACCGCTGCTCCAGTCGCTCGGCCAGCATCGCCAGCTCCCACGGATCGCCGTCGACCACCGGATCCTCGTCCGCCAGCGCGAGCAGCCAGGCCTCTACGACGCTCGGCATCGCTCGCTCTGCGTCGCCGACGGGCTCGAGCCGGCCGCCGAGGAACTCCCGCGCGCAGCCGTCGACAATCGCCGCCACAAAGCCGTCGAGGAGCCCGTTAGGGCGGTAGCCATCCTCCCCAGGGCCCACCTCGCTGCGCAGCAGCGGCGGCATCGACCGGACGAGCAACCCGAAGCGCACGCTGTCGGCCGGCTCGTCCAGCACCGGCCGCCACCGCGCCGCCCAGCGCTCACCCAGGGGCTCAAGCGCCGGCCGCAGCCGACCGCGCGCGACCAGCTCCAGCCCGAGCTTGCACGCTTCCGCGAGGTAGGGGAGCGACTCGCCGAGCGCGAGGCCGACTGGCGGCTTGATCGGCAGTGAGAGCAGCAGATCGGCCACCGCGCTTGGTGCAAGCGCGATCGCGTCAAGCTCCCACGCGTCCAGCCTCAGCGACCCGGCCGCCACGACCTCCTCGTCCTCGACGACGCGTAGCAGCTGTGGCGAGGACTGCGGCCCAAGGTCCGAAGAGGGGAGCCTGAGCGTGAGCCGGCGCCTGCTCGTGCGCTCCGTGGCGAGCGGTGTGCCAAGCCGCTCGAGAGCATCGGTCAGCCTCGCCACCCCGCAGGCGAACGGGTGTCGCGGCGGACATCGAGCGTCTCGCCGCCGGCGATCGCGAGGGTTCAGCGGTAGCGACGACTGCTCTCCCCAGATGCACAGCTCCGAGTCGCGGAACCAAAGAGCGTGCAGCGCGATCACGCTGGGGATCTTGGCGGTCGCGGCGGACGGATCTGGGGGGACGAGCGGGTCGCCCGGGCGCCTACGTGACCCCGACGCCGGCTGCCTCACCTACACGACCGGCTCGACCGGATTACGTAGCAGGCGGCGAACATCTGCCGACAAACCCCGGTCAACGGATGAAGGCTTCATCGCGGTGCTCGACGGACGCAACAAATCCCCCCCATGCGTGTCCACATCTGCTCCGGCTGATCCGGGATCCTGCGAGGCAGCCAAGCCTCATCCGCGATCGGCTCGCGGGATTCGGGTGAGGTCGTACGTAGGCGGCGAGCCGCGCAAACGCGAACACAAGAGAAGCGACCTGTCGCGTAGCAGCTCGCCATCGATCTGCCAGCCGGTCGCCGCGTCGTCGCACACGAACACGATCGCTCGGCCGCCGGTCTCAACTTCGAGCTCGCTCAACCGGACCGGGGCGCCACTCGACCTGAGCTCCGCCGTCGGGCACCGGAACACCTCGGGCTCGGGCACGCCCACGCTGGCGACCTCGGCGATGACGCGCGCCGCGGTCACGACGGCCTCGGCTTAGGGCGCCAGGCGTTGCGCCGTCCCATCCCGTATCGAGCTGGCGGAGCCCTTTCATTCGCCGCGCGATCCGGCGCTCAATCGCCCCGAACACGTCTCGATGCGCTGGCAGCTCCGTCCAGCCGGGAGCGAACCCCGGCTATTCGGCTCGATCGGCGCCATCGTCACGGTGTCGCGCACGGCATCGCCGGCGGCCGTGGGCGTACTTCTGCTCGAAGCCGCGGGGCCTCGAACCGAAGCGTGCGCGCATTCTCCGTGACGGTGCGCACCACGTCCTCCTGGACGCCGCCCGGCACGTCGGCCTCGACCTCGAGGCGAGCCCTGGCTTCCCCACCGACGAGACCGGTGATGTGCTCGACGATCGCCTCCGCTATCTGCTCGGCGTCGCGCGTGAGCCGCAGCGGATCGAGCTCGACCGCGCCGTAGAAGCGCCTCGGGTTTCGGTCGGCGGCGGTCGCGCCGTCGTCGATCCGCTCTGGCGTCTCCGAACCTTTTCCGTCCGGCGTCGGCCCGCTGACGGGCGGCTCAGGAGTTGCGGCACCGCGCTCGGTTCCAGACTGCGTTTGACACGTGTTTGACCCGGCGTCTCGCGGCGAGCTTTGGGCCCGCGCGACGAAGGCCACCTTGCGGTGGCCCTCGGGGTCTCGGTCAGCCTATTTGCAGGGCTTTTCAGCGTGCTACGCCCTGGTCGGCCGGATAGCGGGGGCGGGATTCGAACCCGCGACCTTCGGGTTATGAGCCCGACGAGACCGGCTCCGATTCTCCTTCCGCGTCCGCCGACGTATCGGCCCGGACGGAATCGAACGGCTCCCCCTCGACCACTGCCGGATCGACATTGCTGAACAGCAAGGACCCTGCTGTCGGAGCCTTGAGCAACGTTTCGACGATCGCAGCAACCGTGTTGAAGGCGGCCGGGAGTCACGCAGATCGCCGCCGTGGCGTGTGCGGTCCACGCCCGCTCGAACCCCGCATGAGCTCCTCGAGCAGCGCGGCGCGATCGCTCTGGACGATGGCGCTGGCACGGCGGCGTAAACCGGGGGCCGGGCGGAGGAGTTGGCGGCGGCGGGGTATGCCCACCCGGTCGGTCTTTTAGGGCCGGGGCTCCGAATCGCCGGCGAGCCCAGTGATGGTCGCGTTCGCGCGGTCAGCTCCATCGAGCGCGGCGATCAGCGCGCTCGTGACACGCGCCTGGTTGAACAACTCGTGTACGTGTGACCGGAGCGCCGCCCCCCACTCCTTTCCTTCCTCGCGGCACTCGAAGACCCGGCGGAGCAGTTGGGCGGCGTGATCGATCCGCGCGTCCGCCCATCGCTCCCCCAGCCTCGGTGCCCACCAAGCGTCCGGTTCGGCGGTGATCGTCGGCACGAGATCGCAGTCGACGCAGTACGGGTAGCCGTTGGGCAGAAAGTCGAGCGTCCCGCCCCACCCGGTGACGACCACCGGGTTGCCGAATGCCGCGGCATCGAACGCGCCGAGCCCCCAGCCTTCGCCGTGGCTCAACAGCAGAAAGCAGTCGGATTCTGCATGGAGATCGTCAAGCTCCTTCGGATCGAGCACCCGCGTGCTCAGCCTGACGAGGGGCACCGAGCGGCGTCCCGCGAGGACCCGGGCGAGTGTGAACCAGGTCTCGGCCTCGGCAGGGGCGTGAGGCGTTCCGCTGCGCTGCGAGCGAGCGCACGCGATGTGGTCTTCAGGTGTTGTGTGGATCACGAGTTCCACTTGGTCGTGCGCGGTGAATGCGAGGACAAACGCCGACACGGCATCCGGAATGGCCTTCCGGGTGGTCCAGGTGGCGATCAGATAGAAGAGGAACCTGCCGCTCTTCCGACGTCGCCGCCGGGAGGCGAGAGCAGGCCTGACGATGTGAGGCACGATCGACACTGGCGACCGAACCCCGGATTCCTTGAAAACCGAGGCGTTGAAGCGGGAGGGGACGATGACCCGGTCGTAGCGATTGAGGATGTCCACCCGATCCGGCGGGAGGCGGTCTGTCTCCCACGTCGTGAACGCCACGAGCGCGCGACCATCGGCCTCCTCGAGTAACCGTGAATGCCACAGCGGCGGTGACTGAACGACAACCGTGTCGTGCTCGATCGCCTCACCGGCGATGTCCTGAGCGAATCCGCGTGTGTCGCCGGCCTCCACCGGCCCATGTGGGGCGTTCCAGGTGGGCGATGGCCATCCGAGCGGCGTCCAGCTGACGGGGATCCCGGCTGCGCGCAGTCCCGCCCGATACGCCAGGCCGGCGTCGCCGTAGCCGCTTCCGGGGCCGACCGACAGCCAGCGAACACCCGATGTCATCAACCGGTACGCGCCGGGGACTGTCGAAGAGGCCGCTGGCGGACGATGTGATGTTCGACCGCTCGGCGGAACGCGAGGGCGACGGCCGTCGGGCTGTAGCGCCGCTGGATCTCGGCGGCCATTGGGCGCGCGAGCCGTCCCGCGCGTCGGACATCACCAGCGACCTCGTGCAGGAGCGCGGCTGCGTGGTCTAGGTCCGGCTCTGCCCACAGCTGATCGGGGGAGTAACTGGGGAACCCAGCCGGATCGTGTACCGGGACCAGGTCGAAACGTACGAGCAGCCGTGAGTCACTGAGGTAGTCGAGGTGCCCCCCGAAGCCGGTGGTTACGACGGGATTTCCGTGCGCCGCGGCATCGAAGGCGCCAAGGCCCCAACCCTCGCCCCGGGCCAGCGAGATGTAGCAGTTCCCACGCCGATGCAAGGCCGCGATTTCATCGTCGTCGAGCGGGCGAGTGACGAGCGTGACCGCCGGTGGGTCGGGATGTCCCGCCAGCAGCTCCGCCAGCGCCCATGCGGTCGTGCCCTTGCCGGCTGCACTGGGGGAGGCCATACCTACGGTGCGGCGGTCGAAGTGGGACGTCTTGACGATAAGCAGGACGCGATCGCGCTTGGTGAACGCGCGGAGATAGGCCTGGATCGTACGGAACGGCGCCTTGCGTTCGTTCCACTCGGCGATCGTGTAGAAGACCAGCACATCGTCAGGGATGTTCGGCCACGGAGCCGCCGAGTGTGCGCCGGTCGCGGGCGGTGCGACGTGCGGCACGATCGCGACGGGGGGATTGACACCGCGTTGCTCGATTGCGGCCGCGCTGAACCGCGACGGGACAACAACGAGATCCGCCTCGTTCAAGCAGGCGGTCCAGTGGTCGGGGATTCCAGTGGTGTCCCAGACGGTGTGCGCCACGAGAAACGAGTTCGGGCTACGAGCTCGGACGAACGGTAGGTACTCGGCCACGAGATGTGCGATCACAACGCCGGTCGGCTCCTCGGCCGAGCCGGTCGCCGGCTCGTATCCCAAACCCCAGCGCGGTCCGCTGACGAACGGCGTCCACGACACCGCCTGTCCGCTCTCCTCGAGCGCTGCCATACAGCGTTGCGCAGCGACGCCGTAGCCCGAGTGCTCATCGAGTGAGAGGTAGCTCCATTCGTCCCGCTGGTGCACCGGTGCCGCATGCGTTCCCGCGCGTGCCGCCACGGCCGGAGGCGGAGCGGGCAGGTACGGCCGCGCCAGCTCCGCCAGCGTGGTTTGTGCCCCGCGAACGAATGTCGTCAGATAGCGGCCTCCGTGGGTCTCGGTGAAGTCCCGCCGGTGGCGATCCCACCACAGATGCGCCCACAGGTGGACGGTGAGCGCGTCCGGCGGTGGGTCACAGCGCTGCTCGAGGAGCGCTGACAGACCGACTGAGGTGGCGGGGAACGAGAAGAAGGTCGCTTCGGGCTCGACCCGAACCGATGCGGGCAGCTGCCGAGTGAGCGCTTCCGGGAGAAAGCCGCTGTGATTGCTCCAGGTGCCGTCGAGGCCGGCGGCCATCTTGTCGCGCCACATTCGTGCAAACCGTGCCCCGGGCTCGGACATCAACAGCGCGTTGCACAACGAGGGTCGCATCGCGTCCGACCGCTCGTCTCGAACGGGCGCCTCGCGGCCGATCACGAAGGGCGCCGTAAAGAGCTCGCTCGGGAACGGGCGCACGAAAACGGTGTCGATGTCGGCGTAGACGCCACCGCTGGTGAGCAGCGCGTCGAGCCGGATGAAGTCGCTGTGGTGCGCGTACCGATACTCGTCGGGCACGCGGCCGCCCGAATAGTCGGCCGCGAGCACCTCCGGCACAAGATCCACGTCAACGAGCGTTAGATGGGGTCGGATGCGATCCCACCAGGGCCCCCAGGGGAGATGTTTGTGGTGGAAATAGATCACCTCCGGCCTCAGCACGCGGCGACAGGACTCGAGCGAGACGTAGTGCAGAAAATGAAACGGCTCCGGCTGCTCCTCGAGCCCGAAGACGAAGTGCGCGAGCCGGGGGATCATCGGCCCAGATGCTAGGGTTTCCCGTCCCTCGGGCGATGGCCAGGACGATGACCGACCACAACCCGCGCAGGCGCAGTTCGCTTGAGGTCAACGAGGCCGAGGATGGTCTGGTGGTCTATGACCCAGCGACCGACATGGTTCATCACCTGAACCCGTCTGCGGCGCTCATCTTCGATCTCTGCGACGGCTCGCGCGATCCGGAGTCGATCGCCCGCGTGGTGGGCGAGGTCTTCGGCATCCAACCTCCTCCACTCGAGGAAACGCACGCCGGTCTACACGAGCTCGCCGGTCAGCGGCTGATCACCTGGGGCATTCACCGGGACGAGAGCTGACGCGTCCAGCCCCGGGCAGCGGCGCGCTCAAAGAAATCTCTGGTCGCCGGCACCACCACGTCGGTGGAGTAGCGCTCCTGCACGAGTCGGGCGGCCTCGCCGGTGAGACGTGCCGCCAGTTCGCCGTCCGTGAGCACCATCTCGACGGCCGTGGCCGCTCGGTCGCAGTCGTCGGCCAGCAACAGATGACGCCAGTCCCTGACCGCAAGGCCCGCCGCGGCAACGGAGGACGCGACGACGGGGACACCGTGCGCGAACGCCTCCAGCAGCTTGATCCGCGTGCCCCCGCCGCTGCGGAGCGGCGCCACGAAGGCGTCCGCGGCTGCGTAAAAGGGACCAAGGTCCGAGACGAAGCCGGTCACCTCGACGTCCGCGGCGCGCAGCCGGTCGAGCCGACCGTCATGGGGCCCAACCAGGGTCAAATGCACCCTTCGGCCGAGCCGGCGGCGCACCGCCGGCAAGATCCCCTCGACCAGCAGGTCGACCGCCTCCAGGTTTGGCCGATAGGTGAGGTTGCCGACGAACAGCAGCGCCTGAGGCTCGCGCTTCTCGCGCCTCCGAGGGGCCAACGAAGGCACGCTCGACTGCACCGCGTTCGGGAGGTGGTCGACGGACAGATGGTGGCGCTCGCCAATAGCGCCAGCCTCATCCGGCGAGGCGGCCGACAGACCGTCGAAGAACGGTCCAAACACTTCGAGCAGCCGCTCATATGCGGCGGCGGCTTCGAAATCGCCGATCGAACGCGCAAACGCCACGTCGTCCTCGTCGAGATCGAGCGTGGTCCACAGGGCGCCCAGACGCTCGGCCACCGCGACCCCGAGCGGCGCCAGATACGCGCGCATGACGTGAAGCGCGAACGGCCCGTGCTCAACGACGCTGGCGACGACCGCGTCAGCCAGCCCCGGCGAGGCGGCGCGCGCTGTCGCCGGAAGCGATACGACACGAGCCAACCGGCGACGCCACACCGGGTCACCGGCGAGGGCCACCGCCCCCCTCCGAGCCGCCGCAGGATCGGGCAAGACCACCACCAGGTCGTTGCCGGAACGAGGCGGGATACGCGCGGCGACCGGCACGACGAGCGTCTGGACGTCCGCGTGCAATGGCGCCGCCCGTCGAAAAAGTTCGGCGCGCATCGCCAGTCCATTCCCGGTCGGAGCCGGCTCGATCGGGGTGAGCACGACCAGCCGACGTGCGATCCTTCCCGCCTCCGGGGTCGTCTTCACATCAGCTCAGGTTGCCGCCGCTCGAGATTCATGGCGGACTCGGCCTGCGGGGATGCCGCCTGCGCGCGGGCGTTCGCGACCGTCCACTTAGAGCGATAGCGAACGTTGCCCGGATCGCTGCGCAGAGCCGCCGCGTAGGCGGCTGCGGCTTCTTCATAGCGACCCAGCCTAAACAGGCAGACACCTCTCGCCTCCTGCGAGAAGGCACCGAAAATGCGCGCGTCATACGCGGGGCCCTCGGCCGGAAGCTCCGCGACGTCCACGGTGATCAGCCGGTCCAATAATCCGAGCGCTTCATCGTGGCTGCGATTGGACATCAGCACGGTCGCCTCAATCCACCACAAGAGCTTGTTCTGGGGGTAACGGTCGCGGGCTTCGGCGAGCAAGGCGCCGAACCGCTCACCTCGCTCTCGGCGAAGACGAACGAGGTCGGTGAAGACGAGGACGCCGACCGGATCGTACGGCCGTCGCCGCGCGACCTCCACGGCATCTTGGAGTACCCGGGCGGCCTCCTCGTCTCGACCGAGGCCGCGCAGGACGCGAGCGAGATGATGTCGATTGAACAGATTCTCCGGCTCACGCGGCAGCTCCGCGCGAAGCAGCGGGAGATTTCTGAGGTGCTTGTGAACCTGATCACCCTCATAGCCGAGATGCCTCAGGAGGAGCTCGCAGTCGCCGATCGGCCGTCCGTCCAACTCCGCGACCGCGGCGATCGCGGGCGTCACCTTCTCGTGGATCCGGCCTCGGAAGCGTATCCGCGGGTCATGCCGCCACAGGCGGTACTCGAGATACGGCGTGGAGACGAGATCGGGCGCCAGCAACACCCGGAACGCGACCTCGGGGGCGCCGCCGAGCAGCCGCTCGACGGTCGGGCGGTCGGCGCCGCTCAGTCGCTCGTCGGCATCGATGTAGAGAATCCAGTCACCGCGCGCCGCGTCGAGGCCCACGTTTCGTGCCTCGGCAAAATCGTCGCGCCACTCGTGGTGGAGCACTCGAGCCCCGTTTCGTCGCGCGATCTCGACAGAGTCGTCGACCGACCCGGTGTCGACGACAACGATCTCGTCGACGACGTCACGTACGGAGGCCAGGCAATCTCCCAGCACGCGGGACTCGTCGCGGACGATCAGGGCTGCGCTCAACAACAGCACCGGCGATCGGTCCCCTGCGCGCGCTACGAGCGATCAGTCGCCGATGTGTCTCTCGCCAAACCTACCTGTCGCCGTGGCGGTGGTGATGGCGACGCTTGCGGTGGTGACGATGATGGTGCTGGTTTGGGAAGGCCTGGTTCGGATAAATCTGATTCGGATGACGCTGGTTGGGATATGTCTGATTCGGCTGACGCTGGTTGGGATACGTCTGATTCGGCTGAGTCTGGTTCGGATAGTGATGGTGGCGGTGGCGGTCGTGCGCCTCCGCGACCCCGTCGAGGGCGAAAGAAACCACCACCGGAGCAGCAAAGGCAGCCGCTGTCACCCGCTTGAGAAAAGCTCGTCGTGGAAGGCCAAGTTCCTCCCAGCGCTCATCGCTCATACGCCCGGTCCTCCTTTCAAGAGGGACCCCGCAGGACGGCGGCCAACGGTCCCAAGTCCCCCATCGACCCGATCGTACCGTGATATAGACGGAACTGCAACAGCCGCCGTACGCCTCGGGAGGTGCGCGGTCCGGTTGGCGTTCTTTGTGCTGGCCGTTAGCACAATAGTTTAGCTATTATTGCGCCCATAGGCATACAGCCTCTCGCCCAGTCTCGGGCCGACCAGCGCCGGTTCGTGGATCGAGCCCCCGAAACCGACGCGATCCTCCGCGCCGTCGCCACCTCGCAGCCGGTGCTCGTGCTCGGAGAACGAGGTAGCGGACGCACCTCGCTGCTCAACCACGTGGCCTCCCTGCTCACCCGGCAGAAGGAGGCGCGCCAGACGGTGATGGTCAGCGGCGAGCTGGCGAGCAACCCATCCCAGCTGCTCGGCGTCCTCGTCGCCCGGGTCCAGCGGCTCGCCGAGCCGGCCGGCTCCCCCGCCCGGTGGCTCGAGGACCTGCGGGCGCTGTCGATGCCCGATGGGCCGTTCGGGCAGGTCGCCCAGCCCGCGATCTTGATCGAGCTGGTCGACCTCCTTGGCGACCGCCTCGCGGCGCTGGAGCGTCCCGCGTGCCTGATGGTCGACGGGATTGCGCCGACGGTTGCCCACGGAATGTTCGGAAGTCTGCGCAACGAGCTTTGGGCCCTCCCGGGCGCCGCCTGGGTCCTCGCCGGCGACATCGCGGCCGCGACCCTCTATCTAGAGCCGCCCGCCGACGCGTTCTTCGAGCGCACCGTCAAGCTTGGCCCGCTGACCGACGCCGACGCCGCGAAGCTGCTGCGCGCCCACATTCCCGAGCTCGTGGGCGCCGATATCGAGCGCGCAATCGCGGTGGCAGAGGGCAACCCGCGCCGGCTGGTGCGAGCCGCTGGCGACATCCAGGCGGGCATCGCCCCGGCTAGCGCGAAAAGTGACGAGCTCGCCCGGCAGGCCGTCGCAGTCGCCGGCCCGCTCGCCGGTGCACTTGTTGGTTACCTCGCCGACCATGGGCCGGCTGCCGCGTCCGACGAGACCTTGCTCCGTCAGATCGGTGCGAGCCGGCAGCGGGCCAGCCAGCTGATGCATGAGCTCGAAGCCGCCGGGCTGCTTGAGACTATCGAGCGCCACGAGCCCGGGCGGCGCGGGCGCCGGCCGCGTCGCTTCGCCTTGCGGCCCCCGGCATGAGCAACGAGAACCTCACTCAGCTACTCAGCGCGCATACCTTCGATGGCAGCCCGCTGCATGTCAATATGCCCGCGTTCCACGTGCCGTTCGACGACCGCGGGCGCGGCGGCACCGAGAGCGGCGTCGGCACGAAGCACCGAGCGCCTCGGCGTGAAGCGTCCCATCGGCTGCGGCAAGACAAGCGTGCTGCGGTAGACGCTCGATGGCCCAACCGGCACGATCGCGCCGATCTGGGTCTCGGTCGCCTTCGACGACGAACAGGTCGTCGGCGATTCGTGGCGCACCTGATTCAAGGCGTCGTTCGCGACGCCCAGCGCGCCGACACGTTGACCGCGCGCGACCTGGACGCGCGATCCTCACCGCTGCCGACGCCAGGCAGCCCTCTCCCCGGCAGCGAGCGCCGGCTCGCCGCCAAGCTGGCCCCCACGTTCTCTGGTCGCCAGCGGCGAGCTCGCCGGGAGGTCCCCTCCACGCTGGCGGGCGTCGACCTCCAACGACCCGCCGGCGAAGTGCTGGAAAGCGTCAACGCCGGCTCGAGGCGATCAGTGCCGTTGGTCGCCTGCCGGTCATCGTCGTCGACGACTCCGACAGCTTCGCCCGGCGCCTCGGCAGTCGCAGCACGCGCGATCAGCCTGTCGGCGCGTTCTTCAGCCCGGTGCTGCCCGCGCTCACCGAGCGAACGTGACGAGCACCACCGCGCTCTCGACCGCCGCAGTCGAGCTGCTCGCCGAGCTCAACCGTACGCGAGCCGCGCGCAACCTCCGGACGACCCTCGGGATCGCGCACGCCGCGCTCGGCGCCGCCGTCGATCGTGGCGCGGACTCGATCGAAGAGCAAGACGTCGCTCGCGCCGCCATCGAGCAGCTCGGCACTTAGCGCGGTGGATGACCCGGCCGACGGTCATGCCCGCCGGATCGGGAAGGGATTCCGGTCGCTGCGGGGCGCGCTGAGTTGTCCTAGAGTGATGCATGTTCGGTCTTAAGCTTCATCGCCGACCTGGGGGAAGGGAGCGACCACGAACCTCGTGCAACGAGAGGTGTCTCATCCGCCACCGCGGTATCTGGCGGACGCGCGTCGAGGAGTGAGCGGGGTGGGCGGACCCTAGTCGATGCGAGCAGCGGGCTATCACATCTCCTTCTACGCCGCTCTTCTCATTGCGACCGGTGCGGCGGACGTGGCGGCGGCGATCGGCGTATTGCGGCGGCGTGGCAACCCTGGTCGGAACAGCCTGTGCGTCGCGATGCTGGCGACGGCCGTCTGGTCGTTTGGTTACGCGCTGGAACTGGCGGCGCCGACGACCAGCGAGCGCGAGCTATGGGGAGCTTTGAAGTACGTCGGAGTCACAACGTTGCCGGCTGCGTGGCTCGTGTTCGCGCTGCAATACACCGGGCGCATCGGCAGGCCCCGGCGGTGGTTTCTCGCCGCGCTGACGATCGAGCCTGTGGCCGTGCTTGTCCTGCTCGCCGTTCCAGGCACACGCCACCTCATTCGCTCCTATCCGCCCGGGCCACCGCAGCCGATTCCGACCGTGAACGCGGGCGTGCTCTATTGGCCGCATGTCATCTACAGCAACGCCCTGGTACTGACCGCCGCCGCGATCCTGCTCGTCACCGCCATACGTGTGTCACGGCTCTATTGGCGGCAGAGCATCACCCTGCTGGTGGCAATCTGCCTGCCGTTGATCGGCAACGCGATGGCGGACTTCAACGCGCCTCCCTTCCAGCACCTCGATCCCAGCCCGCTGGCCACGTCGCTAGCGGCCTGGGTGCTGGTGCTCGGTGTCCTGCGATACCGGCTCCTCGATCTACGTCCGGTCGCCCGTACGCACGTCGTCGAGACGATGCGGGACGCGGTGCTCGTGGCCGACGCACACGGTCACGTGGTGGATCTCAATCCGGCGGCGGTTCAGTTGTTGGGCCGGCGAGCCGGGGAGTTGCTCGGCCGCCCGGTTGCTGGACTGTTGTCCGACCTCGCCGAGCCCATTGGCTACCCGGACCCAGGGGTGTACGACGTCCAATTCAAACGCCCCGAGCACGAGCGCGACATGGAGCTCGCCGTGACTCCTTTGGAGGACGCCCGAGGTGCCACAGCCGGTCGCGTGCTCGTGTTCCGGGATGTCACCGAGCGTCGCGAGCTCGAGCGGGAGCTGCGCCGGCTCGCATATACCGACCGGCTCACCGGGTTGCCGAACAGGGCGTTGTTTCACGACCGCTTGGAGCGCGCCCTGGCCATGGCCACGCGACGCAACACGACAATGGCAGTTCTGTTCCTGGACCTCGATCGGTTCAAGATCATCAACGACAGTCTCGGGCACGAGATCGGAGATGAGGTTCTCGTGGCGGTCGCGCGGCGGCTTCGGCGCTGCCTGAGGGCCGAAGACACCCTCGCGCGGCTCGGGGGTGACGAGTTCGCGATTCTCCTGCCCGAGATGGCGGATCGTCGCGACATCCACCTTGTGACCGATAAGTGCCTCTCGGCCCTGAGTGGCCCAGAGCTGATAGGCGGGCACGAGCTGACCGTGAACGTCAGCATCGGCGTCGCCATCTCACCTCAGGACGGAACGGATGTGCAGCAACTGTTGCGGAGCGCGGACGCGGCCATGTACCGCGCCAAGGCGCGTGGTGGAGGACGCGCCGAGACGTTCACACACCTGCTCGGAGAGGAGGTAACCCGTCGCCACCAGATCGAGGTCGAATTGCGACGCGGTCTGCGTACGGGTCAGTTGCACGTCCTGTTCCAGCCCTACCGCGAGCTCGTCAGCGGACGGCTCGTGGGATATGAGGCGCTCGTGCGCTGGGACCATCCACGCCGGGGAATCCTCCGGCCGGACGACTTTTTGCCGCTCGCCGAGGAGACCGGCTTGATCGACGCCGTGGATCGCTGGGTACTGGGCGAGGCCTGCCGTCAAGCTCGCGAGTGGCCAGCCCCGCTGCTCGTCTCGGTCAACGTCTCCGCCGGCCGCCTCCGACGGGGCGGCCTTGATCAAGACACCGCCAGCGTCCTCGCCGAGACCGGGCTCAACCCCACGCGGCTGGTCCTAGAGCTGAGCGAGCGAATCTTGTTCGACGAGATGCCCGAGGCCTTCGACTCGCTCACCGACCTCACATCCGCCGGCGTCGGCCTCGCGCTCGACGACTTCGGCGCCGGCTACACCTCCCTGGAGCAGCTGCGCCGACTCCCGATCAGCCAGGTGAAGATAGACCGGTCCCTGATCGCTCCCGTAGACCAGTCGGAAGACGACGCTTCGATCGCGGCGGCCGTAATCCAATTCGCCCACGCCCTCGGGCTATCGGTCACCGCTGAAGGAATCGAGCGACCAGCGCAGCTCGACCGCCTCACCGAGTTGGGCTGCGATTACGGGCAGGGATTTCTCTTCAGCGCGCCGGCAGCCGTCTCGGGTCTCGATGATTCCGCTGCTCACCCGCCTCGCCCTCGCGCACTCCGCACGCAGGATTAGGCCGGCCCACGAGCCCCGTCAGAGGGCAACGATGCGGCGCTCGCGAGCGGCTCGGCGCGCGGCCTCGAGCACGCGCAGAGTCTCCACCGCGTCTCGCGGGTCGACCGGCGGAGGACCTCCGTCTCGTAGGGCATCCCTCAACAGCGCGTAGAAGCGGGGCCAGTTCCCCGGCTCTGGGGGCACCGGAACGCTGCGCTCGCCGGCGATCAACCGCCCGTATTCCCACTCCCCCGGCTTGCCCCACTCCTCGACCGTGTCCGGCCTAGCTCCGGCGCGCAGTGCCGCTTCCTGCGGATCCAGATTGGGGACGAGGAACCCACCGGCCGTTCCCTGCACGCGCAGCCTCGGCCCGATTGAGGGCGTGACCGCCGAGGCATGGAGGTGGCTGATGGTGCCGCTCGCGTGCCGCAGGGCGACGAACACGTCGTCCTCGGCCGGGGCTCCGCGGCGCGCGTCGATCTCCGCGTAGACCTCCGTAGCCGAACCGAAGAGCGCCATCGCCTGATCGACAAGGTGCACGCCGAGATCGAGCAGCACGCCGCCGCCCTCCTCCGGCGGCAGGTTCTCGCGCGGCTTGGTCGGATCGAGACGAGGCCGCCAGCGCTCGAAGCGGGATTCGTATCGGACGACCTCTCCGAGTGCGTCCTCCTCGACAAGGCGGCGCAACGTCAGCTGATCGGTGTCCCACCGCCGGTTCTGGAACACCGTCAGCATCACCTCCGCCTGGTCGGCCTGGTCGACCAGCGCCTTCGCCTCAGCCGCCGTGAGCGCCGCCGGCTTCTCGACGACCACCGGCGCCCCGTGTTCGATCACGGCCGAGGCGATCGGCAGATGCGAGGTGTTCGCCGTGGCGACGACGACGAGCTCCGGGGAAGCCGCCGCCCAGAGATCCTCGACGCTCGCGACCACCTGAGCCCCGGGGTGTTCAACCGACGCCTCCCCAGATCTCGCCGCGTTCGAGGTCACGATGCTGCTCACCTCGAGACCATCCGTCGCTGCGATCAGGGGGGCGTGGAAGAACCGACCGGCCAGCCCATAGCCGACGATCGCCACCCGCATGTCGCGCACGTTCAGCCCGCTCCCGAAGCGTTGACCGCGGATGATCCGCTACCGAACGCGTGCGTCACGAGCTTGCGGCCAACGGTGGCGCGGCCGCCTGGTCCGGCGCGCTCGCCCCGGAAGCGGCGGCCAGGGGCAGGTCGGCGGCGTGCGACCCGTTTCGGCAGGGCGTCCACGGGCCGATCCTAATTCACATTCGGCCCGGTGGGCTTCTGCCCGCTCCGGATTGAGTAGGCCACCCATCCCGTCCGCAGCTCGCTGGCCGCGTCGAGTTCATGAAGTGGCAGCTCGGTGGTAGGTCAAGTGCAACCGTCGGGAGTGAGATTCGGTCCCTGAGGTGTGACGGCCCTGCTCCAATCCAGCAACGGATGTGCAAAAACGCATGGTCTCCGGCTGACCCACCCTCGCGAGTGACGCACAATTGACCGTATGAACCCCTCGACGGCGCCAGAACCCTCCGATCGCCCGGAGCCACTGAGTCACTCCCGTCGGAGGTGGTTTGCGGCGATAGACGAAAATGGCGAGCCAGGGTTCGGGTGGCAGGCTGACGTAAACGACGAGTGGTTCGTGAAGTGGCCCTCCTGTCCGGACGGGAACCCGCAGCGGCTCTGTCACCCGCTCGGGTTCCGGGAACGCAACGTCCGCGAGCTCGAGCTTCGGGTTCCGCTCGGCGGAGACGATGGCGGCTTCTGCCAAGTCATCGTGGACGAACACGACGACGAGGTGCAAGTACGTATTCTTGTCCACCGTCACGACGAACATGACGAAGAGCGGCCCCCCTGGCGTGACTACCTCGACTGTCCCGTGCGCGTCTCGCTGCGACGTCCGCTGGGCGACCGGGCAGTGGTCGACATGGATACCGATAAAGAACTGCCGCTCTACACCCCTCGGTATCTAGACAACGTGTTGCAGCCCGACCACGGGTATCGCCAGGCGCGCCGACGCGTGGCTAAAGGATCACCGGACGGGTCTCGGTCGGATACTCGGAGAGACGATGGACGGCAGTGACGAGCGCACAGCGTTCGACCGAGGCTCGGGGGGAGAAATAAACGGTCAAAGGAAGCGCGATGGTGCATCTGCAGATGCTCCACCGAGGGGCACCTCCACGCGCTCAGTGAGGCTGCTGCTGGATACCCCACGCGGCGCTGTCGTGGCTCGCGGATGACGAGCGGATCAGCGACGAGGTCGCCCGCCAGCTCACGGACGACACGAACCAGGTGTTACTCAGCGCTGTAGTGG